>Ga0306920_100003044_pt1 | contig 21251 bp, 17 predicted proteins | sample flu12Cox44000170_FD_204666 | JGI IMG/M metagenome (GOLD analysis project Ga0306920, IMG submission 204666) | Lab enrichment of tropical soil microbial communities from Luquillo Experimental Forest, Puerto Rico - flux4day.12C.oxic.44.000.170 (v2)... | ecosystem: Environmental > Terrestrial >... | reverse complement strand
CGGCACGATCCGGCTCACCCGCCAGATCGGCCACTCCCACGCGCTCGACCTGATCCTCACCGGGCGCGGCGTGTCGGGCGACGAGGCGCGCATGATGGGATTGGCCAACCGCATCGTGGCGAAGGGTAGAGCGCTCGACGAAGCCCGCGCCCTGGCGAAGCAGCTCGCGGCGTTCCCGCAGCGCTGCCTGCGCAGCGACCGGATGTCGTCGTACCGCCAGTGGGAGCTCCCGCTCGGCGGCGCGCTGCAGCTCGAAACCGAGCTCGGCATGGACGTGATCCGCTCCGGCGAGACGCTCGAGGGCGCAACGCGCTTCGCCAAGGGCGCGGGCAGGCACGGATCGTTCGGGGACTGAGTCAGCCCGCGGCCTCGATCTGGCGGACCTGCTCGACCCGGGTGGCCACACCTAGCTTTGCGTAGATGCTGCGCACCTGGCTGCGCACCGTCGCAGGCGAAGTCCAGAACGCAGCCGCGACCTCCTTGTGGCTCTTGCCCCCCGCGAACTCGCGTGCGACCTCGAGCTCCAGCTTCGCCAGTGAGTCGACGGCCGAGCGCGGCCGCGCGCTGATCACGATTCCGAGGTCGAGCACGCGCAGGAGCGTCGCGACGATCGCCATCCCCGCCCATCTGTCCGATGGGCCGCTGCGCGGCGCGGACGGCGGGGACGTGCGGGGCGATCCCATGATCGCTCGTGCAAGAACTACTCATGGAGGCAGCGGTCAAGCCCATCTAGGCTCCGAGTCAGTCGTCCTTGGGAGGATCGTCATGGTGCGCTGGTGCGCGATTGCCTCGATCGTGCTCGCTCTCGCGGCTTCACCATCACACGCGGATTCCGTCGGAGTCTATGCGTTCGAGTCCGTCGCTGGGACGCTGCGCGCCCAGAACCCCGCCCAAGCACTGGAGGCGTCGATCTCCAGCGAAGGCGCCCGCATCACCGCCTGTTCCCCCGGTCCCGTTCCGCTCGAGGTCGGCCTGCGCCTCGCGGAGATCTCGCGCTCGCGCGAGACGCTCAGTCCAGAGGCCGGGGACGTTCGCGCGGTCGGCTCGCGGGCGGAGATCCTGCACCCGACGGCGGGGGTGACCGAATGGTGGGAGAACGGGCCGCAGGGTCTGGAGCAAGGCTTCACGCTCGCTCGCGCGCCGCTCGCGGGCGTCGGGTCGCTCGAGCTCACCCTGGCAGTGACGCGCGCCTTCTCGGAGGCATCGGCAGACCGGGTCGAGTTCAGCTCGCCCGGTTGCACCGCCGGGCTCGCGCTCACTGGGCTCCGCGCCTGGGACGCGACCGGCACGCCGCTCGACGTTCGTCTCGCTGCGAACGGCCCGCGCATCGCCTACGTCATCGACGACTCGAGCGCGCGCTATCCGATCACGATCGACCCGCTGGCGAGCTCGCCGAGCGTGACGACGACACCCGTCTCGGGCCTGCTGGGTGGAATCAGCACGATCGGTGACTTCAATGGCGACGGCTACAGCGACCTGGCGGTGGGTCGCTATGTCGGAGCAGGGCAAACGCGATTCATCGAGATCTTTCTCGGATCGGCAACCGGGCTCCACACGACCGCGGACTGGACGATCAGCCCCGCATGCGGGGAGTTCGTCGCGACGGCCGGTGACGTGAATGGCGATGGCTACGACGATCTGCTGGTCGGCGATCCAGAAGGCGACTTGACGCCCGTTCGGTCCGGGTCGGCTTGCCTGTACTTCGGTCACGCCAGTGGCCCTCCAACCATCGGCTGGTCGGCGAGCGCGGATCTGGTTCCGGGCATGACCGGCTCGCTCTTCGGCGGCAAGGTTTCGGGTGTCGGGGATCTGAATGGCGACGGGTACGCGGATTTCGCGGTCAGCGCCTTCACCCAGAGCGGCGGAGGGGCCGTCTACGTGTGGCTCGGAAGCGCGAGCTTCGGTTCGAGCTCGCCCGTGACTCCAGCGACGGCGAACTGGACAGCTCTCGGCGATGCGAACAACGGGCTCTTCGGCAGGGACGTGGCCGCTGCCGGCGACACGAACGGCGATGGTTTCGCCGACCTGGTGATCGGTGTCGAGGGCCACCGGCTCTCGCCCGGCGGCCCTCAGGTGGGCGCCGCGGTCGTCTACTTCGGCGGCACTTCGTTCGCGTCGCGCCCGACCGGAAGCGTCGCCAACGCCGATCGCGTGATGGAGGGCAACGACACCAGCGCCGTGATCGGCCGCAGCGTCGCCGGCGCGGGTGACGTGAACGGCGACGGCCTCGCGGACATCGTCACGTCGGGGCCGGCAGTGGCGATGCTCTTCGCGGGGAACGCGACGCTTGCCTTCCCGGGCATCTGGGCCATCGGGCTCCCGCAAATCCTGGGCAACAGCGCGATCCACGAACACACCGTCGCGACGGCGGGCGACGTGAACGGCGACGGGCTCGCGGACATCGTCGTCGGAAACTTCAACGCGGGCACGGTCTCGGTCTATTTCGGCATCATGGGCTCTGGTCCCTCGACCACTCCGAACGAGGTTCGCACGAACCCGATCGGTGGCGAGCACGACTGGGTCGCGACTGCGGGCGACGTGAACGGCGACGGATTCTCGGACCTCGCCGTCGCGACCGGCAACGGCAGCGGCAGTGAGGTCGCCGTCTACTACGGCGGCGGCTACCCGACGTCGAGCGCGCTCGGCTTCTCGAGCCTCGGCGGCCAGAACGGCTCGGGCTATGGCTTCGGCCTCGGCCCCGCGGGTGACATCAACGGCGACGGCTACAGCGACTACGTCGCCGGCGCCATCAATTTCGTGGATGCTCTGACCAGCCAGACCGTGGGCCGGTTCGCGCCCGTCTACGGTGGACCGTGCGGGCCAGCCTGTGGGCCGTCCTACAGCGTCCCCTCGAACGCCTGGGAAGGCGACCAGCCGGGGTGCAGCCAGGGCTGGAGCGTGACTGGCGCCGGCGACCTGAACGGCGATGGCTACGGCGATGTCGTCGTCGGGGCGCCGAACTACACCAGCCCGAGCGGTGCCTCGGCGGGCCGCATGCAGATCTTCCTGGGCGGGCCGAGCGGGCTGTCACTCACCCCGAGCTTCACCTTCGTAGGCGCGGACGGGGCCGGCGCACAGCTCGGCTGGAAGGTCGCGGCTGCGGGCGACGTGAACGGCGACGGGCTCGCGGACGTGCTCGTGAGCGCGCCGTACGCGGACAACGGCAGCCTCTCCCAGGCGGGCAAGGTGTACCTCTTCCTGGGCGCGCCGACGTCGACGGGCGTGAATCCGACTCCCGCGTGGAGCTACAGCGGGACGGCCGCGGGCGAGCACCTCGGTGTCGCGCTCGCGGGCGCCGCAGACTTCGGCCGCTTCGGCTTCTCGGACGTCGCGATCGGCGCGATCAACATCCCTCCGGATGGTCTCGTCGGCGCGTACGTCTTCACCGGGGGACAGCCGGGCGGCAGCCTCACGCCGAGCCCGAGCGCATTGCTGCTGGGCGACTCCACCGGAGACGACTACGGGATCAGCCTCTCGTCCGCAGGCGACGTGAACGGCGACGGCTACGCAGACCTCGCGATGGGCGAGGCCGAGTTGAACGGCGACAACGGTGAGGTGGAGATCTTCGAGGGCTTCGAAGAGGGCATTCACACGTTCGCTTCGACGACCATCCCCGGACCCGGCGGCGGAACCCGCTTCGGCTCCGGCGTGGGCGGGGGCGGCGACGTGGACGGCGACGGCTACGCCGATCTGGTGGTCGGCGAGCAGTGGCGGGACCAGCTGGCGTTCCCCGATGGCCGCGCGCACGTCTACCTCGGCGGCCCGAGCGGGCTCTCGACCACCGAGGCGGTCGAGTTCACCGACACGCTGGGCGACAGCTCGGACTACGGGCGCGACGTCTTCCTGAACCTCGACGTGAACGGCGACGGCTTCTCCGACGTGATCGTGAGCGCGTTCGGTGCGAACGGCCCCACGGGCAACGAGGGCGGCGTCTTCGTGCACTTCGGCGGCGGTCAGGCGGGCGCAGCGCGGCATGCGCGCATGCGGCATGGCGCGACGGGCACCGCACCGCTCGCGCTGCTCGGCCCGGCGCGGTCTGCCGAGTCGTATGCATACAACGTGACCAGCCTGCTCAGCAGCCCGGCGGGCAGGGCCGGTGTCACGGCGGAGCTCGAGAGCAAGCTCTTGAGCACGACGTTCGACGGAACGGGCACGAGCGTCGTGTCCGGAGTCTCGGGGACCGAGGCGGCGGTCGCAGCGACCTGCCCGCAAGATCCGCTCCACCTGGGCTGTCACTGGCGCCTGCGCCTGCGCTCCCGCGATCCGCATTTCCCGCGCAGCCCGTGGTTCTCGCCACCGGGGAATGCCCCGACCGAGCTCGACGTTCGCCCCATCGCGGATGGCGACGCCGACGGCGTGCCCGATGCGAGCGACAACTGCCCGCTAATCGCGAACCCGCTGCAGGAGGACGGAGACGGCGACGGCGTGGGTGACGCCTGCGACAACTGCCCGACCGTCGCCAATGCCAATCAGGCGGATGCAGACGGCGACGGGGTGGGTGACGCCTGCGACAACTGCGTGAACATGTCGAACCCGCACGTCCCCGATAACTTCCTCGTGCTCAATCCCTGGGCCACCCTCACCGGCGGCCAACGCGACGACGATCACGATGGCTACGGCAATCGCTGCGACGCGAAGTTCCCGGGCACGACCGGCGCGGTGGTGACTGCGGCCGACCTGGGCCAGCTGCGCACCGCGATCGGGAAGTCGCGAGCGGTCGACACCTGCGGGACGGTGGGCACGCATCCGTGCGCCATCTTCGATCTCGACGAGACGGGCGCGGTGATCAACTCCGGCGACCTGGGGGTGTTCCGCGCGCTGAACGGCAAGGCCCCCGGCCCGAAGTGTCCGACCTGCCCGCTCGCCTGCGCGGCGGGGACCGCCGGGACGTGTGGGGCGATCCCGTGACGGTCTAGGCCGAGAGCCGTGCCGCGAGCTCGGTGCGCGAGTGCACGCCGAGCTTGCGGTACGCGCTCTGGAGCTGGTTCTCCACGGTGCGTTCGCTGGCGCCGCGCCGCCGGGCGATCTCGGCGTCGCTCTGGCCCAGGGTCGCGAGGTTGGCGACCGCGAGCTCGGCGGGCGAGAGCGTCTCGAGCAGAAGCTGCCGGTCCGTTGCCGTGATCCGGGGTGCCGCTGCCGCAAAAGCCGCCGCCAGCTCGGTTCGCGACTCCAGCCGGAGCTTCCGTGCGCCGCTCTGGACCCGCCGGCACACCGAGCTCGGAGAGACGCCGAGCGCGAACGCGATCTCCTTCTGGCTGTATCCCAGACCCAACAGCTGTCCGACCCGGGCTTCGCTGCCAGACAAGTCCCACTCCATGTCTGCCTCCAGAGCTGACCCCTGGGAAAGCTTGGCTGCGCGCCGACGCGACCTCCCGTGATCCCTGCGTGATCTCTCCGTTCGCGGCTGCAAGAACTACTCATGGACAGACCTCACGCGAGCGTGCTCGGCGTCCCGAGCAGATTTCTGAGAAGATCCCAGCCGGGAGTGCACTGGCGTGGGCACGCGTTTCCGCTGGGCCGACTGCGCACTGGACTGCGACAGCCGTTCGCTCGTTCGCGCCGGGCGCGAGGTCGGGATCCAGCCGCTGGTGTTCGATCTCCTCCTGCTCTTGCTCCAGCAGCGTGGCCGGGTCCTGGCGCCGTCCGTGATCGAGCAGACCCTATGGCGCGGGGTGCGAGTCAGTGAGTCTTCCCTCCGGCGCCTCCTCAAAGAGGCGCGGCGCGCCATCGGGGACGACGGCCAGAGCCAAGAACAGATCCAGACCGTGCGCGGAAGGGGCTTGCGCTTCGCGGCGCCCGTCAGCATGGAGGGCGGCTCGGACACGAGCTTCGTGGGTCGTGCCGACCTGATGGCCTCGCTGGAGGCGACCCTGGATGCGGCGTTGGCCGGAAGCGGTGCGGTCACGCTGCTCTACGGCCCCGCGGGCATCGGCAAGACGCGCGTGCTGCTCGAGATCGGCGCCCGCGCGGAAGGGCGCGGGATGCGCTGCCTGCGCGGCTCGGGGCGCGCGGGTGCGGAGGGCGACGCATTCCATCCCTGGCTCGAGGCGGGCCGCGAGCTCGGGCTAGACGAGCTGCTGAGGCCGCGGGCCGACGAGTCACGCAGCGCCGAGGCGCGGCGGTTCGCGCAGTTCCGCGAGGTGGCGGGCGGACTCTTGCGCAGCTCGAGCGTCCAGCCGCTCCTGCTCGCGCTCGACGACCTGCAGTTCGCAGACGCCGACTCGCTGGCGCTCCTGCGCTATCTCGCACCGTCGCTGCACGCGGCGCGCATCTGGGTGCTGGGGGGCGTGCGCGGGACCTCGCTCCCGGTCGGCGACGCGCGCCTTCGAGAGCTCGGCGCGCTTGCAGCGGAGACCTCGTCCCAGGTCCTCGCGCTGCGCGGTCTCGAGCCGAACGAGCTGCGGACGCTGGTGCAGAATCGTCTTCATCTCAAGGTCGCGGCGCGGGCCGCCGAGCTGCTCTCGAGGCGGACGGAAGGAAACCCGCTCTTCGCGCTCGAAATCGCGCTCTCGATCCAGTCCGAAGGCGGATCGCTGCGCGCCGATGCGAGCCGCACCCTGGGCTCCGAGCTGGCGACGCGCATCGAGCCGCTGCTGGAACGCCGGCGCGCGGCGCTGTCGGACCAGGCTCGGCGGCTGCTCGGGGCCGCAGCGGCGGTGGGCCTCGAGTTCGATGCAGCGCTGGTCCGGGAAGCGGAAGGGTGTTCGGAGCGCGCGCTCGAACATGCGCTCGACGAGGCGACGCGCTCCGGGCTCCTCGAGGCCGGATCCAGCTCCCGCCGCCGCTTCGCCCACCCGCTCGTGGCCGAGGGAGTCTACGCGGAGCTCAGCGCCCGACCGCGCGACGCCGCCGCGCAACACCTGCGCATCGCGGATGCGCTCGAGGAGAGGGGTTGCGACGACCCGTTCCTGCTCGCGCGACACGTGGTGCAGGCGAAGAGCCTCGCCGGACCCGAGCGCGCTTTCCGAGCGGCACTCGCCGCGGCTCGTGCCGCGGTGCAGCAATCGGCGCTGGCCGACGCCGAGCTCTGGTTCCGGCAGGCACTCGCGCTGGCCGAGGAGTGCGGGCGATCGGCACCCGAGCTGGTGGGGATTTTGCTCGAGCTCGGCGAGGTCGCGGTGGCGACTTCGGGACTCACCGCCGCGCGTCCCGTGCTCGAGCGTGCGGCGCGGCTCGCGGAGCAATCCGGCGACGGGCAGCTCCTGGCACGAGCGGCGCTCTCGTACGCCGGGCGCCCGTTCGCGCTCGCGGCGCAGGAGCCCGTCCTCCACTGGTTGCGCGCGGCGAAGGCGACGGCCGGGCTGGAGCCGCCGCTGGGCGCGCGCGTAGTGAGTCGGCTCGGAGCCGAGCTCTCCTATGCCGGTCTCGAGCAGGCAGGTGAGGCGGGTCAGTGTCTCGAGCAGGGGCTCGCGCAGGCGCGGCGACTGAGAGATCCGTTCACCCTGGGCCGCGTCCTGGTCGATCAGCTGGGCTCGCGCTTCGGTCCCGAAGACCCGCGCGGCTGGCTCTCGCTCGCAGAGGAGATCGTGCGCTCTGCACGCGCAGGCGGCGATCCCGAGACCGAGTTCCGCGGGCTCGTCGCCTGCGTCTGGGGGCACCTGCAGCTGGGCGACCGATCGGCCGCCGACCACGCGCTGCGCGACTGCCAGGCCGCGGCCAGCGACCATCCTGCGGTCTACGCCGTGAGCGTGGCTCGCGGGATCGAGGCGACGTTTGCGCTGCTCGACGGGCGGCTCGGCGATGCCCGCGCGGCCATCGCGGCGTCGGAATCGTCTTCGAGTGGCCGCGGCCTCGCGACGCAGCTCGTGGCGCAGCGCTTCATGCTGGCCATGCACGAGAGCCACGATGGGGAGCTGTTGCCGGTGTTCGACGCGCTGCGCATCCAGTTTCCGGCGCTCTCTCTGGCCTCTGCAGCGGCAGGGCTCGCGCGCGCGGCGCTCGGCGACCGGGATCCCGCGCGCGCCGCGCTGGCCGAAGTCATCGAGCGGCTGCCCGTGCTACGGCGAGACTGGAACCGGCTGCCGACGCTCGCGGTCGCGGCCGAGCTCGCTTTCCGGGTCCGCGCTGGAGACGCGGTCGCCGCGCTCGAGCCCGAGCTCGCACCCTACGCGTCGCTCGCCGCGGTGGGATCGAACGCAGCGACCTACTTCGGCTCGATCGCGCACGCGCTCGGCTACCTGGAGGCCGCGCGCGGGCGCAGGAGCGAGGCGATCGCCTGCTTCGAGCGTGCGCTCCGCGCCCACGAGGAGGTGCGGAGCCCGGCCTGGTGCGCGCGGAGTGCGCGCGCGATCGACGAAGTCAGGGCCGTCGCGCGTCCGGTGCGGCTCGTCTCGTAGTCCGCTAGGCCGGGATCCGCGCCGCGAGCTCAGTGCGCGAGTGGATCCCGAGCTTGCGGTAGATCGCGCCGAGCTGGTTTCCGATCGTGCGCGTGCTGGCGCCGCGCAGGCGCGCGATCTCGCCGTCGGATCGCCCGGAGCTGACGAGCGTCGCGATCTCGCGTTCTGCGCCGGAGAGCGGCTCGAACGCCAGCGGCTGCGGTCGCTCGCGCGCACAGACCGCGAGCTGCTCGCCCCCGAGCTCGAGCTCGAAGCACCCGCCCTCTGCGGCTCGTCCGGCGAACAGGGATGCCAGCTCCGCGCGCGAGCGCAGCCCGAGCTTGCGCACGGCCGACCGGATCGACCGCGAGACCGCTGCCGATGAGATGCCCAGCGCGTAGCCGATCTGCTTCTCGCTGTGACCCAGGGAGAGGAACTCGGCGGCCTGCGCCTCGCAGCGCGAGAGGCCGCGCGGGTCGGACACCGCAGGGTCGTTCCGCCGGGCGACCAGATAGCGCCGCCCATCGGCGTCGAAGCGGTCGACGAGCGACCAGCGGCCGCACACCAGGGCCTCCCAGCTCGCGAGCGCGGTGTCCGCGTCGGCGCGGCCGGCGCGGGTGCGGGCGCGGTCGATGCGCCGAACGGCGTCTCGGAGCGCATCGCGCGCGCACTGGGCGCGGGCGGGGCCGCAGGCGTGGTGGACGGTGCCGCCGGAGTCGAGCACCGCCTCGTCGCGCGCGCCGCCGCATGCCCGCTCGAGCGTGCGCAGCAGGCGCAGCCCGGCTCCGAGGTGACTGGCCGCGCGACTCCAGCGGCTGCAGGTCGCAGCGTCGGGCCGCTGGCGCTCGAGCAAGCCGGTGCCGACCACCAGCGCGCGCCCGTCGCCGGTGTGCGCGATCCCGCCCCAGCCGTCCGCGTAGCGCCCGCGGGTCGCGCCGCGGAACACGGCTTCGCCCACGTCCGCGCGCTCGCCCATGGCTTCGGACACCGAGGAGAAATCGACGCCGCTGCGGAACAGCAGGTCGGCGCCGATGCGCGCGCCCTGAAAGCCGAGGATGCGACGCACCGCCCGTTCCGCGCCGCGCACGCCGCGGGTCGCCACACACTCGATGATGTAACCCTGGCCGCTGCGGCGGAACTCGCAGCCGACCAGGCCCTCGCCCAGATCTAGGAGCGGCGCGCAGGCCTCGAGCACACCCTGGGTCCAGCGTTCGCCGCTTCCTTCGAGCCGGTACGCCGCTTCGACCACCGAGATCCAATCCGTCATCGCGTCCCCTCCGATCGGATTGCTTCGCTCGTGTACGAGTAAACCCGCGTGCGTGCGCCGCTGCTATGAAACGCCTCACAACGCCCCTGTGAAGAGCCTCACAGGGCGCGGCTCCGAGTCACGCACTCACCGAAAGAGCCGGTCATGTGGGTGAAGTCGCCTTCGCTGCGAGTCTCACTGGGCAAGGGCGTCTCGAGCGACGCCGGCGGCCGCGGTGATCAGCACGGGCGACGTCGGCGTCTTCCGGGCGCTCGACGGCGAGCTGCCGGACCCGAACTGCGCGAGCCGTCCGCTCGCCTGCGGCGCGGGCACGGCCGGCAGGCGCGGGGCCGATCCCGTGAGGGCGTCGGGGTGGAGAGGACGGCCCTCCCGACGGGCTCCCGAAGGCTGCGGTATGCTTCCTGCAGTCCGAGCCTTCGGGAGGCACGAATGGCCGTACGGTTCCCCTCGCTGGAGTTCTTCCAGGCGCTGCAGCAGCGCACCATCGACGACAAGGCCCGCTTCGAGAAGCTGGGCTACTGCGATACCAGCTTCGGCGTGCGCATCGACGCCGACTTGTACGCGATTTCGTTCGAGGTCTACGAGTGCACGGGCGTGCGCAAGGCGCACGACGCCGCGGACCTGGACTTCGTGCTCGAGGCGCCGCCCGAGCTGTGGCGCGAGATGGTCGGCGCGATCGTGCGCAACAAGGGCGCTGACCCGGCGCATACGCTGAACACGCTGTCGCACGTGGGCGACCGCATGAAGCTGGTCTCCCAGGACGCGGAAGGGAACGACAAGTTCTATCGCTTCATGGCCACGCTGCAGGAGTTCTTCGACCAGGCGCGCAACCTCGAGGTCGCGCTCTGATGTCCTACATCGCTCCCAAGGACTACGCGGCCGATCCGGAGATCGTCGCCAAGATCCTGCGCACGGTGTCGGGTCAGCTCGAGCTCGACTGGATGAAGCGCGTGGGCGAGCCCGCGGCATTCCGCCCCAGCCAGCCGACACGCGGCCTCACGCTCGACGACATCAACCAGGGCGGGTACGCGCCGGACAAGCTGCCGGACGTGATCCGCCACAACTTCTCGATGGCGCCGCGCGGAGCGCTCCTGCCGCCGGGGCTGCCGTCGCTCGGCTACCGCGTGAACCGCAAGAGCGACGTGTGGGCGGACGTGGCGGCGAGCCTGTTCGAGGAAGCGAAGTCGCGCCGCTGGGCTCCGGCACGCGACGTACCCTGGGCCGCGCTCGACCCGGTGCCGCACGGCGAGCAGCACGAGCTCGCGCTGCGCCAGCTCGCCACGGGGCTGATTTCCACGGGGCTCGTCTGCTGCGACCTGGCGGCGTCCTGGGAATGGCGCATGAACCAGGAGTTCCACGAGATCAAGTACCTCTTGTGCGCGCAGATGTTCGACGCCGCGCGCATCGCCGAGGCGTTCCGCAAGCGCGCGCTCTACGGCGGTGGGTCGCTCGGCGTGGACAGCCGGCCGCTGGGCGAGCTGCTGAAGTCGGTCTTCCTGTCCGAGACCTACCCCGAGGCCTCGGCGGCGATGAATCTCCTGGTCTTCTCGTGGGTGCAGGCGCTCGGGCGACACTGGGCGGCGACCGCGACGAACGCCGCGGACCTGTATCTGGGCACGCAGCTCGCGCAGGACGCGACGCGCTTCCTCTCCTATGGCGTCGATCACGTGCGCAGCCACCTGCACGCGCGGCCGCTGCAGGCGGAGGCGCTCGCCGACCACCTCGACCTGTGCGAGAACGCCTGGGTCGGCACGCTCGGCGCTCCCGAGGTGATCGAGCCGCTGGTGCTGCTCTCGGGCGGCTTCGAGCCGGTGGCCGCGTTCTACGCGCGCACCGCCGACGAGTACTTCCGCCGCTGCGACGCCGCCGGTCTGGGCGACCGGCGCGACGCCAGCGCGCTCACGTCCTTCCTCCGCATGCTCCAAGGAGACTCGCGATGAGTTACTACGGCTCCGCGGACTACCGCTACAACGACGACCTTGCGCTGCGCATGCGCGACATCAAGAAGGGCAACCTGGACCTCGGCTGGCTCAAGGCCGGAACCGAGTCGCGCAAGTTCGCCGCCGAGAACAAGAAACGCGGGCTCACCTACATGGACTTGAACCAGGGCAGCTACGGCTACGACGACCTGCCCGAGCTGCCGCGCGGTCCGCGCGGCGCGGCGCCGCGGGGCGCGGCGTTCGTCCCCGAGAACCAGGCCGACCTCGAGCCCGAGCTGAACCGCAAGACCGACGTGTGGGCCTACAAGGTGGCGTCGTTCACGGAAGAGGCGATGTCGCGCCAGTGGGACGCGACCACCGACGTGCCCTGGAACGACCTCGACAAGTACGAGCGCAGCGACGAGATCGAGATCGCCTTCGCCCAGCTCTGCACCTTCTTCACCGAGGTGGAGCTGATCGCGACCGACCTGCCGGCGAAGTGGCTGTGGCGCATGAACAACCAGTTCAGCGAGGTCAAGCACTTCATCGCCACCCAGGCGATGGACGAGGCGCGACACGCCGAGGTGTTCCGCAAGCGCGCGCTCGCGGGCGGCGTCGGGCTGATGGAGGCGCTGCCGCAGACCGAGCACTCACTGAAGGCGATCCTCGACGGCGACACCTACAGCGAGGCCTCGGCGTTCATGCACCTGCTGGCCGAGGGCAACGTGCTCACCATGTTCCGCTTCAGCGAGTTCATCTCGCCGACGCCCGTGGACAAACGGATCTTCCAGCTGGTGATGCAGGACGAGGCGCGCCACGTCTCCTACGGCATGCAGCACCTGAAGTGGATCATGGACCACGCGCCCGAGCAGAAGGAGCAGCTGCATCGCGCGCTCGACGAGGGCGAGAACGTCACCATCAACCAGTTCGACGCAGCGCTGACCGAGTGCATGATCGTCCTGGCCGGCAAGGGCACCCGGCCCGAGCAGATCCAGGAAGGCATCAAGATCGTCGGCAACATGCAGGCCAAGCAGATCACCGAGTACTTCCACCGGCTCGAGCGCGCCGGCTTCGCCGAGCGCATCCCCCGCTCGAAGTTCACGCCGATGATGGCGGACCTCGGCATCGGCCAGGGCGTGAAGGCGGCGCTGTAGCCGAGACGCGCTTGCGGGCGTTCGCAGCGCTCGTTCTCGCCGCGCTCGCCGGCTGCTCGCGCTCCGCCTACGTGCCGCAGACGCGCGAAGTCACCCTGACCGCGGTGCCGCTGCTGACGAAGGAGCTGCAGTCGGTCTACCCGTTCCTGAGTCAGGACTTCGCCGCGGGAGGCGTGCTGGAGGGGAAGGAGATCTACGCCTTCGTGCCCGACACGGTGACCGTGTACGAGGGCGACACGGTCCACTTCACGTTGGTGAATCCCGAGGACGACGAGCACAAGTTCGTGCTCGAGGACCTGGTGGTCGATCTGCCCGGGCAGACGGTCCAGCACGCCAGCTGGCGCGCCGCCCATCCCGGCGCGTTCTCGTTCTCCTGCGTGATGCCGACGCACATTCCGTACATGCACGGCCAGCTGGTCGTCCTGCCGGCGGAGCTCGGTGCAGCCTCCCGCTAGGGGCCCCCGGCCGCCGGGCCAGCTCGGCGAGCTGGCGCGGCTCTTCCTGCGCCTGGGGACGACGGCGTTCGGCGGCCCCGCCGCGCACATCGCGATGATGGAGGACGAGGTCGTCGCGCGGCGCGGCTGGCTCACCCGCGAGCAGTTCCTCGACCTGCTCGGCGCGACCAACCTGATCCCGGGGCCCAACTCGACCGAGCTCGCGATCCACATCGGACACGCGCGCGCGGGGTTCCCCGGCCTCGTCGTCGCTGGCGCGTGCTTCATCCTGCCCGCGGCGCTGATCGTGAGCGCGCTGGGCTGGGCGTACGTGCGCTTCGGCGCGCTGCCGCAGGTCGCGGGGCTGCTCTACGGCGCAAAGCCCGTGGTGATCGCGGTGGTGGTGCAGGCGCTGTGGCGGCTGTTCCGCAGCGCGGTCCGCGGCTGGGAGACGGCGCTCGTCGCGGTCGCGGCCGCGGCCGCCAACGCGCTCGGCGCCGACGAGCTGGTGGTGCTGGGCGCTGCAGCCGCGCTCACCGCGGGCGCGGAGCTCGCGCGCTCGGCAGCTGCGCGGAGCCGGCACGGCGTGGCCGCGCTGCTGGCGGCGTCGCTGCCCGCTGGCGCGAGCGCGGGCTCCGTGGCGCTGTGGCCGCTGTTCGGCTTCTTCGTCAAGGTGGGATCGGTCTTGTTCGGGAGCGGCTACGTGCTGCTCGCGTTCTTGCGCTCGGGTCTCGTCGAGCAGCGCGGCTGGCTCAGCGAAGGCCAGCTGCTCGACGCGATCGCGGTCGGACAGGTGACGCCGGGGCCGGTCTTCACCACGGCGACGTTCATCGGCTACGTGCTCGCGGGCGGCGCGGGTGCAGCGGTCGCGACGGCCGGGATCTTCCTGCCGGCGTTCGTGTTCGTCGCACTGTCCGCGCCGCTCCTGCCGCGGCTGCGCCAGTCGCGCGTCGCGGGCGCGCTGCTCGACGGGGTGAACGCGGCCTCGCTCGCGCTGATGGCGGTGGTGACCGCCCGCATCGCCGGCGCGGCGCTGGTCGATCTCCCCTCGATCGGACTGGCCGTGGTCTCCGCCGTGTTGCTGCTCGCGTACCGCGTGAACTCGGGCTGGCTCGTCGCCGCGGGTGCGGCGATCGGCCTCGCGGTCTCGCACTGACTCGCCGAACCTGGAGGCGTGCATGCTGTACATGGTGATCGAGCACTTCCATCCCGGAGCCGCGCCGGAGATCTACCGGCGCGCGCGCGAGCGCGGCCGCATGCTGCCGCCGGGGCTCGAATACGTGGACAGCTGGGTCGACCTCGACTACGCGCGCTGCTTCCAGCTGATGCGCAGCGACGACCGCGCCCTGTTCGACGCTTGGATCCGCGCCTGGAGCGACCTCGCGCGCTTCGAAGTGATTCCCGTGCGCACTTCTGCGGAAGCCGCAGCGCAGATCGGCGCTCAAGCCCGGTGACTCTGCCTTCCGATCCGAGAGCACCATGGACGCTTCCCCGGTCCAGCCTCGCGTCGACTGGCGATCGATCGCCCGCCGTCTCGCCTTGCTGGGGCTCGCCGTGGCGGTGGGCCTCTTCCTCGAGCGCCGGCTGGAGGCGCGGCTGCAAGAGCTCGACGCGCTCGGTCACCGCTCGTACGCAGACCTGCTGATCGCGCGCAAAGAGCTCGCGACACTGCTGCAGAGGCTGGCCGTCGCAGTGTTCGGCGCCACGGCGGCTGTGGGCGTTGCTGCGATCGCGGCCTGTCTCAAGAGCCTCCGCCTGGGCGTGTTTCCGGCGCCCGGGACCTGGTCGTGGGCGCTGCGGCACAAGCTGACCGGCAGGCAGGCCGTGCTGGCCGCGCGTGTAGGGATGGGGCTCGGCGCCACGCTCGTGCTCGTCTCGGCCGCCGGTGGCGGGCTGCTGTGGTACATGGCCGCAGTCGTCCGCGCCTGCCGCGCGCACTAGCCCAGCGCCGTGCTATCCATTCGCGCCTGGGGGGGACTCGAATGCGCCGCGCGCTCGCAGCTGTCGGGCTCTCTGCACTTTGTCTCGCGCTCGCACTGCGCGTGGGCGCGGCGGACACGCCTCCCCCAGACGAGGCCACGCGCGCGGCGATGCACGAGATCTTCGGCGCGCTGTCGGAGATCCTGCCGCGCTGTCTCTCGAACGAGCGGTTCCAGGCGCCCGCGGACCACGATGCGGTCCAGGCGGCGCTCGCGAAGCTCGCAGCCGACGCGGACCAGCTCGCGAGCCACCTGGCGACCGGCCCCGACGAGATGAAGTACCGCGGCGAGGCGCTCGCGCGGGACGCACGCCGCGCGCAGGCCCGCTTCGCCTCGGGTCATCCCGTCGACGCGCGCTTCACCGCGCTGCAGCTCACCGAGGCGTGCGTCGGCTGTCACTCGCGCCTGCCGTCGGAGAAGACCACGCCCTTCGCGGCGACGCTCACCCAGAAGCTCGACCCGTCTGCCCTGACTCCCTCGGAGCGCGCGCGGCTCCAGGTCGCCACGCGGCAGTTCGACGCGGCGCTCGACGGCTACGAAGCGCTGCTCACGAGCCCGCCGCCGGAAGCGGGCGAGGCCGTGCGCATGGCGGACCTCACCGAGTATCTGATCGTCGCGTTGCGCGTGAAGCGCGATCCCGATCGAGCGGCGAAGCTCCTGGCGAAGCTCGAAGCACGCCCCGAGACCGTCGCGGACCTGCGGCGGCTGATCGGTCCCTGGCGCGCGACGCTCGCGCGCGAGGGCAAGCTGGTGCGCGAGCCGCCGTCGCTCGCGACCGCGCGGCGGCTGGTCGCGGCGGGCAAGAGCGCGCGCGACTACGCCTGGTCGCGCGCGGGCCTGATCGACGACCTGCTCGCGTCGAGCGTGCTGCACCGCTTCCTCGAGCAGGAGAAGCTCTCCGCCGCCGACCGCGCCGAGGCCTACTACCTGGTGGGGCTCACCGATTCGCAGGTGCGCTCCTCGCCGTGGCTGTCCGACGGCGCCTGGTACCTCGAGGCGGCGATCCACACCCAGCCGCACAGCGCCGTCGCCCTGCGCGCGTTCGGCGCCTACGAGGACATGACTCTGCTCGAATGGACGGGCTCGGCGGGGACCCAGCTGCCCGACGACGTGGTCTCCGACCTCGATCGGCTGCGCGCCCTGGCCGAGTCGAAGGCGAACTAGCGCCGCTCCTTCCCCAGCAGCGCGTTCATGTCGGTGACCAGGTTCTCGGGCGCGGTGAGCGAGTCGTGGCGACCGTCGCGCAGCAGCTCGAGCGCGGCCTCGCGCGCGGCGCGGTAGGCGCGCTGGGTGAGCCGCGATCCGGCCGAGAGCCGGCGTGCGCCGAGCGCGCGAAGCTCCGCGACCGGCGGCAGCCCCGCGCTGACGATCACGTTCAGCGGCAGCGGCACAGCCGCGGCGATCCTGCGGATCGCTTCGCGATCCGTCACGGTGGGTACGAAGAACCCGTCGGCGCCCGCCGCGCGGTAGCGCTGGCCGCGCGCGATCGTCTCGGCCTCCAGGCGCTCGGCCGGGGCGAGCTTCTTCAGGTAGACGTCGGTGCGTGCGTTCACGAACAGGTCGACCCCGGCGCTGCGCGCGGTCTTCTTCACCGTCTCGATCTTCGCGCACAGCACGTCGGGCGAGTCGGTGCCGTCTTCGATGTTCACGCCCACGGCCCCCGACTCGACGAGCGCCGCGGTGTGCTCGGCGATGCGCGCCAGGTCGCCGGAGAAGCCGCGCTCGAAGTCGCACGAGAGGGGGATCGAGATCACCCGAACGATCTCCGCGACCGCGGCCGCGAGCGCGCGCGGCGGAAGCTGCTCGCCATCGGGGTAGCCGTGCGACCAGGCGAGGCCGGCGCTGGTGGTCGCGATTGCCTGGGCACCGCAGCTCTCGATCACGCGCGCGCTGCCCGCGTCCCAGGCGTTCGCGAGCACCAGGAACCGGCCGGGTGCGAGGAGCGCGCGGAAGGTCTCCGCGCGCGCGGCTGCAGGCGTCGTCATGGCACCTCCTCTTTCTCCTGCCGATTCTTCCAAACGCGATTCGCCCGAGTCTGGCACGCTATGGTCATGATCGCGCGTCTCCGCCAGCGGCCCGAGCTCCAGTTCGCCGGGGTGCTGCCCCGCGCCGACTTCGGGCTCGCCACCGCGTGGTGGACGGTCCTGGCGCTGCGGGGCGTGCTGCCCGCCGTGTTCGCGGTCGCGATGGGCGGCCTGGTGGGTGCCGTGCGGAGCGGCTCGGCTCTCGCGGGACCGCTGACACTGTTCGGTGTGGTCTTCGTGGGTCTGCAGGTCCTGCCGCCGATCCACCAGATGCTCGGCGCGAACCTGGGCAGCCGCGTGGCCGCCTGGCTCTACGACCAGCTCGCGATCGCCTGCGTGCGGCCGGCGGGCATGGGACACCTGGAGAGTCCGGCGCTGGTCACCGATCTCGCGATGGCGCGCGACTTCGACTTGGGCATCACCGGCCCGCCGATGAACATCTCCATGGACTTCATCGCCTCCGAGCTGGTGATGACGCTCGCGGGGCTCGCCTCCGCCGCGGTGCTGTTCGGCTTCTCCTGGTGGGCGCCGCTCCTGCTCGCGGGCGCATGGCTCTCGACCCAGTGGCTGTTGCGCGAGAGCGGCGTCTGGCGGGACCGCAACACCGAGCAGGTGCGCGAGGCGCAGCGCCACGCCGAGTACGCCTACCGGCTGGCCGTCGACCCGCCGGCCGCGAAGGAGCTGCGCCTGTTCGGGCTCGCGAGCTGGACGGTCGATCGCTTCCGTGAGCGCCGACGGCTGCTGCACGACCTGCGCTGGCAGGCCACACGGCTGCGCGAGCGGCCGCTGGTGTGGAGTCTGCTCGTCGCGCTGGCGGCAAACCTGGTCGTGTTCCTGGCGATCGGCGAGGCCGCGCTCGACGGGCGGCTGCCGATGGCGCGACTGGTCGCGTTCGCGACCGCCGCGATCGGCTCCGCCACGATCGCGTTCGGCGGATTGTCGTGGGCGCTCGACGGCGCGGCCGCGCCTGCGGTGGCGGTGCTGCGGCTGCAGGGCGCGATGGAGCGGGCGGGCGCGCTGGTGCGCGGCGCGCGCTCGGCAGCGGGGCTTCCGGCGCAGGAGATCCGCTTCCGCGACGTCACCTTCAGCTACCCCGCGAGCGACGGCCGCGAGCGCGAGGCGGTGCTGTCGGGCTTCGACCTCGCGATCCCCGCGGGCTCGTCGCTCGCCATCGTCGGCGTGAACGGCGCCGGCAAGACCACGCTCGCGAAGCTCTTGTGCCGGCTCTACGACCCGCAAGCGGGAGCGATCGAAGTCGACGGCGTCGACCTGCGCGACCTCGACGTCGAGAGCTGGCGCGCGCGAGTCACGGCGGTGTTCCAGGACTTCATCCGCTTCGAGCTCCCGCTGCGCGACAACGTCGCGCCTGGCGGCGCATCGGAGGACGTGATCCGCGCCGCACTCACGAATGCGGGCGCCGCGAATCTGGCGGACCTCGACACGGTGCTGTCGCGCGCCTACCCGGGCGGCACCGACCTGTCGGGCGGCCAGTGGCAGCGCATCGCGCTGGCGCGCGCGCTGTGTGCGGTGCGCGGCGGCGCCGGCCTGGTGCTGCTCGACGAGCCCACCGCGCAGCTCGACGTGCGCGGCGAGGCGGAGATCTTCGACCGCATCCTCGCCGCGACGCGGCGCGTGACCACGATCCTGATCTCGCACCGCTTCTCGACCGTGCGCCACGCCGACCGCATCTGCGTGCTCGAGCACGGGCGCGTGGTGGAGCTGGGCTCGCACGACGAGCTGATGGCGCAGGGCGGCCGCTACCGCACCATGTTCGAGCTGCAGGCGTCGCGCTTCGAGAGCGACGGCGAGCCGGAGGCGAGCTTCGATGTCCTGGACTGAGGCACGCCGCACGGTCGAGATGCCGCCGGCGCTGCCGTCGATGTGGCGCGCGCTCAAGCGCGGCTACGACGCCGAGCCGCTCCTGCTCTCGGTCTCGTTCGGGTTGGTGCTGCTCGCGGCGCTGCCCGATGCGCTGATCGCGCTGTGGCTGAAGCTGCTCGCCGACGGTGCGGTCGCCGCCGATCGCGCGCGCGTGCTGGGGGCGATGGCAGGACTCGGCAGCTCCGCGGTGGGCACCTGGTTCCTCACCCTGGTCAGTCAGCGCACGCAGCGGCGCTTCCGGGACCGCGTGACGATCGCGCTCGAGTCGCACGTCGCGCGGCTGCAGGCTTCGGTCGCCACCATCGAACACCACGAGCGCCCCGAGTATCTCGATCGCCTCTCGATCCTCCGCAACCAGGTGTTCGTGCTCGACCACATGTACATGTCGCTCTTCACCACCTGCGGCTGGGTGCTGCGGCTGGGAGTCACGCTGGCGCTTCTCGTCTCGGTGCATCCCGCGCTGGCGCTGCTCGCGGCGTTCGCGCTGCCGACCGTGCTCACCTCGACCTGGCGCCCGGGCGTGGAGCGCGTCGCGGAAGAGCGGGGCGCTGCGCAGAGCCGGCTGGCGCGGCACCTGTTCGACACCGCGACCACCGCGCCGCCGGGCAAGGAGGTGCGCGTCACGCGCATTGGCGAGCGGCTCGTCGCCGAGCGGCGCGCGGCCTGGGAGCGCTGGTATGCGCCGGTCGGTGCAGCGCGCCGCACGAGCGCCGTCTGGCACGCCATGGGCTGGACCATCTTCGCTGCCGCCTACGTCGGTTCGGTGGTGTACGTGACCTGGGGCATCGGCGCGCCGGCGGGCAGCGTGCTGCTGGTGCTCGCCGCGGGCTCGCGCCTCTCTGCCTACATCGGCGCCACCGTGGGCGAGATCGGCTTCCTGCGCGGCATCTGGCTCGACGGTTCCAAGCGCCTGGCCTGGCTCGAAGACTACGCCGCGTCGCTCGTCGAGCGCGCCGACAGCCCGGCGCCAGCGCGGCTCGAGCATGGCGTGCGGTTCGACAACGTGTCGTTCGCCTATCCCGGCACCGACAAGCTCGTGCTCGAGGACGTCGACCTCGCGCTCGAGCCGGGCTCGGTCATCGCGATCGTGGGCGAGAACGGCGCCGGCAAGACCACGCTGGTGAAGCTCTTGTGCCGGCTCTACCCGCCGACGCGCGGCCGGATCCTCGTCGACGGGGAGGACCTCGCGGGGATCACTCCGGTGTCGTGGCGCGAGCGGCTCGCCGGCGCCTTCCAGGACTTCTTCCGCTTCGAGCTCCGCGCTCAGCAGACGGTGGGGCTCGGCGACGTGGCCCGGCTCGACGACGTGCCGGCGGTGCGCTCCGCGGTGGACCGCGCCGGCGCCAACGACGTGGTCGAGAAGCTCCTCGCCGGGCTGGAGACGCAGCTCGGTCCGAGCTGGCCGGAAGGCGTCGACCTCTCCTTCGGCCAGTGGCAGAAGCTCGCGCTCGCGCGCGGCTTCATGCGCGACGCACCGCTGGTGCTGGTGCTCGACGAGCCCACCGCCGCGCTCGATGCCGAGACCGAGCACGCGCTGTTCGAGCGCTACGCCGCCGCGTCGCGCTCGCGGAGCGAGGACGGGCGCATCACCGTGCTCGTCTCGCACCGCTTCAGCACCGTGCGCATGGCCGACTTCATCGTGGTGATGAACGGCGCGCGCGTGGTCGAGTCGGGCTCGCACGAAGAGCTGATGGCGCGGCGCGGTCACTACGCCGAGCTGTACGGAATCCAGGCCGCCGCCTACCGCTAGGAGAGCCCATGCACCGACCTTCCGGAAGAGCCCTCGCGCTGGTTCTTGCGCTCGCGCTGTGCAGCTGCCAGACCTTCGAGCAGCGCAAGGACACGACGCTGCTCGCCTCGGCGGGCTTCCGCATCGTCGCGGCCAACACGCCCGAACGCATCGAGGCGCTGAACACGCTGACGCCCGAGAAGATCACGCGCTTGAAGCACAACGGCGAGGTCTTCTACGTCTATCCCGACCCGAAGGACTGCCGCTGTCTGCGCGTGGGTCGGCAGGAGCAGTACGAGATGTATCAGCGGCTCACGGCGAGCAAGAAGGCGACCACCTTCGACACGGTCAACGCGACGACCGACTCCGACGTGCTGCGCGGCTATACGTGGTGAGGCCTCAGCCCTCGTAGCGGTCGCGGTGCCGCAGCCAGGCCATGGGGTACGGGAGCGCGTTCTCGTCGCGGCCCTTCGGCACCAGGTCCAGGTACTGGTACGCCGCGTTCAAGGGGTCGACGCCGCGGTTGTAGGTCGAGTAGGTGTGGAAGAT
>Ga0306920_100003042_pt1 | contig 21258 bp, 21 predicted proteins | sample flu12Cox44000170_FD_204666 | JGI IMG/M metagenome (GOLD analysis project Ga0306920, IMG submission 204666) | Lab enrichment of tropical soil microbial communities from Luquillo Experimental Forest, Puerto Rico - flux4day.12C.oxic.44.000.170 (v2)... | ecosystem: Environmental > Terrestrial >... | reverse complement strand
CCATCAGCAGACAGTGGGCTGGATCTCGAGACAAAGTTTTTTCTCGGTCACGCTCAGAGGAGAAGTTTTTCTGTTGACATCCCCTCTTATAGAACCACCTATCTCAAAAGCGAGATAGGTCGTGATAATCCCTGTTATCGACAGTTATCCGGACGCGGGCGTAAGATGCACGCGAAATGAAACTTGCAAAAGAGGCCGGTCGAGTTCGCGCAATCGGCCGGGGTGTCTACTCGGTTTGCGCGTTCCTCGTGGTCTTCTCCGCGATCGCGTGCCACACCTCAGGCGACCCACCGCAAAAGCCAGGCTCGGTGACGCCAGAAAGGGCTGCGCTGATTCCGGAGACAGCAGAAGAGGTGAGCGCCGTGCTGCGTCCTCTTGTCGCCTCCGGCAAGTTTGCGAACCTACGCTGGCCTGATTTCCGCGACGTCAGTGGAGATACCGCGAAATTTTATGCAAGCCGCAGCTACGCACCCGCCTGGGTTGACGGAGCGGGGCCTACCGCGCAAGCGAAACTTGTCGTTTCAATCTTGCAAAACGCGGCTCAGAAGGGTTTGAACGCCGAAGACTATGATGCTTCGCGATGGCAAGCCCGCCAGGATGCCCTCGTCGGCAAGCCAACCCCAGACGAGGTTGCACGATTTGATCTAGCCCTATCGGTGTGCCTGCTGCGATACGTCTCGGCACTGAACGTTGGGCGCATCAACCCCCGGCACCTCAAGTTTGATCTCGACTTAAATCACAGGAAAACGGGCTTGCCGGGGTTTGTTGAGCAAATCTCTCAAGCTTCCGATATCGCGCCGCTGCTGGACGAGGTGGAACCACAAGAAGACGGATACTCGCGAACCTCTCAGGCTCTGCGGACATATCTCTCACTCGTGCAGCAAGATCCTTTCGAGAAGCTTCCGGTCCCAGAAAAACCAGTGGCAGCGGGCGGCACCTATTCGGGAATGGCGTTGCTGGTAACCAAACTCAAACTCGTGGGAGATCTGTCCGAAAACGCAACGCTGCAACAGGGATCAGTGAGATACGAAGGTGATGTCGTAGAGGCTGTGAAGCGTTTTCAGCTTCGCCACACACTGGCGGTGACCGGAAGTCTAGGACCGGAAACCGTCCGCCAACTAAACGTGCCAATTGCAGATCGCGTTCGCCAGCTTCAGTTCGCTCTTGAACGCTGGCGCTGGCTTCCTCACGAGATCGCCACGCCGCTGATCGCCGTAAACGTGCCGGCGTTTCGTCTTTACGGTTTGGACAAACCGCACCACATCGGTCTAGAGATGAATGTAGTGGTCGGCAAAGCCATGCGCTCGGAGACTCCCGCGTTTATTGGGAGCATGACCTACCTAGTTTTTAGGCCCGACTGGGGCGTTCCTCCTGTCATTGTGCGCAAGGAAATTATTCCGCTATTGCAAAAGGATCCCTCTTACCTCTCCAAAAACGGATATGACCTCTTCGACACACGCGGTAAAGTCCTAGATTCTGGGCACGTGACACCGGAAGAGATTCAACTTCTGTTTGCGGGAAAATTGTCGGTCCGTCAGCGTCCCGGGCCGAAGAACGCCCTGGGCAGCGTTAAATTCATGTTTCCCAATACCTATCTGGTCTACCTGCATGACACGCCCAAAACGGAATTGTTCTCCCGGTCACGCCGTGACTTCAGCTACGGCTGTATTCGTGTTCAAGACCCTCCCGCGCTAGCCGCGTGGGTGCTGCAGTCCAAGCCGGAGTGGACTGAGGAACGCATCCGGGCGGCGATGAATGGAGAGAAGAGCGTCCAAGTGAACTTGAGCTCACCGATTCCAGTGCTGATTTTGTACGGCACAGCAAGAGTGGATGAAGATGGCCTTGTGGATTTCTACGATGATATCTATGGGCACGATGCAAAGCTGGCGTTAGCGCTTGCCAAAGGATATCCCTATTGAACCAATCGTCCGGCTGATTTTGCAGAAGTGCTGAATAACCCATCAACGCCCCCGTGATAGGATGCGGCAGCAGTTAGACCGAGACGAGATTCCGTATTGCTTGCGGTAGTGTTAGGGCCTTTCGCCGTCTTCTACCGTAGCCCTGTCTGTTCGACGGCCAACTTGTAGGCTACGTAGTATTTGTAAATGTTTCGAACGTAGGTGACGGTTTCCTGTCCGATGTCCCGGGCGGCTATCAGTTCAACGTTTTCGAACCAGACGTTGGGATTGAGTCCGCTTTCTGCGGTCTGCTTGCGCAGACGGACGATGCGGGTCGGGCCGGCATTGTAGCTGGCAAAGACGAACATCGTGCGGTCGACAGGATTCAGCTTGGGATCGTTGAAGTAGGTGTCGGCGATGTTGCGCAGCATCTTAACGCCGGCGTGAATGTTGGCGTCGGCTACGCCCACGTTGGCGATGTTAATGGGTGAGGCAGCCGCGTATCTGGGCATGACCTGCATGATGCCCACCGCACCCCGCGGGCTACGCAGGTTTTGGTTTAGCATCGATTCCTGGTAGCCTTGTGCGGCCAGCATCAGGTAATCAAAATCGTATTGCGCGGCATATTTCTGAAACAGTGCAATGGTGGCACGAAACTTTTCCATCTCTTTGCTGGAGGTAGAATTTTTCACCCACTTGGTATTCTTCAGGTAGCGACGCAAGAGCGTGTTTCCGAAAGACGTACCAACTCCATGGCTGGCGATGAATTCATCCAGAAGCTGTTTGAGCTGGGGATTGTTCTTGCGCATAACCAGCGCGGTTTGTCCCTCGGTGACGAGCGGCACGTCGGGATGCGCCCTCAGGTTATCGAAGACCTTTGACCACAGTTCGGCGCGCTCCCGCGTAGTGATAGTGGCGGGGATCAGGCCGGCGTTGACCATTTGGACCAGATCGTCCTCGGTAAGATTCTTGTCAGCTTCCCGAACGTGTATGGGCGTCTTGCCTGTTTTCTGCAACGAGTCGTTCAACTTCCTCAGTTCCTGGTAGGCAATCGTGAGCGGATTGACATAGATTTCCTTCCCTGCAAGTTCGTAGAGATTGGAAAACGAGCCGAACCCGGGTCCGCTCACTACGATCCGGGTCACATTGGTCTGGATAGGGACGGAAAAGGCAAACCGCTTCTCACGCTCAGGAGTGACAGCAACGGCGTACGCGACCATGTCACCCATTCCTTCGCTGAGGGCGGCTTCCGCTTGAGGCACTGCGACCGGCAGGTATGTGACTTTCAGCTGCACAGGCCCAGTCTTAAGCTTCTTGTTGGCAAACCTCTGGAACTCTTCCAGCGATTCATAGATAGCGCCTTGGGGCCGTCCCTTGTCGTAAAAGAAGCCGATGGGATTAAGAATGACAAGCGCACGGATGTTGCGCCTCTTCACCATTTCGTCGAGATCGCCGGTGTGGTGCTCGAAGTGAAGCGGTAACAATAGAACATTGGCCGCGGTGGACGATGATGTCGGACCGGAGACAGCCCCTTGTTGCTTGGTCTGGTCGGTACCTTGCGGCGTAGCTTCTTTTTTGCCGCAGGCAGTCAGCAGCAACACAACACACGCAATTGCGAGAGCAGGAGAGCCCGGAGGGATGAATTTCGGGTCTGTGAACATTCTTGTCCCCGGATCAGCCTAGCAAACGGGCTGACGATTGTTAGCGAAAAATCGCGATCGCATTCACAATCCAGAATTCGCTCTTCATTTGGCCGGCAACTCGGAAGTATTCTTCGGTTGATTCCTTGTAGAAAGTCAAATGGGTTGGGAAATCGTCTTCTCACCACCAATCTCGAAATGAGATCACTAGTGATAATCCTTGTTCTCGACACTTATCTGCAGGCAGGCGTAATATGCACGCGAAATGATAGATTCCTTATCCCCCCCTCGGCGGCCCAATTTCTCACTACAGCATCATCGCGCAACTCGGCGGTGGTGGAATGAGTGTCGTGTATAAAGTTGAGGATAGAAGCCTGCACCGGTCCGTGGAGTCATAGATTTCGTTGGGTAGGCGGTGACAGCCACTGCTTAGCGGCATTCAGGAATTGATTGAATGGCACAAATGGTGTCCTCAGGGTCAGCTCGAATGCCGTGGTGGGCTTGGACTTGGCAGATATTGGCGCTTGTCATCGTAGGTATCCACACAATCTTAGGCTCTAGCTTTCCAATAGCAGCCGCAGAGAGTGTTGCTCTGGTCGGCACCGTTTTTGCTGCAGTCTACCATGCCGAGGTTGTCGCTCATCGTGTTGGTGAACCATTTGGGTCACTGGTCTTAGCCCTGGCCGTCACCACTATTGAGGTAGCGCTCATCGTTTCCATGATGATCTCGGGCGGGGGCAACACAACGGGCCTCGCACGTGACACCGTCTTTGCGGCGGTCATGATTGTTTGTAACGCAATCGTCGGCTTGTGTCTCCTCGCCGGAGGCTTGCGTTATCGTGAACAGGTTTTCCAGCTTCAGGGCGCGCAAGCCGCGCTATCCGTGATAATCCCGCTGACAACGCTGACCATGGTTTTGCCGAATTTCACCTTTACTACCACGGGGCCATCATTCAGTTCATCGCAACTTATCTTTGTCGCTGTTGTTTCGTTGATTCTGTACGGCTCGTTCCTGTTCGTCCAGACTGTGCGCCATCGCGATTATTTCCTGCCCGAAAGAAATGAAGGACAAGAAGCACATGCTCAACCTCCGCCCACCAGGGTGGCTTTCCTTAGCAGCGGATTGCTGTTTGCCTCGCTAGTGTTGGTCGTACTCTTGGCTAAGGTCCTCACGCCGACTCTTGAACTGGTGATCGAAAGAGCCGGTGCGCCAAGAAGTTTTGTGGGGATTGTTATCGCAGCGCTGGTTCTTCTTCCCGAGGGACTCGCTTCGTATCGAGCGGCAAAAGCAAATCGTCTGCAAACCAGCATGAACCTTGCTCTCGGTTCAGTATTAGCCACGATTGGGCTAACCATCCCAGCTGTTGCGGGAGTGTCGATTCTCTTCCACATACCTTTGACGCTTGGCCTCAACGCCACGGAAGAATTGCTACTTGCCCTTACTCTCATTGTGAGTCTTCTCACGATTGGAACAGGCCGCACGACTGTGCTTCAGGGGATCATCCATCTCATTGTGTTCGCGACTTTTCTCTTCCTCTCACTGGTGCCCTAAGCGAGTTGACGGCGATTCGTTCGCGCCCAAAGATAGATGTTGATAAATCCGCTTCCCACTATCGTAGTAGTTATCGGTTCAAAACGGTGCAGAACGAGGATAAACGGATCAAATCCGCCGCGTTGTATCTGGTAGTAAATTCGTAGTACTTTTTCATGAAATTCTCTTCATTTTTCATCAGAAGCAAACGGAACAAAAAGAGGTCCGCCGCATGTGCGCACTTGATGTTTAAAGCTGGTGCATTTGGTAGTCGGATTTAAGGTAGCCACGGCTCGGGGTATAATGCGCTGGTCTTTACGCTGCATCAGCATTCGTAATATCCTTCAGCGCATGTGGTGAGCGAGTATGCCAACAGCAACCGTCAAGGAACCTCTACCGAGCCACCCAAAAGACGGCAAATTTCTGCCAAAGAACAGGCAGGCTCTAACACCCAGTTGGGTGGGGCGCGTCCCCCAACTTAAGCCGGGCAGGTATGCTGACGGGATGCCGATTCATCAGGTCAAGTACCTCGGCTGCAAACTCATCCTGAGGCCCAATCACTTTAATTCGCGTAAGAGCCTCTTCGAGTTTGGAGACGTGATGCAGGCGCCTGCCAAAGAGCACGGCGTGCGTTTCACGACCAAGGGATTCTGGGATCTGCCGCTGAAGATTCGCGAGATCCTGTTCGTAGATACAGAGGACTTTCGCCTCTACAACCATGCCTTCATTCTGCGGCGGCGGATTCCATACAAGGACGGCTTCCCGATCGGGGATCCGGAGATCGTCTTCAAATTCCGGCACCCAGATTTGCAGATAGCTGCCGAGACCGATGTCCGGCCGCATATTCTCGGCGAGCACCGGGTCAAGTTTAAGTGTCAGGCTTTGCCGCTCAAGAAGGAACTCGGCGGGGTCCGCTTGCTCTTCTCCCACAACGTCCAGTTCCCACGCTCAGCGGTGGGCATTGGTGCCGAAGCCTTGACCATGGACGTGATAGTCAAGGTCTTCCCGGTGCTCAACCGAATAAAGAAAGATCCCGGAGAAAAAATCCAGCTGGTCAGCAACACCATCATCGAGGAGGTCCTACAGGACATCGGCGAGCTCGATTTCGGAGAGGGCCTCAAGGCCAAAACCAACGTCGCCATCTGGCGCACCCGGGGTGAGCATCGCCCACTTATCGGAGAGTTCGCATTTCAAATCAGGTTCAAGGACCGGAACGAGCTAGGTAAGGAAGCGCTGCGGAGGATGGAGGCCTTCTTCATCGAATTGCAGTACGCGGCTGAGAGCTATATTACGCTGAATGCCACAAAGACGGCCACGGTGTACCGGTTGCTCGGCAACCCACCCAAGTCGCACGAATGACCGCACCAGGGATGGGAATTACGAGCCGTGGTTCAGTTCGAATTGCATGTAAAGCTAACGCATGAAAGTTCTGAAGCGTTTTATTAAGGGCGATGTGCACGGAATCCATTATGCTGTTAGCATCTTCTTCGCAACCGCTGTCCTTTGGCTTCTGGTTCACAAGCTGGCCAAGGCCAATCCCGTTTGGGCCATTAGCTCGATGGTCGCCACCAGTGACCCGTTAATGAAGCAGGCCGTGTTGTTCTTGCGTTCGCGAATCATCAACACGCTGGTGGGCTGCGCGGTTGGACTCTTGTTCATCGCCATCGGAGGAATGAGGCTGATAACCCTCCCGCTCGCTATGGCCTTAACGGTGTTGTTGTCCTCATATGTGGTGCGCATTCAGACCATGTGGCGACAGGCGCCGATCACAGCAGCGTTTGTCATCACCGCCTCACTGGAACACCACTCTCGAAAACAGGGTCTGTTAGCTGGCGTAGGCCGCATGAACGAAGTACTGCTCGGTTGCATCGTTGGGGTTGTGGTCGCGTGGCTGGTATCCGTACTCTGGCCACTGCCGAACTCTGCGTCTGGCGAAAGTTCATCGACCAAGTAATGTCTTCCCTTAACAGAATGCTTACTGCCGCCGTCCGCCACTGCTTAACAGCCAAATCTTGATGGAGAGATGACGGAAGAGCTGGCGAAAACAGGGCGATTACGCTCAAAACCCCTGCCAAGGGTTTGTCTCACGGTAGTGACCCCACCGGGGCTGCATGTCAGGAGTTCTTGGTGCGGTGTACCTCGGCCCTTTAGCGACGCCGAACATCCGTTCGCGGCGAGCGCTCGCGCGTTTCTAACGGGCTAGGACTTCTACGATCCGGCTGTAGATAGGTAGTGATATGCGGAAGGGTTTTGAAGTAATCGGTCGAACTGTAGTCATCAAGAATGGGCAAATAGATCTGGCCGGTCACCTGGCAAAACCCCTAGTTGATCGACGTATTGCCAGTAGTACGCTCCCGTAGTACGCTCCCGTCGTACGGCCTAACTGCCGTTCAAATTGAGTCAGTCGCCGTGTGGTCGTTGAGGCGGTGCCGGGATGCAAGAACTCAATGCCTCGTTCCAAAGCCAGGGTTCCACAATGGTACCGGAAGGGAAAGTTAGCTGGAAAAAGAGAATTATCGACGAACTGCGGAAACTCTCGATAGCGGTCATCTACATCTGGGTTTTACTAAGTGTCTTTGCACTCCATCGTGAGGTCATTCTCGCACATTATCACATCAACTACTCCGCAAAGTTCGGCTTTGCCTTCATCAATGCCGTGATCCTTGCGAAGTTTATGTGGTTGGGCGAAATACTACACGCCGGGAAGAAGGCAGCGGGCAAGGCACTGCTGTATTCGACGCTTTGGAACTCCGCCATTTTTGCCGCCATTTTGATGGCTTGCCATCTTCTGGAGGAGACTTTGCTCAAGGTGTGGCATGGGCAATCTATCGCGGATAGCTTTTCCGAAACTGTCGCAGATCCACGCGCTGTATTTGCGAGCGCACTGCTTGTGTTTGTGGTGCTAATTCCTTTCTTCTTTGCCAAAGGGCTGATTGAAATTTTGGGAACGGATGAAATAAAGAGATTGCTGCTGATGAATCGTCCGAAGGACAGAATGCAACCAGCAAAGAATTAACGCAGCCATCCGTTTGCAAGTGGGTGAGAGGAGGAATCATGAGACAAGTTAAAGTTAATCCGTCTTTAGGTCTAGTGGTTGTGCTCGGCACAGGCATTCTTGCGGCTGCCCAGGCCGCACAAGCACGTCGACAGCTGTGGAGAGTGGCGTCTTAGATATTAAGATTCAAGCGGACAGCGTGAATACGGGAAGCGGGATGAAGGACGGAAAGCTGAAGAGCAAAGATTTCTTCAACGTCGCTGAAGACCCGTACATTACATTTCACTCTACAAAAATTATAGAGACAGGCCCCGACAGCGTCGACATTCCAGGCAAAATTCGCAATTCGCGGAGTAACGAAGGACGAGACACTCAAACTATCTGGTTCGGGGAAGGGGACGGGCCACGCGGAAGTTACCGGGACAATGGCATTTGATCGCAAGGACTACGGCATGAATAGCGGCACTCTCATTCATCAGGATTGCCGACCGCGTTGAGGTGACGGTCTATCTCATAATTGACCGAGTTAGCGGTCCTCCATTGATCTTCAAGCAATAGTGAGCAGTGACAAAAAGACGTGACCGCAACGACTCGCCCTTGTTTGTCATTGCCCGGAGAGATGTCCACAGTCCATTCTGGCTCAAATTGAAATCAGGAGTGGTCAGGCAAGTGGAGAAATGAAATGATTAGGCCATTCAGAAAGCAGCTTGTATCAGTCTCAATTTGCTTCCTGCTGGTAGCTGTCGCCCCATTTGGGACTGGCGGCTGGCAATCGGCAACCACTGGGTCGAATGGATATTCAGGACAAGGTGCGCCGCTGTTCGCGGATGAGCTGCAACAATTGGTCGCACCTATCGCGTTGTACCCGGATGCTCTCGTTGCGCAAATACTCGGAGCCGCGACGTTTCCCGATCAAATTGCATTTGCCAACAACTGGCTGCAACAGAATAAAAACCTTAGTGGGACGGCGCTCATGCAAGCCGTTGACTCGCAACCGTGGGACCCCAGCGTACAAGCGCTCACACAGTTTCCCTCAGTTCTCAACAATCTCGCGAGCAATCTCAGTTGGACTTCTGCATTAGGGGAGGCGTATCACACGCAGACCGCAGACGTCATGTCCGCCATCCAGGTTTTGCGAGCCAAAGCATACGCCGCAGGAAATTTGAAATCCGGCTCACAGATCACAGTGGAACAGCAATCGCCACAAGTAATCGTCATTCAGCCCACAAATCCGCAAGTGGTTTACGTCCCGACCTACAACACTGCTGTCGTCTATGGGACTCCTTATGTCACGCCGGGCTACAGCGCTGCGACCGTAGCCGCGACCAGCCTGATTGCTTTCGGAGCGGGCATCGCCGTCGGCGCGGCAATCAGCGGCGGTGGAAGTTGCTGCGGGTGGGGTTATAGCTACTGGAATTGTAATTGGCATGGCGGTGCCGTCGTGTACGGCCACACCGCCTACTATGGAAACAATGCATGGCATGGCGGCTACTACGGTTCCAGTGCTTCCGCCTATGGTCCGTACGGTTCAGCGCACGCCGGCGCTGCCTACAATCCAAATACTGGGGCATACGCTCGCGGCGGCTCGGTGTCAACGCCTTACGGGAGCGCTGCGGCGGGCCAAGCATACAATCCAAGAACCGGAGCGTCTGGTTCAACCTATCAATCTTCCAATGCTTACGGGAATTACGGAAGTTCGGAGGTTTCGAAGAATGGCCAGACTACGTATACGCAGCATGAAACTACCTCACAGGGATCCGTAGGAACGTTTCAGAGCACGACTGGGGCTAAGGGTGCCGCCGCGTCAGGCGCGTATGGCAATGCTGCAGTGGGAGAAACAGCAAATGGCAATAAATACGCGGCGGCAAACGGGAACGTTTATAAAAATACAGGCAGCGGCTGGCAACAAACTCAAGGTGCCCCGAGAACCAACTCGAGTTATTCAGGCGGATCGGAAGCCAATTCCGCTGCCTCAAGAGGTTGGGGAGAGCAAGGGAAGGGCGGCGGATCCTCCTCGTCCGCGTTTAGCGGAAGCGGGTGGCAATCCAGGGCAGAGAGTGCTCGTGGTTCATATAGCCGCGGAGGAGGGGGTGGATGGGGCGGGGGCGGCGGCAGAGGCCGCAGGTAATCCCAACAGTCCGCCTGCTAAGTTGACTCGCTTCGCGACGCTGCTTAGCCAATAGATTTGGAGGTTGATATGTGGTTCACACGTCGCAGATTAGTTCTCTCGACAGCCCTATTGCTTCTGACAATTCAACTGGCGATCATCGGCTGCAGCAAATCAAGCAAGCCATCGGTCAGCGAGTTTGCTACGCCGGACGACGCGGCCAATGCGCTCATCGCGGGGGCAAAGTCTGGTGATCGTACTGCGGCGGCGCTGGCGATTTTCGGTCCGGATTCCAAAGACTTGATTTCTTCCGGCGATCCGGTGCAGGACAAAGAGGCGATCGACGCTTTCGTGGCCCGGTATGGAGTGATGCACCGCTGGCGCGAGATGCCCGACGGCAGCCAACTCCTTCTCGTGGGTGCCGACAATTTCCCTTTCGCTATCCCATTGAAGAAAAACGCAGACGGAAAATGGTTCTTCGATACGGCTGCTGGAAGAGAAGAGGTTCTGAATCGGCGGATCGGCCGGAATGAGCTGGCCCTGATCGGAATTTGCCGAGCTGCGGTCCAAGCTCAGGCTGAGTACCACTCAAACCTTCATGATGGCGCGGCAACGAAACAATATGCGATGAAGTTCATCAGCGATTCCGGAAAGCAGAATGGATTATATTGGCAGCCAGCAGAAGGCCAGCCGCAGAGCCCTCTCGGACCGATGGCTGCATTCGCAACTTCCGAAGGATACGCAGTGAAGCCTGACGCACATGTTCCTTTCCACGGGTACTTCTTCCGTATGCTTTTAGGCCAAAGCAACAAGGCGCAGGGCGGCGCAAGAAACTACGTCACCGATGGGAAGATGGTCAGTGGTTTCGCCTTCGTCGCATATCCGGCTGAATATGGTAACTCCGGCATCATGACGTTCATGATCAACCAGGATGGTGTGCTGCTCGAAAAAGATCTTGGAAAGACAACGACGCAGACGGCTGCAGCGATGACAGAGTTTGATCCCGATGAGGGATGGACCGTGGTGCAACAATGACGGATCCGTTTCCTATCAGCAGTGATTGAAATAGGAATTGGAAAGGAGTGGTTATGAAGATTCGAATCCTGATTCTCTGGGCGCTTTGCTGCTTGGTTTCATCGGCAGCACACGCGCAAGACGTAACGTACAACTTCATGCCTGGAACGGATTTCTCGAAATACCACACCTACAAATGGGTGGCGATCGAAGGAGGCGCACATCCCAACCAGATTGTGGATGCACAAATCAAGCAGTCCGTTGATTCGCAACTCGTGGCGAAAGGTATGACCAAAACTGACAACGACAAGGCTGACCTTTACCTGGGCTACCAGATTGCTGTGGACAAGGAAAAGCAGTGGAACGGCTACGGAATGGGTGGCGGGCTCCGTTGGGGCGGCATGGCCACGGCGTCAAGTTCGACGATCAACGTTGGAACGCTAGTGCTGGATTTTTACGATCCTGCCACCGAACAACTTGTGTGGACAGGAAGGGCAACCAAAACGATTGAGCCCAGCAAAAACCAGGAGAAGAACCAGAAAAACCTGGACAAGGCGATGGCAAAGCTGCTGAAGAATTATCCACCCACGGGGAAGTAGGTACGATGGGCCGTGAGTTCCTCTGCAATTAGCCTTATCGTGTTGGCATTTACGTTCGGAGGAGCATTGGCTGGCATGCTTCTTCGGCGTTTTTTGCCCGACAACCATCTCAGTGCTGATTCAAAAGAAACTGTGAAACTGGGGATGGCCTTGGTCTCGACGATGTCTGCCCTAGTTCTCGGCTTGCTAGTCTCTTCAGCAAAAAGCTTCTATGACACCCAGAGTGCCGAACTGAACCAGATGTCCGCCGACATCGTCGCGTTGGATCGCCTTCTGGCCCACTATGGGCCTGAGACGAAAGAAGCACGCGAGGAGCTGCGCGTCGCTGTGATCCGGAATCTTGATCGGATTTGGCCGCAGGAACGCACACGAACTACCGTAGAGCCAGTGTCCGACAAGGTCGGGGAATCTCTACTTGATGAGATTGAGTCATTGTCACCCAAGGACGACACGCATCGCTCGCTAGGGGCTCAAGCTCTGAATCTCGCGGTTAGCATAGGAAGAATCCGCTGGTTGATGTACGCACAGTCAAGTGCCTCGTTTTCGAGAGCGTTGCTCGTAATCATGGTCCTCTGGCTTATTTTGGTGTTCATGAGTTTCGGCCTCTTCGCGCCGCGCAACGCAACCGCAATCGGTAGCCTCTTTGCTGCCGCGTTGGCGGTTTCCGGCGCGATTTTCCTGATTTTGGAGATGTACATGCCTTTCTCCGGTCTTATCCAGATCTCCAGCGTCCCTCTCCGCTCTGCTCTCGCACATCTCGGCCGGTAGCATGATGCGCCTAACGGTCCGGTTACGGCGTCCGGAGCGAAACCAAGAATGACGAGGCGCGAAGCATTCCGATCGTGCCGCAGCTTCGGACGTTGCTTATCGAACAGAGATCGAGGCGTCAGCCGGATTGCCCATACGTTTGTTTAAGATTGGACCGGTGCGGACATGCTGCTAGAATTAGAAGTTTCACGAAGGTTTGGCAATCGCGCTGTATCAAGCTTGGGCTCGGAAAAACTTAACAGTGAATTGATTAAGTTATAACTTAGGGGCGTAGCTCAGTGGTAGAGCAGCGGCCTTTTAAGCCGAAGGTCGTGGGTTCGATCCCCACCGCCCCTACCAAACACAATCACTGCAAAGAACTTAACTACGTCTCACCGCACCGAAACCGGCCGCCGTACCAATTGAAGCCCGCTCCATTGCGTCTCGCTGAGATTCTGGAATCGCGTGCGCGTAAACGCGAAGCGTCGTTTTAACGTCAGCGTGGCGCATTTGTTTGCTGAAGCAATGTGATCGGAACGCAAGCCTCAGCAAGCTCCGTCGCGAGGCCGTGACGGAACGCACGCGCTTCCGCCTTTTCACCTAAGGATCGCCGCTAGTGCGGAAAACACTGGTGCCCGCTCACGAGCCGAGTCGCACTCGGTGATTTTACGTATTCAAAATGCTCTCTTAAAGATTCCTTAACATTCTTCGTTTGCTGGCGAGAGATGTCGACGCTATCCTCCTGCATCACCTCCACTTCAACGGGATTTAACACAGTAGCTTCGATTCCCGCGCTAGCGTCGTTCCGCGCTTAGCGCAAGCCGGGCATTTCCGAGGCGCTTGCCGATCGCGTAATTCCGGATTACAGACAAAGCAATTTACGAGACGCATGAGGAGGAATAGAATTCAGGCAAACGGAATGCCGGGAAAAGCCGATCTGCTTATTCCTCGCGAAGGAGAAAAACAGTGCGAAGAATCCTTTGGCTGACAATCCTATTGTGTATTCCAGGCGGGAGCGCCCTCGCCCAGTACGACAATCGCCCAGCGGCAGACGCCTCCCAACCAACGAAGCCTGACTTTGAGATGACAGCTTCGTATATCGAGGCATGCAGCTGCGACATGTTCTGTCCCTGCTATTTCAACTCACACTCCACCATGCACGGCGACAAGCAATTCTGCCGGGCCAATCTGGTGCTGAAAGTGGACAAGGGCTACTACCAATCCACCAAGCTCGATGGCGCAAAAGTCTGGGTCTCTACCGACCTCGGCAGCAACTGGAGAACGGGAAAAGACTCCTGGGTGGTGATGACGTTCGATCCCAGCGACACCCCGGAGCAGAAAGTAGCTCTGACCGACATCCTCGGGCAGCTATATCCCTTCAAGTGGGAGAAGGCGGCGACTGACACCTCGGCTTTTTCCTGGAACGTGGATGAGTCCACCGGCGTGGCTCGCGCCCAAATGGCCAACGGAAAGGGAGAAGTTGTCCTCGAACGTGTCACCGGAACAAACCCGAAGCAGGAGATCGTGCTTCCCAACGTGCAGTATTGGAAGGCGCAATCGAACAATGGTTTCCGAATGTGGAAGACACAGGTGGAAAAGTATTCTGGACAAAATCACGACTTCGAATACAAAGGAACGAATGGTTTCCTGATTACCATTACGTTTTCCGGAAAAGCCACCACCCCTCGACCCGCTGATTAGTTGGTGCGGACGGCTCGGTCATCGTAGAGTTACCATTCTTTCCGAGCCAGCTAAGGAGGAGATGCCCGATTCGGGCGTGACATCAGTAAAGCTTACCGTCCCCGCCTCCTTATGGCCCGGCCCGCATATCGACGACCGTAGAGCTTTACGTTATACGGATGTCGGTTTTTTGCCGGCGGTTCGCGAACCCTGGGACTGTGACTTTGCTCATCATCGGGGCGTTGAGCCTGCCGGCATTTGTGCGGATTCGCCGTTGAACGGAAAATCCGCCTTATTGCCTGGCGGGCTTGAAGGAGTTTCAGATCGCGGTACAGTTGACCACTGTTTATGGAGGTTTCATGTCGGCTCCGGCGCTGGATCCTGAACGCCTCAGACTCGAAGCGACCCGCAGTCAAACTGTCCCTTGGAAGAAGTGGGGGCCCTACCTCAGCGAGCGACAATGGGGAACAGTTCGCGAAGATTACAGCCAGGAAGGGAATGCGTGGGATTACTTTACTCATGATCAGGCGCGCTCCCGCGCCTATCGATGGGGTGAAGATGGCCTAGCCGGCTACTCCGACGACAAGCAGCTCCTTTGCTTCTGCCTTGCACTTTGGAATGGGAAAGACCCCATTCTCAAAGAGCGCCCGTTCGGTCTCACCAATAGGGAAGGCAATCACGGGGAGGACGTCAAAGAATATTACTTCTACATCGACTCGACGCCGACCCACTCTTATATGAAGTATCTGTATAAGTACCCGCAGTCGGCGTACCCCTACGATAAACTTGTCAACACCAGCAGGGAACGTAGTCGCAGCGAATTCGAATACGAACTCCTAGATACTGGCGTCTTTAGCGATGATCGCTACTTCGACGTGTTCGTGGAATACGCGAAGAATTCTCCGGGAGACATTCTGATTCAAATTACCGTTTGGAATCGAGGTCCCGAGACAGCAAGTCTCCATGTGTTACCGCAATGGTGGTCCGCAATATCTGGTCCTGGCAGCCGGGTTCCGCACGCCCAATGCTCAAATCGGCCAACGCACCACAAGGACTCAGGGCAGTCGAGGCGGATCACCCCCAACTGGGTATGCATCGAATCTATTTCGATCAGGAAGTCCCACTTCTCTTTACTGAGAACGAGACCAATGACCAGCGCATCTTTGGCCGCCGGAATACTACTCCTTATGTGAAAGATGCTTTCCATGAATTTATTGTTCACGGACAAGATGGAGCGGTGAATCCCAATCATAGCGGCACGAAGATGGCCGCTCACTACGAGATCACGATCCCAGCGAAGGATAAGTCCATCCTCCAAATCCGCCTGGTCGGGGCTGATGCACCTCTGCCAAAACTGCCCGCGACTAATCTCTTCGACAGGAATTTTGACCAGATTTTTGCCGACAGAAAAAAAGAAGCTGACAATTTCTATGAAAAAATCATGCCTCAAGGTGCATCGGAAGACGAACAGAATGTAATCCGTCAGGCCCTAGCAGGGATGCTCTGGAGCAAGCAGTACTATTATTTCGACCTCGACCAGTGGCTCACTGAGCATGGCTATGCTCCTCTGCTTGGGAGGACAAAGGCATCCGTTCGCAATACTCACTGGTTCCACATGATCAACGACGATGTCATTTCTATGCCAGACAAGTGGGAATACCCCTGGTATGCGGCCTGGGACCTGGCGTTTCACACCATCGCCATCGATGCAGTTGATCCTGACTTCGGCAAGGAGCAACTCTTGTTAGTGCTAAAGGAGACTTACCTCCATCCTAACGGCCAGCTCCCCGCCTACGAGTGGAATTTCAGTGACGTCAATCCCCCGGTGCATGCTTTTGCTGCCCTATTCACATACAACGCCGACAGGCAAGTTCACGGCAAAGAGGACGGGGAATTTCTAGAAGCGGTATTTCAGAAACTGCTCCTCAACTTTGCATGGTGGGCCAACCGCAAGGATCCCCAGGGGCGTAACATCTTTCAGGGTGGTTTTTTGGGACTCGATAACATTGGTGTCTTTGACCGCAGTGCACCCCTACCAACTGGTGGATTCATGGAGCAGGCCGACGGCACCGCCTGGATGGCGCTTTTTTGTCAGCAAATGTTTGAGATAGCTCTAGAATTGGCCCAGCACGACTCTTCCTACGAAGGGCTCGCCCTCAAATTCCTGGAGCACTTCATGTGGATTGCTGGATCCATGGATCGGCTTGGCGAAAACCGAGATGAGCTCTGGGACGAAGAAGATGGTTTCTTTTATGATGTCCTCAATCTTCCCGACGGACAAGCGATGCGTATAAAGCTGCGCTCCATGGTTGGTCTCCTACCCCTTTGCGCAACCGTCATCGTGCCACCGTCAGCTCTAGAAAGATTTTCCAGCGTCGAGAAACGGATCGGAGTTTTTCTGTCTAAATATGGCGAACTCGTTGCCAACATTCATCCCTTCGAAAAGGTTGGTGTGGGAGGCCGCCGTTTGTTGGCTGTTTGCGGAGAACAGAAGCTGCGCAGGATCCTCACCCGCATGCTCGACGAAAGCCGTTTCCTAAGTCCGCATGGCATTCGTTCTCTCTCACGCTGGCATCAAGAGCATCCATTCGAGTTCTACGTAAGTGATTCGAAATATGCCGTCCAATATCAACCAGCCGAATCACAATCCGCAATGTTCGGTGGAAATTCGAACTGGCGTGGTCCAGTGTGGTTCCCCATCAACCTGCTCATCATCCACGCACTGATCCAATTCTATAAGTATTACGGCGACTCCTTAAAAATCGAGTGCCCGACCGGTTCCGGCAATCAGATGACCCTCTTTCAGGTCGCTCAGGAGATTTGCCGCCGTCTGGTCAGCATTTTCCTGCGGCAGCCTGACGGGACTCGTCCCGTATACGGCGGGACCAGCACTTTTCAAACCGATCCCTACTGGCGGGATTTGATCCTTTACTACGAGTATTTTCATGGTGATAACGGAGCCGGCCTCGGGGCTAGCCACCAGACAGGTTGGACAGGCACGGTGGCTCGCTTGGTGCAACTGCTACACGCCGATGCCGCAATGGTGCTTGAAGCTGGCATCCAGAAGGTGGCCCCTAACCTAAAACAGCCGACGGGAATTGAATCCTAACGTGAGAGAGTAGGGAGGAATTGCCCGCAGTGCCACTGTCTACCATGTACTCCGATTCCAGGATTAAGTGCGATGTTGAACTACACCAGTATACGACCGTTATTCGGGAGTTGATCCGCCACGAGGACGACGTAACCAATCATCGGATCATGTGGTTATTAATTACTCAGGGGCTCATTGCCAACGCCTTCGTCAGCTTACAACGAGTTAAAGGCATTGACTTGATGTTGCCGGTTGTGGGGATCCTTGTGACCCTCTCGACCTTTGTCATCCTCTACAAAAGCTATCAGGCTCGCGGTTATCTGCATTTCCTGGGTCAACAAGCTAAGTTGGGTAATTTGGGCCCGGAACATCTACCACTTGACGGTTGGCCGAGGATGCGAGTCAAGGGATGGAGGGAGGAGGTTTGGAAATGCCCTTGGATTGGAAGTGCCAGTGATGGATTGGAGCCATATCTATTCTTGCCAATCCTCGTCACTTTCGCCTGGTTCTATGTTCTTCTGAGGACATTAGTAACGCGTGATCCGATAGTGGTTTTGGTTCTCACCTCAATCTCAGTGACCACAATTTTTTCGGTGTTTTGCGTTGTCTGGGTTTGGTCGCAAGCGAAAGACGAGGAAGAGGTTCTTAATAAAAAAACTAACTCAGCCTCTAGAGGGGCAACTGCATAGTTGGACTTATATGCGACTGGCAGTAAACCCAAGTAGTGCCGCCTACGCGGTCCCAGCGGTCTTCCTCGGCTAGCAACGTTTCGTCCTGAAGAGCACGGCGGTGAATTTCTTTCCAGACAGGGGGAATGTCAGGAAAAAGCTCGTAATGCGAACGTCCCACGACCTGCGAACTATGGTGCTTAACGACACCAAGTGAGAGAGAACCAATTTTCATCTTGGCTACTGGAATCGAGTTCTAGAGGGGTCGTAGGAGCGCCACCTCAATTGGCGCAGGGGCGATGCGGGCGTGGCGCGCTGGTAGTGACGCGGAACACCACGTCGCCAGGCGATTCATCGATCCTAGGAAACTCTTAGTCTAGCGGTTTCAAATAGCCGCTGGACGGCTGTGGCCCATGCGTTTCCGCATCAGCAGCAAGGCTCCGAGTCCAATGGGTATGAGTGCCAGGGAGACAGATTCGGGGGTTGGCACGGCCTCGCAAGAAGGCTTACCGGCGCACGCGCCGCTGGTATCACCGCCAACCTCGACCGCGTAGCCGCAGCCATACGCCAAGCTTAGACTTTCGCTCACCGTCGTCATATCCACATTCCCTTAAACAGTACGTCAGCCAGCTTTACGGTTAAATGGCAGCTTTCTTTGCTGGCAGGGGCTTCTCATCCAGCCCTTCGGTATCTCCGTCATCGCCATGCCAATCGATACGGACGGCGTCGGAACGGTCGAGCAACGCTGGGCCAACCCCTCGTGAAAAGTAGTTCCAAACCCAATCCACGAAGGTGTGGACTTTGACCCTCAAACCGTTCAGTAGAGCGATATGGACGCCGAGCCACATGCTGTAGGCAGCCACGCCCTCTAGCTCGTGGCGATGCTCCCCGACCTCGGCTATCGCGGCATTCCTGCCGATCATCGCCATAATCCCTCTATCAAGGTAGTGAAATGGGGTGCGTGGAGTGCCTTCGATGTCGGCCAAAATATTCTTGGCTGCCCACCTTCCACTCTGCTGTGCGACCGAACCAAGCTGTGGCAGAGCGTTCCCGTCTTTTCCTGCGATACTAGCGAAGTCACCGACTGCGTAGACACCCGGGAAGCCCTTCACACTAAGATCCGGCTGAACCTCGATTCGCCCGCCGTGTCCTTGCGGCAAGCCCGAGTTACTGGCGACCGTCGCGGCCTTGAGTCCTGCTGCCCAGACCACGCAACGACTCTTGATGGTGCTGCCGTCGGACAATACGACGTGGCCTGGATGCACTTCCTTCACGGCAGTGTTGAGTTTGAGAATCACACCGCGGCGCTCGAGAACCTTACTTGCGTAATCATGGGCCTTAGTAGTGAAGGACGCGAGGAGCGTGCGGCCATGTTCAACTAGGTATACGTGGGTGGCTTTAGCGAGATGTTCACCCTGCGCCGTCACTGTCGAATGAATCGCGTCGGCCAAGGCTCCGGCCAGCTCAGTGCCCGTCGCTCCACCGCCGACAATCACGAAGTTCAACGCGCCTTGCTCGATGAGTTCGGGTTGGCGATCAGTGTCTACAAGCAGTGCCAGGAACCGCGAGCGGAGACGCTCGGCATCGACCAAGGAATACAGCGGAAAGCTGTTTGTCTCGGCTCCAGGAATATTTAGAAAGTTTGCCTGAGCCCCCGCAGCAAGTACCAAAAAATCGCCTTGATACACCGGGCCTTCCTTGGTCCTTACGCTGCGGGCCTGAGGGTCGACGGCGCTAACCTCTGCCACCTTGCGCTCGACGTTGGGGGACTTGAGGAAAATCCTCGCCAGCGAGAAGCCAACCTCTTCCGACGCCAGTTGCGCTGCAGCAACTTGATAGAAAAGTGGGTGAAACTGATGGTAGTTATGTTGGTCCACCAGGGTGACATGCACTTCGCTATTGCGCGCCAACTGCTGCGCGCATCCAATCCCGGCGAAGCCGCCGCCGACGATCACTACATGTTTTGTTTTTGCGGATCCCATCGGACACCTCAGAGGGGCAATCCAACATGGATTGGAAGGCCCTGAGCCCTTAACGCAACGTATTCTAGCACTCATGACTGCGCGATGTTTCCGTGGTCCACGCATTTGGATGTGTAGTCGCCTTACCGGACAAGTTCGATCCGCCATTTTCTACCTTTTTCGGTTACCCCGTTTACGAGGCACTCGCCGAAGAAGTATCAAAGTGTTAGTCTCGGGCTATAATTACGCAACTCATGCCGGATCGGAATCACCGGTGTGGGCTGGCGCACTTTTCGGTAGACAGAAGCTAGAGAAGATTCTGCAAGGTTGAGGAATTATGATTACATCTAGACTGTGCGGGCTGCGGAGCGTCCTATTCCTTGCTCTCCTGTTTTTTAGCCAAGCGAACACGCGTGCACAGAGCCAAGTCCAGGGGCAAGTGGAGTTCGCCGCCACTGCCAAGCAGGAGAGGAGCGCTGGTGTCTGGATAGACGGACAGTACGTCGGCTACGTCGAAGAACTCAGGGACGAAAACAAAGTTTTGCTCCTCCCTGGCACGCACGAGATTTCGATTCGTTTAGCTGGCTACCAAGGCCAAACTCTGAAAGTGAATGTCGAACCTAAGAAGACGCTGGTCATTAAGGTCAAGTTAGATAGAGATCCGCGAGTTCATTATTCCGATTTGACCGGCGAAGTGAAGCTCGAAATTAATCCCGCTCGGGCGGCCGTCTTCCTTGATGATGCCTTTGCGGGTCACGCGGGCGAGTTCGGCGGGGTAGGACGAGGAATGTTGATCGCCCCTGGCAAACATCACATCAAGATTGCATTGGCCGGCTATCAAACCTTTGAGACGGAAATAAATCTTGCAGCTAATCAGAAGACGGAGATCAAGACGGACCTAGTGAAGGGGAGCGTGACTCAGACAACTCCTCGGAATTGAGTACCCGTGTCCGCTGCCATCGCCTATTGCCGGTCGGAACCAGCTTCACCAGCTATATCAAACGCATTTCTGAGAATTTTGGGAAGCACATCATCTGCCGGGTGATACATCAACTGGTTCACCGTCTGAAATCTTTTTGCGACAGTTGGGGCATCCTGTAACAACAACGCCTCTGCCGCCTTCCGCAACAGATGGAGGCTCGTCTACAACATCAACCTAAGGAGGTTCTTATGTCAGATACATCGCAGATCGCTCTCATCCGGAAGTTGTACGACGCCAGGGGAAACGTGAATATTTTCAAATCGCTCCTGGCGGATGACCTCGAATATGACATTGCCGAAGGATTCCCCAACGGGGGCGTCTATCGCGGTATCGACACGGTTGTTA
>Ga0306920_100003041_pt1 | contig 21262 bp, 17 predicted proteins | sample flu12Cox44000170_FD_204666 | JGI IMG/M metagenome (GOLD analysis project Ga0306920, IMG submission 204666) | Lab enrichment of tropical soil microbial communities from Luquillo Experimental Forest, Puerto Rico - flux4day.12C.oxic.44.000.170 (v2)... | ecosystem: Environmental > Terrestrial >... | reverse complement strand
GTCCAGCGAGCGGGTCCGCTTGCCCACTACCTTCGCCTCGTCGTCCCACCGCCTCAGCGCGACGGCGTCCCGCGCCCATCGATGCTCCGCGAACCGTGCGGCGTCGTCAGGCGACATGATGCCCCCCTGAAGGCGGAGGGTGTGGCGCGAGCCCGGCGAGAGGCGATCGAGGTATCCGGGGTCGGTCGCGCAAAGATAGCGCTTGGCGTCGGCGTGCATGCGCACGCACCAGGCGACCCGCTCGGGCACCCAAGGGGCCAGCAACTCGGCGCCGAGCTCGTGGTGGCCCCGCCCGCTCGGTCCGGCCCGCGTCGCCTCCAGGGTGTCGGCGACCAGCGCCTGGTCGATCGCGTACCGCCCGACGTCGTGCAGCAGGCACGCGAGCTGGAGCTCCTCGTCGGCACCGCCATCGCGCGCCAACTCGGCGCACTGCAGGGCGTGCTCGAGCTCTGAGACGACTTCCCCGCCGTACCGGCGCGCCGCCGAGCCCGCCAGCGCCGCGAGGAGCCGATGCGCCATGGCGGTCGTCATATCTTGGCGAACTTTTGCAGCGAGCGGATCTCCCGCGGGGGCTTCAGGTCCTTGCCGACGGCGGTCCACGACACCTCGGCCACGTAGAGGTCGCCGCGCGAGTCGACGACGCAGCCGTGCGGGGCGATGAACTCGCCCGGCTTCTCCCCGGCGAACCGGCCGCCGATGCGGCCCACCCGCTCGCCCTTGAGCGTGACGATACTCACCCGCGCGCCGATGTTGGGCACCTCGGCGCTGATGGGCAGCGCCGCCGGCAGCTCGCCGACGTAGAGCAGGCCCCCGTTACGGCGGTCGGCGAAGAGCCCGCACGGGCGATACAGGTTCGCGAGCTGGGCCTGATACTTGCCCTTCTCGTCGAAGACCTGGACCCGGTGATTCTCGCGGTCCGCGACGTACACGAGCCCCTCGGCGTCCGTGGCGATGTTGTGCGGGATGTTGAAGCACCCCGGATCGGTGCCCGGCTCGCCCCACGAGAACAGGAGCCGCCCTTTCGGGTCGTACTTGTGGACGCGCGAGTTGCCGTAGCCGTCCGACACGTAGATGTCGCCGTTCCTCGGACACAGCGCGACGTGCGTCGGCCGGTTGAACGGCTTGCCGCCGTGGAGCGCCGAGGGCTTGTCCGGATCGCCCAGGGTCAGCAGCAGCTTGCCCTCGGGCGTGAACTGCCTGACGGTGTGGTGCAGATCGTCGGTGAGCCAGAGCGTCCCGTCCGGGCCGATCGTGATCCCGTGGGCGCGCCGGAAGACGCCCTCGCCCCAGGATCGCAGGAACTTTCCGTCGCGATCGAACACGATGACCGGGTGCTCGCCGCGGTTGAACACGTGCACGTTGTCCTTGGCGTCGACGGCGACGCTCGTCGCTTCGACGAACGACCACCCCTCGGGCAGTCGACCCCATCCCTCGACCGGACGATAGTTCATGCGTGTGACCTCCCCTGGTCCGCGCCTATACTGCCACAACTCATGGGCGCACCTCGGCCGGCGGGGCCCCGGCTCCGCGACGGCCTGCGGCGCGCACTTCAACCTTGACGACGATCTCATGACCGCACCCATCGGCCTGTCCCTCAAACGCCGCGAGGATCGCCGCTTCCTCACCGGCCGCGGCCACTACGTCGACGACCTGCGGCTTGCCGATCTCCTGCACGCGGCGATCGTGCGCAGCCCTCACGCCCACGCCCGCATCACTGGCATCGACGCGCGGCGTGCGCTGGTGCTGCCGGGAGTGATCGCGGTGCTCACGATGGCCGACTTACCGGAATGCGACGCGGCGGTGCCGCCGCTCGTGCCGTCGCCGCGGCTCAGACCGTATGCCCAGCCGGCGATCGCGGGGGCGAAGGCTCGCCACGCCGGCGAGGCGGTGGCGGTCGTCGTCGCCGACGATGTCTATCGAGCCACCGACGCCGCGCAGGCCGTGGACGTTCGCTACGACGTGCTGCCCGCGGCAGCCACCGTCGACGCTGCCCTCTCGACCGGCGCGCCGCGCGTGTTCGACGAGTGGCCCGACAACGCCGCCGGGCCCTCCGACGGCGCCGTCGGCGACGTCGTCCACGGCTTCGGCGAGGCACAGGTGATCGTCGAGGCGCGGCTCGGCGTGCCGCGCGTGGCCGCGATGCCGATCGAGCCGCGCGGCGTGCTCGTCCAGCCCGAGGCGCCGGACGGCCGGCTGACGATCTGGACCTCGACCCAGGTGCCGTTCGCCGTGCGCGCGGCGATCGCCACGGCCCTGGGTCTCGCCGAGGAGCAAGTGCGCGTGATCGCGCCGGACGTCGGCGGCGGCTTCGGCGCCAAGGGCCACGTGTATCCCGAGGACGTGCTGCTGGCCGCGGTGGCGCGCCGGCTGCGCCGGCCGGTGAAGTGGATCGAGACCCGCCGCGAGCACTTCCTGGCGACGGCACCCGATCGCGATCAGCGCCATCGCGCACGGCTCGGCATCGCGCGCGATGGCGCCATCTGCGCGGTCGAGACCGAATTCACGCGCGACGGCGGCGCGTATCCGGTGATCGGCGACGTGATCTCGCTGAACTCGATCAACCACCTGCCCGGGCCCTACCGGATCGCGCACCTCAGGGGCTCGGCCGTCAACGTCGTGACCCACAAGACCTTCAGCGCCGCGTATCGCGGCGCCGGACGGCCCGAGATCGCGTACGTGCTCGACCGGCTGCTCGATCGCGCGGCGCGGCGAGCCGGGCTCGATCCCGCGGCGCTGCGCCGCCGCAACCTGATCCGCGCCGACGAGATGCCGTACACGACGGGCCTTCGCTACCGCGACGGAGTGCCGATCGTCTACGACCCGGCCGACTATCCGGCCGCGTTCGATCGACTGCTGGCGAGCTTCGGCTACGACGCGTGGCGCGCCACGCAGAAGATTCGCCGCGGGTCGCCGCGGCCCATCGGCATCGGGCTGTCCGCGTACCTGGAGGGCACCGGGATCGGGCCCTTCGAGGGTGCCGACGTCAAGATCGATCCGAGCGGCGTCGTCTACTTGCAGATCGGCGTCTCGTCGCAGGGCCAGGCCCACGAGACCACCCTGGCGCAGGTGTGCGCGGCCGAGCTCGGTGTCGGCGCGGAGCAGGTCGTCGTCGTGGGCGGCGACACCGCGGTCGTCGGCTACGGCAACGGTACGATCGCGAGCCGCGTCGCGGCGGTTGCCGGGCCGGCGGTGGCGCGCACGGCGCGCGACGTCGCGCGCAAGGCGCGGCTCGTCGCCGGCGAAATGCTCGAGTGCGCGCCGGCGGACGTCGTGCTCACCGGCGGGCGCGCACACGTGGCCGGCATGACCGAGCGCGGCGTCGACATCGGGCGGCTCGCGCGTGCGTCCCTGCGAAGCCCGACACTTCTGCGCGAGGGCGCCCCGGGTCTTCACGCGTGCGCGTTCTTCCGGCCGGAGACCGTCACGTGGGCGTTCGGCGCCCACGCGTGCGCCCTCGAGGTCGACGTCGAGACCGGTGACTTGCGCCTGTTGCGCTACGCAGCCGTGCACGACTGCGGCCGACCTCTCAACCCGATGGTCGTCGAGGGCCAGCTCCACGGCGGGATCGTCCAGGGGATTGGCGCCGCGCTGGCCGAGGAGCTCGTCTACGACGACGCGGGACAGCTCTTGACCGGCTCGCTCATGGAGTACGGCGTGCCGAAGGCCGACCAGGTGCCGCCGCTCGAGGTGATCGCGCTCGACTTTCCGTCGACGCGCAACGAGCTCGGCGTGAAGGGCGTCGGCGAGAGCGGCATCATCTCGCCCGTGCCGGCGATCGCCAACGCGGTCGAGGACGCGCTGGCCGACCACGGCGTCGAGATCACGCGCGTGCCGCTGACACCCGAGAGCGTCTGGGAAGCGCTGCAGAGCGCCCGAACGGCCTCCAGATCATAGCGCCTCGGCCGGCACGGCCCCAGCCCCGCGACTCTGCGGCGCGCGATTCCGGATCGTAGATGCGCCTTGGCCGGTCGTGCCCAAGCCCCGCGACCGCCTGCGGCGCGCGATTCCACCCATCTCCGCGTCACGCGCGTATAACTGTTCGAGATGGACGAGCGAGCATTTGCCCGCACAGCCGAAGAATATGCGGTACGGCTCTACGCAGTGGCCTATCGTCTGCTCGGCAACCGCGCCGACGCGGAGGACGCCGTCCAGCGCGCGCTGCTGAAGGCGTTCGAGGCGCGCGAATCGTACGTGAGCCGCTGGGCGGTATCGACGTGGCTCTACCGCGTGCTCACCAACGTCTGCATCGACGAATTGCGCCGGCGCCGCCGCACGCCTCCCGAAGCGTTGCCGGGCGGGCGGAGCGGCACGGCGGTGGAGCGGCTCGATCTGGCACGCGCGCTGGACACGGTGCCGCGCGAGGCGCGCGTCCTGCTCGCGCTGCACTACGTGAACGGTCTCGGGTATCGGGAGCTCGCGACCATCCGGGGGATCTCGGTCAACACGGTCAAGAGTCAGCTCGCGCGAGGCAAGGCGATCTTGAGGAAAGCGCTGGAGGGATAGCGACATGGATCAGATCGACACGATGCTCGAAGAGTTCTTCAAGCCCGAGGCTCCGCCGAAGCTGTCCGAGCGTCTCCTCGGACGGCTCAAGAGCCGTCCGCCCGGCCTGGAGAAGCTGGCCGACCGGTTCAGGATCGACGCCACCGAGCGCGGCGTGGCACGGCTCTACCCCGGCCGCGGCGACCACGGCGCCTCCGCCCGCGCGCGCGCCCACGCCGAGCGCGCCCGGCAAGAGCTGCGCGAGTATCTGACCGGCCGCCGGACGTTCTTCACGGTCGCGGTGGATCTCGACGGGATCGGCGACTTCCAGGCCCGCGTCCTCGCGGAAGCCAGCCGCATCCAGTTCGGCGAGGTCGATTCGTATTCGGCCCTCGCCCGACGCGTGGGCCATCCGCGTGCCGCGCGCGCGGTCGGCAACGCGCTCGGGGCCAATCCGGTGCCGGTGATCGTCCCCTGTCATCGCATCGTACGCGGCGATGGGACCTGGGGCCACTACGCCTTCGGCGGCGGGATGAAGACGCAGCTCTTGCAGCTCGAGCGCACGACGCCCGCGCTGATCGGCTGCACGAGCACGCGCATCATCTGCCGGCGCGGCTGCGTCCACGAGCAGCGAGTCGGCGAGGCCAATCGCATCGTCTTCGCGTCGGTCGCCGACGCGGCGAGCGTCGGCTATCGTCGCTGCCGCGTCTGCCGGCCTCCGGCCGCGGCGTGAAACCTGCGTGCGTCGCCGGCTGGGCTGCGGCCCCGCCGGCGCGGCGCGTCGGCAAGCTCACCGGCGTGTGCTACGATCCCGGCGATGCGGCGGCTTGTCCTATCGGCGCTAGTGCTCGTGCTGGGTACGGCAGTGCCCGGGGCCGCCGAACTCCCGATCTTCGACGCCCACGTGCATTACAGCCGCCCGGACTGGGACGTTCTACACGCCGGAGCGCGCGCTCTCGATTCTCACCGCGGCGGGTGTCCGCCGGGCGATTGTCTCGAGCACGCCCGACGACGGCACCCTGAAGCTCTACGAGAAGGCCCCGAAGACCATCGTGCCGTTCCTGCGGCCGTACCGGACGCGCGACGACATGAGCAAGTGGCACAGCGATCGGGGCGTGCAGGCCTACGTCGAGGACCGGCTCAAGCGCGGGATCTATCGCGGCATCGGCGAGTTTCACCTGAGCGCGGCCGACGCGGGCGGGCCGACGGTCAAGCGCTTCGCGGAGCTGGCCGCCGAGCGCGACCTGTTCATGCAGGCCCACGTCGATGACGTGACGGTCGAGCAGCTCCTGACGCTCTACCCGAAGACGCGGTTCCTGTGGGCGCACGCCGGCATGTCGTCGCCGGCTCCGACCGTCGGCCGCCTGCTCGAGCGCTTTCCGAAGCTCTACGTCGAGCTGGCGCTGCGGACCGACGTGGCTTCGGGCGGAAAGCTCGACCCGGAGTGGCGCGCGGTGTTCGTGAAATATCCCGATCGCTTCATGGTCGGCACTGACACCTGGGTCACGTCGCGCTGGGAAGTCATGCGCGACTATCATCGCGACGTCCAGACGTGGCTCGCCCAGCTGCCGCGCGAGGTCGCCGAGGCGATCGCCTGGAAGAACGGCGAGCGGCTGTTTCCCGCCCCCTAGGAGCTAACGCTGCTCAGCAGCTTCCGGTCGGAGTCGTAGCGCAGGCGCTTGAGCGCGTCGGCCTTGTCCGTCCACAGCACCTCGTCGACCTCGTGATCGTGCTCGCCGACCTTCTCGAGCGGTCGCATGAGGTACCACCGGACGGTCTTCTTCACCTGGTGGCCCTGCCGCCGGAACCAGTACGTGACCGGCACGAGCTCGCGCACCAGCTCGCACCGGTAGCCGGTTTCCTCGCGCACCTCGCGCAAGGCCGCGTCCTCACTGGTCTCGCCGGACGTCAGCGCCCCCTTTGGGAGGGTCCACACGGGCTGACCGCGCAGGTCGCGGGCGCGGATCAGGAGCACGCGCCCCCCCTGGTCGAGGACGAGGCCGCCGGCGGAAGTTTCGAACAGCACGCGAGAGTCGTCGCCCGGCACGTCCCGATAATACCTGCGACACCCCGCGTGATACCATCGTCCACGCGTGACAGATCGCATTGACCTGCTCGCGCACTTTCCCGCCGGCTTCACACCCCGGCCGGAGCAGGCCCGGCTTCTGGCCGAGCTGGCCGACGGCATCGCTGAAGCGCTCGACGACCCCACGGCGCCGCGCGTGTTCCTCGTCGAGGCGCCGCCCGGCGTCGGCAAGAGCCACGTGGCGATGGCGCTCGCGCGCTGGAGCGGCGACGCCTACCTGCTGACGTCCCAGAAGCTCTTGCAAGATCAGTACGAGCGCGAGTTCGGCGCCGACCTCCAGCTCGTCAAGGGACGCGACAACTATCTGTGCGAGCGCTACCCGGACGCGCGCGTGCCGACGTCGCGGGGTACGTGCCGCCGGCCGCGCGGGCCGGTGTGCCAGTGCCCGTATGCCCGGGCCAAGGCCGCGGCGCTGGCCGGCCCGATCTTCTGCACCACCACCGCGTACTTCGCGACGCTGCGCCACTGGCGCGCCGAGCAGCTACGCCGTCGCCGGCTCCTGATCATCGACGAGGCGCACAATCTCGAGGCCCAGCTGGTCAGCGTGTTCACGCTGGCGTTCTCGCCCGAGCAGGCCAAGGCCTGGTTCGGCGGGCCGCTGCCCCGGCTCGACTCGGCGGCGGACTACCGGAGCCTCATGCGCGATCATCTCGAGCGCATGGAAGGGCAGCTCGAGAGCCTGACGCGCGCGCTCGAGGTGATGCGGCCGCCCGGCGTTCTCGCCGAGACTTTCCTGAGCATGCCACCCTCGCGCGCCGAGCAGGAGCTGATGGCCGAGCGCGAGAGCCTCGAGGGCGCGCTCGCGAGGATACGCTTCTTCGTCGACGCCGAGGAACGCGAATGGATCGTCCGGTATCCGGCCGAGCCCTTCGCCACCCTGGAGCTCGTACCGCTCACCGTGGCCTCGATGGCCGGCGACCTCCTGAGCGAGGCCGCGGACCTCGTGGTGCTCTCCTCGGCCTACCTCGGCCACCGGCAGGCGCTCGCCGAGTGCTTCGGGCTCGACGAATCGCGCCTGCGCCCGTTCGCGAGCGACTCGCCGTTCCCGCTCGACCAGCGCCGGATCGAGTACCGCCCGGTCGGCGCGCTCTCGAAGACCACGCTCGCCCGGCTCGAGCCGGTGCTGTTCGCCGAGGTCGCCGCGATCCTCGCCGCGCATCCCCGCGAGAAGGGTCTGATCCACGCGCCGTCGTACGCGGCGGGCCGGCGGCTCGTCGCCCACCTGGCGGCGCGCGAGCCCGTGCTGTCGCGGCGGCTCATCTGGGTCGAGTCGACCGAGATGAAGGCGCGGGCGCTCGAGCTTCACCGCGCGTCGCCGATGCCGACCGTGCTGGTCTCGCCGTCCCTGCGCGAGGGCGTCGATCTCCCGGACGATTTCCTGCGCTTCCAGGTCGTGACGAAGCTGCCCTACCCGGATCTCGGCGATCCGTGGACCGCCGCGCGCCAGGCGCGCGACCCGCGCTGGTACGCGCTCGAGACGGCGAAGGCGCTCGTGCAGGCGTACGGGCGGTCGTGCCGTCACGCCGGCGATCACGGGGTCACCTACGTCCTCGACGGCCAGTTCGAGCGCTTCCTGACGCACTACCGCCCGCTCTTGCCGGCGTGGTTCCTCGACGCGGTGCGGGCGGCGATGCGCGCGCGCCACCCCGATACGTCGTTCGAGTGCTAGGATAGCGGTGACGTGAATCCGCACGACGTCGACGCGGTCATCCAGTCGGCCCGCTTCGAGCTCTATCGCGAGAACATCTACGGCGCGCTCGAGATCGTCGAGGCCGCGCAGGCGGCGGATCCCGATCCCCGATGCGCCGAGCTGGCGGCGCGCATCCGCTCCTGGCTCACGCACCTGGAGTCGCGCGAATCGTACGTCGCCGCGCAGGAGGAGCAGTATCGCCGGCTGCGCTGGCGGATGGGGCTCAAGCTACTCGAGAAGCGCATCCGCATGCTCATCGGCCGCAAGACGAAGAAGCTGGTCGACCGGCGCGCGCGCGACCCCGAGTTCCAGGAGCTCGAGCGCGAGGTGGACCGCGTGCGTCCGCGGCGCGTGCTCGACGCCGGCAGCGGCGAGGGCGGTGTGGCCATGGCGTTGGGCGCGCGCCATCCCGATCTCCGCGTGGAGGGCGTCGAGGTCTCGCCGACCAACGCGAAGATCGCGCGGCAGCTCAATCGCTTCCCGAACGTCGGCTTCCGGCAGGGCTTCGCGGAGGAGGTGCACCTCTACTTCCCGGCCGGCTCGTTCGACCTCGTCTATTCGTTCGCGGTCCTCGAGCACGTGCGCGACGTGGCCGAGACGGTGCGGTCGATCGAGACCGTGCTACGTCCAGGCGGGCGCTTTGCGTTCGTCGTCCCGATGCACGAGCTACGTGCCATCGGGCCGATCCCGGACTACACCCCGATCCACGGGTACGCCGATCACTGCCGTGTCTTCACGGAGAAGGAGCTCCGGCAGACGTTCGGGCCCCGCAAGGATTTCCGGCTCGTGAAGGTGCCGGGGGCGTGGAAGCACGGCGAGCTTCCGGCGTGCTTCGAGCCGATCGAGTTCGGCTCGTTCTTCGTGTCCTACGCCAAGGACGGCGGCTAGCGCTTCCGGCTCGCGGCGGCCGCCGAGCGGCCCGCGGTCCGTCCGAAGACGGCGCCGGCCATCAACCCCGCCCCACCCGGGTAGTTGTGATAGAAGAGCCCGCCCACGAGCTCACCGGCCGCGAAGAGCCCGGAGATCGGCCGCTGCTCGCAGTCGATGACCTGCCCGTCGCTGGTGATCTTGAGCCCGCCGAATGTGAACGTGATGCCCGTCGTCACCGCGTAGCCGACGTACGGGGGCGAGTCGATCGGCTGCGCCCAGTTCGACTTGGGCGGCGTGATCCCGTGCGTGGACTTGCCGTCCTTGATCGCCGGATTGTAGGCGCCGGGCTTCAGTGACGCGTTGTAAGCGCGGATCGTCGCGACGAACCCGTCGACGTCGATCTCGAGCTTGCGCGCCAGGCCTTCGAGCGTCATGTCCTCGGCCTTGGTGACCTCGCGGATCCGATACTCCTCGCGCAGGTTGTGCAGCACCTTCTGGTCGAAGATCTGGAATGCGGTCCGGCGCGGCTGGCCGATGACCGCGCGCCCGTACTTCACGTAGGTGTAGTTGCGGAAGTCGGCGCCCTCGTCGACGAAGCGCTCGCCCTTGAGGTTCACGATGAGCCCGAGCGGATACGAATGTTTCTGGAAGTTGTCGCCCACCTTCCGGTCGCCGTGCCAGGGCGCGTTCAGGTCCCACTGCACGGAGTGACAGCCGCTCCAGTGACCCCACGGGAGCGCACCGATCTCGAGCGCCATCTTGATGCCGTCACCGGTGTTGTACGGAGTGCCCCGCACGCGCGCGAGCTCCCAGTTCGGGCCGAGATAGCGCGTGCGCATCTCGGGGTTCGCCTCGAAGCCGCCGGAGGCGAGCACGACGGCACCGGCCTCGATCGTCTCGCTGCCGGCCGGCGTCCGCACGACCACGCCGGTCACGGCGCCGCGGTCGTTGGTGACGAGCCGGGTCGCCTTCGACTCGAAGCGTACGTCGATCCCGTTCTTGGCCGCCGACTCGTACTCCATGTCGATCAGTCCGGGACCGCCGCCGACCGCCTCGAGCACGAGGCCGCCCCAGAAGCGGAACTTGCCGCCGACCTTGTAAGCCTGGCGGCCGAACATCGGGATCCAGCGCACGCCGCGGTCGCGCATCCAGCGCACCGTCGGCAGCGACTCGCGCACGAGCTGCATCGCCATGTCCGGATCGGAGCATTCCTCGGTGACCCGCATGAGGTCGTCGTAAAACTGCTCTTCGGTATACGGGTCGACCTCCATCGAGGCCTTCTCCTGGTCGGAGAGGTCAGGCACCAGCTCGGCGAGCTCGTCGAAGCTCTGGAAGCCGAACCGGAAGCCGCCGGCCGTGAAGAACCCGTTGCCGCCGCGCCAGGCCTCGGGCGCCTTTTCGAGCACGAGGACCCGCGCGCCGTTCTCGCGCGCCGAGAGCGCCGCGCACATCGCCGCATTGCCGCCGCCGATTACGATGACGTCGTAGGCCACGTGATTACCCTATGATCTCGCTGATCTGAATCTGCGGTGGGATGCTGGTGTAGTTGGGGATGTCGCCCATGATCTCCTTGCCGTGCTGGCCCATCCCCTTCTGGAATCCGTCGAGCGAGTGGAAGTAGACGTGCCCGATCGCGACGAACGGCGCGGGGGCGCCGGGCGCGCCGCCCGCCATACCCTTGTCGACCTCGGTACGCACCAGCCCGAAGCTCGTCAGGCGGTCGCGCACAAGCTTCATGTGGCGATTCACGTAGTAGTCGTGGTCGAACTTCTTGCCCTCGGACGTGGGGTAGAACACGGAGATGCGGACCATGATCGCCTCCTGGTTCGCCGGCTGGATCCACTGGCGCCGCCCACCGTATTCGGCCGGGCGGCCCCTGTCAAGGGCGAGCAAGTCCGTGTCCGACACCGCGCCTTCTGACGAGGGCGACGAAAAACCGCCCAAACCGCCGAACGCGTCCGCGCTCGGCAGTAGCGCGCAAGTCGGCTTCTCAAAAGGGAAGTCGCGTGGCATCGCGACTGCACTGTCCTGGGCCGTTCGACATCGACACGTTCGACATCGACACAAGGAGGGGAGCAATGAAGACCCGGGACGAACACATCGACCGCATACTGGGCTACCTCGGATTGTTCATCATCGGAGCCCTCGGCTGGACCGCCGACCGCCTCGGCGAGGTGCCCGCGGCGGCGTGGGCGAGGCCGGCGGCTCGGCCCAAAACCTCACACGGGATCAGCAGGGCGAGGACATGAGCGACTCCGGCTCAGGCGCGCGCTAGGCGCTCGCGCGCGCCTGAGCCAGCATCTCGATCAGGACTGTGCGGCTCTCCGCGGCCGATCGGACCTCATGCGGGAAGGCGATACGAACCGCGTGCAGCCGATCACGGCTGCGCAGCCTGAGCCTGAACCCGAGCCGGTCGATCGCGATCATCGTGGCCTCGTCGGCCGTCTCGCGCGCGAAGTGGCGCGCGTAGGCCATGAGCGCATCGGCGTGGTCGCGGTTCATATGCTCGAGGATGCCCGGGCCGGAGTCGGCCAGCGGATCCGGGCGCGCCGCGCGGTAGTCTTCGGCGGTCACCCAGTCCATCGCGGCGAAGCCCCCCACGAAGTACAGATCCTTCACGTCGAGCCGCCAGAAGCTGAAGTCGTCGAAGTCGACCCAGTACGCAGCGCGCGGGTGCCGGGCCAGGTAGGCCTCGCGCGCCTTGCCGGTGTCCGGCCCCGCCAGCTGGCGCGCCTCGCCGATCAAGGTGAGGCGGGCAGCGGCGAGCGGGTCACCCGACTCCTGGCCCTGCGCGTTCGTGACGGGCTGCGCGACGAGCAGGCTCGCGCGCAGGTCGGCCTGGAGATTCTGCGTGTGAATGGCCATCGAGCTGATGAGCACGAGCGGCTGCCCCTGCTCGTCGAGCGCGTACGGCATCACGGACGCGAACGGATGCCCGGCGTGCTTACGCGAGAGGGTCGCGAGCGCGCCGGAGCGCACGAGATAGGCCAACGTCCGGGCGCGCTCGGCGTAGGTGGGCTCCGGAACCGGCGGCGCATCGCCGCTACGCGGCGGGCCGGCGTGGCGGTTCACCTCTAATCCCTCGTGGCCGTGTACGGGCAGATCTGGTTGTAGGCGCAGTGGCGACAGGCGCCCCACGAAGGCGTGGCATCGAAGCGCCGGGCGCGAATGCCGGCGGCCGCCGCCTTGACGGCGTCGATTGCCTTGTCGATATCGTCCGCGGTCGGGACGTGACGACCGACGAGATTCGAATCGGGAAACCGCAGCTCCACGCGCTGCGGAAGCGAGCCGGTCATCTCCTGCCAGGCCAGCGCGTACATCTTGAGCTGCAGGCTCTCGTTCACGCGGCGGTCGGCATCCTTCTGACGGTTGATCTCGGTCGTCTTGTAGTCGACGATCACCGCGCCAAGGAGATCCTCGTCGACCCGATCGTAACGGCCGCGCACGCGATCGGCTCCGAGCGAGAAGCCGAATTCCTTCTCGACCCAGGTGGGCTTGGTGCCCTCGGCTTCTTCGTGGTGCCAGAAGCGCCGCAGCGCCTCGCGTCCCGCCGCCTTGCGCGCTTCCTCGTGCTCGCGCGTCAGGAAGCCCTCGGCCGGCTCGTGGCTGCCCGGGCGGTCGTGGATGACGTCCTCGCCGGCCCACGCGCGGTCGTAGACGGCCAGCAGATCGTCGAGCGGCGTGTAATTTCCGACGACGCGGCGGCGCAGATAGTACTCGACGACCTTGTGCATGACGGCGCCGTAGGCGACCGCGTGGTGGCGCCGGATCGGGATACGCCGCACGTGGACGTTGAAGTACTTGAGCGGGCAGGTCTGGTAGTCGTCGATCTGCTTGTGGCTCAGGTTCAGCTCGACGTCGGGTGCCAGCGGCTGCAGCGAGGGGTCCTCGATCTCGGCCGGCGGCGCGTGATGCTCGATCTCCTCGACGGGGCGCACCCGGAACGGCCGGCTGGCCTCGCGCGGCAGGTCGAGGGCCTCGAGCACGAAGAGGCTCGTCTTGCGCTGGCGGCTGCCGCCGTAGTCGCTGGCGTTCGTGAGAAACAGCTCGCGCCGCGCACGGGTCATGCCGACGTAGAAGAGCCGGCGCTCCTCCTGCAGATGGTGGTCGCCGGTCGGCACCGCGTCTTTCATCAGGGCCACCGGCAGCTCGAGCGGATCGCGCCGGCGCCGCAGCGGGAACTTCTCCTGGGCCAGGTTCACCAGGAACACCACCGGGAACTCGAGCCCCTTGGCCTTGTGGATGGTGAGCACACGCACCGCGGGCGTCTCGATGTCGGCCTCGGCCACGGCCGGGTCCTCGCCGGCGTCGATCAGCTCGTCCAGGTGCTTGACGAACTCGCGGACGTTGTCGTAGCGAAGGGCCCGCGAGGCCGACTTCACCCGGTCGAAGAACTTCGCGATGTTCTTGCTCTCCGCGACGTCGCGCGCGGTCTCTTCCCGGTACATCCGGCCAAGCCAGCCCGAATCCTTGAGGAAGAGGTAGAGGAGCTCGCCGGTCGGCATCTCGCGCCCGAGCTCCATACAGCGCTCGAGGTCCTGGACGAGGTGGCCGATGGCCGCGTGGCCCTCCTCGCCGATCTCGTCGCGGAGCTCGCGGATGGTCTCGGTCTTGCGGAACACCTCGAAGAGATGAACGTGCCGGCGGTCGGCGTAGGTCGAGCAGCGCGTGAGGTCGATCACGGGAACGTGGTAGAGCTCGGAGGAGGCCAGGTAGTGCAGGCTCACCGACTCGTCGACGTGGACCAGCGAGCGCAAGAACGCGATCAGCAGCCGGATCTCGGGGCGGCCGTAGAGCCCCGAGTTGCCGGAGAACGTCCACGGAATCCCCTGGAGATTGAGCGAGCGCAGGAACTGGTCGCCGTCGTCGTTGGAGCGCACGAGGATCGCCACGTCGTCGTAGCGCCACCGCCCGGCGTCGACGTGCTCGCGGATGGCGTGGGCGACGGCGTCGGCCTCCTGCGTACCGGTCTCGTAGTGCTGGTGCGCGGGCACGGGCCCGTCCGGCTCGCGGACCGCCAGGAGATGCTTGCTGATACCGCTGCGCACCTCGAGCCGGTCGGGATTGTTGTTGACGATCAGACGGTAGGCCGCGTCGAGGATCTTCTGGTGGGACCGATAGTTCTCGGTCAGGACCACCTGCCGCGCCTCCGGGTAGCGATCCAGGAAGGCGAGCACGTTGGAGATGGCGGCGCCACGCCACCTATAAATCGCCTGGTCGTCGTCACAAACGCAGGCGACGTTGCCGTATCGGGCGCCGAGGAGCTTCACCAGCTCGAACTGGGCGTGGTTGGTGTCCTGGAACTCGTCGACCATGATGTACTTGAAGCGTCGCTGCAGGCCGGCGCGCACGTTGGCCCGCGCCCGCAGGAGCTTCAGGACCAGCACGATCTGATCGCCGAAATCGACGCAGCCGTCGCGGGCCATCAGCTCCTGATACTTCGCGTAGGTGGCCGCCAGCTCGCGCTGCTGGGCCACCCGCTCGCGCGCCTCTTCGTAGTCGGGGGCGGCGGCCGCCTCGCCGGCCAGTTGCTCGACGTACGCCAGATACTCCTCGGGAGTGATGTCCTCGTCCTTGCAGCGGCTGACGAGGGTGATCAGCGCTCGGATGTGGCGCGCCGGATCGCCGAGCGGCCGGTAGTGCACCAGCGGGAACTCGAACAGGCGATCGCGGAAGAAGATGACCTGCTCGGCGCGATTGAGCACGCGAAAATCGGGCTGCAGGCCCATCTCGAGCGCGTGCTCGCGCAGGATCCGATCACCGAACGCGTGGAAGGTCGAGATCTCGACGTCGGCGTAGCCGTACTGCACGAGGGTGTCGACGCGCTCTTCCATCTCGGCCGCGGCCTTGTCGGTAAAGGTGAGCGCGAGGATCTCTTCCGGCCGGGCCTTCTTTTGTGCGATGAGCCAGGCGATGCGACGGGTGATGACAGTGGTTTTGCCGGTGCCCGCGCCGGCGACGATGAGGAGGGGCCCGGCATCGTGCGTGACGGCCCGGCGCTGGGCGTCGTTCAGGCCGTCGAGGATGCGCTCGCCCGCCATGCCGGTTTTGACTATACGACCGGAACCGTCGAGCGCCAAACCGTTAAGGTCCGGCTCGCTGTCTGCGCGATGGGACCAGCCGCGATCACGTCGATTGGCGTGTCCGGCTCACGGTCACAGCCTAGCGCAGGCCGAGCAGGCGCGCGGCGTTCTCGCCCAAGATGAGCCGCTTGGCCTCATCGCTGAGATCACTGCGATCGCGCACAGCCGCCACCGACCCGGGAAAGATCGCGTCGTAGTGCGGAAAGTCGGACGCAAACATGATCTTGTCCGCGCCGACAACGCCCACCACGTGCGGCAGGTCGTGCTCGTCTGGGTCGAGGGAGATGTAGCACTGCCGGTGGAAATACTGGCTGGGCTTCTGTTTGATTTCAGGCACCATCCACCCGATCTGCTCGTAGTGGCCATCCATGCGGGCGAGCCAATACGGAAGCCACCCGCACCCGGCCTCGAGGAAGACGACCTTGAGCCGTGGAAAGCGCTCGAGTATCCCTCCGGCCAAGAAGCTCAGACAGGCCAGTTGCTGCTCGAACGGGTGCGAGATGATGTGCTGGAAGAAGAAGTTCTCGAAGCGGTCGGCGCCGGCAGTCGGCATGGCCTTGGGAAACGTTCCTTCGTGAAAGCCGATGGGCACGCCCAACTCTTCGGCGCACGCCCAGAATGGATCGTAGAGTGGATCCGTCCACGAACGGCCACCGTACGGGTTGGGCCGGATATAGATGAGCTTGAGACCGAGATCGGTCACCGCCCTCCGCGCCTCCGCCACCGCAGCGTCGACGTAGAGCAGCGGCACCTGTGCGGCGCCGTAGAGACGGCCGGGGGCCGCACGACAGAAGTCGGCGATCCAGTTGTTGTAGGCACGGGCCATCGCGAGGGCCATTTCCTCCCACGGGTTGGCGGCGATCATGACCGCGCTCAGTGTCGGGAAAAGGATCGCGATGTCGATCCCGTCCTGGTTCATGGCCTTCAGTCGGGCCTGCGGCTCGAAGCCGCCGGGATGGCCGTCGATGTAGCGGTGCTCGTACATCGTACGAGGGCCGACCTTGCGGCCCGCGAACCCCGCTCCTGGCAGACCGAGGCCGTTATTGGCGGGCACGTGGACGCCACCGGCAAAGGCAACTGCATCAATGCCGTCCTCAGTCCGAACAAGGCGGGGGCGTAACTCGAGGAAGGTCGGGTCGAGGTACTTTTCCCACATCTCGAAGGGCTCGTTGACGTGCCCATCGATGTCGATGACGGTGTAGCGTGACATCTCAGCCTCCCGCCGCTAGAAGTGCCGAAGCGGCTTTGGGAGCACGACTATACCAGGCGCGCCGAAGGTCGGCTGAGCGTCAGCGGCGTACGTCGGGGCCGCCGGCCAGGAGATCGGCGACGTCCTGTGGGCTGACCAGCGCGATGTCACCCCACGTCGAGCACTTGATCGCTGCCACCGCGGTGCCCGCGTCGACCGCTTCTTGAAGGCCGCGGCCGCTCAGCGTCGCCCAGAGGAACCCCGCGGCATAAGCGTCGCCCGCTCCGATCGGATCGACGACCTGGACGACCGGGCGGAAACCCGGCCGCATCAGGCGGCCGCCGTCGAGCACCGTGGAGCCTTCTTCGCCGCGCTGCAGACTGATCGTGGCCTTGGGCGCCAGGCGCGCGAGGCCGTCGAGCGTCTGCTCGGGCGAGCCCGCGAGCCCGAAGAGAGTCTGCGCCTCTGCCTGGCCGATGAAGAGGTAGCGCACGCGCGTGAGGACCGGCTCGAGAAATGCGCGGGCCTCCGCTGGCGACCAGAGCGTTGCCCGATAGTTGACGTCGAAGGAGATCGTCGCGGCTTCGGCCAGCGCGCGCTCGAAGAGCGAGCGCGGCGCCTCGCCGAGGGCGGGCGTGATCCCGGTGAGGTGCACGATCCGCGCGAGGCGCACCGGCTCCCAGTCCACCTGAGCCGCCGTCAGCCGGGCGAACGCGGAGTCTCGCCGATCATAGAGCACGCGCACCGGGCGCGGCGGCACGCCGTACTCGAGGAAATAGACGCCGACGCGCGCGCCCTCCGTCATGCGCACGTACGCGCAATCGATGCCGTGACCGGTGAGCTCGCGCCGGATGCGCTCGCCCCACGGGTTCGCCGGCAGCGCGGAGATCCACGCGGTCCGCAGGCCGAGCCGCGCGCACGCAGCCGCCACATTGGCCTCGGCGCCGCCGAGCTGCAGGTCGAGCTGTCGCGCTGTCTCGAAGCGCGTGGGGGACGGAATCGCGAGCCGCAGCAACACCTCGCCGAGCGTGACGAGGTCGTGCATCTAGCCGGTCTTCAGGCTGATCTGAACGGACGTGCCCAGGATCATCGGCAGGCTCATGCTCTCCGGCCGCCGGTCGCCGCCGAACGTGATCAGCGCGGGCTGGCTCTGCCGAGCCCAGGACGAGAAGCGCGTGAGATCAAATCGCGCGACGGGCTTGCGTGTCTCGGCGTCAACCGCCACTTTGAGAACGAGCGGCGCCAGCTCGGCGCGGTACTGCGCCTGGACATCGTCCGGGCCTTCATTGTTCGCGATCTTCCGACGGACTATGTGAGTCATCAAGCTGCCGTCGGCCTGGGGCGGCCACAACTGGTCGGCGTAGTTGAGCGTCGCGCTGATCGCATCGTCGACGAGCCACCCCTCCGGCATCGGGACGACGTCGTCCACGACCCGAAGGCGCCGGAGGAAGAACGTTTCACCCTTGAAGTGATAGACGGCGGTCCGCGCGGCGTGGTCGTAGGTGATGTCGGCGCGTGACTCACGCCCTTTCACTGAGAAGAATGATCTCGATCGCAGCGGCGCCCAGCGCCCTTGGCGAAGGGCGCCGGTCGACTCGATCCGATTGATGATCCCGTCCCCCTCACCCGTCATCGACACCTCGTAGCGACCCGTCGTCCTATCGATGGATTCCGCGAGGGTCTCATCGATCCGATAGGTGAGCGCGCCGTAGAGGAGTTTGACGTCGACCCGATAAGGGGCCGAATGGGCCACCGCGGCGGCGTAGGCCCGCGCCAGGGGGGCCAGAAGGAAAACCAGCGGAAGGACTAAGAAATCACGACGTCCGATGACCTGCCTAGACATGTTTCGTCGGTTCACTTATTCTAGCAGCCTCCCGCGAGGGAACTTGGCTGTTTGACAGGTCACCTGTTAACGTAAATGCTGGGATTTTCGGTGGAAAGCCGACCCAGCCTCACCGGGGGTAGCCAGTCGATGAAGCACCAGCCCGTCATCACCGGTCTCGGGATCGTCGCGCCCATCGGTATCGGCGTTGAGAAATTCTGGGAAGCCGCGCTCGCCGGGCGCTCGGGCATCGGCCGGCCCACTCTCTTCGACGGCTCAAAACTGCCAGCGGAGTGCCGAATTGTTGGGGAGGTACGGAACTTCAACCCGCGCCTCTGGATGCCCGCTCAGATCGTCAAGGTTTCTGGGCGCTTCAGCCAATTCGCCGTTGCCGCCGCTCAGATGGCTCTCCAAGACAGTCGATTGGACCAAACGACGAAGAACGCGGCCGGCCTGGTAGTCTCCGTCGGTTCATCAATGAGCGGCCTCGTTGACATCCAGCAGTCGAACTTTCTTGCCTATCTCCGCAATGACGCGGTCCAACCATGGACAGTTCTTGAATATCCGGCACACGCCGCGACGAGTCATGTCGCGATCAGCGTAGGAGCTCACGGTCAGACTGCGAGTCCAGCCACGGCGTGCGTTGCAGGACTCGATTCAGTCGCGTGGGCAGCCGACAAGGTTGCTAGGTCTCAGGCGCCTGCTGCACTCGCTGGAGCTACGGAGACACCGCTGGCCGCAGGCTCCATGGAGGCCTTTCGAGCGCTCGGCGCACTTGCGACATGGCAGGGGCGTCCAGATGAAGCGAGCCGCCCGTTTGATCGGCTGCGCTGTGGATTGGTCTTAGCCGAAGGGGCAGCGATGGTCGCCATTGAGGAGGAAGAATCGGCTCGGGCCCGCGGCGCCTCCATCTACGCGCGAGTGCTCGGATTTGCGAGCATTACCGAGAGCACTCATATGCGCAATATCGATACGACTGGCGAATCTGCGGCTCGGGCGATGACGATGGCGATCGATTCCGCGGGCTTGTCTCGGCGAGACATCGACTACATCTGCGCACACGGCAATTCTCTCGTCGACTACGACGCTTCTGAGACAGCGGGCATCAAGCTGACCCTCGAAGAGCGGGCGTGGTCGGTGCCGATCTCTTCGATCAAGTCCATGTGCGGGCAAGCGTTAGCGGCAAGTAGCGCCATGCAAGTCGTCGCCAGTTGCTTGGCAATCAGAGACGGGATTGTGCCGCCAACAATTAATTACAGTGTGCCTGACCCGGCCTGCGATCTGGACTACGTTCCAAATTTCGCTCGACCGGCACGAGTGCGCACCGTCTTGATTCACGCCCAGAGCATTGGCGGCTCGCATGCCGCTATGGTCTTGGGCGCACCCTGCTGAGCAGTGCGCGCACTCTCGCTCGTCTTTCTTGCTTCGTTGTTGGTCGGTCTCGCCGCTTACATTTGGCAGGCTCGACAAAGTAACAAGATCAACCGGCGATTTGCCATGCTTACCCTATCTATCGCGGGGTGGGTACTTGCTATCGCAGGGGTTGAGAGCGAAATTCAGACTGAGGTTTGGGGCCGCGTGGCTTTTGTGACCGCATCGTTGATGCCGGTCGCGTTCCTCGCCTTCTCTCGAGTCTTTCCAGCTACGAGCAGGTGGCCAACAAGGACTTTCCTCTGGGTAGCCTTCATCCTCGGCAGCGTCTTGGCGGTCCTCTCGGCAACGACTCGGCTCATCGCGTACGACATCTCAGTTACCGACAGCGGCATCCGCCGCACCTCAGGACCGCTCTTCCCTGTCTTCACGATCTACTTTCTGGTCTGCATGATCACAGCCCTAAGCGTGTTCATCGGCAAATGGCGAAGCGAGCGGGGCCTGGCGCGAGCTCAATTGCAATATCTCGGAATAGGCGTCCTGATCCTAAGCGCTGGGGGGATCACGACCAACCTAATCCTCCCGATCGTAACGGGTCGATCGACCCTGAGCTGGGTCGGTCCCTATTTCACTCTCCCGTTCGTCGCTCTCGTCGGTCACGCGATTATTCGTCACCGTCTAATGGATCTTCGGATCTTCGTCAGCCGAGGACTGGCGTACGCGGTTGCGATGGCGACGGCCTCCACATTGTTGATAGTGAGTGCTCGCTTGGTCTTCCCGGTCTGGGCTGGGAACGCCGCGCTTGTCCATCCGAATTTCGTCATCATTACGATCGTAGCGCTAATCATGCTCTCCAGCCCTGCTCAACGATTCTTTAGCCGCGTCCTCGATCCATACCTCCACAGGGGCATCGAGCAGCCAGTGGCCCTCGCTGGGGCAACCCGACGCTTGAGCCGTTTGATGCAACCGACTGAGCTAGCCGCCGAGCTCCGGCAGATTCTCTCTGAGGTTCTTGTCCCTGAGTCCTTCACAATGTTCGTCACATCCTTCGAGGACGAATCCTTCGAGAAACTATCGGCCGAACCGTCTCCGGAAGTAGATCCGCTGGCTTTGGCTGCCTTATACGCAGGCCACTCTCACACCACAGTAGTGATGGTGAATCCATCTGAGGAGATCGGCGAAGCGAAACTGACACACACGGCGCTCCGTGCCGCCGGCGTCGAGATTCTTGTAACTCTAGGGCGCCGAAGGCGCCTTCTCGGATTCGTCCTCCTCGGTCCGCGCCGCAGCGGCGATGCTTATTTCCGTAATGATTTGACATTCATTGAGTCCCTGGCTGATCTAGCGTCTATCTCGCTTGAGAACTCTCTCTTGTATCGCCAGCGCATTCACATGCTCGAATATTCTGAGCGACTCCTTGAGTCGCTCGACTCTGCAGTAGTCGCGGTGGACGTCAGCGGGAGAATTACGAGTTTTAATCCAGCAGCGACCAAATTACTCGGTTTGAGCGATGAGTACCGTGGCGCCCCTATGCATGTACTCCCGTCCGAGATAGGCTGGGCTTTAGTTCTCGCTGTTAGCGGTGGCTGGCATCCGCGAGAGGTCGAAGTCACAATCGACCATGCGGTTCGCGGGATGTTACACGTCATCCTATCGACCGCAGTACTAC
>Ga0306920_100003040_pt1 | contig 21263 bp, 19 predicted proteins | sample flu12Cox44000170_FD_204666 | JGI IMG/M metagenome (GOLD analysis project Ga0306920, IMG submission 204666) | Lab enrichment of tropical soil microbial communities from Luquillo Experimental Forest, Puerto Rico - flux4day.12C.oxic.44.000.170 (v2)... | ecosystem: Environmental > Terrestrial >... | reverse complement strand
GTTGCTACTTTTCGCCGTGCGGTTGGAATCACTCTTCAGTCAGCGCCTAACTATGCCACGGATTACCGTCACGGAAGCCTTCGGCAACTCGAAGACCGTATCAGAGGCGGCGTTAATTGAACTGCGCGCCAACGGGCCATCCGGATCGGCCCTGCCATCCTCGAAACTGGGATGCCACTGATATTGCTCGCTGCCAAACGTGATGAAGTCCACCGGGCCGGAGAACGAGCGGGCGCGATTCGAGTCGTCGCCCTGGAAGACAATGTGGACCGGCTGCGCATTTTCCTGGTCCTTGTTCACGATCATCACTGACCACTGACCGTCGGGGCGCAGCGCCGCATACGCTGTTACGAGTGTGTGCCCGGCGGCATCTTGAATGTCGCTGTGCGCCGGAAACAGGCGATGCGCTCCTCCCGCGGGTTGAACCCACTCTAGATTGATCAACTGACTCGCGAAAAACTGAGCCAGTGGTTGCTCAATCTGCAGATTGGCGTCGGTGGAGAAGAGTCCGAATGTTCCCAGCGAGTCATTGCACCCGTGGTGCACCCCGAGGGGAATGTAATGGAAGAAATACACCGCACTCCCACCAGCGCTCAGGAACGAACCGACGTAATCTGCTAACCAGAGGCCGCCCCAAGCATTGAGAAATGCTTCCTCAGCTTGCCACCCGATGTTGGATTCCGTGATGAACATCGGAACGTTCGCGGGCACGCCGTCCCGTCGCCACACGTCAATCATGTGGCTCACGAGGTCTGGTTCGTCGTAGAGATTGCTCCACTGAATTTTGCAAGGATCCATCGGGTAGTGCTCAAAGGAAAAGAAGCTGAGATCGGAAAGCCGTCCATGCATGTTCAAATAGCTGATGAAGCGCTGCGTCCACGAAGTGCGCCCCTGCGCGTCGGGCCATGTTTCGATGTCCTTGTTTACGCCGGTGAAGATCGGGCCACCCAGCCGAAGATTTGGATCGAGTTTGTGCAAAGCCGTGGCCCATTGAATGTAGAGCGCGGCGTAATCTTCTGGAGGAGTGTAGTGCCCGTCGGGCTCCTCTCCCATTTCCACGTAAGAGATCGGATAGCCACGCTTTTCTATGTACGAAATTTCAGCGACGGAATCCTCTGGCGTCGAGTAAAGCATGGCGATCGGGATCATTGCAGGCAAACCGCGCGTATACCCGCTTGTATAAAAAAGGTCGAACCCTACTTGATCTCCCGCTTTTTCATTCAGGTCTGCGGGCTCATGCCAAGGGTCGACGGACGAGCAGAACGTCGAGGTTTGTCCCTGATCTGGTGTGTGCAGCACGAGGTCGTGGAATTTGTCGTCCGCAGTGGTAGTACCAATGAACAACTCGCGAATTGCATAACCCAGACAATTACGCCGATCGGCGGAGCCGTGGGAGTCGCACGTGTTTGACGATCGCGTCATCAGAACACGAAGGTATTGGACGGCCATAGGCGCCGCCGAGAGTCGAATTATAGGACTGCCGCCGTGGCCGTCATCAATCACACCGTTCGGGAAAGCGATCCATGCGCCGGCTGAAGGCTTCTTTATGGGATCGTCTCCCGTCCAGTATTGAACGAGGAATTGCCGCGCGTATGGGTCCGACCAGGCGATACGAATCGCGTCAAGCAGACGCGGCGCGGCAAGATCAACCATCACCCACTGCGGATGCAGGGAATCGTCTTCACCCGTGAAAGGTTCGGTCAGATACGGATTGCTTTTCCAGTAAGAATTCAAGTCCCCGTCCGTGAGGCGGGAATAGCCGACCATGTCAGTGCCGTCGTCGTGAGTGACGCCACGATGAGGGAGCGGATACCCATAAGAATGACGAATGGGTTCACCCGGTACCGCACTGCCCGTGAAATAGCCTTTTCCCGCCGTGTCGCTCCAGGTGCCTTGGGGATTCCAGTGCCACGCCTCGATGTGTAGCTCTGTGTTTTGGCGATAGCTGATCGTTTGCCATCCTGAGGAGAGAACCCGCATGATTGTGGGCTCGACGAAAGTCTTGTCGGTTGCGCCCTGTGGCAAACGGTCGATGCTGGCACCAAGGGCTTGCTCAGGCACAATCGAGTTCGTTGCGTGGCTTTGCGTAGTGTCCACACGAATCGTCTGCGCGAACATTGAAGAGGATAAAAAAAGGAAGGCCAGCGACCATCCGAGGAGGATCGTTGCCGGTTTTTGGTAGGCGAGGATGCAGACGGTCTCGCACTTTGACATAACTAGAACAGAAATTTCAGCCCCGCTTGGAAGACGCGGGGCGCATAAGCTGCTGAGATGACTCCAAAACCGGCAGAGCCAAATGCACCGAATCCGGGCGACAACTGACCGGAGAATTGAGTGTGATTCCAGACGTTGAAGGCTTCAAATCGAAGTTCGAGCGTTTTCGATTCGCTCAACTTTGTATCCTTAAGCACAGCCATGTCCCAGTTGTTGAGTCCGGGGCCGTGGAAGAATCGGCGCTTGGCATTTCCGATCTGCCCGAGCGGCTCGCAATTGAAGACAACGCCCTGACCTGGCCCACAGGGCGCACCGGGAGGAGGAACGGCGTTGTTGAAATATGGCTGGCCCGACCTTGGGTTCTTGTTGATATAAAGCGGACCGGCTGTTGGATCATAACTCGGCAGATCGATTGGCGCGGAAGTGTTAGCGGTGCCCGTTAATGAATTGTCATCAGATTCCGACAGGCTCACTGGAAGTCCGCTCACGAACGATGTAATTCCTGTAATTTCCCAACCCGTTGCGAGCGCGTTTCGCCAACCCGAAGCTACGTGAAACAGACGATCAAAGGGAAGCCTGGTTTCATAGCTGGCCACGAAATTGTGCGTCACATCGAATGCGCACAGCGATATACTCGTCTTGGGGTTGAACGGATTAACCCCCTCGATCAGTTCTGACGCGTTGTCCATGCACTTGCTGTACGTATAACCAAATAGAAATGTCGAGTATGCACCAGAGTGTCGCAAGCTGACTTGGAGAGAATTAAAGGATGACTGCGCGATAGTCGCCTCGTAGGGATTGTTGTTGAAGACTTGAACGCCATTTTGTGGTGGAAACACTGTATAAGTGCCGTTGACGACGCACTGAGCGGGGCCTTGCTTTCCGCACTGCGAAGCGGGCACCAACTCGACGGCTGGTATCGCTGCCGGAGGATAATTCACGCCTGGGGGCAGCGTGTACTGGCTGGCTTCCCCGAACGGGCCGCAAGTCACTGCCCCCGGGGTCGGATTGTACGGCGCCTCGTTGAGCTGGAGGCAAAGCGCTTGATTCCCGGGATTCGACTCGATGGAAGTCAAAAGCTTGTGGCCCTGAGTTCCCACATAGCTGAGGGTTAGGAGCGTATTCGATCCGAACTGCCGCTGTAGCGAAAGCTCGTAGTCCTCGGCATAGGGAACGACGTTCGTGTGCCGGAAGGCAAGCGACCCTGCAATCGGCTCAGCCTGCGGCCAGTTGAAAGTCGTGTCGGGGTTCTCGGCGCTGACGTTTTTGGGGGGAAAGACGAAAGGAAACCGCTGCACGGTCGTAGCGTCGACCAGGCTTGTGAATGGCTGGTGGAAGAAAACGCTGCTGGTCGAGAAGAATAGCCCATATGGTGCATCGCCAATTTCCTGGAATTGCGTGAGATCTTCGAACGCGGTGCGGAAAAGGCCCCAACCGACACGAATGCTCATCTGCCCTGGACCGCCAGAAAGCTTAGCGAGGAACCCCGAATCCCATCCCGGCGAATAAGCTAGACCGAGCCGGGGGGCAAAGTTGTGGTACTGGATTGGCGCAAGAGTCCTGGGAACTCCCGGATCGCCGGGAACAACCCAGCCGGTCGGCGCACCCGGGAAGAGGACGGACTGATTGTTTGCGATTAACGTCTCGATTTTGTTTCCAGCGTCGTACCACGGCAGGGTGACCTCCCAACGCAGGCCATAATTAAAGGTCAAGCTCGATGTTATCCTCCAACTGTCTTGAGCGTAAAGGCCAACGTATTTTGTCCGCGAATCCAGGATTTGGTCACTCGCCTGGATAAAACCGGATGGCGCGCCAATCAAGAAATCGACAAAATCAGAGTTCGCTTCTGCCCCACTAAACGTGAACGCTCCATTCTCGCCAAAGAGGTTCCTATCGTTGATCTGATCGTAGTGGAATTGGCCTCCGAATTTCGTGCTGTGCGTGCCAATCACTTTCGAGAAGTTATCCTGGAATTGAAAGGTGTTGTTGAATTGCTTGGGTGTATCAGCCGGTACGCCGAAAACCGTTCCGGACAACTCCTGCGTGAATGTGATGTTCGGGACGCCCTCAAACTGGGGAGCGATCGGCGCGATCCCGCCATTGAATGTTGCTCCGGTTCCCGCGGCCGCAACAAATCCAAGGGAAGCCAGCGTGATGGGCTGACCATTCTCGACAAGGCCGCCTTGCGGCGTAAATAGATGCGCTCCGTTTCGCAGGTAACTGAACTCGAAAATGTTGACCGCAGTGGAGCCGAAGGATTTTGTGTCGCTCAACTCCCAGATTTGGGCGCGAGTTCTGTCCGTCGCAGTGAAGGCACCAATATTGGGAGCGACGATGGTCGCCCCTGAATTGGGATAGGGATTGATGAAGTCAGAGTCGTCGACGTGGTAGTAGGCAGAAATCATGCCGTACCTTGTGTCCGCATCGACACGGATGGCGCCTTTATCATCGCGCAGTCTTTGGTCAAAGGCAGCCGTGGTGAAGTTCGGTCCGCCGCTCGGATTCGCAACATTCGGAGCAGGAATGAACGGTAGCAGACCTGCCGCCGCAGGTGAGAACGCTGCTTTGGGAACCACGGCGTTCGGGAAGACACAAGCGGAATTGCTCGTACAGCCTGTGGTGTAGTAGGGCTCACCAACGCTAACTGGGTAAGTTAGTCGGGTTGACAGGGCAGTCGCGAGCGGACTCTCTTGCACCGTTCCCGCCGAGCCCAAGCCCGCAGCGGCAGCAAGCGCACCCGCATTTAGATCGCCCGCTTCAGTCGGAGACAGGGAATAGTCGCCAGCCGCATCGAACGTTCCGTCCGGTACGGCCGCCGTTTTTGTCGGCGCGAAGATTCGCCGTGTGCCTTGATAGTCCGCAAAAAAGAACAACTTATCGCGCGTGATCGGTCCGCCAAATGTTCCACCAAACTGGTTTTGTATCAGCTTCGGCGCCTGCCCTGGCGGGCTGAAAAAGCCCCGTGAATTAAACGACGTGTTGCGATTAAACTCGAAAAGGCTCCCGTGATAATTGTTGGTCCCCGATTTGGTGACGACATTCACTTGGCCACCGCTGTAGTTTCCGTATTCGGCGTCAAAATTGTTGGTGATGATGCGGAATTCTTCGATGGAATCAAGGTTCGGTATGACGGATGTGCCGTTGTTCTTGCCCTCTTCTGCATTGGCTCCGTTTACCATGAACCCGTTCGAGGTCTCGCGCTGGCCGTTGATTGATTGATTTCCGCCGTTCAGGGCTGTGCTTCCTGAAACGGTTCTGTCGCTTAAGTTCGAATCTTGCAGGGCGTTTGCGTACTGGAACGGGACAACCCCAGGCTGCAAGGAAAGCAGGTTGGTGAAATCTCGGCCATTGAGCGGAACAGCCGTCATTTTCTGGGAACCGATAGCCTCGCCCATCTGGGTACTCTGGCTTTCGACTCGAACAGCCTGGCTCGTTACGGTCACCTTTTCGCTGACGTCACCCAACTCCAGGCGCACATCGACGCGGATCGCAGAATTGGCTTCAACGGTAATTGTCTTTTGTTCGAACGACTTGAATCCTGGTTGCTCAACTTGGAGATCGTAGGTTCCGACGGCCAAGTCTGAGAAATTGTAGAATCCGCTCTTGTCCGCGTGTATGGCCGCGCTGATTCCGGTCTGAAGATTGATGACTGTGACGGTGGCACCTACGATCACAGCGCCGCTTGGGTCGGTCACGATGCCCGATATGCTTCCGGTGATGCCGGCCCACAGAAGTGGCGAGTTAATCAGAAGGCCGAGAAAAACGAACACCTTCGGGATGATCGTCTGGCGCTTTCGCATTTTGTTACCCTCAAGGGCAGCTGACGTTCGAGAGATTGCCGAGAAGCTACTCCGTCCGACCTGGTTCTGATAAACTTCCGTTTTTATTAAATTTATTGAAATTGAATTAGTTCAGTGTGGCGCTCTTGTCAAGCAGAATTATTGCTGCAAAGTACGATTCTACGGATTTTGAACGATGCCTAAACCACAACGAAATTTGTCGTCGAGCCGTCAAAGGGATTCGCCGGAGATGCTGCGGGAAATCTACGAGCAGCCGGTTGCAATCCGTAAACGATTGAACACAACAGCGAAGGCGGAGAGGCTCTGACCGCCGCACTTTGGCCGGTTGGCGGGGCGCTCCTCACGTTCAAGAAAATCATCATCGCTGCGAGTGGCTCGCTCACGGGACCATCCTCGCCATCTCGTCAAGGCTGTAACCCGCGAATGAACGACCCAAGTGGCGCCGTTTTGGCAACACCGACCGTCCAACTCAAACGGGCGCTCAAACTATGGGATCTCATCATCATCGGCATTGTGATTATTCAGCCAATCGCGCCAATGGGCATCTACGGCGTGATTAACAACAATGCAGGCGGGCATGTTGTCACGACCATTTTGATCGCTATGGTCGCTATGCTGTTCACCGCCATCAGCTACGGGAAAATGGCGCGCGCCTATCCCAGCGCCGGTTCCGCATATACCTATGTCGGAGAAGAAATTCACCCTGCTCTTGGCTACATCACCGGCTGGGCTATGGTGATGGACTACATTTTGAATCCGCTGATTTGCACGATTTTGTGCAGCAAACTCACTCAGAACATTTTGCCGATCGTCCCCTATTGGGTGCTGGCAGTCACCTATGCAGCACTGTTCACGCTTTTGAATTTGCGGGGCGTTCAAACATCCGCTCGCATCAACGGTGTCCTTGCCGCCGGGATGTCCATTGTGATTGTCATATTTTTCGCTTTCGTGATTCGTTCCATCTCGGGACTGCACCAATACGGCACCGCCTTTTTTACCCAGCCTTTTTACAATCCAGGGACCTTCAACTTGGGAGGACTCTTTCGCGGGACTTCGATCGCTGTGCTAACCTATATTGGTTTTGACGCCATTTCTACTCTGTCCGAGGAAGTCGAAGATCCGCGTCGCAACGTGTTGCTCGCTACTATTCTGGTCTGCGTGATCACCGGAATTCTGTCTTCGCTGGAAGTCTACGCCGCCCAACTTGTATGGGGACCGAAGCCCTTTCCGGCCGAACTGGTCGAATCCGCGTTTCCGCTGGTGGCGCGGCGGGTTGGCGGATTTTTTCTTTTTCATCTCCTCAATTTTACGGTCCTCATCGCGAATATCGGTTCCGGCATGGGTTCTCAGCTTGGCGCGGCTCGTTTGCTCTACGGGATGGGCCGAAGTCGCGGGATTCCAAAAAGCTTCTTCGGCGTTCTTGATTCGAAGAACCGCGTCCCGCGTAACAATGTGATCTTCGTCGGCGCAATCGCACTCATCGGATCGTTTCTGATTTCCTACCAGAAGGGGGCCGAACTGCTGAATTTCGGCGCGCTACTCGCGTTCATGGGTGTGAACGCTGCGGCCTTCTTGCGTTACTTCGTGCGATCGGACAAAAAGAGGTGGGCGGATTGTGTCTTGCCAATTCTCGGCTTTCTCATCTGCCTATTTATATGGCGCAGCCTTGGGCAATGGGCCATTCTCCTGGGGAGTATCTGGATGGTCGCTGGCGTGATCTACGGCGCCGCAAAAACAAAAGGATTCAAAACCGATCTGCTGTGTTTTGATGTCCCAGTCGATGACACCTAGCCCAAAGCTATGGCTTTCGCGATACTGGCTCGCTTGGGATAGGGAAGGCTTGATGAATTCTGCGAGGCAGCGAAGATCCACCATTATTCTAAGAGTGTAAAATGCGTGAACGCGGCACAAGAAGATCGACAGTCACACTGCGGGATGTCGCGCAAGCCAGCGGCGTTTCGATCGCAACGGTTTCGATCGTCCTAAATAATGCACCCCTGGCGCGCTATATCCCACCCTCGACCAAGGAACGCATCGAAAAGGCCGCGAAAAAACTTCGCTACCGGCCAAAAGCTGCATCGCGTTTTACAAATGCCAGACACAACCGTACTGTCGGGGTGATGGTGTTTGATCTCACTGATCCGTTCTGCACGCTCATTCTGCGCGGCATAGAAAACGCGCTCTACCAAGTTTCCTACCTGCCGATCTTTACGGATATGCATAACCAGCGTGGACGCTTTGAGCGTTATCTCGAGATGCTCCTGGCGCGCCCCGTTGAAGCCCTGATCATCGTTGCGAACTGGCTCCTGGTAGACGTTGATTTGCTGGCCGATCTCGAGAAAAGAAATATTCCGGCCGTGATGATCGCGAGGCAATTGAATTCCGACAGTGTCAGTTCAGTCATGGTCGATAACGAAGCGGGCTCACGCCTTGCGATCGAGCACCTTTATTCGCTGGGACATCGCAAGATCGCCTTCATTCGAGGACCTAAAATACTGAGTGACGCCGCGCCGCGCTGGCGTGGCATACGCTCCTTTGCGCGTTCGGCGGGCCTTACGATCGATCCGTCTCTGGTTGCTGAGTTGCCCGATTCGCTTGATCCCAATTGCGCGTTCGAAGGTGGATTCAGGCTAACGGAGGAGCTGCTAAAGCACAAAAAACGATTCACCGCCATTATGGCTTTCGATGACATGACCGCATTCGGCGCGATCAGGTCGCTCGCACGCGCCGGTCTGAAGACTCCGGGCGACTGTTCGGTCGTCGGCTTTGACGATGTGCCGCCTGCAAGCCTTTCGATCCCTTCACTGACCACCGTGCGACAACCGATGGAACTGCTGGGCAGCACATCTGTTGGAATCATTATGGAAGGCATCAACGCCGCGGCTGAAGATAGGGAATTCAAGCCCGTGCGCCGCAAGCTGACGCCCGAACTCGTGGTTCGCGAATCCACCCGCGCCCCGACTTAAGATGGCCTTGCGCCAATTCCCCTAAACGCGATGAGGGTTAACGAGCTCAAAGAGCCTCTTACTGCGTTCCAAAAACCTCTTCCCGAATTTTGGAACGCCCTGGGGCCACGCGATACAGCGTTCCGACCCCAACCCCTAGTTGCTTGGCAATGGCCCGCCAGCTCGTTTCTGCCACGCATCTACCCTCGGCAGTTCGACAAAAGGCGATCGTCGATCGCAGACGTTCATCGAACTGCGTGGGACGTTCCAGAATCGGCGCGAGAACGTTGTTGCGTCCACAAGACAGAGGCGTCAGCATCGGTTCTGGGCCATACAAGGACAAGTTACGAGGAGCAAAGAATGGTCAGCGGGATTCCTTATAAGCAGGCAAAGCTGCCCGACCGTTGGGACGCCATCGTGATCGGCTCCGGCATCGGCGGGCTCACCGCTGCTGTATTGCTTGCCTCGCACGGAGGGAAGCGCGTCCTTGTGCTGGAGAGGCACTACGAAGTGGGCGGCTTCACGCACACCTTTCGTCGCCCCGGATACGAGTGGGACGTGGGGCTGCATTATATCGGTCAAGTGCAGGATGATCGCTCCCGCATCCGGCGCGCCTTCGACCACGTTACCGCAGGCCAGGTGCAGTGGCAGGCCATGCCGGAGGTCTACGACCGATTCATCTTCGAGGATCAGGCTTTTGACTTCGTCGCCGGACTCGAACGCTTTCGGCAGGGCGTAAAGCAATCATTTGCCCGTGAAGCCCGAGCTATCGACCGGTATATTGCAGCGGTTCAGACATGCAACCGCGCGAGCGCTTTCTATTACGCGGAGAAGGCGATTCCGGCGCCAGCAGCGGTAATAGCCGGCGGCTTAATGCGAGCACCATACATGCGTTGGGCACGACGCACGACGCGCGATGTTCTCGCGACCTTTTCAAGTAACCGTGAGTTGATAGGAGTACTGACGGCGCAATGGGGTGATTATGGGTTGCCTCCCGCCAGGAGCAGCTTCGCGGTTCACGCCACAATCGCCGAACACTATTTCTCCGGCGGCAGCTATCCTGTAGGAGGTGCGAGCACAATCGCAGCCGCAATTGTGCCGCGAATTGAGCGCTCCGGCGGCAGCGTAGTAAGCAGCGCCGAGGTTGCCGGCATCGTAGTGGAAGGCACGAAAGCCGTAGGCGTTCGCATGATCGATGGGCGCGAATTTCAGGCTGCGATGGTGCTAAGCGATGCGGGCGCTACAAACACCTTAGAGCGACTCCTACCTCCCCATCTGCCCATACTGAATTTGCTGCGCGGCCAACTGCGAACGCTGCAACCCTCAACCGCCCATCTCAGTCTCTATATTGGACTGTCGCAGAGCGATGACGCGCTCGGGTTGAAAGGCACAAATCTCTGGATTTATCCCTCGTTCGATCACGATGCCAATGTCGAGCAGTTCGCTCGGGATATTGAGTCGCCCTTCCCGGTGGTCTACATCTCATTTCCTTCGGCCAAGAATCCTGATTTTCAGCGTCGCCACCCTGGGAAGAGCACCATCGAGGCCATCACGATGGTGCCTTATGAGGCTTTTGCTGCTTGGGAGAAGACGCGTTGGAGGCGGCGCGGAGACGATTACGGTGCCCTGAAGCAGCGGCTGTCGGCGCGACTGCTTGCTGAACTAGAGCGGCAGGTGCCCGCAGTTGTGGGCAACGTCGCATACACAGAGTTGTCCACACCAGTCACAACTCGCCACTTCACGAACTATGACCACGGAGAGATCTATGGCGTCGCCTCCACGCCGAAGCGCTTCGGCATTCGCGGTCTTGGCGCAAGAACTCCGATTCGCGGCCTTTATCTCACCGGACAGGATGTGTCCACTCTGGGTGTGGTCGGCGCGCTATTTGGAGGTGTCATCAGCGCTTCCGCCGCACTGGGAAAGAATCTGCTATCGGTGGTCGCGAAGCCCATGCCGCGCCCCATTTAGCTGGCACCGAACGTTTCGACTGGCATCGTAACCGACAAACTCCCTTAAGCAGCTCAGAGAGCCCCCTACCGCGTTCCAAAAATCTTTTCCTGAATTTTGGGACGCCCTGGGGCGAGGCGATACAGAGTTCCGACAGCAACCCGTAGCCGCTTGGCAATCGCCCGCCAGGATTCGGTGTTGAAGACCTGGGGCTCAAGGCGTTTCAATGTACAATTTCATTTCCGGGGACATTTCAGGCTGTACCTCTGTTTGAGGTTGTGATGACGCACGATTTGAAATTTCCCGACCCGAAGCAGGCTTGGCACAAAGTTCTCGAGCGGTTGTACCACGAGGACCATATTCTTTATGCGCGCATTAACAATTTCTCGACCGTGCAGGCGTTCCTCGCCACGGCCCTTGCGTTCACAACATCGGCCACAACGACAGCGCTTAATATCAGCCTAATTGTGTCTCTATTTGGCTTCGCGCTTTCGCTATTCTACATATCACTCGGCTTCCGCGGCGTCCGCGTGATTCAATTTTGGCGAGCTTACTTGAGGCTATTGGAGTCGATCCCCGGCGTGATTTCCATCGACTCGCACTTGTCTGAATTCTACCGGTTAGGCCACTTGCGCGGTCCAGAACAAACGGAGTTGCCCCTCGCGGAAGGGCTGGCCATACGAATTGACACTACCTGGTGGGCTCGCAGATCTGTGCACGACCAATTCCCGTGGTATCTCCCCGGTTTCTCGGGAACGATGCTCATCGCGGTGGGAATCCCGATGATTACGACCACCTTTTGGGTACTCGTCCTCTACGCCTTGTATTACCCAAAAATGGACATGAGGTGGTTCGTGCTTGGACTTGCGGGTGGTCTTATGGTCATTTTTCTTTTTCACCTGCTTGCGGGACGTCTCATTCCTGCTCCGATTCACCAGGGACAGACACGTCCCGTTCCTGCCGTAGACCACTCGAACAGCAATGAAACTAGCCTCTAAGCAACTCAGAAGCTGCGAATCGCGTTCCAAAACCCTCTTCCCAAATTTTCGAACGTCCTGGAGCGACGCGATAAAGCGCTCCGAACCCCTAGCTGCTTGGCAATGGCCCGCCAGCCGAGCCCGTTGTGTCGCAGGGCCATGATCGCTTCGTTGTCGAGGTTTTTCGGCGGCTGGCCAAGCCGCTTACCCTTCGCACGTGCATTCTGCAGCCCCGCCTTGACCCGTAAGTTGTGCAGCAGGACCGTCCGTGGGAATGCTAACAAGTTTCCGATACCACGGGTGCATTCGATGGGTCGAGGCAACACCATCTAAGAGCGTACCTGTTTAAGGATGGTGTTTATGACCCAAAGAAGATGGTCGAGGCAACCTGCGACCGTCCAATACCGGGCTATGGGGCGCTGGCACGTCACCCCTCTACCACCCGCCCCTATAACGTCTCTAAACCATCCCAAAGATCGCCGAGAGGTTTCGTCGGGATCGTTGAACTAAGCGAGGGCTAACAACTCACAGCAAGCTCCGTTCCCTTTTGCCAAAAAATAGGAATGTCCCGATCTATCCACGGCGGTTCGGATCGGGTAGAATCCGCCGAAACAGTTCTGCAAACTCAGTTTTTACTTAACGGGGAGGTAACTACTGATGTGGGACAGCCCCATGCATCTGCTTATTATTCCGATCTTGCTGTGCGTGTTTGCCGTTCCTTATTTCGTCCCGACAATCATCGCCTACTCACGGCAAAAGACGAATCGAGCCGCGATTCTCGCCGTCAACATTCTGCTTGGCTGGACGTTCATCGGCTGGGTGGTTGCTCTAGTCTGGGCACTAAAGGTCGATCTTGTAGACCGTCCGGCACACTAGGAGGATCACCTGGCGACCCACCCGACCGTTCAATACGCCCTTTGGGGCTCCTGCAACCGGTACGCGCACCACCCGCTCTTTAGGAGTCCCTTCCCTGGAGGAATGGTCGCCGCTGGCGATTTAAATTGGCGTGAGCGGCTAAGAATTTTGAACTAGTTTGAGGCGCGACCACGAATAGCGGGATTGTCGGGTTAGCGTTAGGCAGGAGTTAGACGCACCGAGCTGGGTTTATGCCAGAATGAAATCCATGATTCGAGGCGGACGAACTGAACAACATCATGACTGAGTCCATGATTACGTATCGTGGCACGATTTATCCCTGGCATTGCGATCACATGGGCCATATGAACGTGATGTGGTACGTAGGAAAATTCGATGAAGCAACTTGGCAACTTTTTGCTTCTGTTGGGTTGCCCTCAACGCGCCTACGCCAGGAAGGAATTGGGATGGTCGCGGTTGAGCAGCACATTGAGTACAAGCGTGAGTTGCTTGCTGGTGACTTGATAACCATTCGATCGTCTATTCAGGAGGTTCGTGAGAACTCACTAGTCCTGCTCCACGAAATGACCAATCAGGAAACGCAAGAGCTTGCTTCGCACACCGTCTTGACGGGTGTTTGCATTGACCTGAATACAAGAAGGGCGAAGCCCCTGCCAATTGACATCCGAGAGCGCATTACGAGTGCGTTTCCCGGTAGCGCCCGCGAACAAAAGGCGGGCCGCCTCCACCAGCAAGAATCGCAGTAGGGCATGCCTTTGGGTTCGCGCTGCTGCAGAAGGTGAGAAAATTTATGATGCATGTTTCATGGTCCAGGTTGGTCGCTGCGTTATTATTCAGCTCTGTTGCTTGCTTCGTTTGGGGTGGCACTATGGCCCGCCCATCTCACGGAGTCGATTTGGAACTTGACCATCTCATCCCACGAGAGAAATGGGAAGTAACCGGCCTGAACAAACTCACGGTCCCTGAGCAGCAGACATTGGCCAACGAGATTACGGGCCTACTTGGGGCCGCCCGATCTACGGAGACAGGCGTTTCTGCTCAGAAAGATAGGAGTCAATGGCGCAGGTTACAAAGACGCATGTCAAAGGACGACGTAAAGAAGTTGCTTGGGGAACCCATGAGGGTCTCTGTTTCGAAGTTTTACGAAGTGTGGGACTACACGGGCGGAAGTGTCACATTCGATGGGAAGGGCCACGTTGATTCCTGGAGCGAGCTGTAGAGGTGCAGGCAGCAACGTTTTTGGTCACGACTAGAATGCATATCGGACGCTGCTTGGAAAGTGAATGACCAACCGAGCGAGAGCCACCGTTAGCACGAAACACAACAAGGCGATTATCGCTATCGTAATCTTAATTCTGCTCGGACTAGTGCTCTTGAGTAGAACTCGGCAGGCGCTTTTCCGACCGCAAAGAGTGTTCGAGTATCATTAGGGTTACCGTCCACAAGGCCCACGTTACGGTATTGTGTGACGAAGGCAGCAATTCTGCGCGACTATCTCGACCTTGTCAGCGCGGCGTGGCAACGGAGGGATTGTTTCCAATCACCCAGGCAGCCGGGCCCTACTATCCAACACCCCCCTTGGGGGCTCCTGCAGCCGCAGCCCTAGAAACAAGGCTTCCGGATGAAGCTCAACTGGAATGGCCGACGCACCGTGACCACTCCAGTAAACTAGATCCTCGCGTCCAATTTGGACCTTCCCTTCATGCTCTTCATCGGCTTTTCTATATTTCCGTGAGGAAACCATGGCTCTGCTCGAAGCAGTCTTGAAGCGTTTCGAAACTCCCGATGAAGTCCGCACATTCGAAAAGGGCAAGTTCGAGATCGTCCACATCGGCGGCATGACCATCGGCCGCGCCACTTACCAGCCCGGATGGAAGTGGTCCACGCACGTGGGCCCAACTGTAGGAGCGTCTCGCTGCAACACCGAGCATGTTGGGCTGGTTCTTTCCGGTTGCGCCACCGCTGCGATGGACGACAATGTCATCCACGAACTCCGTGCCGGCACGCTCTTCTACATACCTCCCGGACCTCCCGGCCACGATAGCTGGGTCATAGGCAACGAGCCTTACGTCTCCTTGCATTTCCTCGGCGCCTCCCACTACGCCACCAAGTAACCTTGCGTCGCGAGGAAGGCTAATAGGGGAGAATGTCTTGACAGGAGCCGCATGATCAAACTCATTTACTGCATCACGAAGACGGCGGGCCCGACGACGAATTTGCATTTATTGGAAGGACAACTACAGGCCGAATCCCTGGACTCACGCGTGACGCTTTACTTTCTGAACTTCGCACTAGAGCGGCGCTGCGGGTCCGGTTGCGACTTCTGGAGCATTGAGACGTTCTTGGGAGTTCAGCGGCTCTGAGGTACGTTGTGAAGATTTACACAGCGCAGAACCCACGTCCGAAGCTTGGGTGTCCCTGAACGTCTCGGCTTCCGTCCTACAATGAGCGCCACTGACACGACTGACACGTCCAACAGCGGAACTCGGACAAATCGAGCAAGAACTCGGACAATCGCAAATGAAAAGGGCCTACCCTAGTCGGGCAAGCCCTTTTGAATTAAATAGAATAGCTGGTTGCGGGGGTTGGATTTGAACCAACGACCTCCGGGTTGAGCCCAAGAGGTCAATCCTAAGTCTCGCTGATTCTGTTGCCCTTGGCCCTCGCACCTGCCACTTTTTTTCGGTAATCCCCTCGATTTTGCACCCATTTTGCACCCACCACTTTCCGGCTCACCGAGAAACAGGATTTCCAAAAATTAGAAACACGGAGCACTGCGCATGACGCCAACCGACCAGAACTCACCGAGTGAATCGCCAAAAGGGATGCAGCCCGCCATGTACTACTGCCGCGGGTGCGGTAAACCACTGCCTCAAAATAGCAAGGTGTGTTTCCACTCCGAGTGTCGCAGGAGCGATAAGCGAAGGCGCATTGCCCAGCAAAGACAGCGTGAGACCCAGCGACTTCGTGCCCGACTTCGACACCTCCAGTGCCCCGGCTGTGGCGCGAACCTAGCAAAACTGCTTCAACCGAATCCCAGCCACTCGGTAGAAATGGCGTGTGACGTGGCACAACGCGCCTTAGAGCCTTTGAACTCCCAAGAACGTCGCGATGGTCCAGAAGCCGCAACTGAACCCGCAAGGGCGCTCTAATGCGAAGTTCAGAAAGTAAAGCGTTACGCGTGAGTCCAGGGATTCGGCCTGTGGGTGTCGTTCCCATAGCACCGCCATCTTCTTCCACACCAAGATATCTGCCCTTATCGGCAAAAATCTGCACGCCGGCGCCGGTGCTTACATACATTCGTCCGCGCGAGTCGATTGCCATGCCGTCTCCGAAATTGCCTGGTGGCAATTTGGCGAAAGTGCGGCGGTTCGCTAGCCTGCCGGGGCCTTCGACGTCGAAAGCGACGAACTGTTACTTAGCGCCTCCTTTGAATCGAGCACTGGGAAGCATGAATAGCCGGCCACTGGTGAATATGCTTTGCCTTCCGGGCAAAATTTCTTGATTACGGCCATTTCACGGTAAGGGCGTAAATTTCCTGCGTACCGATGTCGCGCGTGAATAACATGGACCCATCCGGCGCCACGCCTGTCGAAATGCCGCTGTACCAATCATCAACCCGGCGCAAGCTCTTGAGGCTGGTGATGTTGTCCACGGCATGATCCGCAATCCTAATGCGCAGCGCCTTTGGATTATCGCCGGCTGTGGTAGCGTAGAGATACCTTCTGTCGCGCGAGATTTGCCAAGAGGCAAACGTATCCTGATCCGAGGCTAGTTCAGACCATTCCTTGGTTGTGAGGTTGAAGAGCAGAAACTTCGTCAGGTCTCTTGTTACTGTCACGAGAGTGTCCTGTTTGGCGAAGAAAACTCCAAATGAGTCCACAGAGAATGGAACGACGGATACGTCTCTCTTACGCAAGTCCTCGATTTTAGTTTCTGTAAAGTCCTTTTCGCCGAGCTGCTTCCCCGCAACGACTGATCTGAACATTACGAAGTTGCTGTCGGGGGACCAGTCTCGGTGTAAGCAACCCACTTTCCATCCATCGAGAAACTTGGGTTCAAAGCGGAAATGCCCCCCATGTAACGGACGAACTCATGCGAAACTGGATCGTAGCGGACGAGTTCGCCCCTCCTCTGCCTACCCACAGCGAAAATTTGCTTTCCATCGGGGCTGGGAGTTCCGGGACCGTAGTAAAGGGGGCCACTGGTGAGTCGCACGGGCGTGGGGGCGCGCAGCAGCGATGTCTTCTCGGGCACAATCCAGAAGTCCGAACTCCTGTCACCACTCCTACCCAAAAGAAGAAGATACCTTTGATCTGGCGTCCAGATGCCACAGCATATTTCGGACGGTAGCGGACCTTCTCCGCCCCTTAGGATTTCTCGAAGGCCTGTTCCGTCGCCAGCCATTTCGTATAAGTTGCGTGAATTGAACGTCGCGTCCAAACCGTAGAAAACGATTCTTTTTCCGTCAGGCGAGACTGTGGGCCCGGCTGGGACGAAGGGGGTAATCTCTGCAAGTTTTCGGGGGTCTGAGCCATCTTTGGCTACAACATAGACTGCAGAACCTTGCGTATAGACCAGACGGCCACCCGGAAAAAGACTAGCGGTTGTGGCTCTTAGATCATCCAAACATCGCGCTTCCCCCGCGGGAAGAGGGACTAAGCACAGAGTTTGCGAGGACCTCGCCTGTCCTGCCTGGACAAGCAAGGCGGAACCATCCGCTGCAAGCCCCATAATAAGCGGATTCACCAGCTTGTTAATGATAGGAGCCGTCGGCCCGCCATTCACGGAAACCTGTGCGCTCCTGAAGCTTCCGGACGCGCCTTCGGTAAAGTAAATCCGCTCGCCGTCCGTTCCCACGAAGCCGAATTTGGGCTCGCCATCATTGGTGAGCTGAACAACCGATTCAACCACCGGCGTTGCGGGCCGCAGTGTCCACCACGCGGCGAGGACTACGCCGACAGCAAGACAGATACACATTCCCCCGGATATTATCAACGCCCAGCTTCTCCGCGGCCCTGCGGCGGCCCTAATTCCGAGGGAGGTGCTTCCCGAATCAGACAAAGCTTCCAAGGCGAACGCAAGGTCAGAAGCTGACTGAAAGCGCTGCTCCGGGCTCTTTTCCAGGCAGCGCTGAACGATGCGCTGAAGTGCGGGCGGTGCGCTCTGCACGAGGTGCGAAATCGCCGGCGGCTCTTCGTTCAGAATGGCGCTCATTGTTTCTGCCGAAGTGGGCTTGTGAAACGCTTTCTTTCCGCTCAGCATCTCGTAGAGAATGGCTCCGAAGGCAAAAATATCGGCGCGATGATCGGCCCAATCGCCGCGCACCTGCTCCGGCGACATGTAACCGAACGTCCCTAGGACTGCGCCGGGCTCCGTGCCCGCGCTAACCGTAGGCGCGCTGTCAGGAGAATCGGGCTGGCGTTGCTTCAGCTTCGCCAGGCCGAAGTCGAGAATTTTGATTCGCCCGTCTCTTGTAACGAACAGGTTTTCGGGCTTCAGATCACGGTGGGTGATTCCTTTCTCGTGCGCCGCGGAGAGGCCGCGAGCAAGCTGGACTGCGTAATCAATCGCTCTGCGCGTAGGAAGGGGTCCCCGCATCAATTGTTCCCGGAGTGTCCCCCCTTCCAACAATTCGCACACCAAGTAGGGAGAACCTTCGTAAGTTCCCAGTTGGAATACGGCCAAGATGTTCGGATGATTGAGCGCAGCTGTTGCTCGCGCCTCCTGCTCGAAGCGTCGCAATCGATCGGAATCGCGCGAGAAAGAAGACGGGAGGACCTTGATTGCGACGTCGCGTCCCAATTTTGAATCGTGGGCGCGATAAACTTCCCCCATGCCGCCTGCACCGAGCGGTCCAACAAGTTGGTATGGTCCAAATCTTGTACCCGAAGCCAGCGTCATAATAGGCCGCGATTATAGCGCTGGAAGCGCCCCGCAAAATATCTGCGCTCGCTTACGTAGGCATCGCCTCCCGCCCAAACAATGCAGTCCTGAGCCTTGAGACGCCGTCCTACATAGAACTTAGCCCACGCAAATTGTTGCCTATTCTGTCGAGCAAACCGGACCTGGGATGTAACCGTTTACGTTTCCAGTAACTCTATAGTCACTGGAAATTTTGCGTTACGTATGGTAAAGGCTGTGTCTGTGTCCGTTTCCTTACTTTCACGAACCGATACTGCGCGTGTCAATTGGGAGGGAACCCGCGACTCTTCTGTTTCCGCTAGACGGGTCATGCGGATTGTCGGGTCTGCGCTCCTCGTGGGAATCGGCTACTACGTGGGGACTCGCGTTGGGTTCTATCTAACTCCGCATGGCCAGCCAAACTCGACCTTTTGGCCTCCCAATGCAATTCTCCTGGCTGGCCTTCTGTTGGCTCAACGACGAGTGTGGTGGGTTTTTGTTCTGGCCGTTCTGCCAGCCCACCTGTTAGCTCAACTGCAGACAGGAGTGCCGGTCTGGACGGCGATTGGTTGGTTCATAACCAACACGAGCGAAGCATTGATTGGAGCTTTTCTCATCACGCGATTTACTCGGGGGAAAATCTTCGATAGTGCGCGCGGGGTTATCAACTTTATGGTCTTTGGTGTTGTAATCGCCCCTTTAGTGACGTCGTTCTTGGACGCTGCCGCGGTGGTAGTCACCGGCTGGGGTCACGGCTATTGGCCACTCGGGACAGAGCGATTTTGGACGAATGCGTTGGCCGAGCTGACTGTCGTACCTACCATCGTGATCTGCGGTTCAAATGGTGTTTCTTGGATTCGAGAGGCCAGTGTTGCGCGATGGTGCGAAGCGGCACTGCTAGCGCTTGGGAGCGTGTCCGTTACTGCTCTGGTATTTGGCTTGCGCCCTGTTTCACCGGCCACCATACCTGCGCTCTTGTATGCTCCGCTTCTACTCTTGCTTTGGGCCACGGTCCGATTTGGCTCTGGTGGAATGAGTCTGTGTCTTCTGTGCATTGCGCTTATCTCAATCTGGCACGTAATGCACGGAACAGAGCCGTTCTCCTCTGCATCCATGCCGGAGAATGTCTTGTCACTGCAGATTCTGTTCTGTATGTTCGCGGTGCCGCTCCTGTTCCTCTCGGCTCTAATGCATGAAGCGCGACACACCGAAGACTCACTTCGCAAAATCAGCGGCAGTCTCATCAATGCCCAGGAGCAGGAACGCCACAGGATCGCTCGTGAACTTCACGACGACCTCGGACAACAGCTCGCCCTGGCGAGCGCTCAAATCGATGGTCTGATAGAAGAATCCGACGCATCGTTGAAATCGAACTTGGCCGATTTGTCGGATCAGATTTCGACCATTTCAAACACGACGCGTGAAATCTCGCACGGGCTTTATCCGAGCCAGCTTGAATACTTAGGACTCGCAAGCGCTGTGAGGAGAGTGTGTCATGAGATTGGACACGGAAAGCAGATTTCAATTCAGTTAGCGGTCAACGATCTGCCGCATCTACAACCTTCAATCTCTCTTTGCTTGTATCGCGTCACGCAGGAAGCGTTGCACAACGTCATTAGGCACAGTCTCGCTAATACCGTACAAGTGGAACTGGGAGGCGACGACCAACGAGTATTGCTTCGGATTACCGATGATGGGGTCGGTTTCGATCTCAGCCGCCAAACTGAAGGTCTTGGCCTCCATAGCATGCGGGAACGAATCCGTTCAGTGGGTGGAACGATCGAAATCGTGTCCGCTCCGAAAAACGGGACCCGAATTGAGGTCCAGGTAAACTTCCGGCAAGGTGGTCCCGAGGGCAGTCTTTCTGCCTAGGCGATCTCGAGCCAGCGAAGGCGGACAAGGACAGCACGGTGCTGGACCCAGACTACTGTGTTACTGATGACGTCGGAGTGACACCAGTTGTGGTTGCGGTGAGTTTCTTGTATTCACTATTGGCTTGACCGCGTATTGGGGTATCCGCGTCTGCGGCCTTCCACATAGAAAAGAAATCCAAGTAAGCTTTTCGGCTCCATGCCCATTCCTGGCGCGCGTCTGGTCGTTTTGTAAAGAGGCCTTCAGTAGCAGCGCGGTGTCAAGAATCCCCAAAAATTCAGTGGCTCGCAAATCACTCCTGCTTTAGAATGACGCCGCCAGCGCATATGCCCCGCTCTCGAACCGATGAAAAGGCTGACAGCGGGACACATGAAAATAACATGCATCGAGGCTAACCATGGGTAAGCTAACGACTTCGGTTGTACTTGTTTTGGTGTGTCTGGCTTCAGCAGTAAAGGCTCAGAGCAACGTGGTGCCCGCCGGGACACTGTTGCGATGTGTAATGGATGAGCCGAATTTCTCCCCTAAAACAGCAGAAGTGGGCGACCCGGTGGTCTGCCGTCTCAGCGAAGTCACAGAATTTGGTCACCCCGTATTTCCGCGCGGCGCCTATCTTGGTGGGCGTCTCGAGGAGGACAAAGATCCGGGGCATTTCGTAGGCAAGGGATACATGAAAATCGTGTTCGACCATATCGGGTTGCCGAACGCTGATGAACAACTGGAAGCGA
>Ga0306920_100003039_pt1 | contig 21264 bp, 17 predicted proteins | sample flu12Cox44000170_FD_204666 | JGI IMG/M metagenome (GOLD analysis project Ga0306920, IMG submission 204666) | Lab enrichment of tropical soil microbial communities from Luquillo Experimental Forest, Puerto Rico - flux4day.12C.oxic.44.000.170 (v2)... | ecosystem: Environmental > Terrestrial >... | reverse complement strand
CCTGGATGAAGACCGACAGCCTGCTCGGCAACGCCAACATCGCGCTGTTCTTCAAGACCCCGACCGGCATCGAGCACCCGGTGCCGGCGCTCTACTCGCAGACCCACGACTGGATGCAGGTCACGCTTGACGGCGACGCGCCGCCCGATACCTACGAGACCTGGGTGTGGTTCATGTACGAGTCGCCGGCGCCGGGCCGCGTCTACTTCGACGACTGCTCGCTCGAGGTGACCGGAGCCGCGGCCAAGCCCGCGCCGGCCGGGAACCCGGTCAAGAAACCGCCGGCCAAGAAGGCGGCGGCGGGAAGCCCCGGGGCGGGCAAGAAGCACTAGATGCGCGCCAACGCCGCGCCCGCGCCGGCGTTTCACTTCGCGACTTGACAGGTTGCCGGAACGGACACACACTTTTCGTTGCAGCTGGGCAGAAAGAACTCCTTGGCAAGGAGCTTTCCCACCCGACCCGAGATGGCGTTCGCTGCACGCGATCTGCCCGAAACGTGGCGGTGACCGGCGACACGAGCGAGGTGAGCCGGGAGCGGTCGCGCAAGGGACCAGCGGGAAGGGAGCTGTAAGGCGCTTGGGTTGCCGTCGCCCGCGGTGACTTCCCTCAAAAGGCGCCGAGTAACCCGGTCCCCTCTCTCCGTGTTGTCTCAGGGGATGTCCGCGCGGGTGGTTCCGCCGCGGCGAGGCTCGGGTCATACCAAGGCTCGACGCGGCACACCGCGCGGGCACTTTTTTTTGCGCCCCGGCCCCGCGGCCGCAGGCCTCCGGTGCGCCGCGCCGCCGGCTTGCGCCCGTGCCTCAGGGCCGCGCGGCGCCGCGCCGCGGCAGCGCCAGCGCCCGACGGCAGGTCTCGAGGTGGATACGCAGCGTGTCGTCGAGCCGGCGCGCGTAGCCGCCCCCCAGCGTCACCACCACCGGAATGCCGCGCGCCGCGCAACCCTCGAGCACCAGACGATCGCGGGTCGCGAGGCCCTCGAAGGTGAGGGCGAGCCCGCCGAGCTGATCGTCGGCGTAGGGATCGGCGCCGGCCTGGTACAGCACCAGCCCGGGCGCGAACGCCCACACCTGCTCGAGCGCGGGCTCGAGCGCCGCCCGGTAGGCCTGATCGCCGGTGCGATCGGCGAGCCCGATGTCGAGCGTGCTGCGCGCCTTGGGCACCGGGTAGTTGTTCTCCTGGTGGATGGAGAGCGTGAACACCGCCGCGTCGCCCGCGAACACGTGGGCGGTGCCGTTGCCCTGGTGAACGTCGAGGTCCACGACCGCGGCGCGGCGCACCCGGCCCTCGCGCGCCAGCACCCGGATCGCCACCGCCAGGTCGTTGATGTAGCAGAAACCCTCGGCGCGATCGGGCCCGGCGTGGTGGAAGCCGCCGCCCAGGTTGATCGCCGCGCCGCGCTCGAGCGCCTCGCGCGCCGCCCGCGTCGTGCCGCCCGCGGCCAGGATGTAGGCGCGCACGATGTCGTGCTCGAGCGGCAGCTCCGAGTAGAGCGTGCGGTGGGTGAGGCGCAGCGCCTCGAGGTCCTCGAGGTATTCGGGGGTGTGGACCAGCAGCAGCTCGTCCCGGGTCGCCGGGGCGGGCTCGAGGATCGCGCCCCGGTCGAGATCGCCGTCGGCCAGCAGACGCTCGCGCAGCAGCCGGAACTTGGCGACCGGAAAGACGTGGGGCCCGATGTCGCTGGCATAGCCCGCCGCATGGATCACCGCCGTCCCGGCGCTCATGGCGCGAGCGTGCCACGCCGCCGCCGGGCGCGCCAGCCGCGGCGGCGCGCCGGCGGCCCATCGGCTACACTCCCCCGCCTGCCATGACCGCGACACCGCCCACGCTGGCGACGGCCTTCCGCGAGCTCGAGCGCGCGCTCACACGCCGGCGCTGGGCGGCGCTCGGCCGTGTGGTCCAGGTCGAGCTGGCGGCGATCGCGGCGCTGATCGCGGCGTTCTGCGCCTGGCAGGTGCGCATCCCCCTCGACGGCATGGCCCGCAACGCGGGGCCCGGCGCGGCGGCGCGCGTGGTGGCGCTGCAGCTCGCGGCGCTGGCGGTGCTCGCCGCCGTCGCGGTGGCGGTGCGCACCGCCGGCCTGCTGGGCCCCGGCGCGCGCTCCGGCCCCGGCGCGGCCTGGCTTGCGCTGCCGATTCCTCCGCGCGTGCTGGAGCGCCACCTGCGCTGGGACGCGCGCCGTATCGCCGGCTGGGCGCTGGTGCCGGCACTGGGCGTGGCGGCGGCGGCGATCGGTCTGGTGCCGGCGAGCCGGCTGGTTCCGCTCGCGGGCACCTTCGTGCTGGCGCTGGTGGCGGCCGCGCACGGCGGCGCCGCCCTGGGCTTCGCGCTGGCGCGCCGCCTGCTCCCGCCCGCGCCGCCCGGGTCGCGCGCCGCGCGGCTCCACCCGGTCGAGCGCGCGCTCGCGCTGATGCCGTCGGACACCTCGTCACGCCTGTCGCCGGCGCGCTGGCGCCGGCGGCCGGCGTGGTGGGCGCTGGCGCTCAAGGATCTGCTGCTCTCGCGTCGCCCCACCGCGGTGCAGGGCCGGGCGCGCAACGCGCTGATCGTCATGGTGCTGTCGGCGCTCGCCTGGCGGCTGCCGGCCGCGCCGGGCGTGGCGCGCAGCGCCGCCTACCTGCTGGCGCTCGCGGCCGGCGTCACGCTGGCGGAATGGCTGGCCGAGCTGGGCGGCGCCGACCCGTTCGCATTCCTGCGCTCGCTGCCGGTCGGGCTCCGGTCGTGGTGGCTGGCGCGCGCGGTCGCGGCGGCGCTCGGCGCGGCGCTGCTCGTGGTGCTCCACGCGCTCGCGTTCCCGGCCCTGCCGGCGGGCCTCGAGCGCGCCTTCCTCGCCTGGGCCGCGGGCGCGACGTTCGCGCTCGGCCTGCTCGGCGCCCAGCTCGGCCTCTCGCTCGCGCCGCGCGCCGACCACGCGCAGCGCGTCCTCGGGGTGACGCTCGGCGTGGTCGCGGCGGCGAGCCTCATGATGCCGCTGCTCGGCTGGGTGGTGCTGCTCGCCGCCCTGATCCATTCGGCCACGCGGCTCCCCGGCCTGATGCGCCGGGCGGCGGCCTGATGCTCGAGATCGCCGGCCTGGGCGTGAGCTACGGCTCGCTCCTTGCCCTCGACCGGGTGTCGCTCGAGGTGCGGGGCGGCGAGATGGTGGGACTGCTGGGCGCCAACGGCGCGGGCAAGAGCACGCTGATGCGGGTCGCGGCCGGGATCCAGCCCGCCGACCAGGGCACGGTGCGGATCGCCGGGATCGAGCTGGTCGAGCGCCCGCTCGAGGCTCGCGCGCGCCTCGGTTATGCGGCCGAGGAGCCGGCGTTCTACGACGAGCTGTCGGCCGACGAGTTCCTGGCCTTCACCGCCACGGTGCGCGGGCTCGAGCCCGCGAGCGCGCGGGCGCGGGCCCACGAGCTGCTCGCCGCGCTCGAGCTCGAGGCGCGTGCGCACGAGCCGATCCGGCATTACTCTCACGGGATGCGCAAGAAGCTGTCGTTCGTCGCCGCAGTCCTCCACCGGCCCGCGGTCCTGCTGTGCGACGAGGCGCTCGAGGGCTTCGACGCGCGCGCCGCGATCGCGGCCCGCGACGAGCTGCGCGCCCTGATCGCGGGGGGCGGCGCGGTGCTGTTCTCGAGCCACGTCACCGAGACGGTCGAGCGGCTGTGCGACCGCGCGCTGATCCTCGACCGTGGCCGCCTGGCGCGCTCGCTTGCGCGCGCCGACTGGGGCGGCCCGGCCCCCGGCCCCTCGCCGCTCGAGCGCGAGTTCCTCGCCGTGGCGGGCCGATCCACCCCGATCGCGGAGGCCGGATGATTCGCCTTGCACCCGGCCGCGCGGCCGCGTGGCGCGCGGGCGCCGCCGGCGGCGCGGTCCTCGCCCTGAGTCTTTCCCTCGCCGCCGCCTGGCTCGAGCCGGCGCACGCCGTGATCCCCGACACGCCGGCCCAGGCGATCCTCTCGCACGCCGACACCCCGGCGCTGCTGCGCCAACGGCTCGACTCGCTGGCCACCGCGATCGCCACCTCCCGTCCGATCGACGCCGGCGAGGCGCGCTACTACATGGGATCGAGCTACCTGCGCGCCAGCCAGTTCGACAGCGCGATCGTGGCGTTCGAGGCGGCGATGAAGCTGCGCGGGGAACGCCAGGAGCTGCTGGCGTTCGCCGACGCGTGCTTCCTGCGCGCGAAGCCCGGCGACGGCGAGGCGGCGCTGCGCCGCCTGCAGGGCGCGCTGGGCGAGACCTCCGGCGAGCCGGGGCGCAGCCAGGCGATGGTGCGCAACCGGATCGCCTGGGCCTACTTCCTCGCCGGGCACGCCGACAGCGCGGCGTTCCAGTTCGGCGGCGACGACGAGGATCTGTCGGGCGGCCTCGAGTGGCGCTATCGCAAGGGCGTGGTGCGGCTCGGCCAGGGCGACGCGGAGGGCGCGTTCCGCCTGCTGTGGCCGGTGGCGCTGGCCTCGCGCATGCAGGACGAGGAGGTCATGACCCGGATCCAGCAGGCCGCCGCCAAGACCGGTCACGACGACCAGGTCACCGCGATGATCACCGCCGAGCTCCACAGCCGCGACGCGCGCGAGCAGCGCCTGATCGAGTCGTGGGGCGGGCGGCGGGTGCGCTTCGAGGCCGACGATCGCTTCTCGCTGGTGGGCTTCGTGGTGCCGGCGTCGCGACGCGCGACGCGTCCGCCCGGCGCGGTGATCCTGATGGCGGCCGACGACACGCTGCCGGTCTACGACAGCCTGTTGGTCGCGCTGCGCGACCACGGCGTCTCGACGATCGTGGTGCCGCCGCGCGGCTCCAGCTGGTCGGTGGCGCCATCCTGCCCGCTCCCCGATGCCTGGGCGGGGCGCGAGGAACCGCTCCAGCACCGCATGGCCCGCGACGTGCCGGCGGCGCTGCGGGCGCTGCGCGCCGCCACGCCCATCGACACCTCGCGGACGTTGATCGCCGGGGTCCAGTCGACGGTGACGATCGCCGCCGAGGCCGCGCGCGCGATCTCCACCGTGCGCGCCCTGCTCGCGGTGAGCCCGCTGGTCGCCGCGGTCGACCGCGGGCCGCTGCGCGCCACCCTCGCGGCCGCGCAGGTGCCGGCGTTCTACCAGATCGCTCCCGAGGACTTCGGCGCCAGCTACGACGTCACCGACCTGCTCTACCAGGCCGGCAACCGCTCCGCCTCGCGCGTCGTCGAGGCCACCACCGCCGGCCATGGCGTGGCGCAGTTCCGCGCCGACCACGCGCTCGGCAAACGCTTCGTCGAGTGGCTCGACGGCGCGCTCAAGACGCCGCGCGCGAAGGCCACTCGACCCGCAGCACCCCCGAAAGGATGAGCAGCGCGCCCAGCCACCAGCCGGGCGCGAAGCGCTCACCGCCGAGCGTGAGCGCGAACAGCAGCGCGAACACCGGCTCGAGCGCGAACAGGAGCGCGATGCGTCCGGCCGGGAGCACGCGCTGGGCCGCGACCTGGAGCAGCGGCGCGGCGACGCTGCCGGCGAGCGCGAGGTAGGCGAAGCGCAGGAGCCCCGGCGCGTCGAGCGCCAGGATCTGGGCCGGGGCACGGCCGGCGAACGGAAGCAGGGTGAGCGCGACGGTCATGGTCTGCACCGCGGTGAACGAGACCGGATCGGCGCCCGGCGCCCAGCGCGCCACCACCACGACCTGGAGCGCGTAGGCCACGGCGCCGAGCAGGGTCCAGGCCTCGCCCGCGCCCAGCGCCAGGCCGGGTCGCTCGCTCATCAGGAAGGAGCCGGCGAGCGCCAGCACCAGCCCCTGGAGCAGCGCTGCCGACGGGCGCTGGCCGAGCAGCGGCCAGGCGAACAGCGCCGCCAGCACCGTGCCCACGCAGGTCAGGAACGCCGAGCTGCCGGCGCGGGTCGAGGTGAGGCCCACCGCCTGGAACAGGAAGCCGCCGGCGCCCAGCAGCCCCGAGAGCGCGCCGCCCCCCAGGGTCGCGCGCCATGCGACCGCGCCGCCCCGACCGAGGAGCCGGCGCGCCAGCCCCAGCGCGGCGAACGCCGCCGCGGCCACGACGAAGCGCGCGCACACCAGCTCCACCGGGCCCACGACGCGCAGCAGATCGCGCGAGGCGACGAAGGTCGCGCCCCACAGGAGGGTAGCCGCGACCATCGCCGAGCGCGCGGCCGACTCGCGGCGGCGGTCCACGGCCGGGACGCCCTACTCGGCGGGACCGCTGCCGCGGCGCCGGCGCGGCGCGCGGGCCTGGCGCAGCGCGAACGACAGGCTCTCGAGCTCGACCGTCATGTCGACGGTGCGCAGCGCCACACCCTCGGGCACGAACAGCTTGCGCGGCGCGAAGTTGAGGATGCCGCGCACCCCGGCGGCCACCAGCGCCTCGGCGACCTCCTGGGCGGCCTTGAGCGGGGTGGCGATGACGCCGATCTCGATGCCGAGCGTGGCGGCGGCGGGCAGCGCCGCCGCGTCCAGCACGGTGAGGCCGCTGAGCTTCTGGCCGATGCGTGCCGGGTCGCGGTCGTAGATCGCGACGATGTCGAAGCCCTGGGCGGCGAAGCCGCGATAGGCGAGCAGGGCCGAGCCGATGTGCCCGGCGCCGACCAGCGCGACGCGCCAGCGCCGGTCGAGGCCCAGGATGGAGCGGATCTCCTCGCGCAGATGGGCGACGTTGTAGCCCAGCCCGCGGCGCCCGAACGAGCCGAAGTACGAGAGATCCTTGCGCACCTGGGCCGAGGTGATGCCTTCGCGCTCGGCCAGCCGGCGCGAGGAGATCATGCGGCGCCCTTCGGCGTGCACCTCGTCGAGGACGCGGTAGTAGTGGGACAGGCGGCGGACGGTCGACTCGGAGATGCGTCCCATCGGTTGGATCACGACCCGTTGCGCGGCGCGGAGCTTTCCGCGCCGCAGGTGAATGTTTTCACAAGCCGGTCCGGCCGACGACCCCTGAGGCCGCCCCGCAACCGATGCTCGCCGGCGCGGCCGGGCGCGCGATCTAGCCCTGGGTCTCGCCGTCCACGTCGCCGGGCGCGGCGGCGGCCGCGCCGTCCGCGGCCGGACTGCCGCCCTCTTCGTCCTCGCTCACCACCCGCGTCACCGCCGCCACCGCGTCGGGCAGCAGCTCGCCTTCACCCGACGCGGCGAGGTTCACGAGCCGCACGCCCTGGGTGTTGCGGCCCAGCACCGAAATGCCCTTGACCGGCATGCGGATCATCTGGCCCGAGCGGGTGATGATCATCAGCTCGTCGCCGTCGACGACCTCCTTGAGCGCCACGACGTTGCCGTTGCGGTCGGTGGTTTTGATCGTGATGATGCCCTTGCCGCCGCGATGCGAGACCCGGTACTCGGCGATCTCGCTGCGCTTGCCGTAGCCGTGCTCGGTCACCGCCAGCAGCGTCGCCTGGCGCTTGACCCCCACCATGCTGACCACTTCGTCCTCGGCGTCGTCGAGCGTCACCGCCTTGACCCCGTACGCGGTGCGGCCCATCGGACGCACCTCGCTCTCGTGGAAGCGGGTCGCCAGACCCTTCTTCTTCGCCAGGACGAGGTCCTGGGAACCGTCGGTGATGATGGCGTCGATCAGCCCGTCGCCCTCCTCGAGCAGCACCGCGTTGATGCCGGCTTTGCGCGGGTGGCTGTAGGCCGACAGCACGGTCTTCTTGATCAACCCCTTGCGGGTCGCGCACACCAGGTAGTGCTTGTCGTCGAACTCCTTGACCGCCACCACCGCCTGGACGCGTTCCTCGCGGCTCAGCCCCTCGAGGTGGTTGACCAGCGGCCGGCCCTTGGCCATGCGGCCCGCCTGCTCGACCTCGTGCACCTTGAGCCAGTAACAGCGCCCGCGGTCGGTGAGGATCAGCAGGTAGGCGTGGGTGTTGGCCACGAACAGGTGCTCGATGTAGTCCTCTTCCTTGGTGCGCGCGCCGATCACCCCCTTGCCGCCGCGGCGCTGCGAGCGGTAGGCGCTGATCTCCTGGCGCTTGATGTAGCCGGCGTGGGAGATGGTGATCACCATGTCCTTCTGCTCGATGGTGTCCTCGTAGCCGATCTCGCCCTCTTCGGCGGCGATCTCGGTGCGGCGCTCGTCGCCGTACTTGTCACGCAGCCCCTCGACCTCGCCGCGGATGATGTCGAGCATCTTCTGGGGGCTGGCGAGGATGCTGCGCAGCCGCTCGATGAGCTGGATGACCTCGAGGTACTCCTGCTCGACCTTGGCGCGCTCCAGGCCGGTGAGGCGCGCGAGCCGCATCTCGAGGATCGCGTTGGCCTGGATCTCGGTGAGCTTGAAGTTCGCCATCAGCCCGGCGCGCGCGGTGTCGACGTCCTTGGACTGGCGGATCAGGGTGATCACCGCGTCGAGGTGGTCGAGCGCGATCTTCAGCCCCTCGAGGATGTGGGCGCGCTTCTCGGCCTCGGCGAGATCGAACTCGGTGCGGCGCCGCACCACTTCCTGGCGATGGCGGATGTACTCGTCGATCAGCCCGCGCAGCGTCAGCACCTGGGGCCGGTTGTTGACCAGCGCCAGCATGATGGCGCCGAAGGTGGCCTGGAGCGGGGTGTGGACGAACAGCTGGTTGAGCACCACCCGCGGATTGGCGTCCTTCTTGAGCTCGATGACGATCCGCATCCCGTCGCGGTCGGACTCGTCGCGCAGGTCGCTGATTCCGGTGACCTTGCCCTCGCGCACCAGCTCGGCGACCTTCTCGAGCAGCGACGACTTGTTGACCTGGAACGGGATCTGGGTCGCGACCAGGCTCATCCGTCCGCCCTTGCCCTCCTCGACCTGGACCCGGGCGCGCACCTTGATGAGCCCGCGGCCGGTGGTGTAGCAGTCGCGGATCCCCTGGGTGCCGTAGATGATGCCGCCGGTCGGGAAGTCGGGCCCGTGCACCAGCTTCATGAGCTGGGCCGGGGTGGCGTCGGGGTGCTCGATGACGTGGGCGATGGCGTTGCACACCTCGGCGAGGTTGTGGGGCGGCACCTCGGTCGCCATCCCGACCGCGATGCCCGAGCAGCCGTTGACCAGCAGGTTGGGGAGCACGCCGGGGAGCACGGTGGGCTCCTCGCGCGTCTCATCGTAGTTGGGGCGGAAATCGACGGTGCGCTTCTCGAGGTCGGCGAGCATCTCGACCGCCAGCGCGGTGAGGCGCGCCTCGGTGTAGCGCATCGCCGCCGGCGCGTCGCCGTCGATCGAGCCGAAGTTGCCCTGACCGTCGACCAGCGGGTAGCGCATCACCCAGTCCTGGGCCAGCCGCACCAGCGTCGGGTACACCACCGCCTCGCCGTGCGGATGGTAGTTGCCCGAGGTGTCGCCGGCGATCTTCGCGCACTTGCGGTAGCCGCGGCCCGGCGCCAGGTTGAGGTCGTTCATCGCGACCAGGATACGGCGCTGCGAGGGCTTGAGGCCGTCGCGCACGTCGGGAAGCGCGCGGGAAACGATGACCGACATCGAGTAGTCGATGTAGCTGGTCTTCATCTCCTCTTCGATATTCGTGTCGACGATCTTCGTGCGATCGTTCAGCGACATGTCATCTCCTCAGCGCCACGACCATTCGAGCCCGGCCGACATGAAGCGACCGAGCCGATCGTTGAACACGCGGTGGTACTGGACGAAACCGCCGGCGGTCGCGCGGTCGCCGAGCCGCGTGCGCCAGCCGCCGCCCAGGCTCCAGCCCAGCGCGCCCTGCGAGTAGAGCTGGTTGCCGAACTGGGTTTCGCGCACCAGGTAAGGTCCGGCGGTGCCGTTGGCGAACAGCCCGCGCGCCGGCCCGGCGCGGTTCGCGAACGGGTGCAGGTCGGCGGCCAATCCGGCGCCGGCCGTGAACTCGGCCGGCTCGCCGACCGCGCCCATGTCGAGCGGCAACTCGCCCACCGCCTGCCCCATGTCGTGGGCGAACAGCGCGGCGCCCAGGCCGATGTCGCTGCGCATCGGCCACAGCGCGCGCAGATCGAAGCTCGGGCCGCCCTCCGTGCTGTTGGCGATGATCGCGAAGGTGCGCCCGCCCGAGAGCAGCAGGCGCGGATGCGCGCCGACGGGCGCCGCGGCCAGGCCGGCCAGCAGGGCCGCCGCCACCGGGGCCCGCCACGCGCGCCCGCCGGCCGGTCGGCGCATCAGACGTCCAGGTTCCGGACCGCCAGCGCGTTCTCCTCGATGAACTGGCGGCGCGGCTCGACCTGCTCGCCCATCAACACCGTGAAGATGCGGTCGGCCTCGACCGCGTCCTCGCTCGACACCCGCAGCAGGGTGCGGGTCTCGGGATTCATGGTGGTGCGCCACAGCTGCTCGGGATTCATCTCGCCCAGGCCCTTGTAGCGCTGCACCGTGACGTTCTTCCGGCCGACGCGTGCGATCGCCTCGTCGCGCTCCTTCTCGTCGAAGCAGTAGATCTCGTCCTTGCCGCTCTTGACCATGAACAGCGGCGGCTGCGCGATGTAGACGTGCCCGCCGTCGACCAGCCCGCGCAGCTCGCGGTACAGGAAGGTGAGCAGCAGGGTGCGGATGTGCGCTCCGTCGACGTCGGCGTCGGTCATGACGATGATGCGGTGGTAGCGCAGCTTGGCGATGTCGAACTCCTCCTTCACCCCGGCGCCCAGCGCGGTGATGATGTTGCGGATCTCCTCGTTGGCCAGCACCTTGTCGATGCGCGCCTTCTCGACGTTGAGGATCTTGCCGCGGATCGGCAGGATGGCCTGGAAGCGCCGGTCGCGCCCCTGCTTGGCGGTGCCGCCGGCCGAGTCGCCCTCGACGATGTAGATCTCGCAGTTCTCCGGCGTGTCCCAGGCGCAGTCGGCGAGCTTGCCGGGCAGCGAGCCGCCGTCGAGGATGGTCTTGCGCCGCGCCAACTCGCGCGCCTTGCGCGCCGCCTCGCGGGCGCGCGCCGCGGCCAGCATCTTCTCGATGATCTTGCGCGCCACCGAGGGGTTCTCCTCGAAGTACTCGCGCAATCCCTCCCCCACCGTGCTCTCGACGATGCCCTTGACCTCGCTGTTCCCGAGCTTGGTCTTGGTCTGACCCTCGAACTGCGGGTTCTGCATCTTGATCGAGACCACCGCGGTCAGCCCCTCGCGCACGTCCTCGCCCGAGACGCTGACCTTGGCATTGCGCATCATGCCCTCGCGCTCGGCGTAGTTGGTGAGGGTGCGGGTGAGCGCGGAGCGGAAGCCCACCAGGTGGGTGCCGCCCTCGATGGTGTTGATGTTGTTGACGAACGAGTGGACGGACTCGACGTAGCTGTCGTTGTACTGGAACGACACGTCGACCGCGACGTTCTCGCGCTCGCGCGAGAACGACACCGGCTTGGAGTGGAGCACGTCCTTGTTCTGGTTGAGATACTTGACGAACTCGACGATCCCGCCCTTGTACTGGAACTCGGCCTTCTTGCCGCCGCTGCGCGCGTCGGTGAGCCGGATCATCAGGCCGCTGTTGAGGAACGCGAGCTCGCGCATGCGGCCGGCCAGGGTGTCGTAGTGCCAGGTCACGTCGTCGAAGATGGTGGGATCGGCCATGAAGCGGGTGGTGGTGCCCGAGCCCTTGCGGCCGCGCTCGGCGGGGCGGGTCTTCATCGGGCCGGTGGGCTTGCCGTGCTCGTAGCGCTGGCTGTAGATCGTGCCGTCCTTGAGCACCTCGACCTCGCACCACGCCGACAGCGCGTTGACCACCGAGACGCCGACGCCGTGGAGCCCGCCCGAGACCCGGTAGGTCTTGCTGTCGAACTTGCCGCCGGCGTGGAGCGTGGTCATGACCACCTCGAGCGCCGGCTTCTTCATGGTGGCGTGGATGTCGACCGGGATGCCGCGCCCGTTGTCGACCACCGTGATGCTGCCCTCACCCTCGATGGTGACCGAGATCTCGTCGCAGTAGCCGGCCAGCGCCTCGTCGACCGAGTTGTCGACCACCTCGTAGACCAGGTGATGGAGGCCGCGCGTGCCGACGTCGCCGATGTACATGGCGGGGCGCTTGCGCACCGCCTCCAGCCCTTCCAGCACCTGGATGCTGGTGGCGTCGTAGTGATGACCTTTGGGATTGACCGTTGCCGACACCGACACCTCGCCTTCGTCCGAACTCATGTGGGGCTCCCTCCCCGGGGAATGACGAAACGCACGTCCTTCACGCACTCGGCGCCCAGATGCCGGTTGATCACGCCCACCAGCTCGCGCCTCAGGAATCCGAGCTCGTGCATCCAGGCCGATCCTTCGACCTCGACGTGCAGCACGCCGTCACGAAACGACACCGCGTGCGTGTGGCGCGCGAGCCGCGCGCCCACCAGCTCCGGCCACTCGCTCACCGCGCGCCAGCCCAGCAGACCGCGATCGAGGCCGAGGCGGCCGAACAGGCGCGAGAGCGCCCCGGCGACCGGCTCCATCAGCCGACCGCGTCGGGCAGGCGCAGCGGCATAATGAGGCACAGCATCGACTCCTCGGCCAGCGGCATCGCGCCCACCGGCTCGATGAGCCCGGCCGAGAGCGCGGTCTTGAGCCGGAACACCACGCGCTCGGTGGGGATGCTGCGCAGAATGTCGAGCAGGTAGCTGGCGTTGTAGCCGATCTCCATGTCGTCGCCCTGGTAGTCGGCGTCGAGCTGCTGCTCACCCGCGCCGAGCTCGGGGGTCGTCGAGGAGACCCCGAGCCGGCCGCGGCGCAGCGCGAAGCGCACCTGGCGCGTGACGTTGTCGGCGTGCGAGGCGACGATGTCGACCGCCTCGATCAGATCGTCGCGCTTGGCCTGCATCTCCTTGGGGTTGTCTTTGGGCACCACCTGCTGGTAGTTCGGATAATCGCCCTCGAGCAGCCGGGTGAGGATCTGGACCCGGTACTCGCCCACCCGGGTGCTGAAGCCGGCCTGGTTGCGCCCGCCGGCGACCTCGATCTCGACCGCGCTGGTCGCCTCCTCGGCGGTGCGGCTCACCGCGCTCAGCGCGCGCGCCGGGATGATGAGTCCCTTGTCGTCGAGCGCCGCGAACGAACCCTTGCGCACCGCGCGCGCCAGCCGGTGCCCGTCCGTGGCGATCAGGGCCAACTGGTCCTTGCGGCTTTCGATCAGCACGCCGTTGAGCTGCGGGCGCGCGTCCTCGGTCGAGGCGGCGTAGCTGGTGCGGCCCGCGAGCCGCGAAAGCGCGTCGCCCTCGATCTGAAGCCGGGTCTCGGCCTTGAGCTCGGGAATGCGCGGGAACTCGCCGGCCGGCTGGGTCGGGAAGCGTGACCAGCCCTTGCCGCCGCCGTAGGCCACCTCGCACTGGTTGGACTTGATCGACAGCTTGAGCTCACCCTTCGGCAGCTTGCGCACCACGTCGTTGAAATGCCGCGCCGAGACCGCCGCCTTGCCCGGAGTTTTCACCTGGCAGGGCACGAACACCGACGTCGTCACATCGAGGTCGGTGCCGGTGACCCTGACCCCGCCCGACTCGGCCTCGACCAGCACGCAACTCAGCAGCGGAAGGGGATTGCGCACCGCGACCGATCCCAGGGCCCGGCCGGCGGCAAACGCCAGGTCAGCCTGCTGGATGCTCAGTTCCATTCGCTCGCTCCGTGACTCAGGGGAAGCCAAAGGGGGGCCAATAGTTCCGGCATCCTCGACGACCCTGCTCGAGGGGGCTTCGGGGCTAACGTTTCGCATCATAGGCGGAGGGCCTCCGGCCCGCAAGCGATTTCAACACTCGCGTCGGCCTTCTAAGTCTTTGTATTTCAATAAATAAGAAGCTCGTAGAAGAAGGGCTGGTGGAGTTTGTGAATCGACTACAACAATGCCATTCAATCAGAAGCGGCGCAACATTTTAGCTGCGGCGTAACCGGTGTTGGAAAACCGACCCGTTTGAACACACCGTTCAGAGCCTGATGGGGAGTCCGTGATTCTCCCCATTCCTCCACCGGTTATCAACCGTTCATCCGGACGCGAGTGTGGAGATGAGACCGTTGATGCGACTCGCGAACTCGCTGTCCGCGGTGATCATGGTGCCGACCTTCTCGCACGCGTACAGCACCGTGGTGTGATCGCGGCCGCCGAACAGGCGCCCGATCTCGACCAGCGACAGGTCGGTGAGCTGGCGCGTGAGGTACATCGCCACCTGCCGCGGCAGCGCCACGGTACGGGTGCGACGCGGCCCGCACAGCGCCTCGCCGCTCACCCCGAAGCGCTCGGCGACCGCGAGCAGGATGCGCTCGGGGGTCATCTGGTCGGGCTCGGGGTTGACGTAGTGCTGCAGCACCTCCTCGGCGAGCTCGAGCGTGATCTCGCGCTGGGTGAGCGACGCCACCGCCATCAGCCGCACCAGGCAGCCCTCGAGATCGCGCACGTTGCTGCGGATGCGATCGGCGATCAGCAGCAGCACGTCTTCGGGCAGCGAGCGCCCATCGCCCTCCTGCTCGGAGCGGGCGCGCAGGATGGCGATGCGGGTCTCGATGTCGGGCTGCTGGATGTCGGTGACCAGGCCCTGGTTGAAGCGCGAGGTGAGCCGCTCCTCGAGCATCGGGATGTCCTTGGGCGGCTTGTCGGCGGTCACCACGATCTGGCGGTGCGCGTCCCGCAGGGCGTTGAAGGTGTAGAAGAACTCCTCCTGTGTGCCCTCCTTTCCGGCCAGGAACTGGATGTCGTCGATCAGCAGCACGTCGACGTTGCGGTACTTGTTGCGGAACGCCAGCGTCTGGGCATGCTGGATCGCGTAGATCATCTCGTTGGTGAAACGTTCGGCCGGCACGTAGTAGACGCGGGCCTCGGGGCGCGCCTGCTTGACCGCGTGTCCGATGGCGTGCAGCAGGTGGGTCTTGCCCAGGCCCGAGCCGCCGAAGATGAAGAGCGGGTTGTAGACCAGCGCCGGCCGCGCCGCGACCGCCAGGCACGCGGCGTGGGTGAAGCGATTGCTGTGCCCGACCACGAACCCCTCGAAGCTGAGGCGCGGGTTGAGCTGGCTCTCGAGCCACGAGCGCGCTGGCGTGGCGGTTGCCGGGGTCGGCCGCGCGCCGGGGGCCGTCGCGGGTCGCGCGGCCTCGGGCTCGCGAGGAACGAGCTGGATCTCGGGAGCGCCACCCAGAACCTCCGCCAGGCTGTCGCGCAGCGCCGGCAGGTGGTGCTCGTAGATCCAATCCACGAAGAAGGCGTTGGGGACTTCGAGTTCGACGCTCCGGGGGTCGATCGCTCGCGGGGTGATGGGGCGGAACCAGGTGTCGAAAGCCTGCTGGCTTTCGACCCGGCCCCTGACCGCGGTCAGGATCTGTCCCCAGGCCTGGACGATGTCCTGAGACGTCTCGAGCTGGCCGGCCATTTCAACCGTCCTTGCTGAATGGGTGGCGGGCTTATCCACAGGGTGCCGGGCGACGAAAACCGCGCTTGCGTACGGCCATGGCCCCCGCGGTGTGCGAGATTGTGGAAATCGATGGTGAGACTTATCAACAGCTCGGCCGAATGTCGTAACAACTTGCTCTCCAGCCAATTGCTCCGGGTATGGCCTCCTTTCCTCCACAGGCTTTCAACAAAGAAGCCTTAGGTGAGTTGGGGAAAGTCGATGGCGAAGCACCACAGGGGGGTACGGCCCTGTGTGCAAGCCTTTATGGAGACTTATGTTCGCTGGGTTTCGTCCCGTCCCGTGATCGGGGCGCGGAATCGATGCCTCGATCAGGGGCCGGAAGGCTAGCACCGGCTCCGGGGGCTTACAAGCCGGTTTTTTTGGCGGTGGTTTGTCTCGTAACTGATTATAACTACGATATCTTAGCCATCAGATCATGGGGTTGACTGAGGGCCAATAGCGCCCCGACAAGGCCTCAGCGGGCGGAAGGCCTCAGAACGCCAGATTCACCCCGGTCGCCACCCCGAAGCTCTGGTTGAAACCACCGCCGACCGGGAACTCCATCTCGCCGGTCAGACGCATCCCGGGCATCACCTGGAAATCGGCGCCGAGGCGCGTCGGCAGTGACAGGTAGCTCTGGCTCGTGGCGGTCGCATCGACGCTCTGGAACGAGATGCCGACGCCGAGGTAGGGGGAGATGCTGCCGCTCTTGCCCACCATGAACGAGCGGCTCGCGACCGCGCTCGGCATGAGAGTGAGCACGTGGTAGTTGTCGCTGGTCTCGACCCCCAGTGCGCCTCCCGCGGCGATGTCGAGCGGGAACCCTTCACCGGAATGGGTCAGGCCGGCGCGGATGTCGGCGCCAAGCCGCAGCGTCGTGCGATCGGTGCCTTCCCAGGTCACGCGCGCGAGCCCGCCCTGGAAGCCGAAGTCGACGTTGGGGTAGAAGCTCAGCCGGAGCTGCGTGAGGCCGCCCAGCACGCGATCACTGGCGTTCAGGTAGAAGCCGGCTTCGTGCGACCCAGTGGACATGATCTCGGCGCTCACCAGCTGACCGAAGACCTGGGCGCGGGCCGGGGAAGCGAGAGCACACATCGCGGCGAGGAACACGGCCGCGGCGAAGACGCGATTCATTCGAAACCTCCCTGTTCACGTGGGGCGGGAATCCCTCCCACCCGACCCGCAACCTCCCAAACCCGCCCGAAGCCGGTCAAGGACAAAAAGCGCCCGCGATTGCGGCGCGATTCCGGGCTCCCGTATAGTGCCCCGCCCATGTCACGGTTGATCGAGATGCTGCTGCTCCTCGCCCTGCCCGCATCGGGGAAATCCGAGGTGCGCCGCTACCTGGCCCATCTCCCGCCCGAGCAGTGCCGCGACGACTTCCATCTCGGCCCCACGGTGCAGCTCGACGACTACCCCTACGTCCACCTGATGCGGCGCGTGAGCCAGGAGCTGCGCTCACGCGGCGCGGACGGGGTGTTCTTCGACTCCGACGAGCAGCCGATGAAGCAGCCGCTCGACTGGGGGACGCTGGTCGAGCTCCTGAACGAGGACTACGAGGACCTGGTCGAGCGCCGCCGGCCCGAGCCCGCATCGGCGGCGGATTGGCTGTTCGGGCGCTTCGATCAGGCACGCCGGCGGGTGGGGGCGGAGCCCCGGCTCGGCGGCCTGCCGGCGACGCTGCGCCGTGAGCTGGAGCGGGCGCTCGAGACCGAAGCCGCGGCCCTGCTGCGCGACAAGATCGGGGCGTTGCCCGAGAGCCTCGGCGGACGCACGATCGTGATCGAGGCGGCGCGCGGCGGGCCGGACGGGGCCGCGATGCCGCTGCCGGCGCCGCTCGGCTACCGCTACTCGCTGTCGCGCTTCAGCGACGCCATCCTCTCCAGGGCCTCGATCCTCTACGTGTGGGTGACGCCCGAGGAGTCCCGGCGCAAGAACCGCGAGCGGGCCGATCCCGGCGACCCGGGCTCGATCCTCCACCACGGCGTGCCGACGGCGGTGATGATGGGCGACTACGGCTGTGACGATATGGAGTGGCTGATCCAGAACTCCGACCAGCCCGACACGGTGCGCATCGAGACCCGCGGCCGGGTGTTCCACCTGCCGGTCGCGTGCTTCGACAACCGGGTCGACCGGACCACGTTCGTGCGCGGGGAGCCGGCGAAATGGAAGCCGGCCGAGGTGCGCGCGCTCCACCACGGGCTGGCGGCGGCGTTCGGGAAGCTGGCGAGCCGGCGGTAGGCCGCGGCGATCACCGGCCGCTGTAGAACGCCGAGTACCAGGCCGCGCGGTCGCGGAATCCCAGACGGCGGTAGACCGCGAGCGCCGGGGCGTTGAAGTCGTTGACGAAGAGGCAGGCGGCGCGGCTGCGCGCCAGCAGCCGCGTGCACAGCTCGCCCACGCCGCGGCGCGCGATGCCGCGGTTGCGGAGCGGCGGCGGGGTGTAGACCCCCGAGACCTGGGCCGCGTCGGCGGTCACCGCGCTCACGCTGGCCCGAAACCGCAGCTCGCCGCCCGCGATCCACACCAGAGTGTGGCCGTCGCGGCACTCCTCCTCGGCGCGCCGCGCGTAGGCGACCGGGTCGGCCTCACGCGGGTCCTCTTCGAGCTCCTCGATCCGCAGCCGCACGCCGCTCTCGAACAGCCGGTCGTAGTCGCCGGGCGCCGCGGTGCGCAGCTCGGGCAGGCGCTCCGGCGCGGCCAGCGCCTCGCGCTCGACCGCCATGTAGATCTGGGAGCGCGCGAGCCGCGGCGCCACGCCGCCCTCGGCGAAGCACGCGACGAAGGTCTCGGCGGCGCGGCGCGGCCCGATGATCTGGAAGCGGCGGGGCAGCAGGCCGACCCGCGCGCGCGCATCCTCGGCCAGCAGGCGCAGGGCGGCCGCATCGTCGCCCACCGGCAGGATCGCCCCCGACTGCGGGCCGACGTAGAGCAGGGCGGCGATCTCGCCCTCGCGCCGCGCCGCCCAGAACGCGTCGCGCGCATGGGCCAGCCCGTCGCGCAGCGCGAGCGCGATCAGGTAGACGTTGACCACCGGGTCGCGATCGAGGAACGCGAAGGTCTCGACCAGGTCATCGGGTCCGAGCCGGTCGATCGCCAGCGATCGCGTGTCGTGATGAAGGGTCATGGGCCGTCCGGTTGCCGGGGGAGGGCACGACCAGTATAGGCGGCGGCGCGGTCCCCGCCCAGGGGCCGCGGCCGCTCCCCCGGCCCGGTCATGGAGGTGCGGGGCACCGCCGCGGTGGGCGCGATCCGCATCGGCCGCGCGGATTTCGTCTCCGCGTGGTTGACCGGGCGCGCGCGCGTTCCGTAGCATCATCATCGATAGGCCCTGAGGACCCGATGCCAGATCTGGTGATGGTGATCGAGGACGAGAAGGACATCCGCGACCTGGTGCGCTACAACCTGGAGCGCGCCGGGTACCGCGTCAGCACCGCCGCCGACGGCGAGGCCGGGCTCAAGAACCTGTTCGCCTCGCGCCCCGACGCCCTGGTGCTCGATCTCATGCTCCCGGGCCGCAACGGCCTCGAGGTGCTGCGCGAGCTGCGCGGCGAGCCGCTCACCCGCGACCTCCCGGTCGTGGTGCTGACCGCGCGCGGCGCCGAGATGGACAAGCTGCTGGGCTTCGAGCACGGCGCCGACGACTACCTGGTCAAGCCCTTCAGCGTCCGCGAGCTGGTGGCCCGCCTCGGCGCGGTCATGCGTCGCGCCCGCCCGCCGCGCGACGCCGCGGCGCTCGAGGTGGGCGCGCTGCGCATCGATCCGGCGGCCCACGAGATCCGGCTGCGCGGCCGGCCGCTCGACCTGACGCCGCGTGAGTTCGAGCTGCTGGCGTTCTTCGCCCGCCATCCGGGACGGGTGCTGACGCGCGACGAGCTGCTGCGCAAGGTGTGGGGCTACGACTACGTGGGCCAGACCCGCACCGTCGACGTTCACGTGCGCCGCCTGCGCCGCGAGCTCGGTGACGACGAGGCGATGATCGAGACCGTCACGGGCGTCGGTTACAAGCTGGTGCCGTCCCGCTGAGATTCGCGGCGCCCCGCGCGGACGCCGGAGGCTCCCATCATGACGTTGTCGCTGCGCGCGCGACTGTTCCTGCTCCATGCGCTGGTCCTCGCCGTGGCGCTGGGGATGGTGACCGCGCTCGCGCTCGGCGCCCAGCGCGCCTGGCTGATCGAGCATCATTACCAGGATCTGGAGGGCGCCGCGGCGCGCGCCGCCGCCACGCTGCCGGCCGATCCGGCGCGGTCGCCGGGCGGCATCCCGGCGCTCGCGGACCGGCTGGGGGCGCAATTCGGCGTGCGGGTGACCCTGATCGACGCGAACGGGCGGGTGCTGGGCGACTCCGAGGTTCCGCGCGCGTCGCTCGCCGGGGTCGAGAACCACGCCTCGCGCCCCGAGGTGAGCGCGGCGCTGGCGGGGCACGGCGGACGCGGGCGCCGGGTGAGCCGCACCATCGGCATCGATCTGGTGTACGTCGCGCGTCCGCTGCGGGGCGTCACAGGGCTCGCGGTGCTGCGGCTCGCCGAGCCGGTCGCGCGGGTGGCCGGACTCGAGGCCTCGCTGGTCGGGATCGCCCTCGGCACCGCGCTCGCCGCGCTGCTGCTCAGCGTGCCGCTGGTGCTGTGGGCGACCGGACGCCACGTCGCCCGCCTCGCCCGGCTGGAACGCGCCGCCATCCGCCTCGCCGCCGGCGCGGGCGAGACCCGGGCGCGCGAGCAGCCGCCCGACGAGCTGGGGCGGCTGGGACGGGCCATCAACGCCATGGCGGTCCAGGCCCGGACCCGGCGCGAGGCGCTGGAGCGCGAGCGCGACGAGCGCGAGCTCATCCTCGCCTCGATGAGTGACGGCGTGGCGCTGATCGGCGGTGACGGCCGCATCGCGCACATGAACCGGGCGCTCGCCGAGCTGCTGGGCCGGCCGCTGCCCGCCGAGCCCGGCACGCCGCTCGCCGAGTATGCGCGCTTCCCCGAGCTCGACGACCTGCTGAGCCGCGCCCGCGCCGCCGGCGCCGAGCGCAGCGCCGAGCTCCGGCTGTGGGGGCCGCCGGTGCGCCGGGTGCGGGCCGCGGCGACTCCGCTCGAGGGCGGCGGCTCGGGGGCGCTGCTGCTCGTGGTCCACGATCTCTCGGAGGCCGAGACGCTGGCGCGGGTGCGCCAGGAGTTCGTCGCCAACGCCGCGCACGAGCTGCGCACCCCGCTCACCTCGCTGCGCGGCTACGCCGAGACCCTGCTCGACGGCGCGTTCGAGGATCGCGAGCGCCGCGAGGGCTTCGCGCGCATCATCCGTGACCAGGCGGTGCGGCTCGAGGCCCTGGTCGCCGACCTGCTGTCGCTCGCCGAGCTCGAGCGCCCGGGCGCCACGCTGCGCCTCGAGCGCTTCGACCTGCGCGAGGCGACGGCCCGCGTCGCCGGGGCGATGCGCCACCTGGCGCACGAGGCGGGGCTCGCGTTCACGCTGGAGCCGGGCGCGGCGCTCGAGGTGCGGGCCGACCGCTCGCGGATCGAGCAGGTGCTGGCCAACCTGATCGACAACGCCATCAAGTACACCGAGCGCGGCCGGATCACGGTGCGCCTCGGCGGCGACGCGGTGTACGCCTGGTGCGAGGTCGCCGACACCGGGCAGGGCATTCCGGCCTCGGATCGGCCCCGGGTGTTCGAGCGTTTCTACCGCGTCGACAAGGGCCGCTCGCGGCAGCAGGGCGGGACCGGTCTCGGGCTCTCGATCGTCAAGCACATCGTGACCCTCCACGGCGGGAACGTCGCGGTCGAGAGCGAGGTCGGGGCCGGCAGCCGATTCCGCTTCGAGATTCCGCGCGGCGGCCCCGACGGGCTGGTGTTCGAGGCCTGAGCGCCCCCCCTTTTTGCCTTTCCGTAACCTCGTGGACATTCGCGCACGCGCGGCCTCCCGATAGCTTCCGCGCGTCGGGGAGGTCGGCCGTGGCGGAAGCACCCCGCCGCCCCCGGTCAGGTGCCGACGAACCGCCGCGTGAGAACGCAGCCGTGCTCGGTCCCCAGCCGGCCTCCCCCCAGAGAAACGG
>Ga0306920_100003037_pt1 | contig 21277 bp, 19 predicted proteins | sample flu12Cox44000170_FD_204666 | JGI IMG/M metagenome (GOLD analysis project Ga0306920, IMG submission 204666) | Lab enrichment of tropical soil microbial communities from Luquillo Experimental Forest, Puerto Rico - flux4day.12C.oxic.44.000.170 (v2)... | ecosystem: Environmental > Terrestrial >... | reverse complement strand
CGGTCGCTAACGACGGCAAAACCTTCACGGGCACCGGGATCATAAAGACCATTCAAGGGATGAACCCGTTGGATCCGGCCGCTCCGGTCATCGGAACACCGGAGACCATTAACATCGTGGGAACGCAAGTCATGGTCGACGTGAGCCAGCTCCCTCCATCTTAAGCACTGCCCTCCGAAGCCTCTGTCCTTCTCGGAGGGAGATGCGGCATTGCGCACCAGAGGGGGTCACTTTTCAGCGGATCTGCCGCTATTTCGGAATCGACGATCGGGCTCTGCAAAGGCGCCGCTGAATAGGAACCTCTTAACTAAATGCCACTGCTCGCAAGGGGAGAGGGTCCATAGACCAAAGCGTAGGAATGATATCTGAAGAGGAGGAGAGTTATGCACACGAATAGAATAAAGATTGGATTCATCACCGTGCTGGTCATGGCTTGCGGCCTGGTTCTCAGCGGCTTTGCTTCGCCAGCCGCAGCCAAGAACATCGTCGTTACCACCCTCGCCGATACCGCCGACCCACCGTTCAATGCCGATGGCCCCTGTGGCACGGGTACAGTGAGCGACCTGCCTGGCGCCGATGGACAGATCTCACTCCGCGAGGCCATCATCGCTGCCAATAATACCCAGGGCGCGGACACTATCACTTTCGCCCCCGGCCTCAGTGGCGGCACCATCATGGTCAACTTTGATGATCTCGATGCTGACGCTGGCCCCGATCCGTTGCCGGCGTTGTGCGGGGGGCAGACCAGCCTCAACGGAGACCTCGATGGCGATGATGTTCCCGATATTACCCTGGAGGGTTCGGCACTTCCTGCTTTTGTTCCCGCCAGTGGCCTCGCCATAGTGTCCAGCCACAACACTATTTCCGGCCTGCGGGTGCACCAGTTCCCATTGGGGATCACGGTTCAAGCCGGAGATTCTCCCATTCCCGGGACCCCAGGAACCGTCGAGCATAATACAGTGACGAGCAATATCGTGGCTGACTCTTCGTTTGTCGGCATCGTGGCGGCCACTGGAGACACCCCGGGCTCGGTCTTGGCCCACACCACCATCACCAAGAATCTCGCGGAGCAGAACGGCTTTGTCGGCATCGCCGTTGTTGCCAACCAGACTGCCGCCGGGGCCGATACCCAAATCAGTCACACCACCATCACCGGCAACGAGGTCAGGGAGAATGGAGCTTTAGGCGTCTATATAGTCTCCTTTGGTGATCACGACGGCCTTAGCAACGTCACCCTCGCGCAGAACACCGTCGCGGGCAACACCCTCGGTGGCATCCTCGTCCGGGGAGGCTTTGGTGGGGCAGACGAGAACACCCTTGAGACTGACATCGCGGACAACATAGTGCTAGATAACGGGCATAGCGGCATCGTCGTGGACGCCGGTGTCGATAATAGCTCCAACAACCAAGTCGCGGCACAGATTGTCGGCAACACTGTGGAGCGGCACCAGATTGAGGGGATCGAGACCCTTGCCGGGTTGGGAGCGGTAAGTTTCCCGACCGGCACCAGTAATCATAATGTGCTGGACGTCAGGATTGAGCGGAATACGGTGAGGAGTCAGACGGGAGGCGGTATCTTTGTCGGAGCAGGCGAAGGTAGCCCGGATGGGCGAGTTGACGCGGTTGCAGACGGCAATCAAACCCGGGCGATCGTGGTGCACAACACGGTCGAAGACAATACTACCAAGGGCATTGAGCTGGATGCGGGAGTTCAAGGTCTGGCGAACGCGAATACTCTCGATATCCGAGTCATGCACAACACGGTCTGTCACAACACTATAGCCGATATCTTCGGTGAAGGGGGGTTTTCCGGCGACATTCTTTTCCCTGCACCTAACACGGGAAGCGGGAATGTGCTGACCGGAGAGATCTCTCACAACACGGCCGCCACGGTGATGGTGCAAGATGGGACGCCGGGCAATACGGCCACCGTAACGCAATCCCACAACACTCCGTGCCTCTGAGGCTTTTTTGTTTGACTGGACTTACCCCTTCCCCAACTGCGAAGAGAAAACGAAGGCAGACTTCCGCCGTCCTATTCCCCTACCCCCCCTTTCTGAAGGAAAGGGGGGAACAGCAGCAAGACACGCAACGACGAACCTTGCAAAAGCCAAGGCGAGGCTCGGCGATCGCAAAGCGGTTGGACTTCTTCCGACCCGTTCGACGTTACTTCACAGCGGCAGACGCCGTCACAGCACCCAATTGTTATTTCAGGCCCGCCTTGCGCAGGTCGGCGGCGATGCGCTCCTTGTCCAGATTGAACTCGCCGGCACTGTTGTCCAGATGGGACTCGCTCTCGACGCCCATCTTCAGCGAGAATTGCGGGTAAAGTCTCAAGGCTTCCGCCACTTCCGCCCGCGCAGCGTCATGCCACCCGACCTCGATGTAACTGAGCGCCAGCTGGACATGGGGCTGAACTTGATCGGGATAACGAGCCAGAAAACCCTTCAGCGCCGAGATCGCTTCCTGCCAGCGCCCCAACCGTGTATACGAAACGCCCTGCGTCCATAGATTTTCGACCCGGTTGGGAGCAAGACGGCGCGCCTTTTCCAACGCCGCCAAAGCCTCGGCCGGCTTCCCCAGGTCGTTCAACGTTTCCGCCAGAGCCCGATAACCGTCTGCGGTGGGATCGCGCTGGACGATCCGTTCGACTTCCGCAGCCTCCGCCCATACGGCATCAATTTCGCCCAGCGCAACGTAGTCGTCTGCTATCAACGCATGGGCACAAGGAGCCCAAGGATTATCGGGAGCGAAAGCAAGGCTGCGCTTCAGCGCAGCAAGCGATTTTTCCCATCGTCCGAGCTGGTTATAGATTATCCCCAGGTGTGCCAGGATATCCGCGTTTTGCGGATCGAGGCTTATCCCCTTTTCTGCCGCCGCCACCGCTTCGACCGGTTTTCCGATTGGCCACAGTGCCAGGGAGAGCGCCTCATAGCCCATCGCGGAGTCGGGAGTAAGGTCAATAAGCCGTTGCACTTGCGCAGTTTCTGCTCGCGCGGCTTCGTGGTCGCCGAGATTAAAATAGTCAATCGCCAGCAAGGCATGGGCCCAGATGAAGTCCGGGTGATTTGCCAAAAAACCATTGAGAGCGGAAATCGACTCCTCCCAACGTCCGAGTGAATTATAGGCCCAGCCCTGTTGCCATAGATAAAACGCAGGGTTCCGGGGATCCAGGCGCGCGGCCTTTTGCTCTGCCGCAAGGGCCTCCGAAGGCTTCCCGTGATGATTCATTAGCGTGGCCAGGGTCTCATAACCGAACGTATAGTTGGGGTCCAGGGCGATAGCTCGCTGGGCCTCGGCCAGCGCTCGATCGTGCCGGCCCCCGATCTCGTAGATTACGGCCAGGTTGGCATGCACGGGTGCGAACGAGTCGTCGAGAGCGTTGGCTTGTTGCTCCATATGCAGAGCCCGCTCTATCGCGACGCCGGGCTCCGGATCGAAGCCCGATTCATAACCAAAGCGGTAATTCGCACCCAAACTCATGTACGCATAGGCGTAGTTAGGGTCCAGCTCGACGGCCTTTTCGAACATCTGGCGGGCCTTTGGATACCCGACCTTGGTCCAGCTCAGTTGGTATGCCCAGCCCCGGAGCACGTCGTCATATGCTTCAAGGTTGTCCGTGCTGCGGGGAATCACCACCCCGTGCTGAGATAAGGCGATCTGGAGATTCAGGGTAGTCACTATTCGGCGGACGATTTCATCCTGCAACTCAAAAACGTCCCGCAACCGGCGATCATAACGCTCGGCCCACAGCTCGGCCCCGGTGGCCGCATCCACCAACTGCACCGCGATCCGTAACTGTTGCGCGGCCTTGCGCACGCTGCCTTCGAGGACGTACTTGACTCCCAATTCTCTGCCCACGTCCTGCGGCTTGGCTGCCTTGCCCTTGTAGGTGAACGTCGACGCGCGGGCGATCACGAACAAACCCGGTAGCCCGGAGAGGTCGGTGATGAGGTCATCGGTGATGCCGTCGCTGAAATATTCCTGCTCGCGATCGCCGCTCATGTTGATGAACGGCAACACTGCAATCGATGGTTTGTCAGGTAAGGTCAACGCCGGCCGCGGCGGCGGCGGAACCGAGGCGGGAGTTCGCGGCGATTTGAGCGAGATGTCCTGCACCAGCACGATAGTCGCGATAATGATGGCGACCCCGGTCAACGACAGCGCGCCGCGGCGCCAACCACCGCGCAGTGTGCCTAACCAGGCCTGGAGTTGCGCAAGCCTCCGCTCTCGGCCGGCGAGCGCGCGTGCCGGGTGTGGGGTGTCGGTTATCGGCGGGAGCGGGGGTATTGAGTGCTCGCTGTCGGGTACCAGCGGGAGCGGAGTAAGCGTTCCATTCCGGATGCTAGCCCCTTCCTTCCCGCTGGCGACTGGCTGCTCACAACTGACAACTTTGCCGATAAAGCGAAAGCCTCGGCGGTGGACGGTCTCGATATAGCGTGGCTGTCTGGCATCATCCCCCAAGGCCCGGCGCAGCTCTTGTATACACGTGGTCAGCGCATCATCACTCACTACAGTTTGGGGCCATCCCGCCTGCAGCAACTCCTCCTTGGTGACCAATTCTCCCGCCCGTGTGACCAGCGTGCGCAGCACCACTAGAGCTTTGGGAGTGAGCTTCACGGCGAGTTTGCCGCGCCACACCTGCTCGACCCCCAAGTCGAACCGGTAGGGACCGAACCCAAGTAGCTGTTCGACCTGCATTTTTGCCGCCCCCCATCTCGGAGAAATCTCGGAGAAATCCCGGAGTTTCCCCAGGACTTGGCGCCTGTCTGTTCGTAGTCTCCTGACATAGCACGGGGGCGTGGGCAAGCGCCACGCCCTGCGGGAAGGAGGTGATGTTGCTTGAGAATATACAGGGGGAGCCGAAGTGTCCCTCAGAAGAAGGCAGGCTAGTTTTCAGTCAGCTGTTCTCTTGTCCATCTTAAACCCTTTGACGATGTCAATACGAAAGGAGAGCGCATATGAAGCGCACAGTTCTGAGGCGACGTGGTGTTGGGATGCTCTTAGCGGTCGGGCTCCTCGCCTGGGGAGCGGGACACCCGGCGCCAGCATGGAGCGACAACTCCTGCTCGCTCAAGACGCTGAAAGGGACTTATTTTTACAATTGTCATGGAGTCCAGGGAAGTGGGCAGACCGATTTTGCCGTCGCCGGCAAGGAAACGTTTCACGGAGACGGCACGCTGAGCGGCGTCAGCTCCTTCACCGATGAGGACAAGATCTTGCACAACGTCTCCTATACCGGGACCTACACGGTCAACCCGGACTGTACCGGCACCTACATCTCAACTGATGAGAATGGGGTGGTCACACACATAGATATGTTCTTCCCGCGCGATGGCTCGGAGATAGATATGGTCGTTACCGAGCCCGGTCTTGTGGATGCGTTAGTCGAGCGAAGAGTGGGCCAGTAAGTCTCGATCCTGTGCATGCCCCAATCCCGTGTGGAATCGTGGAAACCTGGGGAGCGTCCCAAGGCTAGTGTAGCAAAAAAGCTGTAGTGGCGCATCGCGCACCGCAGCCGAGACATGCGGCGCGCAAGCGCGCCCTGGCGCTCGCGATCGTCAAACTGTCTATCAACGAAAGCTTGAGGAACGATTTATGAAAGCTCTGATGAAGGTATTTGACTTCACCATTGGCATCGCTCTGGTATTGCTGCTTGCAGGAACGAGCAACGGCGACGACAGCAAGACCAAGCACCTGAGTTGCTCCTTTTCAGCCACCTTCGTCAGCGGAGTGGAAAACCACCTCGACACCAACGGCGATGGGAGATCGGCCAGCGTGCACCAGGGGCTGGTGAACTGCAATATCGGCCGCTTCCTCTTCCAGGAAGAGTTTGAATTCCTGGCGCCGTTGACTACCCCGGTGAGCTGTCCGGCTGGCACCACGGAATTCGATCTTCACCAAGCCCATGTTGTTCTCATCTCAGAGAAAACCGCCGACCAACTCTTTTTTGAAGATGCGGCCAGCGGGGAAACGTTCTGTCTGAACCCGGACCTCACATTCAGCTTTACGGAACATGGGACTTTTGCTGGTGGCACCGGGCGGTTCGCGGAGGCGAGCGGGTCTATCGACGGCCAGGGTACCGGCAAATACCTGGTCTTTGGGTCTAAGGACGGCATCTTTGGAGGCTTCGGACAATTCACGGAGACCGCCACCGGCACGCTCGTCGAGTCAAAGTAAAGTGCTGCATTCATCCGTGAATGCATTTTCAGGTCACGGTGAAGTAGCTCTGTTGCCTTGTTTCCAGCAATCCGGTCGAAGATCAAAGATTTCTAGAGCTCGCGAGGCTAGCGCGGCCGGATGCGCTACGGACGCGAGAACGGCGCGATTGCAACCGTGGCAATGAACGGAAGAAGACTGTGGATTCGGCGTGATGTTTGGTGACGGCTCATCCTGGCTATTCACCAGCAGATTTGGACGCGACAAAATGGCAGGTGGTTAGATTCCGCTGAAGAGCCCTGGCCGGTGGGCGCCGGGCTTGCTAGCCGGGCGGAACTAGAAGCCGCCGTGCCCGGTCGGCAGTGTCCTGATTTTAGGAGACTACCGCTCGGTCCAGGTTGATAGACGCGACGACGCGGCTACCGATTCTCTCTGACTGTTGCACACTCACCGCTATTGGGTTGTGCTTTACTGGGATTTTTCCCGTCGGAGGAATTGAGGGTGATGGCGACTCTGCGTGAAATGATTAACGGCGATTCGCTGGTGGAGGCGCCAGTGGTGTTCAATCCCCTGAGCGCCAAGCTTGCCGAGGAGGCGGGTTTCCCGGCGCTTTATCTCGGCGGCGGTGGCTTGGGCTACATCCAATGCGTCACGGAGGCAAATCTGACCGTCACCGAAATGGTGCGCATCGGGATAGATATTCGCACAATCTGCCGGCTGCCGCTGATCCTAGACGGCGCCTGTGGCTTTGGTGATCCAATGCACTTGCATCGGACCATCAATATGGTCGAGGCCGCCGGTTTTGCTGGGATCGAAATCGAGGATCAGATCCTGCCGAAACGCGCACATCATCATATCGGCATCGAACACATGGTCCCGGCGGAATTGATGGCGGCGAAGATTCGCGAAGCCGTACGAGCGCGGCGTGATCCCGATTTCGTGATAATCGGCCGCACCAATGCCCTCCGCTCATCTACGATGGACGAAGCCTTGCGGCGCGCCGAGCTTTACCGGGAGGCAGGGGCGGACATGTTGTTCGTCACGGCGCACAAGGCCGAACATTTCGAGCGTCTCGGCGAGCGGCTTGCACCGCCGCTGGTCACGCTTACGACCGATGGCCAGTTGAAGAGGATCGGACTGACCAAAGATCATCTGACGGCATGGGGCTTCAGGCTGCTGGTCGATCCCGTGACGCCAGTGCTCGTTTTCCATGAAGCGCTCAAGCGATGCTACCAGGCGATTGCAGCGGGCAACTCCGAAGGAATGCTGGGCGGTGGCGGTCTGAGGACGGAACTGGACGCGCTCCATCACACGATCGGGCTCGAACAAATGTTGGCGGTCGAACGCCAAACAGTCGAACCTTGAAAGGACCACGATAGTGGGATTGTCGAATTGAGTAATTCATGAACATCTACGACTTCATGATCGTTGGCGGTGGGATTGCCGGTGCTTCCGCCGGATTCGCTCTGGCCGTGCTTGGCACAGTGTTGCTGGTCGAGCGCGAGTCGCAATTCGGCTATCATTCCACTGGCCGATCTGCCGCGGTGTTTTTGAAAAGCCACGGCCCCGATGTCATTCGGGCACTGGCGACCGCCAGCCAACCATTTCTTTTGCACCCTCCTGACGGATTCACGGATTTCCCATTGCTGAAACCGCGCGGGATGCTGCTTATCGGCGGACGTGACGATGTCGCCGCGCTCGATCGGGCCGCCGAAGAATGTGGGCGATACGTCGAAGGCGCCCGGCGGTTGAATGCGGACCAAGCAAGGGAAATGGTTCCGGTGCTGCGTGATGACTACCTTGGCGGTGCGGTGTTCGATCCCGAGGCGATGGATATCGATGTCCATTCCCTGCACTACGGCTTCTTGCGTGGGCTACGCGCGCGTGGCGGCAAAACCCTCACTAATGCCGGACTCGCCAGTATCGAGCGTGCGCGCGGATACTGGACAGCGCAGACACCGAACGGCCGTTTTGCGGCACGCGTCCTGCTCAACGCCGCCGGCGCGTGGTGCGACCAGGTCGCGCGGCTCGCGGATGCAGCATCGGTCGGGCTAGTCCCAAAGAGGCGAACCGCATTTATCTTCCAACCGCCTCCCGGAACGCCGCTCGAAAATTGGCCCGTGGTGCACGATATCCACGAAACCTTCTACTTCAAGCCCGATGCGGGCAAGATTCTGGCCTCTCCGGCTGACGAAACTCCAATGGAACCGTGCGACGTCCATCCTGACGATGTAGACATCGCTGCCGCAATCGAACGAATCCAGAGGTGCGCGTCTTTACCGGTCACCCATATCGAGCGCAGATGGGCCGGGCTGCGTTCGTTCGTGAGTGATGGTTGCCCGGTAGTCGGCTACGATCCGCGCGTCGAGGAATTCTTCTGGATTGCGGGGCAAGGGGGCTATGGAATCGAAACGTCACCGGCGCTCGGCCGGTTGAGTGCCCGCCTCGCTGCCAAACGGGGGGTGCCTCATGACCTCGCCGATCTCGGGGTGCACGCGGAAACGGTCTCGCCAGCCCGCTTCGCGCGGCGCTAGATCCGACGCGGGTGCGGAGCGTTTCTGATAGCAGCAACAACACGATCCGTGGTATGGGTCGGATTGCTGACGGTTCGTCGTATGACCCGAACAACGGAGGGAGACCAACATGGCAACCAAAGATTTCGAGGTTCAACAGCTCCTTAAGGCGTATCGCAAGGGCTTAATTTCGGACGCGCTGTTCGAAAAGCAGATGGGTGAACTTGCGGACGGCGGTGCAATGGGCGGCGGGCTGGGAGTCGAGAACGTCTTCTCGCATCGTGGCGGCGGCGACAAGCCCGCAGCCCATAATTTGGGCAAGACCCCGCAGAGCGAGTCGATGGTCTTCACGATTCCGGCAAACTTCAATAGCGACCGCGAAAACAGCCATCGCGGTGACCAGATCATTTACGTGATTGATGGTCGGGCTACCGCGCGCGTTTCCGGCAAGGAGCAGGAAATCAAGGCCGGTGACGTGGTTACGATTCCGGCGGGTGCAATGCACACGTTACGCACCACGAGCGAACCATTGTTCGGCTTGACCATTTTTGCGCCGCCCGAACGCTGACCCAGCACCTGAAAGACCTGCCCATGATTGGGCAGGTCTTCGGCTTCATCCCGTCCAAGCAAGGTCAAAGTAAACGGCTGTTCTACGGGGCCTGTTGCCATACCGGCTGACATGAACATTCCACATGAAGGTGCGGGTGAGGTCGTACAATGGATGCTTAGCGACGGCCGCCGCAATAGTCGGATGCGCGAGTTTGGTGCCGAGATGTGCCGGCGCATCGTCGCTGCCGGCATCCCGATATGGCGTGGGCTTTGTTTCGTCGCTACGCTTCATCCGGAGGTCCTCGCCGCCGCCTACATCTGGAACCGTGAAGAAGCCGACGCGATGCGGGTGGTGGCCCGTCATGACCTCGCTGCCAATCCCGAATTCATTGAGAGCCCGACTGCGCTGGTTAGACGAACTCGCGAAACGTTACGCCGGCGGCTGTGCGATTCTGATTGCCCCCTCGATTTTTCAGTGTTGCAGCAACTCAAGGCCGAAGACGGCACCGATTATGTCGCGATTCCGATGGTAAGGTCCGACGGTGAAACCAACGCCATCACCTTTGCCACCGACCGTGAAAGCGGGTTCACGGAAAGTGAGATTGCCGGTCTCGAATACGTCGCACAGGCGCTCGGGGTGATTGTCGAATTACAGTCGTCCCGACGCATCGCGAAGAGCCTGCTCGATACGTATATCGGAAGGCGGACCGGCGAGCGCGTACTCTCCGGTTTAATCAGGCGGGGAACCGGTGAAACCATCCGTGCAGTTATCTGGGACAATGATTTGCGCGGTTATACCGCTTTGACCGATCATCTTCCGAGCGAAGCGCTTAACGAGTTGCTTAATCAATATTTCGAAATCATGGCAGGCGCCGTGATGGCCGAAGGGGGCGAGGTGCTGAAGTTTATCGGCGACGGCATGCTGGCGATTTTCGAGATTGGCGACACGGGTGATACTGGGCACGCCTGCAGCTCTGCACTTCTGGCCGCCCGCAATGCGGCCGCCGCAGCCGAAAAATGCAACTCCGAGCGAATCGTTGCCGGGAACCCGGCTATCCGTTTCGGTATCGCGCTGCACTTGGGGGAAGTTTACTACGGCAATATCGGAGCGCCGGGCCGGCTAGATTTTACAGTAATCGGCCCCGCGGTGAATCAGGCATCCAGATTGGAGAAACTCTCTGCGGAATTGGGCCGCACTATCGTCACATCGGCGAGCTTCGCGGCGGCGGCCCCACGTTGTCTTGAGAGCCTGGGCTTTCACCAGTTGCGCGGTGTGGCCGAACCGCAGGAACTGTTCTCGCCGACCGAGGAATGGCTATTGTCGGTACCGTCGTCCAGCGACGAATCCAAACTCTCGGGATGAGCTTACTCGCTCATTGCTGGATAAGCTGAAAACGCGGCAGTAGCGCTCCGATGGCGTTACGCTTGAGACCGCCCGCGATGCAGCCATGAGGCAGGATTCGGAATCGCAGCTGATCGGGCTGCTGGAAACCTTATACAATTCGCGCAATCCTACACGCCGCTGGCTTCATTGCACGCGGCGCGATTGGCTCGTTGCCAAAATCGCTGAATGCGCGCGCGAACGTCCCGGACGCGCGCTCGAAATCGGTTTCGGAGCGGGCGTCTATCTGCGCGCGCTGGCTAATTACTATGAAGAGGTGGTCGGCACCGACCTCAACCAGAGTCAGGTCGAATACGCCCGTCTGCGCATTGCAGACATCACTAATCTGCGCGTCCTGATTGATGATATCACCGACTCGCGCCTGCCTGCGCACAGCTTCGACCTGGTGTTGTGCAGTGAGGTGCTCGAACATATTGGTGACACCGGCGGCGCAATTGCGGGGATTCGGAGGGTAGTCACTCCTGGTGGTTTGCTGATTGTCTCGACCCCGCAGCGCCACAGTCTGTTGGAACTGGCCTGCAAGCTTGCGTTCATGCCCGGCGTTATTAACCTCGTTCGGCGGGTGTATGGTGAGGCGGTATTCGAGACCGGCCACGTAAGCCTGATGACTGAGCGGCAGATAACGGCTGCGCTGGAATCGGCCGGCTTCCATATCCGCCAACGTTTCAAGTCCGGCCTTTATCTTCCGCTCGTAGCCGAATTTGCGGGTATCACCGGTATGCGGCTCGAGCGATGGCTCGAAGAACGGATGCGCGATGGCCCTTTAAGCTGGACGCTGTGGACGCAATACTACGTTGCGCAAGCCGAGCTTGAGCCACCTGGAGCCGTCAGGGGCTCGTCCGTCTAATCAACAGCCGGGGGCCGATGCTGTCGTTCGGGGTCGCTTCCAACTCCTCCGCGAAGCATGTGCGGCGCGTCAGTGGAATCGCATCGAAATCCTGTTTACGGATTATGATGTAGTGCTCCGCGGCGCCATGCTCCGTACATGAAAGTTGAGAAATCGGTTCGAGCGGCCGAGGCGAGTAGAAGTTCAATTCGCAATCGCCGAGTCCAAAGTGGCCAATGCGGACGTTGGCCGGCACCAACACCGCGGCCTGGCGGGCGAATGTCTTTAGCGTTTCGCCTTGTGCCAATGCTGGATTCATTACGGCAAACCAAAACCAGGCGCCCACCACGGCGATTACCAGCGTGCCGTATGTCTCGAATGTCGGCGCCGCTCGCAGCAATCCCCCAATCGCGATACTCGCGCCCAGAAGTGAAACCCCTGCCCAGAAGAGCAACGGCGGATTGAAGGAGTGCCGCACCAGCAATTCGAGGAAACGACGGTCGGTCGGATGCAGCTGCGAAGCTAGTTTTGGTGGGACGCCGTAGGCGATTATTACTATCGCCGCTATCACGATGAGTGCTGTGCCGCCGGCGATAATTGCGCTCCCGGTCGCGAAGAGTTGCTGCACCCACCTTCGCGTGTTGGAGCGCTCCTGCCCTTGCACGATCGCCCATCCAATCAGAATCGCGAGTGGAGGAAACGCGGGCAGAATATAAACGAGGCACTTGCCATGCGAGGACGAAAAGAAAATAAACAGTGCGGCGAACCAGCAGAGCGCATAAGCGGCGGGCTCGGGCAACCGCCGTCCCGCCACGGGCCATGCTGCAAGCGCGAATGCGGGCAAGTACAAGCTCCAGGGCAAAAACCCTCTCAGGATTTGTGGTGCGAAGTACCAGAATGGATGAACGCAATACCCGGCACCGCCGGCGGCAGCCGGAATGAATCTGCTCCAGAGATTCATACGCACCTGCCACTCGAGAAATGGACGCCCGCCCAGCTGGTAGCCAGCGACAAACCAGGCCAGTCCTATCGCCAATCCGGCTGCGAATGTTGCGGCTATATCGATGTGGAACAGCTCACTCAACCGTCCGCATACAAGCAGGAAGAGCGCAACGATCAGCCCGGGTAGCACGATTCCAAGAACTCCCTTGGTCAATGCCCCCAGCCCGATCGCGCCCGCGGCGGCGACGAAGTACCGGTTGGCATGCGGTTTAGCTTGCGCCCGTCTGGTAATCGCCCGTTCGAGGCTCACTGCCGCTGCAGTCACAAACAGCATTAGCATCGCATCCATCCGCGGTTGCCGTGCGGCGTCAATAAAAAAATGGCATAGCAGCAAGGCCGCAGCCGACCATAAACCCACGCGAGGCCCCATCGTCCGACCGCCCCAGGCGAACACAACCGCGCAGGTCAGTGCCGCCGCAATGAGCGAGGGCAGGCGAAATGCGGCCTCGTTCCATCCAAGCGCTTTGACGGACAGCGCCGCCATCCACCAATAAAGGGGCGGAACGTGGATAATCGGCCCTGGCAGAAAGCGCGGCAAAATGAGATTGCCGGCGAGTACGTCGCGGACCGCCCCAGACTCACATACTCCGAGTTCCTTGGTAAAGGGGGCCGACGGCGCGAGCGTGACCAAAAAGCCTGCCGCGGCCAGAAATACCGCACCGGCCTGGACCAGGAGCCGATTCTTGATTCGCACTTAAGTACGGCGCTTCATTCGCGGACCCGCTTTGGTGCACCGATTATCTACGCTCGGCCCGGACTCATTCGCTTGGCGCGTATCGAATCACCGGATGGCGAGCTCGAGTGTCCGGCTAGCCCCGGGAGCGTTAGTTGACCCCAACCCGACCGCTTAAACGTGAGCAACCGCTATAAGGGACACGCCGATCGGGAGACGGAACGGGCCGAGCGCAAAGCGCTCGCAGGAAAACAAACCCAACAGTAACGCATTTACGAATCGCGACGGCATCGCGAGATCATGCCTGCCGTTCGCGCCCGGGCCGGCTGTGCGCAAGCGATGGAATAATCGCACACCTGCGATCGCCGGAAACAAGAGAAAATTGTAGTAGCTGAGATAATCGATGGCGAAACCACAATCGTCGAGCAGGCGGCGCAATTCGGTTGCCCGATAGCGGCGGCGATGATGATGGGAGGCGTCATGCTCGCTCCACATCCAGCTCAGCGCCGGCACGGTTATCAGCATACGTCCCTGTGGCTTGAGACTCGTGCGCACCGCGCAAAGCGAGCCACGCTCATCGTCGAGATGTTCGAGCACGTCAGTCATTACCACCAGATCGAAGCGGCTGGCGGCGAATGGGAGTTCCTGTGGCAATGCTCCTCGTACGAGCTTCGCCACCTGCCGCGAAGCTGCAAAGCAAAGTGCGGCTTCGTCGGTGTCCATCGCGTAAAGCCGGCCCCGCCGGGCGAGCATTGGGAAATTTCCACCCGTGCCGCATCCTAATTCTAGGATCGCCGCGTCGGGTGGCAACGCAATCCGATCAAGCATCCGGTCGCAGATTGCGCGCCGTCCACAGAACCACCAATGAGTGTCCTCGACCGCGGCCATGCGCGGATAAAGCGCCGGGTCCATCAGAAGAGCGGGCTGCGGTCAGCGGAATTGAGACCGCGAGCGGTGACGCAGACGACCGCTCTAAGTAGATGCGGGTTTTCTTTCACTTCAGGCTCCGCTCAACTCGTCTCTCCGTTTTGCTGGCTATGGTCGAAGCCCCAGCGCCCCCGCACCAGATAGAGCGGCCGTCCCTTGACCTCGATGTACATGCGTGCGAGATACTCGCCGATGATTCCCAGGGTTATCAGCTGCACTCCGCCGAGGAACAGAACGACCACCATTATTGAGGCGTAGCCGGGGACCACCACACCGCGAAAGATGGTCAGCGCGGCCAAGAACAGCGCGTACAGGAAAGCGAAGAACGAGACCACCAGCCCCACGTAGCTCCATACCTTGAGCGGCACCGAGCTGAACGAAGTTATCGCATCGAGGGCAAAGTTCCACAGCCGCCAATATGTCCATTTAGTGCTGCCGCCACGCCGTCCTGGCCGGTCGAAGCTAAGCGCGGTTTGCTTAAAACCGACCCAGGCGAATAGTCCCTTCATGAACCGTGTGCGTTCGGGCAAACGCACCAGGATATCCACTACACGGCGGTCCAGCAGGCGGAAGTCCCCGGTATCGGACGGGATCGGGAAATCACTGATATGGTCAAATATTCGGTAAAAATACCGCGCGGAAGCCCGCTTCAGGATGCTCTCGCCTTCACGGCGGCCCCGGGTCGCATACACCACGTCGAACCCTTCCCGCCACTTCGCGACCATCTGCTCGATTAATTCCGGGGGGTCCTGCAAATCTGCATCGATCGGCACCGCCGCGGCACCGCTCACATGCTCGAAGCCGGCACTGAGGGCAACATCCTTGCCGAAGTTGCGCGACAAGCTAACCACTTTCAGATTCGCGACTCGCTCGCGCCATGCTAACAAGCGGTCAAGACTGCTGTCGGTGCTGCCGTCGTCGACGCAGATAATTTCGTAGGCACAGCCCAGGTTTTCCAGTACGGGAAGCAATCGCGCGAAAAATTCATCGAGCCCGGCACTCTCATTGTGAATTGGTACAACCAATGACAGCTCGACCGCGGCCTCTTGATAATGGGCAGCGCTTTGCGGAACCGGGCCAGGCTGCGGACGACTCGTCTCGAGCCTCATTACTGTGCCTTGATTGCCGCGCGAGAGGTACGAGAGCGGCTAACCGGTTCCGACGGCCGCACCACATACAGCTCGTAGTACCCCGAACCATAACGCGGATAACGCTTGAGCAGCCTCAGGCAGTGCAATGCACGTGTAACACCAAAGGCTTGTTCATCGTGATTTCCAATCATTAGGAAATCACCATGCTCCGAGCGCAGCCATGCGCACAAATCGTCGGGTGGGGACGGCGGCAACTCGATTAGCCGTGCACCAGCATAATAAGCTACCCGGCCGTCGCGTGCTGCTACAGTCGCCGGGCCTGTTGTCAGCTTCGCGATTTCCTCGCCGGCGTATCGTACACCCCGCATATCATAGCCAATAGGCCACAGCGTACGCGGTAACAGAGTCAGTGCAATCGCCGCCGGAACAATTGCGCGAACAATCCTGGTGCTTGGTCCGTACCACTGCGCAACCCGCTCCGACATCGCGATGATTCCGGCGGCAACCCATCCGAAGACGAACGGGATCAGGTGAATCATAAATCGTGTGCCAGTGTACGAGAGTGCAAAACCGCAGAAGTAGAACAATACGATAGCCGCAAGAAAGGTCTCCCTGGCCGTAGCGAGAAGCGTACGGCCGCGCGTCCATATCCCAATGGCAAGCATCACGGCCAGCAGCGGCTCCAGCGCCTGGGCGAAATTGTAAAGTGAAACAACTATGAGTTCGGCAACTTTCTCCGCATAGAGCCACGGGTAGTCGAAGATCATCGTAAGCGGCGAGGTGCTGGCTGACCAGCCTAGCCGCCGCCATTCATCTCCATTATGGGCAACATCACCCATCCCGTACATCATCGCGGCAGTAAATTCGCGGCCGATACTCCAACGGCCAGTGGAGATGCGAAGGTAACTAATGTAGGGTGCGGCAACTATTATGAAGACCACCGCAAACGCGCATGCCGCCGTGACTACCCATGTATGCGGAGCCTCCTTCCATAACCAGCCAGCCGCTATAAACAAGAAGATGCCCAAGGGGAGAAACCCGATGGCTTCGGTCCGATAAAGATAAGCGAGTCCCCCGGTAATTCCCGCCACCGCCGCGATTGCCACGCGCCGGTCGTTCAATCCCTTGAGCAAAAGCCAGCATGCAGTCGTAGTCAGAAAAACATAGCCGGCCTCGGTCCGCACCGACGCCGAGTAGGCTGCGGTCGCGGGATGGAGCGCCATCAAAACCGCCGCCCCTAAAGCGAGGTCCCGGCGTCGAAACGCTTCTCGCGTCATCCAATACGTGGTCGCCACCGCGGCGGTGCCGAAAATTAACGAAACCAGGCTTCCCGCCATTTCCCAATCCATGTTCCATGGACGCATGAACGATATGATCAGTGGATAGAGCGGCGAATACACCGCACCCAGGGCAGCCCGCCATTGCCCGAGGGCGAAATGGCGCGCCATCGCGAGGTACGCGACACCGTCTCCAGAAATGCAATAGCTGGTCAGAACGAGATAGAGACGGATTGCGAAGGCACACCCCACCACAACAAGCAAAAAAACAGCCTCGCTGTGGAACACCCACAGTTCAAGCTTGTCATCCTTGCGGGCTAGAGATAAGCGGGGCGATCCTTCCGCGCAACGGCTAACGATATCCATAGGGGAAGCTATAGCCGCGCCAATCGTCAACAGCCAGTCCGCGCTCAGAAAGCCACTCTAGGAGTGCGCTGATGATCGAAAAAAGTTACTACACGAACAGCTCTCCCCTTCCCTCGCTGCTCGCTTTCCCGCCGCCTCATCAAGTCGTCTCAAAAGCGCGGCGAACGGATACGCGGTCGCAGAAAAATGGCCATCTAGAGCGGGAACGCTCGCCGACGCATTGAGCTAGTGAGGGGAACCTCGACGGCGAGAATCTCCGCCCGCAGTCAGGCCGCGAAATCAGGCACGCATCACTTTGGAGGCCTGGAGCCCCTTAGGACCTTGGGCGACTTCGAATTTGACCTCCTCACCCTGATCGAGCGAGCGGAAGCCATTTCCGTCAATCGCGCTGTAATGGACAAAGACCTCCTGGCCGTCGTCCATCGTGATGAAGCCGTAACCTTTTTTGGGGCTGAACCACTTAACAACTCCGGTCGCCATTTCCCCCGACAACCTCCTGCTAACCGAACGTGCATCTCCGCCTGGCAGCCGCTGCTCCTCCAGCCCGCAGAACGGGCCCCGACCGACAGGCACGTGGCGCATATATCAGATTCTCATGCAGTCTCCAATAGGGTTAGGCGCCAGAGAAAGTACCGGATGCCAATTTTCTTTACCTGAGATTCCCCACCCCGCCTAGTTGTTGACGTCAGCGGCCGTATATTTCGGCAACTCGCAACCGGTCTCTTCGGCGCCACCAGTTCCATGGCAGCGTTAACCGGGAGTCACGCGAGATTGTCTTTAGGTCCATCCTCGCCATCTTTTGGGACGTACGTGGATGTGGCAGTGATCGGGAATTTGCCGCATTACGTCGTCAATGATGAACTCACCTTCTCCATATTTGTTGCGCGCAATCAGGCTGAGCGCCTCGATCATGAACGCACGCTCCTGATCCGTCGGGACTTTGCGATGCTCCGCCAGCACCGCCATCGGGGTGTCGCATGAGTCGCAATCGAGTAACGTAAATTTGAACGGCAGCGTGAAGCTTGCGTACCAGGGGGTATATTCCTTCAACTCGCACAGATCGCATTTGGCCATAATCGCAAGGCTTTAGCGATTCGCTACGATTTCGGCAAGATTACTCGCAGCGAGAAGCTTCCTCCGTGGGCGACAGAGAATGCAGCGAAAGGCAATCCAAGGGCGGCCCACGTCCGCAGCCCTGCGTGATTCCCGGACGCAGCTCAGCGAGCCAGTTCCAGCAGCCAGCTTGTTAGCGGATTTCGGACGAGGTGCGACGAATGGCTATGGTGACCGCTGCGCCAATGATAGCGGCGGCGAACCCGCACCTTCCCAGTCCATCGCTGTGGCTCCGCCGGAATCGCCGAAGCCGTTGCATCGAGCCGCGTCACCCTAACGCGCGCGAGTCCCTCCCGCCTCAATCCGAGTCGGTCTGCCGCAGACGGTGAAAGATCGATTCCGCGTCCACGTACGTACGGACCGCGATCGTTGACCCGAACCACCACGGACTGACCGTTCTCGAGATTAGTTACACGTGCATAAGACCCTAGCGGCAAGGCGCGCGAAGCCGCGGTCAAACGATGTGGATCAAAGGTCTCGCCTGTGCTGGTGCTACGGCCATAAAAGCCCGGCCCGTACCATGACGCCACGGTCACATGTGGGGCGGAGAGGCTCCGGCTGCTTAAAGGGGGAATGGTTGACGGTAAGCGTGCGACGGAAGCGGATGGCTGCGACGAGCATCCAGCCGCCGCGGCAGCGAACAGTAAGCACGCACGAGACCAGACCGACACTGCATGATCATGCTCTTAGCGCGGCGGCACTATCAAGCTTAAAGCAAATCGCTAATGGATTTTTCGATGGTAGCCCGACAGTTATACCTTATCCAAGACCATCATTAGCAAGACCAAGGGCAAGTATACCAGTGATACCAGCATGACGTTGCGTGCGGCAGCGGCCGTCTTATCTCCGCACACCAGCCGAATCGCGCGATATAACATCCACAGTCCCAACATTAAGGCAACCGCCATATAAGCTCGTCCGGCAAGACCCATCCAAGTCGGAACGGTTCCAAACCCGACTAGCATCCCACTTGCGGTAATCATTACGGCGTTGACTGGATTGCCACTAGGCCGGTCCAACGGTAGCAACGACAAACCCGCGCGCGCGTAATCGGCTTGATAGATCCGCGCAATTGAGAGTGAGTGTGGCAACTGCCAGAGCAGCATGATGCCAAACAAAACAAAAGGTTCGACGCCGAGCGTCCCGCGCGCCGCGGCCCAGCCGATCACTGGTGGCAGCGCCCCTGGTATCCCTCCCACCATGTGACACAGCCAGGTGAGACGCTTCATTGGCGTGTAACCACCCAGGTAAAGAAGGCTAATCACGCTAGTTACCGATGCCGACAACGGATTCACCGCCGCGTACAGGTAGATGATGCCGGCCAATCCGGTTGCAAGGCCAAAGACGAGCGCTTCGCGCGGTTGCAAGCGGCCCGACGGCAGCGGCCGCGCGCGCGTCCGATGCATCTTGGCATCGAAATCACGCTCGAGATATTGGTTAAGCGCAAGGGTTCCGCCCGCCGCCAGCGCCGTTCCACACAGCACCTTAAGCGCGCGCGCAAAATCAAATTCGGCGCCGCTCCCCATGTAAAAGCCGGCGAGCGCAGTAACCAGGATCATTGTGACCACGCGCGGCTTGGTGAGTTCGCAATATGCTGTGGCACGGCCGCGCAACGTGGCCGGCGCCATCACGACCGTGGCGGCGTTACTCAAGCGGACACCTGGCGCCGTTTTACACCGAGAGCCGGTGCCGAGGTCACGAGGTTGGCTGGGCTAGTCCGGACTCCGGGTTCATAAGCTCGAATCGTCAACGCGAGACTTGCGCCGAGCACCGCGGCGCCAATCGCGACATGCGCAGTTGTCGGAAGCACGGCTCTTCCACTCCAGATGGTCAGGGCGCCCAACGTTATCTGCAAGACGAGCAAACCGAGCATCAGAATCGCAACATTGCGAAGCGGCCGCTCGGCCGAATAAAAGCGCATCACTCGTGCAAATGTCCAGCCCACTAGCAGAGCGACGACTAAAGCGCCGCATCGATGAGCAAAATTGATCTCAACAGCCAAAGAATCGAACGGCGGAACCACGCGACCAAATGACGTTGGAAAATCCGGAATAGCAAGTCCGGCACCAAGGTGCCGCAGAACGGCTCCGAGCAGCATTTGCAAGTAGGCTGCGGCGGTTGTCACTGTTGCGAGCACACCCAGCGGCGGCCGTTTGCGCGGCAACCGGACCTCAGCAATCTCTCCGGTGCTGCCAAAACCGGGATGCGTGAAAAGCACCATCGAAATCATCAGGCAGAAGAACGCTTGCGCGGCCGCCGCATGCGCGACTGCTAATGGCAACGGCAGCAGCATCAACACGGTAAGCCCCCCTAGCACTGCCTGAAGTACGACAAGTCCGAGGGCTGCAAACGCAGTGACGCGCACCCAAAGCCGCGGTTCTCGCCTCCAGGTCCAAACTGCAAGTATCAGCGTCAGAATACCGACTACACCCGCGGTGAGCCGATGGCCCCATTCGAAGCGGATGCCGCCGGTAAGCGGGGGGACGAGTCTGCCGAATGCCAGCGGCCAGTCCGGCACCGCCAGCGCAGAACCTGTCGAGGTCACCAGCCCGCCGACAAATATCAAAAAGAATGTGGCGGCGGCGCACACCACCACGAAACGATGCAGCGCGAGGGAAGGCGAAGCGATGTTGATAGGCTCGGGCACAAGATCAACCGATTTATCACGGCCAAACCGCAGGCATGAATTTTAGCGGGCTGAGCGCGCAACGCAATGGGCCGTCGGTCCAATAATGCTCACAGGCTCCAGACCTATCCCGAGCGAAGTCAGACTACAGGAACACGAACCGTGCTCACTATTGCGCGACTACTTTTAGCTCAACCACGACACTGGGGGTCGCGACCGCGACCGAACCATATAGCGGTCAATGGCGTTTGTAAGTGTCGACGAATTGTTGAGCCTGGGCTTGCGAAATGCCGGCCATCACGAATTCCAGCTGTGCGCTCTCAAACACCGCCGGACCTTCGCGGTGTGCCTCGGTATCAATAACGCCTTCCATGTTGACTTCGACGCGCTTGAGCGCGACGTTCGCGCCGCGGGCCAGTCGCTCCATCATCAGCGTGGCACACCCAGTGATGCCGGCGAGGAACAACTCACCAGCGCCTGGTGCGTCACCGGGCCCCTCATGGGCAGCGCTATCATCGATAACCACATGGTTATGACGCGCATTCCAGATATGGCGTCCGGGTATACCGGTGCTGACTGTTTTGACCCTAGGCCGGATGTAACGTTCAGCCATCCGCTGCACCTCCCCATGGTACAATTTGAACTATTGAGCCTGCCCCGAATTCGTGGACACTCAGGTTAGGTAGATCTTGATTGATTGGATTTTATGAAATCTTCTCCGGCACGCGCGTGTGCGGAGCGCAGTCCCGCAAT
>Ga0306920_100003036_pt1 | contig 21278 bp, 10 predicted proteins | sample flu12Cox44000170_FD_204666 | JGI IMG/M metagenome (GOLD analysis project Ga0306920, IMG submission 204666) | Lab enrichment of tropical soil microbial communities from Luquillo Experimental Forest, Puerto Rico - flux4day.12C.oxic.44.000.170 (v2)... | ecosystem: Environmental > Terrestrial >... | reverse complement strand
GATATCGTCTCCCACTTGCTCGCTGACCAGGGGATCGTCCAATACTGCCCCCGCGGGTCTTTCGTCCCGAGGACCTTCTCACCCAGGTACTCGATCGCTGCCGTGCGCCCAGGGTTGCCCTGCTCGGGCCACGCGCCGTGCGTGCGGCCGACGGTCTGCAACAGCTGGGCAGCACCGGCAAAGACGTCGCCACGCGCCGTCTGTGAAAACGCGTTGTCGGCGCTCTGCGTCGTGAAGTCGTAGTAGGGACCAGTCCGCGCCAGCGTCCCGGTCAGCGGCACGGTGTTCAAATCCGTGCCGCTCTTCGGCCCGCCAACCGCCTCCAGACCGCGGCCGGTACCCGATTTGGTCTCGCCAACGAGCGTGTAGGAGTCGGGGTGGTTCTGGTCGTGGTGCCAGACCGCATCCATGAAGCGAGTACGGGTGCCGCCGTCTGTGGTGAGCTGATCAGCCACGCGGACGACGTCTTTTTCTGCCTCACCACCACAAAAGCAGCGAAGGGGACCGCGGGTGGCGACGAACACAAGCTTCCGCCTTGCAAACGGCCCGCCGGCTGCGTCGTTGACCGCGCGAAGGGTGTCCGCCATCTCAGCCCACCCCTTGGAATTACCGATAATGGAGAAGAAGTACGACTTGCCTTCGAGGGTCTGCGCGTCCTCGATCACGAGCTCGATCCCGCGCAAGTCGGAGCGCTCCGTTCTATAGCCGAAGCGCTGATCACCGATCTGAATCACGTTCGTGTGCACGTCCGACCCCGAAGCTTGTGTGTCAAATGCGACGTGCTGTCCGGGCACAAGGCCGTAGCTGCCCTCGTTGTCGCGGACCAGGTTGTCGATCAGGCGCCCCGATCCCCGGGCCAATTGCCCGCCGATCTTCTCGCTGGCAAGGTTCAGCTGGCCGGGAATGCCGACCGCGGAGTAGGTACCCCGAAACACTCCGGTTTTCGGGCCCCACCAGTCCCACGGCCGAACCCCGAGCGACGGCCCAAGCGCGTTGAACATGCCGATCGGCGGCTGGTCATGGAACAGCCCGTTGGACTGGGAGGTCGCGATCACGAGATTTGTGTGGTCCCGGTTCTCGAGCTTGGCCAGAGCGTCCCTTACCTTGTCGATGCAAGGCTTAAGCTCGCCGACCTCCGACGGGTACGGGTGCTCGTCTGCCTGTGGGCAGTCATAGCTGGTGTTAGAGACGAGCGCGAGGTCCTCTCGGTTCAGGACCACGACGTGCAGCCACTTTCCCGGAGTGCCGGGGTAAAACGCGTTGAACTCGTGCGTCGGCCCCTCGATCGCGATCCCAGTACCACCGCGGGCCTGTGTGTCGATCGTGACCGACGGCGGCGGGTCGACCTTGACCTCCCGCGGCGAGGCCCGCAACTCGCGGACAGGCCAGGCGCGCATGCGTCCGGAACTGTCGGCTCCTTCGGCTGTCAACGCCTCGTGCCAGTGCGCCTCGTGTAGGCCCGGTACCCCAATCGCCGAGAAGGCACCCGGCCGTAGGTTGGACTGCGATCGAGCGGGCGGGACGCCGATCACGTCGAGCGCGGTCCGGAGCTCGCGAGGCGCCTGGGCGCCGGCGGAGGCTGATGGCTCGTTGGAGACGATTACCAAGTCGCTGGCGTTCAGCCTCCTAAGGTCATTGCGGAGCCGGTCGACGCACAAGTTCTTAATCGTGTCCGGGTTGTCGGAGGAACATGAGAACGCCTTGTTGCGCAGCTCGGCATCGTGAATCGGTGCGAGCGTCTCGCGGTCGAGAACGACGAGGTGTGCCCAAGCTCCTTGATGGGGATTCGGATAGAACCTGTCGCCGACCTGAATCCCGTAGGTGTCGCCGTGACGGGCGATGGTGTCGACGAAGACCGCTGGGGTCGGATCCGTCCGGACCCCTTCCACCATCCGGACCGCAACGCCGCCGGCTCCCGGGGTCAGCACGGACGCAGCCAGCGCGATGCTTCCCACGAGCGCACCGCCGCCGACGCGTCTCGCGTGGACGCGACCCGCGAACAACCCCCGTGTTGCCCCAACGCCAAACACGCGGCGAAGCCCGACGTACCGCTCCAATCTACAGCATCGACATCGTTGACGGTCACCGCCGCCGGCGCCCACGGCAGCACGGGCAGCCCTGGGGTGGGCGGCGTGCCCCTGTTCGAGGCCTGTGCACGGCCAGTCGCTCGCCTTGATCGCGGCTCGACGTGCGACGCCGCGCCGGCTCTGTTCATTCTGTGGTGTCATTGCTTCTTCTCCTCCCGGGCCGGTTGGGTGGGGCTGCTGTTGGTGTCGATTGCAGAGTCGATCGCGCTTGCGAGTGCGGTCCAGCCGCAGAACTCGCGCTGTTGACCGTGGGGGCCGGTGAGGCGGCCGGTGATCGGCTCAGCCCCGCGTTCGATCTCCAAGGTCAGGCGTAGGGTTGCCATGAGGGCGAGTTTGCTCGCGCCACGGGCGGGGCTCCACCCAATGCCACCCCCATCTTTTGCCGCGAGGACCGGAACGTTTAGCCTTCGGGTGGGAAGGCAGAAGGGTGAGCTCCACCGAACAGGCCCGCGCGCCGAGGGCGACAGGTTCGGCGCTGATCGAACGGGACGCGGATCTCGGCGTGCTGTCGGATGCGATCGCTCGGGCCGAGGGTGGTGTGGGCGGGTTGGTGGTGATCGAGGGGCCGCCGGGGATCGGCAAGAGCGCACTGCTCGGCGCGGCGCGAGCCGGGGCCCGTGCGCACGGCATCAGCGTGCTGTACGCGCGCGGCGGTGAGCTGGAGCGCGGTTTCCCTTATGGGGTGGCGCGGCAGTTGCTGGAGCGCCCTGCTCAGGCGGGTGGCGAGGGCTTGCTGGCGGGGGCGGCGGGCCTGGCCCGCGCTCCGCTCGGGCTCGAGGACAGTAGCCAAGCGAGCGACTCGGAACTCAGCGGCGCGCATGGGCTGTACTGGTTGGTGTGCAACCTGGCCGAGCGGGCGCCCGTGGTGCTGATCGTCGATGACGCGCAGTGGGCCGATGACCCCTCGCTTGGCTTTCTGCTGTATCTGGTCCGCCGGCTCGAGGATTTGCCGGTCGCGGTCCTGGTCGCGGTGCGCCCGGGCGAGGAGGGCGAGCTGGTGGCGGGGCTGGTGGCCGCGCCGGGCGCGCGGCTGCTGGCGCCGAGGCCTCTGAGCGCGACCGGCAGCGCCGGGCTGGTGGCGGCCGCGTTCGAGGGTCGCGCGCCGGCTGCGCGGTTCATCTCGGTGTGCCACCAGGTGTCGGGCGGTAACCCGTTCCTGATCGGGGAGCTTTTGCGGGCGCTCGCCCAGGACGGCATCGACCCCGACGAGAGGGGCGCGGAGCGGGCGGCCGGGCTCAGCCCTGATGCGGTCAGACGGAGTGTCCTTTTGCGGATGCGGCGTCTGGCGCCGGAGGCCGGGGCGCTCGCGCGAGCGGTCGCGATCCTCGGCGAGGACGTCGAGGTGCGACACGCCGCGCGTCTCGCCGGCATCCCCGCGGAAGCTGCGTCTGGTGCTGCGGACCGGCTCGCGGCGCTCCACGTGCTCGCCCCGGGCCGGCCGTTGAACGTCGTGCATCCGATGATCGGCGAGGCGATTCGCAGCGACCTGCCAGCGGCTGAGCGTGGGGCGCTGCACATGCGCGCGGCTCGCTTGCTGATCGGCGACGGTGCGAGTGCGGATCGCGTCGCGCCGCACCTGCTGCTGACCGAGCCGCTCGGTGACGCGTGGGTGCAGCGCACGCTGCGCGAGGCGGCTGATCTTGCGAGACGCCGTGGCGCGATGGACACGCCGGCGCGTTGGCTTGCGCGGGCGCTGGCCGAGGGGCTGGCCGCCGACCGCGCCGGATTGCTGCGCGAGCTCGGCGACGCCGAGTGGCTGGCGGGCGACCCTGCGGCCGCGGTCGGGCATCTGCGCGAGGCGTTCGCGCTCGCTGACGAGGACGAGCTGCGCGCCAAGGTGGCCGTCAGGCTCGGTTACGCGCTGGCGGTGACCGGCGATGCTCCCGGCGGGGTCAAGCTGCTGGCGCAAGCCCGCGACCGGTGCGCCGGGGCCGATCCGGACACGCTGCTGGCGCTCGAGGCCGAGGAAGCGAGGTGGCTGGTGCAGACGCCGCTTGGCGCCGGCCGCTGTTGGAAGGCGCTCGAGCGCCACGCGACGCTTGGCGGCGACACTTTCGGCGAGCGCGCCCTGCTCTCCCAGCTGGCGCTATTGCGATGGCGCTCGGGCACGGCCGCGGAGGCGGCGGAGTTCGCCCGCCGGGCGCTGACCGGCAACTGGACGCCGGACGCGAGCGAGTCCTTCGCCGAGTACGCGCAGGCCTGCTGGATCCTGGCCACCGCCGACGCACCCGAGGCCGTGTCGGAGGCGCTGCGCAGCGCCGACCGGCTCGGCTTCGCCCTCTCACCGGCCCTGTCAGGCTGGCTAGCGGTCATCTGGGCGATACGCGCCTTGTTCATCGGTGACCTTCGCGAATGCGAGTCGCATATTCGGGCCGCCCTCGCCTCGGGCGGGCGGGCAGTCATTTTCACGCCCTCGGTGTACAGCTACCTGGCGTGCACGCTCGCCGAGCGCGGGGATCTGGACGGCGCCGGGCGCGCCCTCGAGCAGGCCTACCTCGGACCTGACCTGCCGATCACGATCGGCCTGACGACAGCGTTCTACGCCCGAGGGTACGTCCGCCGGGCGCAGGGCCGGCTCCAGGAGGCGCTTGCAGACTTCCTCGAGCACGGGCGCCGCGACGCCGCCTGCGATGCCGCGAACCCCGCCTACCCGTGGCGGCTCGGGGCCGCCGAGTGCCTGCTCGCGCTCGGAGACCCCGACCAGGCCAGGATCCTGACCGACCAGCACATGGTGCACGCCAGGCGCTGGGGGACGCACTCCGCGATCGGTATCGGGCTGCACGGCCAGGCGCTGCTCGAGAAGGGCGCAAAGCGAATCCAACTGCTCCAAGCCGCGATCGCGGAGCTCGCGCGCTCGCCCACCCGCCTCGCCCACGCCCAAGCGGTCGTCGACCTCGGTGTCGCGCTCCGCGTGGCAGGACGCCGCGCCGCCGCGACCGACGCGCTGCGCGACGGACTGCAACGCGCAAGACGCTGCGGCGCGCTCACCCTTGTCGAGCACGCCCACGCCGAACTGGTGACCGCCGGGGCCCGGCCGAGGCGGCTCCAGTTCTCAGGACTCGAGGCGCTCACCGCCAGCGAGCGGCGCACCGCCGCGCTCGCCGCCGAAGGCATGACGAACACCGAGATCGCCCAGGCCCTGTTCGTCACCAAATCCACCGTCGAGAAGCACCTCACCCGCGCATACAACAAACTCGACCTCCACTCCCGCGAACAACTCGCCGCAGCACTAACCCAACCCGAATGATCAGCTGCGCACGGTCCCCAGTTCGAGGCCCCTCCGCCGCTTGTAATACAGCCGGGTGTTGAGCCGAACTCAACCGCCGGCTCGCGCGAGCGATCCCGGCGGACAGCACACCAAGATCCGCGTCGCGCACCAGCAGCGCGGTTTCGCTCGCGGTCGGCGCCCGGGCCTGTTCGGTCGAGCTCACCCCCCGTTCCCCGCGGTCAATCCCAAACGTTCCGGTGCGAGCGCCAAAAGATGGGGGTGGTACTGGGTGGAGCCGGGCGCGCGGCGCGAGCACACTCCCCCTCGTGGCAACTGCGCCTGAGTTTGGAAACCGAGCAGGCAGAGGAATCAGGGGTGTTTCATCGGGCGCGAGTTGAGGGTCGGACCGGGAGACGGATCGGTCTCGCGCTGGCGGTGACTGGACTACTCATCGCCGGCGTCTTCATCGCGGTGACTGCCGCTGGGGCGGCCGGACCCGCTGGACCATCGGCTTGGGTAGCGGGTCCGGCCGCCCCGAGCGCCGACACGGCTACGGCAACTGCTCTTCCGTCGACCGGTGGCCAGGAGTCGGGCGTGCTCGCGGCCGCGATCTCGCGGGACCCCTCGCTCGCTCACGACGGCGACGGGATCGCGACGGTCGAGCTCGCCGATGTCAGCTCGAGCAACGTCGCGGTGCGCCAAGTGAAGGCGGCGATCCTGGCGCCGGCTCCGGCAGGAGTGAAGGCAATCCGCGCTGCACCCGGTTGGAGCTGTGCGATTTCGAACGCGGGTCACCTCGTGTCGTGCACACTGCCCGTAGGCGTAACCACGGCCAGCTCGCTATCGCCGATCAACCTCGCCGTCGCGGCAGTCGGCACCCGGGGCAAGCCGTCGTTCGGTCGCGCGAACCTTCAGGTTCAAGCCTCCTGGGTCCAGCCAGGTTTCAACGGTCGTCCGCTTCCGCGCAGCTCCGCTGCGAGCCTGGTGGTCGACGAGCGAGCGCCGCTCGTCGTGCGGGCGCGTGCCGTCGACGGGACCGTGACCGATCCCGTCAGTGGCTTTCCCACGGCGACCGAGGTCCTGGAGGGCGTCGTCGGGCGCCGCACGGACGAGCCGATCACCTTCGGCTGGCGGCAGCTTTGCGGCCGCGGCTGCGCCCGGGTCCGCTGGGCCACGGCGACGCACGGCGTTTTGGTCGACGGCGAGCAGCCGACCGCCGGCTTCAGCCCCCCGCACGTCGACAAGCCACAGCTGCTGCGCTTCGCGCTCACCGCGTCCGACCCGCGCGGAGCTGTCAGCGCCGTCGCGACCGTCCGCGTGCTGCCAGAGCAGATCGAGCGACTCAATCCCAGGCTGAGCGCCGCCGGGCTCGCGGGAGCACGGCTGCGCTCGAGCCAACCTGCCATCACCCGGCTCGCGAGCGGGGATTCCGACCAGGCGGTCGTCACGATGGCGCCATCGGGCATCTACCGCGCGACGGTCGACGGCGTCGTGCGGCTCGAAGCTCGCGTCGGCGGGCAGCACGTGACGCACGTCAGCTGGCGCACTTCGTTCGGGCCGCCCGGGATGCTCGCCGGGGCGGTGCGGGCCGGCACCCAGATCGAGTTCCGGGCGCCCGCGGTTCCCGGGACCTACGCCGTGCGGATGGCCGCCCGCACACCCGCCGGCGGCTTCTCGCACGAGGAACTGCTCGAGGTCAATCCTGGCCGCCCTGCCGTCGCGGCTGACACCACCACCTGGGCCGCGATGGCAACCGGTCGTGACCATGCCTTCTGCGCCGTGGTGGACGCGGCGCGACTCGGCGGAGCGGTCTCGATCCCGCTCCGCTCGGGCGGGTCCTTCACAGCCCAGACGAACCGGCCGGTCACCGACTGCGCGCACACCGAGCAGATCGTCTTCACCGGCGGTCGGACGAAACTGGGCTCGTTCGAGCTCGAAGGGCTCCGCGGCACGATCACCCGCGGACGTGGCGTCAACATTGTCGCCGGCATCGCCGTTGCGCCCGAGTTCTGGAAGGCACAGGCGGAGAGCGCGGCCGACGCACGGGTGCGCACCGTCCACGGCCCGCTTCTCGCGCAAGCCGCCCAGGCCGGCCTCGGGCCCGCGATCCCATTCGAGGTACCGGAAACGACTGCGCCCGGGCCCGGCCCGAGCAGCGAGTGCGTTACCGGCGTTGGCCTCGGGATCCCGCTCACGGACGGCGGCTTTGGCGATTTCTCGGGCCAGCTGACGATCGGTCGCTCCGGGCTGTCCGACTTCCCCCTCGGCGGGTCGCTCCCGGGCGGGTGGAAGATGGACTGCATCAGCCTGTCGGTCGCACCCGACGCCGGCCGCTTCGAACTCAACGCCGACGCGAGCGGGCCGAGCGCTACCGGCGGCAAGTTCTCGTTGTTCGGCGTGCTCACGTTCGATGGTCAGGTGAGCGTCTCGGTGATCGGAAGCAACCTTGCCGTGTTGGACTCCGGCGACGGCGAGCAGGCGACGCTGACCGCTCAGGGCACGCTGACGGTTCTGCCGGCTCTGCACTTCGGCACGACGAGCGGCTACTTCCCGGTGATCGACGTCTCCGTCAGCGCCGCGATCAACAACTACCGCCCGGCGCAGAACATGACGCTCTCGGGCCAGGTGTCGTGGTCGCTGAACGGGCCGTTCGAGCTGGCAGGGACGCTCGTCACGGATGTGAAGGGCACCAAGATCAGCACGAGGGTGATCGGAAGCTACAGCGACGCGAACAACTGGAGGCTGTTCGCCGAGCTGAGCACGGGACCCGAGGGGCTGCCGATCGGCAACCCGACGCTGCTGAAGCTCACCCTGCTCCAAGGCGAGCTCGAGAACAGGGGCGGAAAGCTCAGCATCAGCCTCAAGGGTGAGGCGGCCGACATCCACGGGATCGAAGGGGTGAAGGCGACCTCGGCGACGGTCGAGTTCACGACCGCGTGCCAGTTCCATGGCGAGCTGACCCAAGCACCCGACGGGACCCGCGTGTGCCTGTTGATCGACTCCGCTTTTGAGATCACGCTGCCGGGGTCAACCTCGCCGCTGAAGGTCAGCGGCCGGGTGAAGCTCGACTTCACGACACTGAAGTTCGAGGTCGTCGGCAGTCTGTCGCAGTTCGGTCCTGATGCGTTCAAGCTGCACGACATCCAGGCGTTCGTGACGAACGCCGCGCCGCCGCTCAACACCTGCTCGGGCGTAGCGCGGGCGGCGACCGCAGGGGGTCTGTCGTTCGGCATCACCGCCAAGGGCGAGGTGCTCGGGCTTCCGCTCAACTTCACCGGTGCGTACCTGGCAGGCAATCCGGTGCAGTACTGCCTGGGAGCCGACCTCGGCGCCGCGGAGCTGCCGACCGGGAGCTCGGACACGCTGAGTCCGAGCACTGGCCCGGCACCCGGCCAGCCCAGCTGCGAGCGCCCAAGCGACCCGACGCTTCAGCAGCTGCACTTCGAGTACTCGAGCACGACCGAAGAAGGGTCCTTCACGGCGCGTTTCTGCCTCCCGGCGGCCGCGCGCGAGCGGCTCGGCACGATCGGGAAGGGAGTAGGAGGACTAAGGCTGACGTTGTCGCGGGATGGCTTCGTCGGCTTCGCCCACTACACGCTCGGGCGCACCGTCTGGTTCGTGAACGCGCTCAACCAGGATGAGCCGGACCCAACCAAGGCCGCAGTCGGGTTCAGGGGCATGAGCTTGGCAGTCGAGGCGACGAGGTCCGCCGGGCTGAAAATCGGGCTGGCGGCTGACGGCGAGCTCCAGCTGCCGAAGCCGACCGCGGCCAGCGGCGGCGCCGGAACGCCGGCATCGCAGGTCCCGCTTTCGCTCCGAGCGGATCTGAGCCTCGGCCCCCAGCCGAGGTTCTCGTTCGTGACCTCGCTCGGGAGAAACGTCGCGGGCCAGCCTTGCAACGGCACGACCGCGTCGATCAAGGACGCGTTCGGTGCGCCCGGATTCAACATCTGTCAGGTCGGGCTCGGGGGAGCGATCGGCGCGTCGGGCGTGGAGCTGTCCGCAAACGCGAAGTTCACACTGCCAACCGAGTGGGGGAACCAGCTCGGGGTGCGGAACGCGTCCTTCGAGATCGGCTTCAACGTCTCCGCGCTGACCCCGTGCATCGACCTCAACGTCCAGAAAGCCAACTCCGACGGAGGTCCGGCGCTCGACCTGTTCGACAAGGGGGCGATCGTCGCCGACAAGGCAAGGCTGACGATTGCGCCCAACGGGTGTGAATTACCCGGCCGTCCGCGGCTCAACCCCGGATTTGTGTTCGAGTTCAAGGGCACCATGTTCGGCACCCCGACCGATGTCAATCTCGAAGTGACACGGCTGCCGGCGGGGCTGAAGATCAATTTCACACAGACGACCGGAGCGTCGACGCTCGGCCCCCTGAAGTTCGGCGAGACGCATATTCATATGCTGCTCGACCCGTCTGCGAACGAGTCGAAGCTGGGCCTGAGGACGGACCTCACGATCGGCCAGACCAAGATCACTTTCGACGGAACGTTCCACGCCGTGGGCACGGGGCCCGCGCGCAAGGTCACTCTCGATGTGACGGCCGGACTGCACGGCAACCTGCTCGGAGTCAGGCTCGACGGCGACGTGAAGCTGCACTTCGAGAGCGCCACCGGTCCAGACGGGAGAGCCGACACCAAGGCGCAGTTCAGCGGCAAGGTCACAGCCGACCTGAGGCTCTTCAAGGCCGAAGTCGAAGTCAAGACGCTCACCTACGACAGCGCGGCCCGCCCGCACCCAGGCCTCCAGGCCCTCGACTTCACCGTCAGCGCAAACGTCAACATCGGTCCCGCAAGCGCCAACGGCGCGATCCAGGTCCTGTACACGCGCGCGCCCGAGGTGTTGAAGGTGTCGATCAACGGTCGCTGGTCGCTCTGGGGCACCGAGCGCGGGAGCATCAACCGCACCTGGGATCTGAGCCGGATCGAGATTCCGTTCACGATCGTGCCACCGGGCGGACACATCACGCTGGCCCGGTTCCCCGTCGTGCTGAAAGTGGCCGGCGACGTGTCGGGGGCGCTGATCTGGACGCCCAGCGGCGGCTTCAGCGTGACCACCGACTTCAAGGCATTCCGGATGGACGTGTGCGACCCGTTCGAGGTGCTCTGCTCGACGCTCGCCGACTTGAGCGTGAACAGGGACACCGGCGAGGTGACCGGAACCGTGCTGGGGATCCGCTACAGGGCGAGCCCGAGCGAGTACGCCGCCGGTGAAGGCAGGGCGCAGCTCCCCGCGATCAGCAACGAGGGGATGATCGTCAGTGGCCGCTCCCGCAAGTGCGTCGACCTGCAAAACGCCAACACCCGGGACGGGACTTTGGTCCAGATCATCGACTGCCACGCCGCATCCACGGACAGCAGCGTCCCACGCCAGTGGTCGCTCGCCCAGCGGTGGGAGCTCGAGCCGAGCGGCAACATCAGGGACGGCGGACACAAAACCTGTCTCGACACCAACGGGGACGGTGTCTACGTTCTGCATTGCATCCCCGGTAATCCAAACCAGCACTGGCACACAGACTCCCTCGGGCACTTTGTCGGCCTCGGAGGCAAGTGCCTCGAGGTGCCCGGAGCCGCCGATCAGCAGCTCACGCCGCTGAAGCTTGCGCCATGCGTCCGGGACTTGAGCCAGCGCTGGGCGATGTCCGGTGCGCTGGGGCTGGCGACCGGGCCCTGGTGCGCGGCCGGCAAGGATGGAAGCACCGCGACGCTCACGCCGCTCGTGCTGGTGCGCTGCGATCACACCACGACGAACTACGACTTCAAGACCAACCCCGACGGCCGCCTGCACGTCACCGACGCCAACTGCGTCGACGTTGGACCTGATGGCGCCGCGGTCATCAGAGTGTGCGAGCGGGGCGTGTCCGAGTCGACCCTGCGGTTCGAGATGATCAACGGGCACGTCAAGCCCGCCGGCGTCGACGTGTGCCTCACCGCGCCGACCGTGCCGAAGGCCGGAGCATCCCTGGATTTCAAGAAGTGCGCGCGGACACTCGACCAAGCTTGGTTCTTCGGTCGCGTGGTAAGGGGCCGTCTGTGACCGACGACAGACCCCCCCAGACGCACACCACGGCGACCGCGATCCGCGCCCTGCTCGCGAGCATCGCGATCGTGCTGGCGTCGGCGCTCGCGCTGCCCGCGGCGGCCGGCGCGTATTTCGACGGCGGTAACGGCAAGTGGGTCCCAGGAAGCGTGCTAATCAAGTTCGACACCCAGGATCGCCACGCGATCCAGTTGTTCCTCGAACGGCTCGGGGCGTACCTCGAGCGCCCGCTGCCGCTGATTCGGGGCGGATACGAAATCCGGGTGGCCGGCATCCTCCCCGAGGCGATCGACACCGCCTTCGCGCTGTCACGCGAAGAACACGGCTTACATGCCGCGCGCGTCGAGTGGGCGCAGCCGGACTACTACTTCCACTGGAAGTATTTCGCGAAGCCCTATCAACAGGCCTACTGGCCGAACGACCCGATGTTCTGGCCGTTCAAGCGGACGACGCCGAGCAATTGCTCGGCCAGGAGCCTGCTTGGCCAGGCCGGGCTGTGGCCGTGGTACGGCAACCTGGCCAATCCCAGCGGTCCGTGGGATGAGTGGAATCCGTTGCCAAGTGAGAATCGCGTGGTGCAGAGCTCGTCCTCCCGGGTCGGCCTGTCCGGTGCCGCGAGCACGTCGGTCGACGTGCTGCCGGTGTGGAACGCCCTCTCGGAGAGTCTTCCGAACGGCACCCGGACCACCGGCCCCACCGCGGACATAGGCGGGGTCAAGTTTTGGGACACCGCCGATCAGCACCGGTCGGGGATCGCGGTGCTCGACTCCGGTCTGTCCAGCGCCCCCGACGTGAAGGGGCAGGTCGAGGGGCTGATCAGCGTCGGTCGAGAGCAGTCAGACAAACCGTCGCGCGAGTACTCGGTCGAGCGCTTCACCTACATCTTCAACAACCTGAGCCTCAACCGCTACGAGGAGATCGCGGCGATCCGCGAGGAGCTGACGGGAGTGCAGCAGCACGTTCTCGACGATCGGTCGCTCCTTCCGATCGACGACCTGGGTTCGGCTCCGGGTGGCCTCTCGGTGCCAAACGGCTGCGACGGACATGGCACCGAGGTGGCGTCGGTGGCGGCCGCGACCGCGAACAACAGCGTCGGGATCACCGGCGTGGGATGGAATGTGCCACTGTTCGGAATCCGGCCCGGAGCCCCGGTGCTCGACGACCAGCCGGTCCCCGACCAGCAGCAAGATCTTGCGAAGCTCGTCCTTCAATCCGGGGAGCATCGGCCGGTCGAATTCGACGATGCCAGCGTGATCGACGCGCTCGGCATCGTGAAAGCGCTGCGCGCGCCGGTGCTCAACATGAGCTGGGGCTCGCAGCTGTTCAGCGCCCAGGAAGTGCACGGCGACCAGCGGGTGATCGTCAAGAGTCCGGCGGTGGTCGAGGCGATGGGACGGCTGCTGACGGGCGGGACCACACTCGGGGTCACCGCCGCGGGTGACGGCAAATACGGCAGCGGCCCGCGTAACGCCGGAGCCGAGACCCGCTCGGGCGACAGATTCGCGGCTCAGCTCCCGTGCGCCCTGCGGTCCCTTGGCGCGTATAGGCCACGGGTCCTGGTCGGGAAAGGGGCTGAACCGGTGCCGTTTGACCCCGGCGCCTCGTGGGACTCCGCCAACCTGATCTGCGTCACCGGAACCTTCACGGACTCCACGAATCTGGTCACAGGCGAGCAGGGCGAAGGGGCAGGCGACAGCGCCGTCCAGCTGGCCGCTCCCGGAGTCACGACGGTGGCAAACCGTCCGAAGGGACCGGCGCACAACCCCGACGGAACGTACCGGCTCGCGACCGGGACTTCGTTCGCGGCGGCGATGGTGTCGGGCGCGGCGGCGTTGCTCCGCGAGGTCGCCCCCAAGGCCCCGATGAGCATCATCGCCCACGCCCTCCGAGTGGGGGCACGCCAGTCATTCGACCTGAATCGGCTCGTCCGCTATGGCCAGCTCGACGTCGCATGCTCCGCACTTTGGCTCGCGCAGCGGGCGGCAGCGAACCCGGGGTGGGAGGTTCGCGTCGCACCCTCAAAGCTCGAGGGCAGCGCGACCGAGCACTGCTTCAGAGCCAACGTCATCTACTCGATCGGGACCTGGAGCCTCCCGAAGGGCAACTTCGATCCGAACAGCGTCACGGTTGACGACGGCGGGCTCTCGGCGGTGGGAATCCTGCGCAGGGCCCGTGGCATCAACCTTCCCCAGGAGGCGTTCGCCCAGGCGGGGTCGGGCGCGACGGCCCGTGGGGTCCAGCAGGCGGTGCTCGGTCCCGAGTCGACCTGGAATCCCGACAACACGGCGTTCTTCCAGATCGGGCCCGGCAACCCGCTCCAGCGGCCGCAATCTCCACCGCAGCAATTTGTCTACAACTTCCAGGGCAGGTCGATCGCGTGCCCGGCCAACTACAGGCTGACGGCGTTCCGGCTCACCTGGAAGGACACGATCCATCCTCAGGGATATATCTGGTTCTCGCCCGACGTCAGCCTGGCCGCTTCGACCTTCATGGTCGCTCTGATCAAGCCCTGGTGGTGGAACTTGCTGCCCGACACGATGCACATCAGGGTGACCGCGCAGTGTGTGCGACCTCCGGCGAACCAGGAGCCGTAGCCGGGTGTGGGGGGTGACGGGTTGGTTAACGACCGCGGTCGGCGTCGCGCTGGCCCTGGCGCTGCCCGGCAGTGCGTCCGCCCTCGACAGCGGTCACGGCAGCTGGGAGCCGGGCATGATGCTGGTGCGGTTCCGGCCATCGGTCGGCGCCTCCGAGCGCGCTCGGATCGCGAGCGCCGCGAGCGCGCGTCTCTACCAGCGGCTGCCGCTGGTCGACAACCTCTGGGAGCTCAAGACCGACGGCAAGGTCGAGAGCGCGATCGCGCGCCTCGAGGCACAGCCCGGGACCGAGTACGCACAGCCCGACTACGTGAACGATCGCATCCTCACGGGCGCGTCCTACTTCCCGAACGACCCATACTTCTGGCCGTTCAAGCTCGCCACCGCGATGGGGTGCTCGACCGCGACCCCCCTGTCGGGGTGGCAGTACTGGCCGCTCGGGATGAACCTGACGGACCCGGCGACGGCCGGGGCAAACCAGAGCCCGCTGAAACCCGAGCAGCAGTGGACGATGCCGGGAGGCGACCCAAAATATGCGAGCTACCACTCGATCAATGTCCTGCCGGTCTGGCAGCTCCTACTCGACGACCACCGCCTGGGCACCGGCGGTACGACGAAGTGGACCTCGACCCAGATTCGCACAGACGGTGTCGGTGTGATCGACACGGGCATCGCCCCTCACCCCGACCTGAACGGTCAGATCGCCGCCGAGTGGAGCGTCGTCAACTCGGCGGAACGGGACGCGGCCGGCGCGCTCGCCCAGCAAACGCGCATCCGCGAGGTCTTCAGCGATGATCCCGGACGCGACGACCTGGAACCGGTCCGCATCGCCTTCAAGAGCGAGATAGACGGCGGCAAGACGCAGCTTCAGGCAACCGATCGTCCCCTGTTCCTGCTCGACGACGCCTTCGGGTTCGACACGCGGAGCCGGGAACAGAGTGTCCCTCCGCTCCCCGATGGCTGCACCACCCACGGGACGGCGGTGGCCTCGCTCGTGAGCGCCCGCGGCGGCAACGGCGTCGGCACCGTCGGCGCCGGCTTCGACGTTCCCCTGATCGGGATCCGCCAAGGGATGCCGTGGGACCGTCCGGGCGGCCCGAACGCAAGCGACCAGCGGCTCGTGCACGCGCGCGAGGAGTGGAAGCAGTGGGAGGGCGGGGCAGCGTTCAGCGACGCCGAGCAGATCGACCAGTACGCACTCGTCGAGGCGCTGGGCCTGCCTGTCATCAACATGAGCTATGTCTTCCCGCTCGTGGCGAAGCTCAGCGACACCAAGGGCGTCGAGCACCCCGTGATCAAGGAGCCGGCCGTCGTGGAGGCGCTGGCGCGCGTGCTGTCGACCGGCAGGACGCTCGGGGTCGGGGGCGCCGGAAACTTCCAGGAGCTCTATGGCAGCGGAAACAACCTGACCGGCGCGCGGCTGTACGACGAGAGCGCGGCGATCCGCGGCGTCGAGCAACCGTGCGGTCTTCCGCTGATCGGCAAGCTCCACGCCTGGACGGCAAAGACGATCTTCGGCTCGAGGGAGGTGGCCAGCGAGCCATACGACCCAGGGGTCGACTGGAGCAAGGTCGAGCTAATCTGCATTGCCGGTACGAGCTCCAGCGATTCGAGGCTGGTCAACGGGAGCGGCGGTGGCGACGCCGGGGTGCAGCTGGCGGCACCCGGACAAGGTCTGACGATCGACACGCGGCCCGCGGTGAGCGATCCGCTCGGCGAGCACGCGTACAGGCTCGGCGCCGGCACCTCCTTCGCAGCGCCGATCGTCGCCGGCGCCGCAGCGTTGCTCCGCGTCGCCGCGCCAGGGGCGCCGATCGACATGATCCGCCGGGCGCTCGAGCACGGCGCCCGGATGAACTTCAACCTCCAGAACAAGGTCCGCTACGGCTCGTTGGACGTGGCCTGCGCGCTTCGCTGGCTGGATGCCCGCCGCCGGCCCGACTGGAAGATGCTGCCGCTCAGCGAGCAGGCCGACCCCAACGCCTATCCCGGCTTCATCGCCGCAACGAGCGCCTGCGGCGGCCGGCGGCCCGAGATCAGCGAGAGCCGCCTCCCGGTGGAGAAGGCAAAGCTCTACGGCGGTCTGGCGTACGGCTCGCTGCGAGCCGTGATCGCGAGCGCCGATCATGACTACACCGATCCCGACAGCGTCGCGCGCCGCTGGCAGGAGCTGCTGATCGCGAGCTCCGGTGCTGCATTCACCGGCGGCGGGACCGCATTTCCGATCGGGCGGGGGTTCGGCCGGCCGCTGTCGGCCTCACAGCTTGCCGACACCGGGCCTGTCTACCGAGCGGGCGGCGTCACGGTGGGCTGCCCGACCGAGGGCTACGCGATCACCGGCCTCCAGGTGGTGCTGGCGAGCGTGATCAGACCGCCGGGCTGGGTGTTCCCGACCGACTCGCAGAAACCGACCAAGCACATCGAGCTGATGGTCGCGTTCGCCAAGCCGTGGTATTCGGGGTTCGTCGATTCCAGGCTCGTCGTCCGCGTCAGGGCGATCTGCCAGTACTTCCCGCAGGTGACGCAATGAAGCTGGTTGCAGCCGTCATGGTCGGCTGCACGCTGGCATTTCCGGCCTTCGCATCCGCGCTCGACGGCGGCGGCGGAGCGTGGGTGCCCGGGGAGCTGCTAGTGCGCTGCGGTGTGGAGCGTAAGCGACTTGGCCGAGAAGAAGTCGGAGGTCTATCGCGACGAGTTCAGCAGCGAATCGCTCTCCGCAGCGATGCAGAAGGTCCCGGCGGGGGCGAATTCTGAGAAGTGGACCGCATTGATCATTCAGGGATCCAGCACCGAGCCGCCGGGGCCGCTACCGTATCGGCCGGTCTTCAAGGTCGGGGACCTGGGGTTCGCCAAGCCGCTGAACCCGAGCGACATCGCGGACAAGTGTTTCGTTTCGGCCTGGTGGCGCCGGGGTGCCCGGCCGGCTACGCGATCACCAGGCTCCTGGCGAGCTTCACAAACGCGAGCTCACCGCCCGGCTGGGTCTTCCCTTCGAACGAATTCGCGCCGAACGGGCAGATCCAGCTGGCCGTCGTCGTGAAGGACCCGTGGTACAGCTTCGCCCTCGGTGACCCCCTCCGCCTCCGCGTCGAGGCGCTCTGCCAATACTTTCCACAGATCACCCGATGAGGCGCCGCTCGCCCGTCCCGTGATCACCGCAGCCGTAGCGCTGGCTCGCGCCACGGGGCGGTGGAGCGACACCGCCCGACCAGGTGACTGCCTGGCTCGTCTCCCAGAGCGGCCCGGCCTTGGCCGTGCGCGGCAGCGACCCGGCGCTTGCGGCACTCGGCGATCGCCCTTGCAGTCGCCTTTCCGATCGAGGCCGCGTCGTAACGAATGCGCCGGAGCTCATCCGGAGCCGAGCCGTCTCAGGGCACTCGAGCGCGGAGCGTGAGCTTCCTACGCCGCGCTACCCGAGCGAGCACCTGCTGCGTCAGGCACGGTGGCTGTGAACTCATCGTGACCATGTCGCCCTGACGCGCTTGCTTTGCCACGAATGAGTCGCCCGGTGCTGACTGGCCCGACGACGACGGAGGCGCCAGCTCGCTGACCGGTAGACGAGTCCTGCGCCACGCTACCAATCCTGCCAGCGCGGCGGACCTGCTTGACATGCGGACGTGCCTCGTTGACCCCACCTTCGCGTCTCTGCTGCGCGCGGTCTGCGGGGCTCGGCACCGGTTGAGGAGCGGGCGCTCGCTCAGACGCAACCGGGTCCCTGCTGGCCGCGTGATGCAGGTGTACCGCGGTGGCGGCCAAATGGCCGTCGTAACATGAAACGCAGGTCGGGTTGTTTGTCGGCCGCGCCAAGGGCGGCGACGCGGCGACTCTTATGCCAGAAGGCACGATCGGGCGAGAGCGCCGCTCCTCGTCCATCCCAGCGCTCGGTTGGGGGTGAGCTTGACCCGATCCGCAGGACGCTGTAGCGCGCCGCCGCGCGTGTGTGGTCGGTGGCTGGCGATCGCGCGGCTGGTGTAGCGAATCGCCGAGCGGGCCGGGGTAGAGCCGCTGTCCGTCTAGGGCAGGTGCAGGCCGTAGTAGCCGATGTCGCGCTGGCGCCCCTGGACGGGCGTGTAGCTGATCCACAGCCGGAGGGTGACGCGGTAGCGGTGATGAGCGATGAGCAGGCGACCGCGTGCGTTCGGTCTGACGGTGATCGACAACACGCCGGCGCGGGAGGCCCTCGCGTGCGCGCGCGCGAACACGAACCGGCCGGTGGCGGGCTGTAGCAGCCGGGCGATCCCGGCCGCGAGGTTGTCCTTCCACGCGGTCACGAGTACATCGATCACGCCCGCCCCGGGCGCCCTGACGGTGACGATGAGCGTTCCGTCGCGGTGCGGCTTGTGCCGTACGCTCGTGAGCTTGTTGTTCGCCAGGACCGTGTAGGTCACACTCTGCGCGGCCAGCTGGCCGTCGCGACTTCTCGCGGTCACGGTGAAGGTGTGTCGGCCCGGGCGCGAGGTGTCGATCGCCCGTGCGTTGGCGACGGTCCCGGTACACGAGGCGATCCCGGGGCCGCTGGCCCCCTCCAGGCAACGGAAGCCGGCGGTTACGCGTTGGCCGAACCGGTAGGTCCCGCCGCGCTTTGGTCTGGTGATGACCATCGACGGCGCGCCGGCGACCGTGTAGGGCAGGCTGACGCGGGCGCTCTGCCCGTCGCGCGAGGTCGCGGTCACCGTGTAGGTGAACGAGCCGGTCCTCGAGGTGTTCAGGTGCCCTGGGCTCGTTGAACTGTTGGAGTCCTTGCATGAGCTGATCCCTGGACCGTTGGTCCCCTCAGAACACGAGAAGCTCGTGGGCACCACCTGCCCCATCGCATACGTGTCCCCCGACGCCGGCGAGCTGATCGACGCGGTCGGAGGCGAGGCCACGTTGTAGGTGATGCTCGCGGTGCCCGTCAATCCGTCGCCGCTGGTGGCGGTCACCGTGTAGGTGTGCGAGCCGACCGTGGAGGTGTCGAGCTGCCCGCTCCCACCGCTGGCGCCGTTGGAGTCCTGGCACGAGGAGATTCCGGGGCCACCGGTGCCCTCGGTACACGAGAAGCTGGTCGGCACCACCTGACCGACCGTGTAGGTCCCACCCGAGGACGGCGAGGAGATGGAAGCCGTCGGTGGGGCTTCGACGGTCTGCGTGAGCGCCGGGGACGCGCTGGGCGTGTTCGCGGTGTCGCCGCCGTAGACGGCGGTGATGGTGTGGTTGCCCGCCGACAGTGCGCTGGTCGTGCACGTCGCCGTGCCACCGCTCACCGGCTGGGAGCCGCAACCCGCGATCGCGCCGCCGCCGTCCCTGAAGTCCACGCTGCCGGTCGGGCTCAGACCGGTGATCGTCGCGGTGAACGTCACCGGCTGACCGGGCCGGGACGGGTTCGGCGAGGAACCCAGGGTCGTGCGCGAACTCGCCGTGTAGGAGATCACCACCTGCCCATTGCCCGGGTTCGCGCCGTCCGTCCGGCTGATATTCGTCGCCGAGCTCGCCAAGAACGAGCCACCGCCACCGCCACCGCCGCCAGCCGACCCGGAGGCTCCACCGCCGCCGTTATAGCCGCCACCGCCACCACCAGCGCCGGGGGCCGCGCCGCCGCCCCCGCCAAAACCGCCGTTGGCCGCGCCGGCGGTGCCCCCGGCCGCGCCGTTGGCCAGCGCCTTCCCCCCGCCCCCGCCGTTGGCGCCGGCGCCGTCGGTGCCGTCGCGCAGCAGACCCCCGCCGCCGCCACCGTTGCGGCAGCTGGTGCCGCTGCCGCCGCTGCCGCCTGTACCGCCCGTGCCCGGCGCGCCGCCGCTGCAGCCAGGAGGGCCGGACCCGCCGGCGCTGGCCGCCGTCGAGGCGCTCCCGGCGCCGCCCGCGCCGTTGCTCGCGCTGCCGCCGCCGCCCGCCGCGGCGATCAACAGGCCACCGGAGGTGGCGGCCTCGTACACGAACGAGCCACCGCCGCCGCCACCACTAGCAGCCACGCTGGCGCCGGCGCCGCCGACCACGACGTGCAGCGTCTCACCCGGGCTGACCGGGAAGTCGGCCTGCACCTGCGCGCCCTCGCCGCCCGCCACGCCAGGGTTACCCTTGCCGCCCTGGGCGCCGTCGGCCGTGACCGTCAGCTGGCTCACCCCGGTCGGGACCGTGAAGGTGGCCGCCGACCCGGTGTAGGGTGAACGTCTGCGAAACCGCCGCGAGCGCCGACCCGGCACGCCACAGATGCACCACCAGCAACACCCCGAACACCACCGCGACGAGCCCAATCCGGCCGACCATCCGGCCGCCAACTTCGTGCCAACGGAAACCCGACATCGGACCCACCCCTTCGTTGTTGCTCACTGCGCCCGACGCGGCCAAACTTCCCACCGGCGCGGGAGCACCGCCAGCCAGCTTCTTCGGTCGTGTCATTGGTTCCTCTCCTGCTCCGCCCCGTGGGTGGGGCTGCTGTCGGTGTCGATCGCGGAGTCGATCGTGGTCGCGAGCGCGGTCCAGCCGCAGAACTCGCGCCCCTGACCGTGCGGTCCGGTCAGCCGGCCGGTGAACGGCTCGACACCGGGCTCGATCTCCGAACTCAGGCGTATCGTTGTCGTGACGGCGAGTGTGCCCGCGCCGCGCGCCCGGCTCCACCCAGTGCCACCCCCATCTTTTGCCGCGAGCACCGGAAAATTAGCCTTCGGGTGGGAAGGGACAAGGGTGAGCTCCACCGAACGGCCCGCGCGCGGACGTCGACCGGGTCGGCGCTGCTCGAACGGGACGCGGATCTCGGTGTGCTGTCCGCGGCGCCGCGGAGGGCACCCCGACCACCAACAGCGACCCGCCCCGCCGCAACCACTCGTACCTATCCACGATGCACCAACCCCCTAGGCCAGACCGATCGCCTTCCACCAACCGCAGCCAATCTCACCGGGCGAAAGCCTCAACCACCCGTGAACGCCTGCCCGCGACCGTCACGAAGGCAATCCTCAACTCGCCTCTGCCCGCGTCGTCAGCTCGGCCGTTGTCCGGAACGTCGACCGGGAGTAGCGCGTTCTCATAAATGCAGGGCACACGCCACCGGCCGTTGTCGGAGCGATCCGGAAGCCCGCAAATTTCAGGAGCAGGTCTGAGCCCAGGGGCCCGCCCAGACCCCTGAGCGCGGAAACGGGGGAGCGCTCGGTTCACCCCATACCTAGTCGGAGTGACGCCTTCCGTTCGCGCCTACGACCGTGTCGTCGAGCGCCACCGCGCGGTCGCGCTCGCCCGGCACTTCCGCGAGGCCGAGGGCCTGTCGATCGCGCAGGTCGCAGACCGCCTGGGGCGTTCGCCGGCGACGATCAAGGCCTACTTCTAATGCGCCGCGAGGCGCCCTGTTGTATCCCCGGCGCAGCCGGGAGGGACTCG
>Ga0306920_100003035_pt1 | contig 21278 bp, 20 predicted proteins | sample flu12Cox44000170_FD_204666 | JGI IMG/M metagenome (GOLD analysis project Ga0306920, IMG submission 204666) | Lab enrichment of tropical soil microbial communities from Luquillo Experimental Forest, Puerto Rico - flux4day.12C.oxic.44.000.170 (v2)... | ecosystem: Environmental > Terrestrial >... | reverse complement strand
CCCGTCGGGGACGCCGCCGTCCCTGAAGGACATCTCGTAGTGCTCGCCGCCGCGGTCGATCTCGAGCACCAGCTTCGACGAGAGGGCGTTCACGACCGAGACCCCCACGCCGTGGAGCCCGCCGGACACCTTGTAGCCACCTCCCCCGAACTTCCCGCCGGCGTGCAGCGTGGTGAGCACGATCTCGGCCGCGGAGCGGTCGGGGAACCGGGGGTGCGGCTCGGTCGGGATCCCCCGGCCGTTGTCGATCACGCGGCATCCCCCGTCGGCGAGCAGCGTCACGTCGATCTGCGTGCAGTACCCGGCCATCGCCTCGTCGACGGCGTTGTCGACGACCTCCCGGATCAGGTGGTGGAGGCCCGCCGGACCGGTCGATCCGATGTACATCCCCGGGCGGATCCTGACTGGCTCGAGACCCTCCAGCACCGTGATGTCGCCGGCCCCGTAGGTCTCGGACCCTCTTGTCTTCTCCGCCACGCAGGGCCCTCCGCTCGTCGCAGATCGTCGCGTGCGCGGGCGTGCGACGAGCGCCGCGCAAGGTCGTTTGTGACCTGTTCCAGCCTACCCGATGGCACCGACTTTCCATGCTCCAGAGACGGTCAAGACGGCCCCTCGAGCGCCCCTCGAAACGCCCCGCGCAACGGTCGTCTCGACGGCGCTCGCGACGCCGTCGGTAGCGTGCCGTGCATCGACGCGAACCGACGCGACGCGCTCATCAACGCGTTCACGCGCTTCCTCCCGCCCGAGGATCGCGAGCGGTATCCGACGTACTGGGCCATCTGTCAGGGCGTCGCCTCGGACAACGTTCTGCTCGAGCTCGCCGAAGTCGTGCCGCCCCCGCAGCTGCCGGTCAACGTCTTCCTCGCGTCCGTGCACGACCTGCTCCTCCGTGGTGCCGAGCACGACCTCGCGCACCGCTATCGCAGCGTCTGTCGTCGGCGCGCCATTCCCTACGCCGCCGTCGAGGACGGCCGGCTCCAGGCCGAGTTCGCGTCGTTCTGCGGGGAGTTCCACGACGAGATCGCCCGACGCTGCGCCGTTCGCGCCACCCAGACCAACGAGGTCGGCCGCAGCGCCGTCCTTCGGGCCGCGCTCGCCTCGACCGACGCAGGTCCCGTCGGCCTCCTCGACGCCGGATGCTCCGCGGGGCTCAACCTGCTCGTCGACGCGTACCGCGTCGAGTACGGACGGGTGGCGGTGGGCCCCCCGGCGGGACCCGTCCTTCGCTGCGAGCTCCGTGGGGCCCTCCCACCGCTCGAGCTCCCCGCCATCCGCAGCCGGGTCGGCCTCGACCTCGCGCCCCTCGACGTGGCCGACCCGGACGATCGGGCATGGCTGCTCGCCTGCATCTGGCCCGACGACCTCGAGCGGTTCGAGCGGTTCGAGGCGGCCGCGGCGATCGCCACCGCTCGACGCGACGAGATCACGTTGCGGCGCGGCGACATGGTCGACGACCTGGGCGCCGCTGCCGCAGAGGTGGACGCACCGCACCTCGTGGTGCTCACCAGCTGGGCCGCGCCCTACCTCCCCCGCAACCGTCGCGGTCACCTCACCGAGGCCGTCGCTGGCGTCGCGGCGACACGACCGACGACGTGGATCGCGATGGAGTTCCCGAGCGTGCTCCACGACCTCGCCCTCGTCGAGCGCGACCTGCCCGTCGCCCAGCGCGCCGCGAGCGTCGTGTGCGTGACGACCTTCGACCCGACCCGCACGTCGCGCGTCGTGGCAGAGACACACCACCACGGCCGCTGGCTCGACTGGCGCGCCTGACGCCCGGTCGCTCAGCCCGGTCGCTCAGCCCGGTCGCACCGTCACCCGGATCCCTCGGGGCGGATCAGCGATCGCAGCGGCGAGCTCGGCGAGCATGGCGGCGGCGTCACGCCGGGCGCGCGCTGCGTGCGCGCCGGACGGGACGGCGACGGTCAGCTCTCCGTCGGAGAGCCGCACCGGCGTCGCGCACGACGCGGAGGCGGCGCAGACCACCCCCCAGGCGGCCTCGACCGCGGCGAACCCCACGAGGTCGACCCGCTCGACCCTCGCGGCGAGCAGGCGGAGGGACCAGGAGAGCGGCCGCGGGCCCGGGTCGTCGTCACGAGCCACCGCGGACCGCCTCGATGTCGATCACGTCGGCGTCCGCGAGCGCCGGGGGCGGTGCGACGGCCGTCGTGAGCAGCGTCTGGCCCTTCGGGAGCAGCCCGAGCAGCCGCTCGGCACGCCCGGCGTCGAGCTCGGAGAAGACGTCGTCGAGCAGGAGCAAAGGCGGGCGGCGCCGGACCTCGGTCACCCGCTCGTGCACCGCGATCCGGACGGCGATCGCAAGGCTTCGCTGCTCGCCCTGCGACGTCTGCGACCTCGCGTCGCGCCCGTCGATCTCGATGAAGAGGTCGTCGCGGTGAGGACCGACGGTCGAGACCGATCGGCGGAGGTCGTCGTCGCGAGCCGCCCCGAGCGCGATGGCGAGCGGCCCCTGCCAGCTCGGCTGGTACGTCAGCCGCACGACGACGTCGGCTGCCGCGAGCGTGCGGTACCGCTCCGCGACGCCGGGGCTAAGCGAGTCCACCAGCTGCGCGCGTCGTCGCGCGAGGTCGTCCCCCAGCGAGGCCAGCCGGTCGTCCCAGACGTCGAGGGTTGCCTCCGCCGACGCGTCCAGGCGGCCGCGGAGCTGTCGGAGCAGCGCGCCGCGCTGCCGGAGGACGCGCGCGACGTCCTCGAGAAGCGGCCCCGCGCTCGCGTCGACGAGCGCGAGCGCGTCGTCCAGCACGTCGCGACGCCCGCTCGGGCCGCCGCGCACCACCGTCACGTCCTCTGGGGCGAACGTGGTCACCGCGACGGCGTCGGCGAGGTCGCGCCTCGTGCGCGCGGGCTGTCGGTTGACCTGCACGCGCGACCGGCCGTGCCGCGAGAGCTGCGCCTCCACCAGCACCTCGCGCAGCTCGTCGAGGACCGTCGCGCGCACGAACGCGTCGTCGGCGCCGGTGCGGATCATCGCGTCGCGGGAGGCGCCCCGGAACGATCGACCCGTGCCGAGGTACCCGACCGCCTCCAGGATCGATGTCTTGCCGGTGCCGTTCGGCGCCAGGAGCACGGTCGTGCCGTCAGGGTCGGGGGAGAAGTGCGCGAGCGGGAAGGAGCGGAACTCGGTGAGGTCGAGCGACGCGAGCCCCACCTCGCTACTGGACGCGGACGGGCATCAGCAGGTAGCGGAACGTGTCGTGCTCGGCCCCTCGGACCATGGCCGGACGGGCCGAGTCCGAGGTCTCGATCACGACCTCGTCCCCGGGCACGGCGTCCACCCCGTCGATGAGGTACGTCGGGTTGAAGGCGATCGTCAGCTCCTCGCCGGTGAAGTCCCCGTCGACGCTCTCCTCGACGTCCCCGAGGTCGTGCGAGACCACCCGGAGGTCGACGCCGCCGGCGCGCATCGTGAGCCTGACCGACGTCGTGTTGTCCCGGACAAGGAGGCGGGCGCGCCGGAGCGCGGCGAGCACCGTCTCCTTCCCCAGGTGCAGCTGGTTGGGGTAGCTCGCGGGGATCAGCTGCCGGTAGTCCGGGTACGCCCCCTCGATCAACCTCGAGCTGATCGTCGCCTCCCCCGCGACGAACGTCACCTCGGTGTCGGAGAGCGCCACCCCGATCTCGTCGCCGTCGCCGAGGGCGCCGCACAGGCGCTGCAGCTCGGTGAGGGCACGCGACGGCACGAGCAGGTCCCGATCCCCCGCGATCGCCGTCCGCCCCGGGAGGTCACAGAGCGCCAGACGGTACGAGTCGGTCGCCACCAGCCGGAGCGTCCCGTCCTCGTTCGTGAAGAGCACACCGGTCAGCAGCGGTCTCGCGTCGTCGCTCGATGACGCGCGCACCACCTGACGGAGCGCCTCGACGAGCTCCCCCGCGGGCACCGACGTCGACCGGCTCCCGGACGCCGGCAGCGTGGGGAAGTCGCCCGGCTGGAACGTCCGCAGAGAGAAGCGGGAGCGTGCGGCGGCGATCTCCACCTTCTCGTCGCCGGCCTCGATCGTGACCGCACCGGGCTCCAGGTGCCGCACGGCGTCCGCCGCCAGCCGAGCCGGGACCACCGCCTCACCGTCGTCGATCCCGATCACCTCGATCACCGCTCGCACCGTGAGGTCGAGGTCGGTCCCGGTCGCCGTCAGCTCGTTGCCCTTCACAAGCAGATGGAGGCCCGTCGTCGCGCCGACGGCACGGGTCGAGACCGCGCGCGCCGCCGCAGAGAGCGCCTCGACGAGGGCGTCTCGCTCAGAGCGGAACTTCATGGCCTCGCCACCTTTCCGTCCGGCGCCCAGACAGCGCGTTGCTTAAAGCATGAATCGTTGTAGTAGGGGTGTGGATTGTGGACAACTTCACGTCATCCCTGATCGGAGGCTCTTTATTCATCCACTGTTTGGATCGGATCAGTGGGAAACATCGTTCTAGCTCTCGCGCAGCCCGACGCGTCTGTGGGCAGGGACCCCATCGCGCCACAGGATACGCGGGGGGTGTCAACACCTTGTGCGCTCGCTCGCCCACAGCTCGTCAGCCCTCGCCCTTGAGCTGCCGGCGCAGCTGGGTGACCTGGTCGTAGAGCTGCTGGCGCTCCGCCATCTGCCCGCGGATCTTCTCGACCGCGCTGATGACCGTCGTGTGGTTCCGGTCGTCGAAGATGCGAGCGATCATCGGGTACGAGTAGTCGGGCAGCAGGTCGCGCATGAGGAACATGGCGACGTGCCGCGCCGTGACGAGCGGTCGCACGCGACGGGGCCCTCGGACCTCGCTCGGGGTGAAGTGGTAGTACTCCGCCACGCTCGCCACGATGGCCTCCGGTGTGATGGCAGGCGTCTCGTCGCCGAGGTCGGAGAGCACGCGCTTTGCGAGGTCCAGCGTGATCGCCTCCCGGTTGAGGTTGGCGAAGGCGTTGACCCTGATGATCGCGCCCTCGAGCTCGCGGATGTTGTCGCGCACGTGGCTGGCGATGAACTCCGCGACGTCGTCGGGGAGCTTGATCCGGTCGTACTCAGCCTTCGTCCGGAGGATCGCGAGCCTCGTCTCGAGATCGGGACGGTCGATCTCGGTGATCAGCCCCGAGAGGAGGCGGCTCCGCAGCCGCTCCTCGAGCGTCTCGATCGCCTTCGGGGTCCGGTCCGAGGTGATGACGATCTGCTTGCCTGCACCGTGGAGGGTGTTGTAGGTGTGGAAGAGCTCCTCCTGCAGGCTCTCCCGGTTCTGGATGAACTGGATGTCGTCGATGAGCAGGACGTCGCACTCCCGGTACTGGCGCTTGAACGCCAGGGTGGTCTTGGTGCGGATCGCGTCGATGAAGTCGTTGAGGAAGTGCTCCGTGGTGACGTAGCAGACCCGCATCTTGGAGTAGTTCGCGTGGACGTAGTTGCCGATGGCGTGCAGGAGGTGGGTCTTGCCGAGGCCCGACGCCCCGTAGATGAAGAGCGGGTTGTAGGCCTTGCCCGGGGTCTCCGCAACGGTCTGCGCGGCGGCGAGCGGAAGCCGGTTCGAGCTCGCCGGCACGAACGCGTCGAAGGTGAAGCGCGGGTCGAGGCGGGCCGCGTAGGACTCGTTCGACTCGATGGACGCGGTACGGACGGCCGCGAGCGCCGGGGCCGGCACGTCTGCCTCTGCCTCGAGCTGGTCGTCGTCCGGGGCTGACGCGACGACCAGCTCCACCCCCACCGGATGGCCGACGACGGCCGTGACGGTGTCCTCGACGAGCTGGAGGTACCGGTCGTTGACCCGGTTGCGCTGGAGGGGGTTGGGCGCCTCCAGCACCAGCTTGTCCCCAGCGAAATCCACAGGGCGAAGTGACCGGAGGGTCAGCGACCAGACGTTCTCAGAGACCTGTTCGCGCAGGGATTCTGCGCACCGTGTCCACAGTTCGTCAACGTCGGCCACGCGACTCCTCCACAGGGCTATGCCCCCCTTATCCACACCCTTTGTCCACAGCGTTGGCCGACGCCCGAGCGCTGCGGGGGGCCCGAACCTACACCGCGCAGACGCCTGGCGCACGGGGTAAGGAGGACGCCCCCGCTGAACAGGGACGCGGCGGGCCAGCTCCCCGCGGGCGGGCCATGGGCGGTCCGCCCCGGGCGGGACCCGAGAGGATTCGGGGGCGTCCGAGCCGGAGCGATCATGCGCACACGCGTGTCGGCTGCCCCGACCGCGTGCACGGCGAGCGGCCACCGGGAAGCGCGGGGGCGCGCGGTAGGATGAGCGCTCCGCGCCCCGGCCGCCGCCCCTGCACATGCCGTGCGCGCCCGGTGCGACGACGAAGGGACGACGCAAGGTGAAGCGCACCTACCAGCCGAACAAGCGGAAGCGGGCGAGGACGCACGGATTCCGGGCCCGGATGGCCACCCGAGGCGGCCGCGCCGTGCTCAAGGCACGACGACTGAAGGGCCGGCACCGCTTGGCAGCATGATCGTGGGGCCGCCACGCACGGCCTCGATCAGCTCGCGGCGGACGTTCGAGGCGCTCAGCGCCACAGGTCGTCGCGGGGGATCTGGGCCGCTCCGACTCCGCTACCTCCCAGATGGCTCCGATCGGCCCCGCGTCGCCTACTCGATCCCCCGACGCGCCGGGACCGCCGTGGCGCGCAACCGGCTGCGTCGCCGCCTGCGCGCGGCGGTCGATCAGATCGTCGACGAGATGGCGCCCGGGGCGTACCTCGTCTTGCCCGACCCGGCGGCCGCGACCATGGCGTTCGACGACGTGATCGCTAGCCTGCGCGAGGCCCTCGCAGCCGCGGGCGCCGATCGAAGGGACGAGCAGTGAGCCAGCCGGTGCGCGGAGGCGCGACGATGCTGGCGCGGCGCGCCATCGCCACCTACCAGGCGGCACGTGCGGGTCGTCCCACGGCGTGCCGGTTCCACCCCAGCTGCTCCGCGTACGCCGACGAGGCCATCGCGATCCATGGGCTCGGGCGCGGCGGGTGGCTTGCCGTGCGCCGCCTCGCCCGCTGCCGGCCGTTCGGCCGCCACGGCGTCGACCTCGTCCCACCGGCACGGGCGGGCGCGCGATGACCGGGTACCTCGCCGTCTCCAACGGGCTCACGAGCGCGATCGCGAAGATCTTCCACCCGATCGTCTACGCGGTCGCCTGGATGCTCGCGTTCATCTACGGCATCGTCCCCAACTACGCGATCGCGATCGCGATCCTGACCGTGATCGTCATGGCGCTCCTCACCCCGCTCACGGTGAAGTCCACGCGGTCGATGATCGCCATGCAGCGGCTGCAGCCCGAGCTGCGCCGGCTGCAGCAGAAGTACAAGGGCCCCGAGCACCGCCAGGAGCTCAACGAGGAGATGATGCGCCTCTACCGCGAGGAGGGCGTGAACCCGGCGACCGGGTGCATCACGGGGCTGCTCCAGGCTCCGTTCCTGTTCATCCTGTACTCCGTCATCCGCGGCCTCTCCAACACGGTCATCGTCCACGGCAAGGTCGTCTCGCAGCCGAAGTACATCCCGAACACCTCCGCGATGTACCACGATCTCCAGCACGCGACGCCACCAGGAGCGATGCTCGTCTGGCACATGAACATCGCCCTCAAGGCGATCAGCTCGCACAGCTCGTTCCTGGCGGCGCTCCCGTTCTACGTGCTGATCGCGGTGGCGGTCGGCGTGCAGTACTTCCAGATGAGCCAGCTGAACCGCAGGAACAGCAGCAAGTCGCAGATGTCGAGCCAGATGCTGGTGTTCCAGCGGATCACGCCGATCCTGTTCGCGTACATCTACTTCATCGTCCCGGCGGCCGCGGTCATCTACATGATCGTCTCGTCGCTGATCCGGATCCTCACCCAGGACCTGATCTTCCGGTACGACAAGCCGGGGAAGCCGGCCGAGCGGTCGATCCCGGCCGCGACGGAGCCCGAGGCCCCTCCGGGTGGCGTCAAAGATGACGGTAAAGTGACGCCGCAGAGTTCGAGCCCGAACGGGGCAGGGCGGACGCAGCCGGCCGCGCGTGGCGCCGCCTCCGCGGGCAGGTCGGCGGCCCCCGCCCCGAAGCCGGCGCCGACGCACCCCCGGTCCCGCGACAAGCGGAAGAGAAAGGCGCGCTGACCGATGGAGTGGGTCGAGATCACCGACAAGACCGTCGAGGCCGCGACTCGGCGAGCGCTGGACCAGCTCGGCGTCCTCGAGGCGGATGCGGAGATCGTGATCGTCGAGCAGCCGAGGCCCGGCCTGTTCGGGCGCACGCGCGGGGAGGCCCGGGTCCGTGCGCGGATCCGCCCCAGCGGCCCGCGACCCAAGCGCGCTCGCAGGGGTCGGTCGGGGCGCGGCGGCTCGACCCGTCCGGCGGAGGCGACCGACCACAAGAGCGGCGGCTCGGCCGAAGCTGCGGCGTCGCCCAGCGGGTCGAGCGCCCGCGGCTCGCGATCGCGGCGTCGCCGGGGCGGCGCCCGCCGCCGCGACCCTGCGACAGCGACCGATGCAACGGCGACGGCCGTGGCCGTGAAGGAGTCGGATGGCTCGACGGTGAGGGAGGATGGGGAGATGGCCGAGGGGATGACGCTCGAGGAGCAGGGGGCGATCGGCAAGACGTTCCTCGAGGGGTTGACGGCGGCGTTCGGCCTGCCCTCGACGGTCGAGGTGCGGCTCCTCGACGAGGAGACCGTCGAGCTCGCGGTCGACGGGCCGGACCTGGGCATCCTCGTCGGTCCGCGCGGGGCGACCCTGGCAGCGCTGCAGGAGGTCACCCGCACGGCGGTCCAGGCGCGGTGCCCCTCCCGGACGGACCGGATCCTCGTCGATGTCGCGCGCTACCGGGAGCGCCGGGCGAAGGCGCTGAGCGAGTTCACGGCCGAGCTCGCGGCGGAGGTGATCTCGACGGGCGAGGAGCGCCGGCTGGAGCCGATGTCGCCCGCCGACCGCAAGGTGGTCCACGACGCGGCGACCGAGATCGTCGGGGTCGCCACCCGTTCCGAGGGGGAGGACCCCGACCGCTTCGTGGTGATCAGCCCAGCCTGACCGTGACGGACGCGCTGGGGCTGGTCCTCGAGCGCGGGCAGCGGCAGGGCCTGCTCGGGCCAGGCGACCCGAGCGCCCATCGCCGCCATGCGGAAGCGTTCGCCGACGCCGCAGAGACGATCCTGGGGGGTCCGCCGACGTCGTGCTGCGACCTCGGCTCGGGGGCCGGCGTGCCCGGCCTGGTCCTTGCGGCCCGGTGGCCGGACGCGGCGGTCACGTTGCTCGAGGGGTCGGCGAGGCGCGCGCGGTTCCTGCGAGCCGCCGTGGCGGAGCTCGGCCTGGGACCGCGGGTCAGGGTGGCCGAGGGCCGTGCCGAGGCCCTCGCCCGAGAGCCCGAGCTCGATGGAGCGTTCGAGCTCGTGTGCGCCAGGTCCTTCGCCCCGCCCGCCGTGACCGCCGAGTGCGCGGCTCGGATGATCCAGCCCGGCGGCGTCCTCCTGGTCGCCGAGCCGCCCGAGGTGAGCCGGAGCACCGCCCGGTGGCCGGTGGCCGGCCTCGCGCATCTCGGCCTCGGGCCGCCGTCCGTCGCGCACGTCGATCCGCTGCTCGTGGCGATCCGCCGCGTCGGGCCGTGCCCCGCCGCCTACCCGCGGCGGACCGGTGTGCCGTCGAAGCGGCCACTCTTCTGACCGGTCGCTGGCTGCCATGAGAACGGCGTCCCATTGCTCCACGTGGATCATCCGTTGTGCGAATCGTGGCCGACCCTTGACGCACGCCTCCTTCGCGGGTTGAATGGCGTCGTGGCGCTCGGCTGGTCTGCCGCCCGCTGATGGCGCTCTGGCGGCGGTCCAAGCACACCGCGGAGTCGCGGGATCGAGGGGCCGCGACGCCCCCCACCACCGACGAGGGCCCTCGCGGCGTCGTCGCGACGGACACCGCGGAGCCCGAGCTGCCGGAGCCCCCGGCCGACCCGCCGCGTTCCGACGCCACCCGGACCGGCGCAGCGACCCCTGTGGGGCTGCAGGGGGTGGACGACCCGGGGTTGCCGACGAGCCCCGGCGTCCCGACGGTCTCCTCGGTGGCCCCCCCCACGAACGTGGTCCCGCGGCCGGCCGTCGACGCGGACCGACCCGAGGCGACGCCCGCTCAGGCCGTCGGGGTGCAGGCCGCTCCCGCGCCCGCGATCGCTCCGCTTCGGGCGCCCGCGCAGCCGGTCGCCGCCGAGTCGGGAGCGGCTCCAGCACCGCTGACCGTGCTGCCCCCGGTCGCGGCCGAGTCGCCTCCGGGAGCCGACGTCGGGCGCGACGAGCCGTGGGCCGTCGACGGGGCCCCCCGCCCGTCGGATCGCACCGCACGGCCGCTCCCTCGGGTGATCGCCGTCGCGAACCAGAAAGGCGGCGTCGGCAAGACGACGACCACCGTGAACCTGGGCTCGAGCCTCGCGCTGCTCGGGTACCGGGTGCTGGTGGTCGACCTCGACCCCCAGGGGAACGCCACCACCGGGCTCGGCGTCGACGGTCGAGGGTTCCAGCACTCGATGTACGACGTCCTGCTCGCCGACACGCCCATGGTGGACTGCATCGAGCCGGTGGGGATCGAGAACCTCTTCGTCGCGCCCGCGACGCTCGACCTCGCAGGGGTCGAGCAGGAGCTCTTCAGCGCGCTCAGCCGGGAGCTGCGGCTGAAGCGGGCGCTGACGTCGGTTGTGGACGACTACGACTTCGTCCTGGTCGACTGCCCCCCGTCGCTCGGCCTCATCACGATCAACGCCTTCGCCGCGGCCGGGGAGATCCTCGTCCCGGTCCAGTGCGAGTTCTACGCGCTCGAGGGCCTGACCCAGCTGCAGCGGATCGTGTCCCTGGTCCAGCGCAACCTCAACGAGGAGCTCGAGATCTCGACGGTCGTGCTCACGATGTACGACGCCCGGACCCGGCTCTCAGAGGACGTCGCGAACGAGGTGCGGCGCCACTTCCCCACGCAGACCCAGGGCACGGTCATCCCGAGGACGGTGCGGCTCTCGGAGGCCCCGTCGTTCGGCCAGCCGATCACGACGTTCGACCCGGCGTCAAAGGGCGCGCGGGCCTACAAGGCCCTCGCGCGGGAGGTGAGTGATGGTGCGGAGAAGCGGGCTGGGTAAGGGGCTCGGCGCCCTCATCCCAGGAGAGATCGCGGGCGACGGCCCGAGCGGGCTGGACCTGCGCGAGGTGCCCCTGGACGCCATCCGCCCCAACCCGTTCCAGCCGCGGACGAGCTTCGACGAGGCATCGCTCGCGGAGCTGGCCGCCTCGATCAAGGCGGTCGGCGTCCTCCAGCCGGTGCTGGTGCGCCAGGCCCCCGAGCGAGACGGCGTCTACGAGCTCGTGGCCGGGGAGCGCCGGTGGCGGTCGGCGCGCCGTGCCGGGCTCGACGCCATCCCCGCCATCGTCCAGCGCCGGGCGTCCGACCTGCACAGCCTCGAGGTCGCCCTGATCGAGAACCTCCACCGCACGGACCTCAACCCCCTCGAGGAGGCCGCCGCCTACCAGCAGCTGATCGACGAGTTCGACCTCACCCACGAGCAGGTCGCCGAGCGCGTGAGCCGCAGCCGCCAGTCGATCACGAACACGCTGCGGCTGCTCCAGCTGCCTGCGTCGGTGCAGGGTGCGCTCGCCGACGGGCGGCTCTCGGCCGGGCACGCCAAGGTGCTCCTCGCGATCGCCGACCCCGAGGCGCTCGAGGCCGCGGCCGCCAAGGTCGAGGCCGAGGGGCTGAGCGTCAGGGCGACCGAGGACCTGGTCCGGCGGCTCGCCGCCACGCAGGCACCCGAGACGGACGGGGCGCCAACACCAGCCGATCAGGCCGAGGTGATCCCGGACGCCGGGATCAAGGAGCTCGAGCACCTGCTGGAGGGGCACCTCAACACCCGGGTCCGGGTCGACCTCAAGGAGGGCCGCAAGGGCCGGGTGATCGTGGAGTTCGCCGACCTCGACGACCTGGAGCGGATCTACCGGGTCGTGACGGGCGTCCCGGTCGCCTGATCGTCGCGTCGACGCCTGGTCGAGCCTTTTCCCCAGCCTGTGGCTGAGGTTGTGGGTTTTCACCTTCGGGTCGCGGCCTCTTCACGCGTCCGTCGCGGTCCTGCATCGAGGTGGCCACGTCGCGGCTCGGTGGCAGCCGGTGGCGACCGGACCGTGCAACCATTGGTGACACAGAGGCGGCGCGACGGTCACGCGCCGGGCGTGACCCACCCCTCGACCGCCGCCGCGACGGCGTCGGCGAGCTGGGCCGTGCGCTCGACCACCCGTTCGAGCGGGCCGACCTCGAGCACCACCGCCGGCATCCTCGTCTCGCGCAGGACCGGCAGCGCCATGCCCCGTGCGGTCGAGGCGATCCCGAGCGCGCGGCCGGCGCGGTCCGCCATGGGCTCGGCGAGCCTCCGGCCGGCGGGCGACTCGCTCCGCTGGGTGGCGAAGTAGAGCGCCGTCGCCGCCGATGCCCCCGGGTCGAGCCTGACCACGACCAGGCAGCGCGCGGTGGAGGCGTTGGCGGACGCGGCGATCGGCCCCTCGTCGGCCTCGCGGACCACGACGACGACCGCTCCGCGCGCCCGCAGCGCCCTCGCGGCTCCCTCGACGACGGTCTCGAGGCCGCCGGCCTGCCCCACGGCCACGACCAGGGTGTCGAGCGAGCCGGGCCCGCGGCGCACCCGCTCCTTCACCTCGTTCACGAGCGTCGTCCGCTGATGCCGGGCCGCGAGGCGGCGCAGCTCGAGGAGGGTCATCGGCCCCGCCACGCCGTCGGCGGGGAGGCCGGCGTCCCGCTGGAACCCGGCGACCGCCGCTCGCGTGGCGGCCCCGTAGATCCCGTCGACCCGGCCGGGGTCGAACCCGAGCGCCGCGAGGCGCTCCTGCAGCTCGGCCACGTCGTCGCCGCGCAGGAGGGGCGCGGTCGTCGAGAGGACGCGGTCGCCGAGCCGGCGGCCGGCCTCGACGAGCCGGTCCCAGGTGTTGGCCCCGACGATGCCGTCGATGCGGATCCCGCGGTGCCGCTGGAACGCCTCGACCGCGGCACGCGTGGACGGTCCGAAGACGCCGGCCGCATCCCCGTCGGGGACGTGCCCGAGCGCGGCCAGGCGCTCCTGGACGTCGGCGACCGCGGGCCCCTTGGAGCCCTCTGCGAGCGGTAGACCCGGCAGCGCGGCCAGCCCTACAGGTAGCCGGCGAGCTCCTGGAGGAGCGCCCCCTTCGGCTTCGCGCCGACCAGCCGGGCCACGGGCTCGCCGCCCTTGAAGAGGATGAGCGTCGGGATCGACATGACCGAGAACTGCTGCGCGACCTTGAGGTTCTCGTCGACGTTGAGCTTGGCGACCTGGAGGCGGCCCGCCTGCTCGACGGCCAGCTCCTCGAGCACCGGCGCGATCTGCTTGCACGGTCCGCACCACTCGGCCCAGAAGTCCACCAGCATCGGGGTCTCCGCCGTGCCCACGACCTCGTTGAACGTGTCGTCGGTCAGCTGCTGCAGTGCCATCGATCCTCCACTCGCCGAAGGGTACAACGCGCGCCCGCCCGCGATGTTCCCGCGAGCGGGCTGCCGTGGACCTGCTCAGTGCGGCGCGCGCGACTCCAGCCACCGCTCGGCGTCGATCGCCGCCATGCAGCCCGAGCCGGCGGAGGTGACCGCCTGGCGGTAGGTGCGGTCCTGCACGTCGCCCGCGGCGAAGACGCCCTCGACGCTCGTCTGCGTGCCGTCGTGCGTCACGACGTACCCGCCCTCGTCGAGCTCGACCTGCCCCTTCACGAGGGCGGTGTTGGGCTCGTGGCCGATCGCGACGAAGACGCCCGTCACCGGGAGGGTCGAGGTCGCGCCGGTGACCGTGTCGGTGAGCGCGACGCCGGAGACCGATTCGTCACCGAGGATCTCGGTGACGACCGTGTTCCACCGGAACGAGATCCGCTCGTGGGCGAACGCCCGCTGCTGCATGATCCGCGACGCACGCAGCTGATCGCGCCGGTGGATGATCGTCACCGAGGTCGCGAACCGCGTGAGGAAGAGGGCCTCCTCGATCGCCGAGTCCCCGCCGCCGACGACGCAGATCTCCTGGCCGCGGAAGAAGAAGCCGTCGCACGTCGCGCACGTGGAGAGCCCGTGCCCGAGCAGGCGCGCCTCGCCCGGGACCGCGAGCGGGATCGCGCGCGCGCCCGATGCGAGGATCACCGCGTCGGCCACGATGTCGGGCTCGGGCCCGTCGTGGCTGCCGAGCCACAGCGAGAACGGGGAGCTGGCGAGCTCCGCCCTGCAGGCACGCGCGACGCGGAGGTCGGCGCCGAACCGCAGCGCCTGGCCACGCATCCGCCCCATGAGGTCGGGGCCGAGGATCGCGTCGACGAACCCGGGGTAGTTCTCCACGTCGGTCGTGAGCATCAGCTGGCCGCCGGGCTGGTCCGAGGTCGACGACGGCTCGCCCTCGAGCACGACCGGCGCGAGCTGGGCGCGGGCCGCGTAGATGGCGGCGGTGAGCCCGGCCGGCCCGGACCCGACGATGGTGAGCGCGACGCGCTCGGTCACGCGGAGCTGGCCCTGGCCGGCGTGCGCCGGTACCGCCAGATCACGAGCCCCGCCACCGTGCAGATGAGCCCGAGGAGCGCCCACGAAGCCCACTGGTGGTTCGGGAAGACGTAGACGTCGAGGAGCCGCAGCAGCATCACGGCGAGCGCGACCGCCACGACGATCAGGCTGAACGCGATGACGAACGAGAACGCCACCGACCGGCCGACGAGGAGGATCGGTCGGATGACCCGGTCGTGCAGCGTGTCGACGACCTGGTCGATCCAGGACATCGCCTTGTCTGCGAGGTCCTGCGTACCCTGGGGCGGCTCCTCTTGGTCCGTCACGGCGTGGACCCTATCGGCGCAACGCCCGGGGCGGCGGCGTCACCGCTCCGGCGTGAGCCAGGCGATCCCGACGATCCCCGGACCGGCGTGCGTGCCGACCACCGGGCCGATCTCCGTGACGATGAGCGGATGCGTCGTCTGCACGGCCGCGATCCGCTCGACGACCTTGTGGAGGTCGTCGGCGTCGCCGCCTCCGACGGCGAGCCAGTCGAACGGCGCGCGCGACTCGGTGACCGTCGCGAGGTGCTCGAGCGCCCGCGCCCGCGTGCGCTGCCGACCCCCCTCGACCACGAGGCCGTCGCGCACCGAGAGGATCGGCTTCACGCTCAGCAACGAGCCGACCAGCGCCTTCGCGCTGCCGAGGCGGCCGCCCTTCACGAGGTGGTCCATCGTGTCGATCGTGCCGATGAGGTCCGCGGTCACGATGCGCGCGGTCGTGCGCGCCGCCACCTGGGCGGTCGACGCGCCGGTGCCGGCCACCTCGGCGGCGAAGAGCGCGAGCAGGCCCTCGGCCGCGGTCACCTGCCTCGAGTCGACGACCTCGACGTCGATCCGTCCGGCGACGGTCTCGGCGGCGAGGACCGCCGCCTGGTAGGTGGCCGAGAGCCCCGAGGAAAGCGTGACGCAGACGACCCCCTCGCACCCCTCGTCCGCAGCGCGCTCGAACGCCGACTGGAACGCGCCCGGCGCGGGGGCGGCGGTCTCGGGGAGCCGCGTCGACTCGCTGCAGCGCTTCCAGAACTCCGCGGTCGAGAGGTCCATCCCGTCGGTGAACTCGTCGCTCCCGAAGCGGATCGTGAGCGGCACGACGTCGATCCCGTGCTCGTCGAGGACCGCCTTCGGCAGGTCGCACGCGCTGTCAGTGACGATCCGGACCGCGGTCATCTCCCCCTCCCGCCGAGAGCCTGCCACGCAGCGCGCCGGTCCGGCGCACGCGCCGGGTGAGCCACGCGCTCACGAGCACGAACGTCGCGCCGCCCGCCGCGATCGACCACACGAGCCGCGCCGCGAGCCCGACGCCGCTCGCCCACCCCGTGGCCGCCGACGCCGCGAGCGTGACCACGCCCGTGCACGCGGTCGCCACGGCGATCCGGGCGAGCGGCTGGTAGCACCCCGGCGGGCCGAGCGAGCCTGCCCGGTGGCGCACCACCCAGAGCGCGCCGACGGCCGCGGCCGTGTAGGCGATCGAGACCGACGCCGTGAGCGCGCCCATCGAGTGGCGCCCGAACGTCACGGCGAGGACGACGTTGCACGCGTTCTCGCCGAGGTAGAGCCAGAACGCGTCGCGGGCGCGCTGCATGGCCTGCAGGCCGCGGATCGCGAACTGGAAGCACGTGAACCCCGGGAGGCCGGCCGCGAGCACGGCGAGCACCGTGCCCGCGAGGAGCCGGCCGTGGCCGTGGCCGCGGTACAGGAGGAGCGCGACGAGCGGCTGGGCGAGCACGAGCAGCCCGACCGACGCCGGCAGGATGATCCCCATGGTGCCTCGCAACCCCGTCCCGAACCGCTGGGCGAACCCGGGCCGGTCGCCGTGGGTCCACCGGCGCGCGAGCTCCGGGGTGACCGCCGCCATCACGGAGACCGCGACCACCGCGTAGGGCATCTGCATGAACGCGTACGCGTAGGTGTAGGCCGAGACCGGTCCCTCGCCTCCGATCCCGAAGGCGAACGCGAGCACGACGGCGAGCGCGAGCTGGTTCCCGACGACGATCCCGAGCGTCCAGCTCGAGAGCCGCCCGACCGCGCGGACGGCCTCGTCGCGCAGGTCGAACCGCCAGCGCACGCGCAACGAGCCCGCGCGTGCGAGCGACGGGAGGAGCGCGGCCGCCTGCAGGGCCACGCCCGCTGTCGTCCCGAGCCCGAGCAGCGCGATGCGCTGCGGGCTCGCGGCGACCGACGCGAGCGTCGGGGCCGGGTCGATCGCCGCGAACCACGCGAGCACCCCGATGCAGACGAGGTTGTTGACGATCGGCACCCACGCCGGCGCGCCGAACCGCCCGCGCACGTTGAGCAGCGCCGTGGAGATCGAGAGCAGCCCGTAGAAGAGGATCTGGGGCGAGAACCACCGGAGCAGCGACGTGGCGACCGCTCGCTGCTGGGCCAGCTCGGCGGGGGTGCGCGTCCCGCCCAGGTGGTTGAGCGCCGTGAACGCGTCGATGATCCACGGTGCGAGCGCGAAGGCGATCGCGGAGGCGAGGACGAGCACGACGGTCGCGACGGTCACCACGGCCGAGATCGAGCGCCAGGCCCGTCGTTCGCCGTCGCGGTGCAGCCGCTCGATGAAGACCGGGACGAAGGTCGCCGTCGCGATCCCCCCGAGCACGACGTCGTAGAGCATGTTCGGGATGGTGTTCGCGAGGTTGTAGGCGTCCGAGAGCGGCGTGAACCCGAGGACCCACGCGAGGACGAGCACGCGCGCCACCCCGGTCGCCCGGGAGACCAGGGTGCCGGCCGCCATGGTGGAGGCGGCGGTGAGGGGCTTGGTCGTGGGCGCCGTCGTCATCAGCGCGCGGCGCGCCGTCGACGGGAGGTCCGGACCCACCACACGGCGAGCACCAGCACCGCGAGCACCGTGAGCGCGATGCCGACGATGGAGGTCTGGGTCGCCCGGACCGTGATCACCACCGGCTTTGCCAGCTGGAGGTTGTGGTCGGGGGAGACGAGGCTCGCGGTGAGCGGGATGTCACCGGTCACGTCGGCCGTCGCAGAGATCCGGACCGAGTAGACCCCGCCGACCGGGCCGTCGAGCTGGACCCTGCAGGTGCGCGAGGGTCGGCTCGTCGCGCAGCCGGGGCCGTCGGGGAACGTGAGCTTCGGGCTCGTGAGCACGAGGAACCCCGTGTATGTGTACGGCGCGCTCGAGAAGATCGTGATCGGCAGCGCGGCACCGGACTGCGTGAGGGTGATCGCCCCGTCGTAGATGCGGAAGTATGCCTGCTGGTCCGCGAGCCGCTCGTGGACGCTCGTGAAGACCCGCTGACGGAGCGAGGGGCTCATGGGCTGCTCGGCGGAGAGCAGCATGCCGTCGATCGGGCCGACCGGGGAGAGCCCTCCGCGGACCGCGGAGGCGAGCGCGTCGAGGGTGATGCGCAGGAAGCGGATCTCGCTCACGGTCGCCCCGGCGTACGTCCCGCTCGTCGACGTGGCCAGGTCCCGCACCCCTGGGAACCCGTTGGCACCGACCGGCACGGTGCGGAACGCGTGCGAGACGGTCACCGGGGTCACGACCGGGTTGTGCTGCAGCCCCGCGAGCACCTCGTTCACGAACGCGGCCGCGACGGCCGGCGACGCGTCGGTGACCGCGACGACGACGCGCGGGTCCGGGAGGTTCGGCGCCTCGAAGTGCAGCAGGGCGAGCTCCCCGAGGAAGTTCGCCGCGGTCAGCCCGGGGTCGTCCGCGGTCACGTCGCTGAGCGCGGAGAGCCCGGGGTCCGCTGCCAGCGCGGTCGGTCCCTGCGGCGCGCCGCCGAGGCGGAACGCGCCACCCCAGTGGAGGGTCTCCGCCGGGTCGACCGCGAGGTCCGAGCCGTCCACGACGAGGTGGTGGAAGCCGAGCGAGGCCACCGCGTCCGCGCTCGTCGGGGTCTGGGGCCCGGACCCGATCGTGACCGTGCGCGCCGTCGGGCGCCGGACGCCGTCGACGCGGAGCGTCGAGGCGGTGAGGGCGAACTGCGCCGGCACCTCCGCGGGGAGCGCGCTCGCCCGGAGCGTCCCGAGGTCTGCGGGCACGTACGCCTCGGCGGTGAGCTCGTGCGCCTGCGCCGCGGTGGCAGCTCTGAGGAGCGCGACGGCCGGTGCTGCCGCCGCGGACGGCGACGCGACGGTCTGCCCCTGCACGTCGACGGTGACCGGCACGGTCGGGTGCGCGGCGACCCCCTGGAGCGCACCGCGCGCGCCCGCGAGGGCGCTCGCCGGCCCTGCGACGCGGATGACCCAGGCGAGCTCGAGCGGGTTGGCGGCTGCGACCGCTGCGTAGGTGATGAGCGTGTCGATCGTCGTCGAGATCCCGCCGCCGTGCACCGCGATCCGCAGCGGGTAGACGCCGTCGCACCCGGCGCTGCACCCGAGCCGCAGCACCGGCGCGATGCGCCCGCACAGGGTGCGGTGCGGGACGGCGACCCCGTCGGGTGCGACGCGGAGCGCGACGGCGAGGACGCCCCCGGCCTGCAGGCAGCTGGCAGGGAGCGGCCCCGACGTGGTGACCGGCCCCGACGGCCCGGGCGACCCGACAGCGGCCAGCAGGCCCGACCTCGTCGTGAGCCGCGTGTACAGCGTCACCTGCACGGTCGAGCCGGCTATGGCGGCCGCGCCCGACCGGGTGAGCACGATCGCCACGGGCTGGCCCGCGCGGTGGACGACGGGGGAGACGTGGAGCAGGCGGACCGTCGGGGTGGGCGCCGCGTCGACGCGCACGGATGCGGCGCCCGGGACCCCGAGCACGACGGCGGCGAAGGCCGTGACGGCGGTCGTCGCGAGCAGCGCACGGGCGGCCCGGACGACCCGCACCCGCGCGCACCACGCCATGGCCCGAGAGGCTAGAAGGTGCCTTCAATCGCACCCGGTCGCGGTACCCTCGCCTCGGTGGCCGCGCAGGGAGTTCCCCCTCGGCTGCGCACGTTGCTCGACGCGGTCGAGCCGCTCTCGAGGAGGTTCGAGCAGGCCGGTCGACGGCTCTACCTCGTCGGCGGGTCGGTCCGTGACGCGCTCGTGGGCGCCGACCTCGATGCGATCGACCTCGACCTCACCACGGAGGCGCGGCCCGACGAGGTGCTGCGGCTGGTGAGGGGGGTCGCGGACCAGGTCTGGGAGCAGGGCCGCGCGTACGGCACGATCGGCGTGGCGGTCGGCGGGCGCCGCGTCGAGATCACGACGCACCGCGCCGAGGTCTACCGATCCGACTCGCGCAAGCCTGAGGTGACGTTCGGCGACGAGATCGAGGTCGACCTCTCCCGCCGTGACTTCACCATCAACGCCATGGCCCTCGACCTCGCGACCCTGCGGCTAGTCGATCCGTACGGGGGCGCGGCGGACCTCGCCCAGCACCGCCTGGCGACGCCGCTCGACCCCGAGGTCTCCTTCGGCGACGACCCCCTCCGGATGCTGCGGGCCGCGAGGTTCATTGCGAGGTTCGACCTCGTCCCCGACGAGGCGCTCGTCGCCGCGGCGACCGAGCTCGCGCCTCGCCTCGAGATCGTCTCGGCCGAGCGGATCCGCGACGAGCTCGACCGGATCCTGCTCGTCCCGACGCCGTCGGTCGCGCTGTGGTTCCTGGTCAGGACCGGGCTCGCGAGCCAGTTCCTCCCCGAGCTCGACGCGCTCGCGTTGGAGCAGGACCCGATCCACCGGCACAAGGACGTGCTCGCGCACACGCTCGCGGTGGTCGACAAGACCCAGCCCGACCGGCTCCTGCGGCTGGCCTCCCTCTTCCACGACGTGGGCAAGCCGAAGACCCGCGCGATCGGCCCCGACGGCGTGAGCTTCCACCACCACGAGGTGGTGGGCGCGCGCATGACCAGGGCGCGGATGGAGCAGCTCCGGTACCCGACCGACGACGTGGGGACCGTCGCGCGGCTTGTCGAGCTCCACCTTCGGTTCCACACCTACAAGATGGGCTGGACGGATCGCGCGGTGCGCCGCTACGTGCGCGACGCGGGCGAGCACCTGACCCGGCTTAACGAGCTCACCCGGTGCGACTGCACGACGCGCAACGCCAGGCGGGCGAGGGAGCTGGCGGCCAGGATGGACGAGCTCGAGGCCCGGATCGCCGAGCTGCGCGAGCAGGAGGCCCTGGACGCGATGCGGCCCGAGCTCGACGGCAACGCGGTCATGGCCCGCCTCGGGATCCCGCCGGGGCGCGAGGTGGGGGAGGCGCTCGCCTTCCTCCTCGACCTCCGCCTGGACGAGGGGCTGCTCGGCGAGGAGGAGGCCGGCCGCCGCCTGGTCGCCTGGTGGGCGGCTCGCGCGGGCGCCTGACGTCGAGCGTGAAACTTGGCACGAGGCCTTGACTTCGCAGGATCTACCTCATAGAATACTGAGTATTCTACGGAGGGAAGGCTCATGAGCGTCCGTCACGCGCTGCTGGCGCTGCTGAGCGACGGCCCGAAGTACGGCCTCCAGCTGCGCAACGAGTTCGAGGGCCGGACCGGTGACGTCTGGCCGCTCAACGTGGGCCAGGTGTACACGACGCTCCAGCGCCTCGAGCGCGACGGGCTGGTCGCCTCGAGCGACGGGAGCGAGCCCGGCCCCCAGAAGGACTACCGGCTGACCGAGCGCGGGGAGCACGAGCTGGCGGCCTGGCTCACGACCCCTCCCGACATGTCCGCGCCGCCGCGCGACGAGGTCGTGATGAAGGTGATGGTCGCCGCCGGCGTGCGCGGGGTGGACGTCGCCGAGGTCATCCAGGTGCACCGCCGGTACATGGTCGAGCTCATGCAGGAGTGGACGCGGCTCAAGGCCCACGACGACGGCGGGGACCTCAACTTCGCGCTCGTGGTGGACGC
>Ga0306920_100003033_pt1 | contig 21285 bp, 12 predicted proteins | sample flu12Cox44000170_FD_204666 | JGI IMG/M metagenome (GOLD analysis project Ga0306920, IMG submission 204666) | Lab enrichment of tropical soil microbial communities from Luquillo Experimental Forest, Puerto Rico - flux4day.12C.oxic.44.000.170 (v2)... | ecosystem: Environmental > Terrestrial >... | reverse complement strand
ATGCGACGACGATCACAGTACAAGACCTGCAGAACGGGGATCGCGTGCTGGTGCAGGGCAAGGCAGCTGACGACGGTAAAGCAATGGTTGCGCTCCGCGTGGTGGTGATGAAGCAGTCCGACGTTGCGGCTAAGCAGCAGCAGGAGCGCGAAGATTGGCAGAAGCGCGGCATCGGCGGGCTGGTAAGCGCGGTCGATCCAGCGGCGGGAACGCTGACGATTTCTGTTACGTCGCTTGCGGGCAGCAAGAAGGTGTTGATCCAGACTACGAAAAAGACTGAGATCCGGCGCTATGCAGCCAACTCGGTCAAGTTCGACGATGCGAAGCCCAGCAAGCTGGGGGACATTCAACCGGGCGATCAGTTGCGCGCACGCGGGAACAAAAATGATGACGGTACGGAATTCACAGCAGAAGAGATTGTCAGCGGATCGTTCCGCAACATCGCGGGAACGGTGGCGGCGGCGAATATAGCGGACCATACTTTGACCGTGATGGATTTAGTAACGAAGAAGCCGGTGGTGATCAGGGTGACCCCGGATTCGCAGCTACGCAAGCTCCCGCAAATGATGGCACAGAGAATTGCCATGCGACTGAAGGGTCAGTCTCCGCCGGGTGCTCCGGGTGCGGGAGCGGCGCCTGCGAATGCAGCGGCTACCTCGGGCCCGGCGCAAGGTGCTTCGGCACAGGGCGGTGGTGGCCCGTCTGGAGGTGGTGGATTCGGTGGCGGAGCGGGAGCACGGCCCGGCGGCGGAGGCGATTTGCAGCAGATGCTGCTTCGTCTGCCGGCGGTTACCGTCTCGGACTTTCAGAAGGGTGATGCGGTGATCCTGGTGTCGACGCAAGGCAACGATGCAGAGGTCACAGCCATCACGCTAGTTGGCGGCGTGGAGCCGATTCTCACGGCTGCTCCGGCGGGCGGACAGGCGATGGTGCTTTCGCCGTGGAGTTTGAGTGGGCCGTCGGAAGCGCAGTAAAGCAGTGGCTAGTAGTTGAGTCGTGAGTTGTCAGTTGTCAGCGAACCGCAGATCCGTTCGACTCCGAGGGCGTTCGTTTTCGCCGTCCTCGCTCAGGATGACACTCGTAAGACAGGAATGTTGATGAAATCTTTTTCGTACCCGGGATTTTTCCGGGTTGCAATTTTGTCGCTAATCGTTGTGATTTCGGCGGCCGCATCGTCGCTCGCGCAGGCAACGCCGGGGTCGATGCATGGCACGGTGACGGACCCTTCGGGCGCGGCGGTGACCAAGGCGGATGTGCAGATCACTGGTCCGGACCGCAAGGTCCTCAACACCACCACGAACAATACCGGCGGCTACGAAGTGAAAGGATTGGCCGCCGGCAAATACGGCATCAAGGTCACGGCCAAGGGATTTCAAGTGTACGAAGTCGATGGCATTGATGTCGGGCCGGGACAGTCGCAAAAGATGGATGTATCGCTGGCGATTGAGACCCAGCAGGAAAACGTCAATGTCTCGGAGAACGCAATCGGGCTGGACACGTCCGCGGAGAGCAACATTACACAGATGGTGCTGACGGGCAAGGACCTGGATGCACTGTCGGACGATCCGGATGAGCTGGCTGACGATCTGCAGGCGCTGGCGGGGCCGTCGGCGGGGCCGAACGGCGGGCAGATTTACATCGATGGATTCACCGGCGGCCAGCTTCCGCCGAAGTCGTCGATTCGCGAGATTCGCATTAATCAGAACCCGTTTTCGGCGGAGTACGACAAGCTCGGGTATGGGCGCATCGAGATTTTCACCAAACCCGGGACTGACCAATACCACGGTCAGATTTCGGTGCTAGGTAATTCTTCGTACTTCAACTCGACAAGCCCGTTCGCGACCAGCAATCCGTCTTACGACACCACGCAATATACGGCGAATTTTGGGGGACCAGTCGGGAAGAAAGCGTCATTCTTTGTCAACTTCGAGCGCCGGAACATCGGCGACAACGCGATCGTGAACGCGTTCGTTATCGACCCGACGACATTCGTAGAGACGCCCTTCAACACGTCGGTACCGATTCCGCAGGAGCGTACGGTGGTCAGCCCGCGAATGGATTTCCAGCTCACCCCGAACAATACCCTGAGCGTGCGGTACCAGTACTGGCTGAACGATCAAACCAACCAGGGTGTGGGGCAGTTCTCGTTGCCATCGCAGGCCTATGGCGTGAACCACACACAACAGACGTTGCAACTTAGCGACACGCAACTGTTTGGGCCGAAAGTGGTCAACGAGACGCGATTTGAATATCAGCGCGACCGTGACAACATGACACCCGCCGCTACCGATGTGACCCTGAACGTGCAAGGCGCGTTCGTGGGAGGCAGCAACACGCAGCAGTTCAGTCTGGACAAGCAGGATTATTACGAGGCGCAGAACTATACCTCGGTGCTGGCGGGCAAGCACATGTTGAAGTTCGGCGCTCGCCTGCGCGCGCTGCGCGATTCCAGTTATGCCGACCCCAACTTCAATGGAACGTTCACGTTCAATTCGCTGTCAGCGTACCAGATTACGGAGCAAGGCATCGCGAGCGGATGGACTCCGGCGCAGATTCGCGCGGCAGGAGGCGGAGCGGGACAGTTCTCGATTACCTATGGAACGCCGGCGGTGATTGTCACCTACTATGACGTTGGGCTGTATGTGTCAGACGACTACAAGTGGAAGCGGAATTTCACAATCAGCTACGGGTTGCGGTTCGAGACACAGACGGACATTCACGACAACGGCGACCTGGCGCCGCGCCTGTCGTTCGCCTGGGGCCTGGGGAAAGGGACCACTCCGAAAACCGTGTTGCGAGCGGGTTGGGGCATGTTCTATGACCGCTTCCAGGAGCAGTACGTCTTGCAGGCAGAGCAGCTGAACGGCACCAACCAGCAGCAGTACATCGTGGACCAGCCGAACTTCTATCCCATTGTGCCACCTCAGGGCAGTCCGTTACTCAATACGGCCAGGACGTTTCCGACGTCGTACCAGCTGGCTCCGAATCTGCGGGCGGCGTACACGATGCAGACTGCCGTCAGCGTAGAACGGCAGATCACGAAGAATGCGAACATCGCGATCACCTATTTGAACTCGCGGGGCGTGCATCAGTTCCTGACACGCAACATCAATGCGCCACTTCCCGGCACGTACAACCCAAGTGATCCGACGAGCGGGATTCGGCCATTCGGAGACGCTGCGGGCAACATGTATCAGTACGAGTCGGGTGGCGAGTATGAGCAGAACCAGCTCATCGTGAACGCGAATGTGCGCGTGGGATCGAAGGTGTCGCTGTTCGGGTGGTACACGCTGAACAACGTCAAGGCCAACACTAACGGGCCGAACACCTTTCCCAATAACCAGTACGACCTGGCGGAAAACTACGGGCCCACCATGTACGACATACGCAATCGTGCGTTTATTGGTGGAACGGTGGCATTGCCTCGAGGCTTCCGGCTGAATCCTTTTTTGGTGATAACCTCGGGAATTCCCTTCAACATCACCCTGGGACAGGACTATAACGGCGACTCGATTTTCAATGACCGTCCGACATTCGCGACGCCGGGACTGCCGGCGCAGGACTTCGTGGTCACCAAGTGGGGTACGTTCAACCTGACGCCATTGCCGGGACAGACAGTGATTCCTCCTTATTATGGGATGGGCCCGGGACGGTTTTCGCTGAACCTGCGGCTGAGCAAGACAATCGGGTTTGGTCCAGAAACCAAGAGCGGTAACCTGGCGGCCGGCGGCGGCATGGGCGGACCCGGGGGTGGAGGTGCCGGGGGTGGCGGTGGCGGCGGGCGTGGAGGGGGACCTGGAGGCCCAGGAATGGGTGGTCGCGGCGGATTCGGCGGCATGGGCGGACCCATCGGCCTGGGCAGCGCGACGAGCCGGCGCTATAGCCTGACCTTCAGCATCAATGCAAGGAACGTGTTCAACAACATCAATTTCGCTCCGCTCGTGGGCAATCTTAGTTCTCCGCTCTTTGGCGAGCCCAATGCGATCGCAGGCGGGCCGTACGGAACGGCGTCGGCACCACGGAAACTCGAATTGGGGGCGACGTTTACGTTCTAGCTGTTGCTCTTGGCTTTTAAGTTCGGCAGTCGAACGCGTCGCGGTATTTTTGGGGTTGTCGGCGCTTCGAGTACCGTTCTGACCCGAAGTGACTCTCAAAACGCTAGTCCCAAATGGCATGCCCAGCGGCTTTTGGGGTTGCCCAAACCGGGAGTCCGCTTATAAACTCCTCCTGCTAAGTATCCAGTTCAGGGGCCGTTCCATTCGAGGACGAATCGCAGTCTGCGACCTGGTACGGCCTAGTGTGCTTCACGCGCTCCGTCAAGCTTCGACGGATGCTCTCCGCCTGAGCAGTACGTCTCGGTCAGTTCGATTCGCTGAGTATGATGCGGGGGTTGGTGATGAGGGTGTTTTTGGCCGCAGCTGTGCTGCACGGCCTGATGTTCTTCCCTCTCGCAGCACAGGACCAGCCGGAAGTGCTCACCGTCGATCAGGCGGTGCAGATCGCGCTCGCCAACAATCGCGTACTGAAGATCACTTCGCTCGAACTGGACGCGGAAAAGCAGGGCTACGCGGCCTTCAAGACACGGCGGTATCCATCCTTCAATACCTATGTATTCGGGTCGCAAGTGCTGGCGCCATTCAGTTTTACGGTCCAAGCGGGACAGTTCGGCACATTTCCAATCATTGGACCGATACCCGCCAATAACACGCCGATCACTACCGGGCAGGTATTCACCGCGTACGTGGTGGGCAGCGCAGCGCAGCCTCTGCTGACGCTCTACAAGATCAATACGGCACTGGCGGGGAAGGGCTTGTCCGTCGATGTGGCGGCGCAACAGCTCGTGGGAAAGCGGCAGAGCGTGGTTGCGGATGTGCGGCAAACCTATTACACCGCGCTGGAGTGTGAAGACGCGATTGAGGCTACAGAGGCGAGTATCAAACAGTCCGAAGAGCTGGAACGTATTTCGACCGAGTATGTGGCGGAGCATGTGGTGCTGAAGTCGGAGCTGCTGGAAGTCCAAACCAAGCTTGCGCAGGAGCGGCTCTCGCTACTCAAGTTAGAGGACAAGCTGGCGACGGCGCAGGATCAGCTCAACAACCTGATGGGACGCGATATCCATACCCCGTTCCGCATGGCCCCTGCGGCGGTACTTTCGGCGGCGGAAGACAACTTGCCGTTGGCAGAGTCAACTGCGTTAGCCCAAAACTCGGACATCAAGGAATCTGAGATCACCATCAAGCAAGCCGAGAACATGGTGAAACAGACTAAGGCGAAGTATTTGCCTGACATCGATCTTTCGGTTCACTACCTCTCGCCCTTTGGGGTGAACTTCGTTCCGACGAATGTGGCCGGGCTGGGAATTGAGTTCAATTGGGAGCCGTTTGACTGGAACCGGCGCAAGCACGAAGTCGACGAGAAGACCATCAAGGTCGAGGAGAGCAAGGTCAATCTCGACGAGACGAAGGCACAGGTACTGCTCAACGTTGACCGCGAGTATCGTGCGGTGCACGAGGCTCAGGCTGCGGTGGCGGCGGCGGAGGTGTACCGCACGTCCACCCGTGAGAAGCTGCGGGAGGTGACGGAAATGTATGGCCAGAAGACGAAGTTGTTGCACGATGTCTTGGAACAGCAGGCCAGCGTGGAGAAGGCCAACTCGGATTACAGCGAGGCGGTGGCGTCGTTCTGGTCGGCCAAGGCAAAACTCGAGAAGGCGATGGGCGAAGAATGAGCGCGATGTCGAGCGGAAGGGAGCAGAGGATGAGCGGGGCCGCCACGCTGCTGGGATTGGCAGGATTGCTGGCGGCGTCGGGCTGCCGACAGCAAGCTGCAATCGAGCATTCGCCCACACCAGTGCGGACGGCACTGGTGCAGATGATCGATGCCGGCACGAATAACACATACTCTGCCAATATCCAGCCTTATCAGCAGGTGGACCTGTCGTTCAAATCGAGCGGCTACCTTGCCAGCATCAAGCAGGTGAAAGACGCCGATGGGCACATTCGCAACATCGATCAGGGCGACTACGTGAAAAAAGGCACGGTACTGGCGGTCGTCGAGGAGGATGATTTCAAGCAGAAGCTGGATCAGGCCAATGCGTCGCTGGCGCGCTCCCAGGCTGAGCATGAGCGGGCCGTGCTGTCGTTCGGACGCATTTCGAAGCTTTATGCAGCGGGCGCAGCAACGAAACCGGACTACGACGATACCAATGCACAGGTTGAGTCCACCGCGGCTGCCGTGGCCAATTCTCAAGCACAAGTGGCGGAGGCGAAAATTGCGCTGGGATACTGCCAGCTCACTGCTCCATTTGATTCGTGGGTATTGAAACGAAACGTCGATGTTGGAACTCTAGTTGGACCCGCTACCAACGGCTTTACGCTGGCGGACACACGGTCGGTCAAAGCGGTGTTCGGAGTTCCCGATATAGCCATGGAACACGTGAAAGCGGGCAGCCCGCAGAGAGTGACAACGGAGGCTTTGCCGGGGTATTTTTCAGGGCACATTACGTCGATCTCGGCCGCGGCGGACCCGAAGAGCCGCGTGTACTCCGTCGAGGTGAGGATTGACAACCCGGAAAATAAACTGAAGTCGGGGATGATTGCTTCAATTACGCTCGGCGGCGGGCATCCGAATGAAAAAGCATTGGTGGTGCCCATTTCGGCCGTCATCCACAGTCCAGATGTGAGGAACGGATTTGCGGTCTATGTCACGGATGAGCCGGGCGAGACGACAAAAGTCCACGCCCAGGACGTAACCTTGGGCGACACTTACGGCAACAACATCGCGGTGCTAAGCGGGCTTAATGCTAACCAACGGGTAATCACGTCGGGAACGAACGACATTAAGCCGGGATGGCCGGTGAGGGTAATTCCGTAGGTAGCGGCTAACGGTTCGTGGCTCGTGGCTAGTAAATGCAGTATTTCGACTCGCTGCGCGAAGCGCGCCGCTCGGGATGACAAGTCGGTAGGAACATGGCGCATGTGCACAAATCGGATGCGGAGCTGATCGCGACAGACCGCCACAATGTGGCCAGGTACTTTACTGAGCACCGCCAGGTCGGGCTGATCCTGTTGCTGGCGACGTTCGTATGGGGATTCTTCGGCTACCACAACATGCCCAAGCGGAAGGATCCGGACATTCCTGTGCGCGTGGCATCAGTGCAGTGCAGTTGGCCGGGTGCCACCGCCGAGCAGGTTGAGCAACTGATCACTAGACCCATCGAGCAGACCGTCGCAATGAATTCCACACTCAAGCCGCCGAGCCCGTCAGACTTCGGTATCCGTTCGCTGAGTTTTCCAGGGCTGTCCGTTGTCTACATACAGTTGGACGACGGCGTGAAGGACAAGGAAAAGCAGTTTGCCGACATCAACCTGAAATTAAACCAGCTGAACCTACCCCTGGGCGCTGGCCCAATTCAGTTCAACAGCAACTTTGGCGATACTGCGGCGCTGATGTTGACCGTGGCGAGTCCGATGGTGGGTCCGACGGAAGTTGCGTTGCGTGCGATCACGATCCGCAAGGCGATCGAAAGGACGCGCGCGGAGTTGCCGAAAAACGCTCCCCAGCCGCGCGTCAGCGTAATCTATGCGTTTCCGCTTTCGGTTGCACCCGCACCCGTGCGCAGCGCTTTTGAGGCGATTGCGACGATCGCCAGCCACAACGAAACGCTGACCGATTTGCATTTCTTTGAGGGTCCTGGTTACGTAGGGCTGGACGCCAGCACCAAGCTTGACGACGAGACGATACGGCAACGCGGTGAACAGCTGATCCAATCCAACTTGCACCGCTCCGAGTTGCATCCTGATGCATGGCGCCCGGCAATTATTCGCAATCCCGCCGATACCGAAGCAGGACTAGAGCAGGTGGCCGGTCCCAAGTACTCTTACCACGATCTGGATAACTACACCGACCTGATGCAACGGACGTTGCAAGGTGTACCGCAGACGTCGCGCGTCCAGCGCTCGGCGGTGTTGCCAGAGACGATCTACCTGGATTATTCGCAGGAGCGGCTGGCGCAGTACGGATACGATCCGTCGAAGCTGAAGGACATACTGGGCGCGCAGAACATCACACTGCCTGCAGGATCCCTTGACGTCGGAACGAAAGACCTGGTGGTGAATCCGTCAGGCCTGTTTCCGGATGCCCAGGCGATCGGCAACGTGATTATCGGCAAGTCAGCGTCAAACAGCCCGGTGTACCTGCGCGATCTGGTCGATATTTCGCGGGCATATCAGAGCCCTCCAACGTATTTGAACTTCCTTACGCTGCGTGACAAGGAGGGCAAGTGGGTGCGCAGCCGAGCGGTCACGTTGGCCGTGTACATGAGGGCCGGCCAGCAGATCAATCTTTTCGGGCAACACGTTACGGAAAAGATGGAGGCGCTGAAGCCGTATCTGCCGGACGACCTGATCGTGGTGCACACCTCGGACCAGGTGGTGCAGGTGAAGGAACAGGTCGACCTGTTCATGGATGCACTGTACGAGGCGATCGGACTGGTCGTCCTGGTATCGCTGATCGGGTTCTGGGAGTGGCGATCGGCACTACTGATGGCACTATCGATTCCAGTGACGCTGGCGTTGACGTTTGGGATGATCTACCTGCTGCGGATCGATGTTCAGCAGGTCTCGGTGGCTTCTTTGATCATCGCGCTCGGATTGCTGGTCGACGATCCGGTAGTGGCGGGCGACTCCATCAAACGCATGCTGGCGGAGGGGCATCCGCGGATTGTAGCTCCCTGGCTCGGGCCGACGAAAATCGCCACTGCGATCATGTACGCGACGATCACCAATATCGTGGCGTACCTGCCGTTCCTGCTGCTGACGGGTAATACCGGAGAGTTTATTTACAGCCTTCCGATTGTTCTGACCTGCGCGCTGCTGGCATCGCGCCTGGCATCCATGACGTTCGTACCACTGCTGGCATACTACATTCTGCGTCCCGGCAAGCCGGAGCAGCCGATTGAAGAGCGACGTACGACTGGATTTACAGGAAAGTACGCAAGCGTTGCCAAGTTTGCCATCGAGCATCGCTGGAAGGTGGCGATCGCGTCGTTGGCATTCGTTGCCCTGGCGTTATTCCTGTTCTCGCAGTTGAAGACATCCTTTTTCCCGGACGACGTGCAGTACTGGTCGTATGCCGACGTCTGGCTCCCGAATGACGCGAACTTCGAGACCACCAACCAGGCTGCGCAACGCGTGGAGAACATCCTTCGGGAGCAGGCGGAGATTTGGGGAAAGAAGCATCCCAACAAAGACGGTTCGCCGTCCCAGATCCTCGAGTACATAACCACCTGGGTGGGAGGAGGCAGTCCGCGTTTCTGGTTCTCGCTATCGCCGCAGGCGCAGCAACTTAATTATGCGGAGGTATTGGTTCAACTCAAACGCAAGGAGATTACCCCGGAATTTGTGAGCCAGGTGCAGCCAGTCCTCTCGGCTTCGGTACCCGGTGCGTTGATTGACATGCGCCAACTGCAGACGAACCCGGTGAATTATCCCATCGAGATCCGTGTCCAGAGCCGGGCTGATGTCAGCACGGCAAACAGCGCGGAGGACATACGCACCATGCGACATATCGCCGGGCAGGTGGCAGAGATCCTACGCTCTGCCCCGGCGGCTGATCGGGTACGCAATGAATGGGAAGAAGAGAGCACGAATATCAGCCTGGTGATCGATCCCGATCGCGCCAACCTTGCAGGCGTGACCAATATGGACGTGGCGAATTCGGCCACCAGCGCCATGAGTGGCGTAACGGTTACGGCCCTCGAGGACGGCGACAGGAACATTCCGGTGGTCGCGCGGCTGAAGATGGATGAGCGCGCCAATCTGTCGGACATCCAGAACCTCTATGTCTATGGGCAGCAGAGCGGCAGCAAAATTCCGCTGGTACAGGTGTCGGGTGTCCAAAATTGGATGTCATCGAACCGAATCATCCGGCTGGACCATTTCCGGTCGATGTCGCTGTACGCCTTCCCTGCTCCGGGACACCTTGCGTCGGAGATCACGACGATTGCGCTCCCCAAGCTGCGAGAACTCGAAAAAAATCTGCCGCCCGGTTATGGACTGAGTTTTGGTGGAGAGTACGATAAACAGAAAGTCGGCTTTCGGAACCTGGGTGTTGTGCTGGCAATCTCAATTTCCGCCATCTACCTGGCGTTGCTCTTCCAGTTCAACAATGCCATTAAGCCGCTTCTCGTGTTCGCAGCCGCCCCCTATGGCGTTGCCGGCGCTTTGATCGCATTGTGGATCATGAATACTTCGTTCGGGTTCATGGCCTTCCTGGGGATCGCGAGCCTGATCGGCGTCATCGTCAGTCACGTCATCGTGCTGTTCGACTTCATTGAGGAGATGCATGCCAAGGGAGAGCCATTCGAGACGGCGTTGATCGACGCTGGGATCATCCGTCTGCGTCCGGTGATGATCACCGTGGGGGCGACGGTGTTGGCGCTGTTTCCGCTGGCGGCCCATGGCGGACCGCTATGGCAACCCCTGTGTTATGCGCAGATCGGTGGCCTGACCGTGGCCACGTTTATCACCCTGCTGATGGTTCCGGTGTTCTACTCGATCATGGTGCTCGATCTGAAATGGTTGAAATGGGAGACTGAATCTAAAGAAGAGGTTGAAGTAGCAGAAGTAAGTCAAAGCTCAACAGGAACTAACACGCCGTTGCCCTCGAGCACATAGAGTACTGCAGGTGGGGTATTGAACGGGCGCTGAGCGGCAGTCGCGATCAATTGAGGAGGAGAAATGATACCGAGGTTTACAAGTTCGAAGAGGCTCATCGCGGCCATGTTTGGGATGGTGGCCTTCTCGGTGGCGGTGTTGGCTCAGGCAAGTGGTGGCGCCAATCCTGAACTGCAGCAGAAGTTCGCGGCGCTGAAGCAGTCAGCCGCGGCCAACCAGCAGAAGCTGCACAAGTACCAGTGGACCGAGATCCGGCAGGTCACCTACAAGGGTGACCAGAAACCGCAGCAGCAGTTCATGTGCCAGTACGGCCCGGACGGGAAAGTACAGAAGTTCCCGATGGGCCCACAGCAGCAACCCTCCGGTGGAAAAATCAAGCAGCGCATGATTGAGAAGAAAAAAGACGAAATGGAGCAGTATATGGGCCAGGTGAAATCGCTCCTGGCTGCCTACGTACCGCCGAATCCTGCGAAGATGCAGCAAGCCGCCCAGGCGGGGAAGATTGCTCTGAGCCGCGACGCCGCAGCGGGCCTGGTGAACTTTACGTTCACGGATTACGTCCAGCCCGGCGACAAGATGGTGGTCGCCTTCGATACGGCTTCGAAGAAGATCGCCAATCTGAACATCAACACGTATATGGGACAGGAGAAGGACGCGGTCACGCTGATGGTGGATTTCTCCAGCCTTCCCGACGGCACGAATTATGCCGAGAAGACCACACTCAACGTCGCCGCCAAGCAGATGGTCGTGACCACGATCAACACGAACTATCACCCGTTTGGCGCGTCGGGGCAGTGATTGCGGCGCCGGGCGGCGTCCCTCAATCGCGCGGATGCCGCCAGGCTTCGCAGTTGGGATTACTTCCCGCAATTGATCTTGAGACATCCCGGTTGTGGCGCTGCGCGCAACCTCGGTTTAAATTCGGTGTTCACCTAGAGTAATGACCCGCGGTTTTCGCCGGGGTGGAAGCCTCGATGACTCGCATCCTCGACCAGATTGATTCTCCTCGAGACGTAAAACAACTCACCATCCCGGAGATGGAGCGGCTGGCGGCAGAGATCCGCGAGGAGTTAATTACCGTGCTCGCACGCACGGGAGGCCATCTTGGACCGAACCTGGGCGTGGTCGAGCTGACCATCGCGCTGCATTACGTCTTCAACACTCCCGAAGATCACTTCTTGTTCGACGTGAGCCATCAGGCTTACGTCCACAAGCTGCTCACGGGAAGGCGAAAACAGTTCCACACCATCCGCACCGCAGGCGGACTGAACGGCTTCATGCTGCGGACGGAAAGTCCCCACGATTGCTACGGCGCGGGACACGCGGGCACGGCTCTGTCGGCGGCGTTAGGTATGGCAGTGGCGCGGGACAAGGCCGGTGGCAAAGAACACGTCGTCGCGCTGGCAGGTGATGCGGCTTTTACCTGCGGCATCACTTACGAAGCTCTCAATAACATCGCGCAACAGACGAAGCGCCTGCTGGTCGTATTGAACGACAACGAGTGGTCAATCGACAAAAACGTCGGTGCCATCGCCAACTATCTCAACCGAATTGTTACCAATCCGCGATTCGACTACTTGCACGAACGGGCCGGGCGGTTTGTGGCCATGGTGGGCGGCAAGCGTGCGCTGCGCATGGCGCGCAAGGCGGAGGAAGCCGCCAAGAGCATGCTGTGGCCGAGCGTCATCTTCGAAGAGCTGGGGCTGAAGTATTACGGGCCAATCGATGGACACGACATCGCGACGTTGATCAAGACGTTCGAGTTTCTCAAGACACAGCACCGGCCCGTGCTGCTGCACGTGCTCACACAGAAAGGCAAGGGCTTTGAGCCGGCACTGCAGAAACAAAAGAAATTTCATGGGCTAGGGCCGTACGATCCCGAGACGGGCGAGACCAAGCCGGTTGGTCAGCGAACGTATTCCGAGGTTTTCGCCGACACGCTGGTTAAGCTCGCGAACATCAATGATAAGGTGGTTGCGATTACTGCCGCCATGCCGAATGGCACCGGACTCGACCGGTTTCGCACCCATCATCCAGACAAATACTTTGACGTCGGTATTGCTGAGGAACACGCGGTGCTGTTTGCCGCCGGGTTGGCCGCGCGCGGGCTGAAGCCGTTTTGCGCGATTTATTCCACCTTCTTGCAGCGCGCTTTTGATCCGGTCGTGCATGACGTCTGTCTGCAGAAGCTGCCCGTGGTCTTTTGCATGGACCGCGGTGGGCTATCGGGTGATGACGGGCCAACACACCATGGCTTGTTCGACATTTCCTATCTCCGCGGCATACCGAACATCGTGCACATGGATCCCAAGGACGAAGCTGAGTTCGCGGACATGTTGTATACCGCGATGCAATACGATGGGCCCATTGCGATCCGCTATCCGCGTGGCGCTGGTCCGGGCACGCCGCTGAAGGACATACCGCGTGTGATTCCGATCGGCAAAGCCGAGCTGCTCGAGCATGGAGAGCAAGACCAGGTCGCAATTTTTGCCTTGGGCAACATGGTTCTCCTGGCAAACGAGGTCGCGACGAAGCTGGAGAGTGAAGGCGTGTCGGCGGCCGTGATTAACGCCCGCTTTGCCAAGCCGGTCGATGCCGAGATGATCGAATTCTATGCGCGGCAAGTCGAGGTCATTCTCACCCTCGAAGATCACGTGCTGGCCGGCGGATTCGGCAGCGCCGTACTGGAAACGGTTAGCAGCCTGGGAATCAAGACACCGGTGGTTCGTATTGGATGGCCTGATCGCTTCATCGAGCACGGCAAACCCGATGATCTGCGGGCGAGGTATGGCGTTAGCGTGGCGGCCGCGCTAGACAAGCTACGAGCACATCTAAACCCACGCATCACAGTGAAGATTGCAGTGCGCGAGCCGTAGCCTCCCTTCGGTACCATGGCGGTCTCTCCGAGTGTCGTTAGGATCGCTCGGGGACCTCTTATGCCACCAAACGATCATGGAACCCCTCCGAGTGATGTGCAAGCAGGGGATGTCGTCCCCGACAACACGCACTTCGACAATACCCTAGAGCGATCCCTTGGATATTTCGCCTGCCCGAAGGCACTTCGCTCGATCAGGCGCTTCAGATCGTAACCGCCGCCGAGCAACGGTCAGGAGCAAACCGATCAAAGCTCCGCGACGGGCTGTCGTCCGGAAGCAGATCACAGGAGTGCGATTCCAATCTACGGGAGAGCCGCGCTAGCCAAGGGTCGGTAGCCGCCGGTTGAGACGTTTCTAAGAAATTCGCAGCCTTTTGGAATTTTGCTCATCTACTACCTGCACGTTCGGTATGATGGGCGGAATCGTGTCCAGCAACGCGCAACAACCCGTAAGCCTCATCGACTTACCTCCTCTTCCTTTAGCTGAATGGCAAGCGACCTACCACACGCTGCACATGTGGACGCAGATGGCCGGCAAGGTGGCCCTCGAACAATGCCCGAACATCAATCACTATTGGGGTGTCGCGTTCCACGTCACCGCAATTGGGCTAACAACAACCCCCATGCCGTATAGGGACTTCACATTCGAGATCCACTTCGATTTCATCGACCACAAGCTGGTTATCGAAACCAGTGAAGGAGACATCAGGGAGCTCAAACTCGAACCGCAAACCGTGGCGGAGTTCTATCGAAAGTTCATGACGGCTCTCGATGATCTCGGAATCGTAGTGCACATTTACCGCATGCCAGTTGAGTTTCCCAACCCCATTAGGTTCGATGAGGACGTCGTGCACGCCTCCTATGATGCCGACGCGGTTGGCCGGTTCTGGCGAATTCTGCAGTGGAGCGATACGGTCTTCAAAGAGTTTCGCGCCGGGTTCATTGGCAAAGCGAGCCCGGTTCATTTCTTCTGGGGAAGCTTCGACCTGGCAGTGACGCGATTCAGCGGCCGGGCGGCTCCTCCAAGACCGGGCGCGGATGCCGTTACGGCCGAAGCGTATTCGCATGAAGTAAGCAGCGCCGGTTTCTGGCCGGGGGGAAGCGGAGTCGATGGCCCGGCATATTATTCTTACGCGGCACCTGAGCCACCCGGATTCTCCCAATACAAGGTGCAACCCACAGGCGCGTTCTACCATCCCGAATTGCATGAATTCTTGCTGATGTATGACGATGTTCGCCGTTCGAGCTTGCCCAAGGATCATCTGATGCAGTTCCTCGAGACTACCTATGACGCCGCGGCGACGCTCGGGAAATGGGACCGCGCGGCATTAGAGCGCAAAGTGGCATAAGGGAGGATTGAATGGCTGCGACTTGTACTCATCTCGACGAAATCAAATTTACGAAGCCCACCGAGCATGTTTGCAAAGAGTGCGTCAAGATGGGAGATCGCTGGGTACACTTGCGCATGTGCCTGATCTGCGGCCACGTCGGATGCTGCGATTCGTCGAAAAACAAGCATGCGACGAAACACTTCAAGCACGTTGGACACCCGCTCATCCGCTCGATCGAGCCCGGCGAGCGCTGGATGTGGTGCTACGTCGATGAGATGGAGCCGGGCGAACTGGAAGCGTAGCGGCTTACCCGCTTGCGGAAAAACGCGCTTCGCCGCTAGTGTTGCGACTTCACAGGTTGCTGAAAACTCGTCTCGACGAATGATTCGTACCAGGGCACGCCATCACCTGGAGGCTTCAGCCCCCGAGGGATCTGCTTCCCGACTTTTTCCATAGCCTCTCACGCCGTTCTGCCGCGCTCGAGGGCGTAGCAAACTACCCAACCGCTGGCAAGCAGAGTGATCGCGGCGATAACCGCCTGCGAGATCACGCAGTACAAACACCACACGCCAAGGACCTTCGCCTCAATGTTGGTGAGATAGAGGGCGAAGGCCATTCCGGCTAGCGACGCTAGTAGTAAAAACGCACGGCGGCGCATCAACGCGAGAACTCCTATCAGCAGATAGCCTGCGATGCCGATCGTGGCGACCGGGACGCCGCGAATCTCGGCATACGGGCTGTGGTTCACGATTCCGCAATCCCACTTCTCGTTGATACTGCAAGGCTGAGTCTCAGTACTGTAATGCACGTGCAGTGCAAGGCTGGAAACAATGATTCCCGCAATAGCCAACAGGGCAACGAGGTAGCGCAAGGACTTCCTCCTGAGTTAGAACTGCGCGCGTGACATTGGCCTGAGCCCAGGCCAACACGACTAACATAGCTTGTCGCCGCTTGTTGACGACAAGCAATTACTGAGTGACTCATGTGCTAAAATTCGCATACTCGTGAGGCGTGGCGTTTCCATTTCGGTAATACTGCTTCTGCTTTCCGGCGTGATTGTGCCGCTGGCGCAGGCCGGCGTTACGTCGACACCTCTCTGCTGCCGCATCGGCGGACAGCACCACTGCACCGGCATGTCAGGTGGAGATGGCTTCCATTCGCTGCCCGGCAAATGCCCGTATCGGGTGGCTCCTGCGGTCACCACTGGGATCGCTGCTCTGCTGCCTGTGACCCTCGGGCAGTCCTCCTTTAGGTCCGGGCAGCGTGCCGCAGAGTTGCCCGAACCTGTTTCTCTCCCCGTCGCTTTTGACAATGTGCAAAAGCGCGGGCCCCCGCTTTCCTAGCACGCACCCGATACCAGCCTGAGCGCAACCCGGACGCTCGCCGCCGAGTTGCCAAAATACTGACGTTCTGACTCAGATTCGGTTGCGGCATATCCAGTCCCGTGTCTGACAAGTTGTTATCCATAACCGCGCGCGGGCCGCAGCAGCGTTGGTTCGATGCGCTGTGTATGCAATTTCGGGGGAACCTCGATGACTCGTATCAGTGTAACTGCGATTTTGGCATGGTTTCTGGCTTTTTTCGCTACTGCATTCGTCCTTATGCCGAAGAGCTCAGCTACCGTTTTTGGAGTGGTCCGTGGAATTGTCCATGACCCACAGCATCGCCCCGTAAATCAGGCGCAGGTCACGCTGCAGGCGACCGATTCGGGCTACAGGCTGTCGGCAAATACCAATGCGGACGGAGAGTTCCAGTTTGACGCAGTGCCGCTCGGGCAATACACCGTCAACGTCGAAGCCCGGGGCTTCGCGGTGCAATCGCAATTCCTGCAGCTCACCTCGGGTTCCGCGCCCATACTGCACTATCAACTCGCGTTGGCCGCGGCAAAACAGGAGGTTACAGTCACCGCGGCGCCTGCCGATCTGAATCCCGACTCGCCCCGGCGCGACATTCTGATCGATCAGGAGCAGATCTCGCGCTATGCCGGCGTCGATTCCGCCAACAGCTACAAAATCATTACCGAGTTCGTCCCCGGGTCGTATATGGTGCACGATCAGCTTCATGTGCGCGGCGGTCACCAGGTTACCTGGGCTCTGGACGGAGTGCCGATCCCGAATACGAATATTGCGTCGAACCTCGGGCCACAGTTCAATCCCAAGGATGTTTCCTATCTGCAGGCAGAAACTGGCAGCTACGCTTCCGAATACGGCGACAGGACGTACGGCGTCTTCGACGTTGCCCCTAACACAGGATTTGAGCGAAATCGTGAAGCGCAACTCATACTGAGTTACGGCAACTACAACCAGACCGACAACTGGCTGAGCTTCGGGGATCATACTTCGAAGTTCGCCTACTACATAAGCGCTGGAGGTAACAATACGAATTGGGGGCTCGAACCGCCCACGAGCGTCAACTTGCACAACCAGGCGTACGGAGGCGGCGGATTCACTTCGCTCATCTACAATCCCAACCCCAAAGACCAGATTCGATTCGACGCCGGCGTTCGTCTGGACTACTACCAGGTCCCTAACGATACTGATATGCAGGCCGCTGGCATCAACGATCGCCAGCGCGAACAGGACATCTTCGCCACCGGAACCTGGGTCCATACCTTCTCGCCCGGGCTGATGTTGATGACCTCACCGTTCTATCACTTCAATCGAGCGGCCTACGAAGGGGGACCCAACGACGTTCCCATTACCACCGACAACCGCGCGTCGAACTATGAGGGCGGGCAAGTTACGCTGGCTGCGCTCAACAACCGCAACAATGCTCGCTTCGGGATTTATGCCTTCGCGCAGCAGGACAATACTTACTTCTCGGTAATTGCTAACGACGGCTCGGGGCAGCAGTTCAATCAGAGGGTCTATCCCGGTGGCTCTTTGTTTGCCGGCTTTCTGGAGGACCAGTTTAAGGCAACGAAATGGTTGACGTTCACAGGCGGGCTTCGCCTTACGCATTTTTCCGGGGGCGTTACCGAAAATGCAGCTGATCCGCGAATCGGCGTCGCCATCGCACTGCCGAAACTCAACTGGGTGCTGAGGGCAGCGTACTCGTACTTCTATCAGCCGCCGCCACTCGACACGGTTGCTGGCTCGCTGCTCGACTACACTCAGGCGCAGGGACTTGGCTTTCTTCCGTTGAAAGGCGAGCGTGATATCCAGCAGGAGTACGGCATAACCATTCCCATAGGAAATTGGGTCTCAAGCTTTACTTACTTCCACACCAGCGCGCGCAACTTCTTCGACCACGATGTAATTGGCAACTCGAACATCTTTGTGCCTCTGACGATCGAAGGCGCAATTATCGAGGGCGAAGAGGTGGCCGTCCGCTCCCCCCTGCTTCTCCATCGCTATCATGCGCACCTGGTGTATTCGCACCAGATCGCCCAAGGCGTAGGAGCCGTCACCGGCGGGCTTACGGATTTTTCTCCGCCGCCGGACGGGAACTTCTATCTCGATCACGATCAGCGCAACACGCTCTCGGCGGGCTTCGACGGCAACCTGCCGTGGCGTAGCTTTGCCGCCCTGACGGTGAATTACGGCTCGGGGTTCCTGAACGGAAATGGCCCCAGTCATTTGCCGCCGTACTACACTCTTGATCTTTCGGTGGGAAAGTCATTCGGCGAAAACTGGATGGTGCGGTTCAGCGGTACGAACATCACCAACCAGCGCTACCTGCTCGACACAAGTAACACCTTCGGTGGTACGCATTACGCCGATCCGTTTTTGTGCTCCGTGCAGGTGCGATATCGGTTTCACTACTAGTGCATTTTCAGTTTGCAGCAGCCCCTCGCTGCGCCGCCTTTGGCAGCTCAATGTTCGTGTTTAGCGTGGGAGTGCAGGTGGGGGTGGGAGTGGACCATGTCGCCATGCCTGTGGCGGTGAGCGTGGACTAAGTTGGCGCGCAGGAGAAGTTCGCTATTCGACAGGATCTCGGACGGCGTTCCTTCGGCGGTGACGCTTCCCTTCTCCAGAACAACGACGCGCTCGGCGATGTCCTCGACGATCTCGAGTTGATGGGTTGCGGTAACCACTGTCTTCGACGTTCCTTTCCAGTTCTGAATGAGATCGATGAGCTGGCTCTGGCTACGAGGATCAAGCAGAGAGGTCGGCTCGTCGAGCAGGAGGACCTCGGGATCAAGGACAATGACCGAGGCCAGTGCGACGCGCTTCTTCTCTCCGCCGGAGAGCCGATAGGGTGGGCGATGGCCAAGATGCGCGACTCCCATCGTTTCGAGAGTGGAATTGACGCGCTCGATGACTTCCGAGCTTGTCCAGCCCATCTGCAGCGGCCCAAAGGCGACTTCGTCGAAGACGGTCGGGTTGAAGAGCTGAACGTCGGGGTTCTGAAAAACGAGGGCCACACGGCGGCGGAAAGACAGGGCATAGCCGTCGTCACGAAGGCGTTCAGGGGTAAGCCGGTCTCCGCAAAAGGTAATTGATCCGGACGACGGGAAGCAAAGGGCGTCAAGCAGGCGCAACAGGGTCGATTTGCCGGAGCCGTTGGCTCCTACAAGAGTCACCGAACGTCCGGCGTCGATCGTCAACGAGAGATTGCGTAGCGCCGGAATCTCATCATACGAGAAGCTGACTTGCTTGACCTCGAACACGGGGCTGGTCATGAACGGCCTGCCCAAACGGCGATCACGCCGGCCAGAAGAAAGGCCGCCAGCCCGACATAGTCCCAGGACCGCATGCGGAACTCGGAGAGGACCTTGGCATCGCCGCGAAAGCCGCGGGACTGCATGGCGAGAAAGACGTCGTTGCTGAGCTCGACGCTCTTGCTGAGCAGGACGCCCGCCGTCCGAGTAGTCATGTGGCGCTCGGCAGAGCGGTCAAGCACGCCAACCGTGCGGCTCTGGCGCGACTCGAACATCTGGCTGGCGGTTTGGGCCAGCAGAAAGATATAGCGGTGCGTCATGGCCAGCATCATCACGACTTCCTGGGGAATGCGCAAAGTGCGCAGTGACTTGAGAATCTGCATCCACGGCGTGGTGAGGACAAGCAAGGTCGTGAGAGTCACGGCGGTTTCGACACGCGCTATGAGAAGCACCGCTGTCGTAACACCTTGAGAGGTGATGTGCAGACTGCCTGCAGGAGATGTGACAATCGGGTCGCCCGGTGTCAGAAACAGTGCCGGCAGTGCGATTACGCCGGTAAACGCCAGCACGACCAGCCAGACCCGGATTGCGAGCGACTTAAGGCTGAGGTACGAAAGCAGTGCGAGAATCAGGGCGCCAAGGAAAAGCATGACGACTACGTCAATACGGTGCGAAAGAGTAACGGCGAGCACAAGCGCCAGCAATCCGACAACGCGCACGCGAGGATCCAGCGTCTGCAACAGTCCGCGGCGACGGGCGATTTGCTCGGAGACGAGCGCATTCCCAAACGCACGGGTCAGAGCTACGAGCGTTCCTGCGAGGGCGCCATTGCGCTTCATTGTCGTTATGGCTGACCTGCGGCGCGTCGGCTTTGCCACAGGCGTTGAAGGAGAAGCGAGGATACTATGAGCAAACCAACTCCGAACATTGCGGAAAGCAGGTACCCGAATGACGGGCTCTTCACAAACTGAGGAGCGTAGTTCGGAATGGGAGCTGTCCACAACGAAGACAGTCGCTGGAGCCCGGCGGGAGCGGCTGAGGGTTGAGGCAGAGTCTGGCTTCCAGGTGCGATTTCCTTGTAGCCAGCGGCGTTGACCCGGTTCGTTGACCATTCGCCCCAGGCGGTTCCGCCAGCGAGGATGCCGAGAGGCGTAAGGAGCATAAGGAGGGCAACCGTGATCCAGAGCTTGCGAAGTGATTTTTGCGGCGCGGGTTGTAGCCTCAAGGTACCGCTCTCTGGAAGTCCGGAAGTGCCACGCAGAAGGGACGGATCTGCGACTTGCAGATATGCTACTAATCCTGCTGCGATTACGGCCTCGGCGATTCCAGCTACCGCGAGGTGTCCGATCATCATCGCCGGAATCGCGATGCTCAGAGGATAAGGCGCGTACAACGGAACTCCGTTCGCGTTATGAAACAGGATGGGCTGGATACCAAACTCGATCGCAGCGACGAAAGCGGCAGCGTTGGCCGCGAGGTAGCCTGCGACTGCCGCACCTACTAGGCGACGGCGTGAGGCGATTCGAGCGCCGGTCGCCACAAGACGGTAGGTAGCATACGCGACCAGCGACCCCACGATGGCCATGTTGAAGCAGTTGGCGCCGAGGGTGGTGATGCCTCCGTCGCCGAAGAACAGCGCCTGGATAGTCACTGCGAGGGAAATGGCAAGGATCGCACCTGAAGGTCCGAGAACGATGGCAGCGACTGTCACACCGATGGCGTGTCCGGTGGTTCCTCCGGGAAGCGGCAGATTGAACATCATCAGGACGAAAGAAAATGCCGCGAAGACGGAGATGAGTG
>Ga0306920_100003032_pt1 | contig 21285 bp, 19 predicted proteins | sample flu12Cox44000170_FD_204666 | JGI IMG/M metagenome (GOLD analysis project Ga0306920, IMG submission 204666) | Lab enrichment of tropical soil microbial communities from Luquillo Experimental Forest, Puerto Rico - flux4day.12C.oxic.44.000.170 (v2)... | ecosystem: Environmental > Terrestrial >... | reverse complement strand
CACCCCGTTTTATGCGTCGTGCTGGGTCCCCTCGGCGCCATCTGATGAACCGTCGCGTTCTTGGTGGGGGACCCAGCACGACGCATAAAACGCTATACGTTCGGCACGCTTTTTGTCTTCAACAGACCTCTAATCGAATATTACATTCGGGTTCAACTCCGCCGGCGTTGTCCACTCAATCCCGTATCGCTCCTTGAGAACGGACTTCTTTGTCTCCCAGTAGACATGGCAGAACCCCAAGCCACCTCTCAGCGGGTGATCCTTGAGAGCCTCCTCGGTCGCTTTTTCGACTTCAGCAAGAATCTCCGCGAACTGCGGATCGTCATCGATCGGGTCTCGGTGGAACGGGGTCGGGGGGACTTCCCGCATTCGGTTCCTCTCCTGTTCGATCGTGCCCTTAGACTCGACATCCGCTGGTTCATAACGAAGGTTCAGTGGATTTCGTCTGTCTCCGTAGTGGATGTGCGTACGGATACTGCTAATGGCCTTTCGCACGTCCTCGGCAAGTTCCCCGGAAAGGACCCATTCCGGGTTCCCGTATTCCGAACCAGAATCGTTCTTGAGCCGGCACTCTGCGAAGATCGCATCTTGCAAGCGACTTTGGCACAGGTAATTGAGAACCTCGCGGTATCTGTTCAACCAGCGCGGTTGCTCGTACCTTTGGCAGGCTGCGAGCAATCGCTCCACGGCGCGCACGGCTACTTGCCGCTTGGCTTCGAGCAAGTCATCCGTGTCCATGCTTTGGTCACGATCGGTCATGGCTGGGGACTGCCCTTTTTTGCCGAACGACAAAGCTAACTTGCCGGGGCCGCTGCAAAGCCTAATTGCCGCGCGAAACCGGAATGCGGCCCCAGTCAAGTTCAGCGACTTGTTATGCCGCGCCCATCACGGGCGACGACGTTCTTTCGCTTCCTGCTCTGCGTGATACCGGGCGGTCGTCCAAATCTCGGTATCCCAAAAGTCTTTCACAACTGGGCGATACTTGGCGTCCCGGTCGATCGCCCAATGATAGTGCCGGATGGGCCTGACGCTGTCGTCAAACCCGACGCACACGCACCGGCCGATAACCTTCCACTCGCTTGAAGCCATCCAATACGCTTTCGCGTTTTCGGGTGCGGGTTGCGGCAGACGCTCACTAAACAGATTGTTGAAGGTTTCGACGAACTGCGCCGCCCGCTGTTGGATGATCTCATCAACCTCCCAAATATATTCGGGCTCGCTCCGCATTGCGGAGCCAGCAACGGCCATCGCATACAGAACCACGGACTCGCGCAACGCGGCGAGGACAACGGCGTCCCGTGACAAAGCCGCGAGAGCAACCAGGGAGAAATCAGACGATTCTGCCGCACACCCGTATGCAGCGTTCGTCAGGTTCTCCACGCTCCATTTTGGAAACGTCTTTTTGAGCGCAACGGATAGCGCATCTTCGCCGACAGAGAGCAAGAACAACCCTTTGAACGGAGGCCCGAATATCGGAGACTCAGTGACTTGCCTGAGTCGCTTGAAACCAGCAAGGCTGGCCACTTGGGATTCAAGGCCTTTCGGAACCTGTTGGAGCGTGCGGATAAGGCGGAAATACTCCGTCAACCGTTCGTCTTCGGAGTAATAGCCCTCAATCAGAACATCGGCCGGAGAAACTGACAACGCGCTTGCTGTTTCTTTGGCGTAGCGAAGGAGTTCATCCCGTTCGTGCCGCTTCATAGCCTCGCGATAGAGTTCGTCGAGGCCAAGCAGGAAGACACGGTTATTGACGACACGGCGGTCGGTCTTCATATGCATGTCTCGGAGAGCCTGAGCGGCATAACTAGATTAATTCGGCCGATTTCCAGCTGTCTAAACTCCGGCAAACAAAGCGCGAAATCGACCTAATTCTATTCCCTTGGCGAACGATCCGCAAGCACCCAGATTGTGAAGCTGGCGTTTGTTGCCATGCCTGGAAGCCTGGTATTTGACGATCTACTCATCCCATCGCAATTGACCTACTGATCACCGTCAAGTTGGGTATGCTCGTCCGAATGGATAGTACCACGATAAAGCCCTGGCAGGCGAAGCTGATGAATGCTGCCTTGCGCCCTGCCTTGGGTTATTTGTGCCGCATGCGCGAACGCATGGAGAAGCGGGGATTCCCACCAAACGACAAGCTTTTGATACTGACCGTAGCGGCCTACAACGCGATTCATTCGCTTACCGTCGAGCTGCATTACATGGGATGCGAGAGTGGAGTCGGCCGGGAAACGAAACGGCAAACAAAAGTTGGCTAATGTGTCTAGGTAGTGTTAATGAGCGAACTGGCGTTTCCGTCGTGTAAGTCCGCTTGATTGAAGTCTACAACGTGTGGGTTGGCCCCGTTGTCGAGAACTTGCGCCGGTCGTTTTTTGCTGAAAGGATAGACGAAATTCGTGTCTCGGTAAAATGGCTGGTCGTGATCAAAGTCGGTTGCCTTATTTCCATTAGCTTTCGCAAATTTCCGATAAATCTTGATTCTTGCTGTCAGTAAACAAGTCATTTAGGGCAAATCCTTTATAGGTCGATGTACAGCCTTCTTATCTCTAAGTAAGTTACCGAGAACTACTGGTCGCTCAGCTATCCGTCAACATTTTTTGAAAAAAATTACTTTTCTTGTTACGTTTTTGACTTCTCAACCCATTAGAAGATAGAGGGGCATTAAGACCAGGTCGCTTCTTGTTGGAGGGGCCGGTAGGCATCTCAACGGGGAGGAAATGTTTATGACCACCAGCAACTTTCTGAGTTTTTGCAAAGCCCTTAATGAAAGTATTTCGTTTGATGCCTCGGGACCGCCACCGATTCCGTTCACCGATCCCTTTGGCTCGGATGCACTTACGGGAATAATTCAACGTGCTGCGGTGAATTTGCCGCTTGCCTATCAACAGGGGTACTCAAGTCCATTAGTTGAACAGCTTCCCGGCCTTCTCCTGCAACTTCGAAACGAACTCCAGCAACAAAACCCAGCTGCGAACGCTTCTGACATTGCTCAAGCGGCAGCTGACTTCCTGGAACCGTTCCTCGGCGCGGTCTATGATCAAACGGTTTCCGAAATTCGGCCTCAGCTGTGCCGATTTCTGGCAGTCATTTCCGATCTCTACCGCTCCTTTCTGAGCAAGCAACAGCGCGCCCACGCCGATATTCCCCTGGTCGAGCAATTACCTCCTTTGGCGACCTTTGCCAATAAGGCGGATAACGGCCCGTTTACCATTCCGGCCGATCAGGTGACCAAAACTATTGGCAAACCCATTGGTGTGGTTAGCTTGCCGTCGTCGTACCGGGATCACCCGGTCTTATGGGCAGCCCTCTCCCACGAAACGGGGGGCCACGATGTTCTGCATGCGGACACCAAATTGCTCCCTGAATTGCGATCCGGGGTGGCCCAACTCTTGCCGGACGAATTCCAAGGACAACTGTGGGGCTACTGGATGGATGAAGCCGCCTCGGACGTTTATGGATTGCTCAATATTGGCCCAATGTTTGTTTTCAACCTGGCGGCATTCTTCACAGCCCTGATTCATCAGGGGAGTGGCGGCCAGGTTGCATTGGGAACCCTGAGAAATCAGGCTATCATCGACGAGACAGGGCGGCTGGATGTCCATCCCGTCGATTTGTTGCGGGTTCATTTGGCTTTGGGCGTCATCGAAAGTTCAGCGAAATTGTCCGTGACCCGGCGTAGCGACTATATCCAGGCGGTGGGACAACTGGCCCAAACCTGCGCGGCGAATGTTACAGTCGTGCAGTTTGTTCAGGTGAGCGGTCGACGGTTGCAAGTCGTTCAAGAGCTCCCCTTGGCAGACATGCAAGATACGGCGCGGCGCGTGGGAGCATTTATCGCCTCGGCCAAGCTGGACGCGCTGGGCGGGTTCAGTATCCAGGACATCGAAACGTGGGACGACACCGATGAGGACACCGCCCAGGCAGTCTTTAACCAGTTTCTGGCAAACGGCTCCGTATCGGGGTTGGGGGATGACGCCCAATTGCTGAGCGGCGCCACTTTGGCCTTGTTACAAAAGCCTAGCCTCTACGATGCGGTAACGAGGCTTCTTAACGCCGGTCTGGATGACAGCTTTATGAACGATCCCATATTTGGTCGTGCCCAGCCCCACCGGATCTTCTTTTATCCAGAAACCCATTTCCGTATCCACGTGGAAAGGCCAGTCACGGCGCCGGTTCTGGCGTTTTCGAGGGGCAGCGCTCCAAACAAGGTGTCGAGTCAAACTGCCGAGCATCATCGTCGAGGATCTTCGAAGAAGAAAGTCACGAGCACCCGTTGAGAGGTTTTCAAAATTAAATCGGCTCCAAATCCTGCGAGCCGGCAATGGAATGTGCCATGAATCCTCAAACGAATACCAGATTCTGGTGGGTTGTATTACGCCCGTATTTCGAATGGCTTTGTTGCTGGCCCATCTTGGTCCTGGTTGCCGCAATGCTGGTCGCGATCGTTTGGGGGTACATCGGAGTGGAATACGGGGTCCCCAACCTTTTTTGGCACGAGGACCAATCGACCCAGATCTTGGCTGGCATCGGGTCTGCCTGGCTGCTGGGCCAACTCTGCTTCGTGGGTTACCTCCTCGCCCAAAATGCCGAGTGGATGAAAAATCGGTCCCTCCGGTGGTATCTATTGGTCACCTGGCTGCCATTGCTTGTCGTGCTGGCCCTTCGAGCTGTGATCCGCGCCCGTGGCAGTGACCTGTTTTCGGAAACCTTTAACGAGATCCAGCGCTGGCCTTTCGTCGTGGGTTTAGCGGCGGGGGCTCTGTCGGCAATCATGCTTCTGGAGGCTTTGGATAATCTTGCCGTCTTTGAACGATTCCAACGGTGGCTGAAACGAAAGTCCCCTGCGCCCGACTCCGCGGGAAAGGCTCCAAAGGCCGGCGATCACTTAAGGAGAACACCGGCCGAGCAGTTCGTCCGGCGGCGCCGGATGCAGGCCGTATTTTTCGGATTCCTTCTCGTTGTTTACGGGGGTCTTGCATGCAGTCCTCTGGGCATCGCGGTGTTTCCCGCGCTGGCACTTTGCCTTTTACTGGGTCTGGTGATTGCCGTATATAGCTTTGTCGTGTTGCGGTTTCCTCGGAGTGCCTATCTCGTTTTCGGAGGCCTGGTCATTGTCGTTGTGGCCGTCAATCAGGCCCCCGACAAGCACCGGTTTCCCAGTCTGGAGAGCCATTACGATTCCCCGCAACCACTCGACAATGATAGTTATAGCGCGCGCAGGGATATGGACTGCGGATTGCTCAACAACGAGGAAGCCCTGAAAAACTGGTTGACGTATTATCGAACCAACCACGCCAAAACGCCTTCGACCAAGCCCAAACTTGTGGTGGTGACGGCCAGCGGCGGCGGCATTCGGTCCGCATTATGGACCGCAGTAGTCTTGAGCAAGTTGGAGGAAGACATCCCGGGCTTTTTCTACCACGTGCGACTGATCACGGGAGCTTCGGGAGGTATGTTGGGAACCGCTTTTTTCACGGCGAAACTCGATCAAATCCAGGAATTCGACCGACAGCAAGAATTCCGGGCCGACGAGGCCAAGGAACCTCGGCGCCAAAACATGATCCAATCCCGCAAGCAGAAGGTCGCCGACGTCATGAACACGGAAGGGATGAAAAACGGCGGACTGCGGCAAGTGGCCCAGCACTGGGTGTTACGGGATGCCCCCGCGCTATTCTCGCCTTTCCCCTACTACCACGATCGGGGATGGGCCCTGGAGAAAGCCTGGCAGAAGAATCTAGCTCCAGCCCTGGGTCATTCTGTGCGGAGTCTTCAAGCCGGGGAAAAAGAAGGATGGCGGCCCTCGCTGGTGTTTTCTCCGATGCTGGTGGAAGATGGCCGCCGCTTGCTCATCAGCAACTTGGACCTCAAATCCATTACCGAAAGCGGTGGCAGCCTGTTTGTCGCGGACGATGATGCGATCACTTGTGATGGGTCGTACTCGTTGTCTGCAGTGGAATTCTACCGGCTGTTCCCGACCGCTGACGAGTTCCAAATAAGCACAGCGGTGCGAATGAGCGCTTCCTTTCCGTATGTCAGCCCGGCAGCAGCCCTTCCCACCAGTCCATCCCGGCGGGTGGTGGACGCGGGGTATTACGACAACTTCGGTGTGAACACGGCAGCTGTGTGGATCTACGATAACCGCGACTGGCTCCGGGAAAACACTTCCGGGATCGTGGTAGTCCAAATCCGGGATAAAGTCAGCCAGACGACCCGTCATGCTTTGGGGCAGGAAGACAAACTCCATCCCCCAAGCTGGTGGCAACGGGGACTAGGAGAAGTCCTGACGCCTGTGGAAGGCGCCCTGGGCGGCCTCCAGGCAGCGATGCAGTTCCGTAGTGATGAACAGCTCCAGGTCTTGAGCCAGTTGTTCAATGATGACGAAGCCGAGAGCTGCGGGTTCTTCACCACGGTGATTATTCAGTGCCCGGTAACCGCAGCGTTGAGCTGGTATCTGACGGACGCCGAATACCGCAAAGTCGTTACCAGCGTCGACGGCCAGATTCGGGGAGACCGCTCGAAATTCCTGGCACTGGACGCCGAATCTAAGGAAATCATTCACAAGAACAAAACGAGAGTGAAAAGCTTGCAAACCATGCTGGAACCTCCATAGGGGCTTGCATGAAAATTTAGACCGCAAAAAGAATGACGGTTGAGCGCGCCGGCCACGGGACCCGGCGCGCGGACTATCTCTTCCCCACAAACAGGAGAAATCCATGTGTACTCGAAACCATTTTATTGGCTGGGCTGTCGGCCTCGGAGTCCTGATCCTTTTCCTTTATTCCGTTGTTTTTCTGACCATGATGCCGAAAGGCGTTGAGCACATCCCGAGCTTTTGAAACTGACCGTAGCGGCCTACAATGCGATTCATTCGCTTACCGTCGAGCTGCATTACGAGTGTCGATCCGCGGCTTGGGGCGGTATAACGGCGGGCCTACTCGCCCTCCTGCATGACAGTTCTGCCGCAGATGCCGGCGGCAAAATTTCAAAGCGGCCATCATGTCCCCACCACAGCCCGCAATGGCGGCGGCCACCGGCCTTGTGCGCGGACGACAGGTGTAGCTGGCACCGGAATGGAGTCCAAACCCAAAGTATTCTTGTCCGGTTGGTGTGCGGAAAACACAGTGTATCTTCAGCGAAGTGCTAGCCAGTCTGGGTTACTCCTCCACAAGCCATTGTTCAGCAGTAGCGGTGACGGCCTGTCGGACTTCAGGTAAGGGGTCTGTCTGCGCCGCTTCGATCCACCGGTCAACCACCTCGGACCTTACTCCGTGGACCACGGCCAACAGATTCGCCACTCGTGCAGCAAGCAATCGGAATACGGGGACGTCTTCGTAGGGGACGTGACCGACCGGTTCATCATTCGGCCGATACTGCGTCTCCTCAAACAAGGAGTCGAGTCCAACTGTTAAGGACTCGATGAAGCGCCGGTTTGCCCTTTCAGGAAAATGTTCCAGAACGGTAATCGCGAACCGCAAAGTGTCAAGCAGGCCGGGCTGGCGCCGATTGGCGATAATAGACCCCAGTTCCTGGAGCAAATTTTCGGGCATGCGAGGGAGTCGGTAGCCCCGCACGGCTAGTGGAGACCCTGCTTGATTTCGCAACCAGTTGCCCAAGGCGCTGAGGGCAGCCCGCTGCCTCTCCTCATTGTGCGCCGCTAGGGCTCGCCGCAAACGGCTCGCGGTTTCCCTTTCACGCCGGGGGTCAAGATGTAATAAGGCCGGCAATACGACCTCAACGGCGACGTTTCGGTTGTCCATATCGCTGACGAAGGCCAAGACTTCGTCCGCCAGCGGTGTTCCGGTTCTGGCACGGGGGATGACGATTTCTCGCAGTGCCTCCAGAATAAGTTCAAGGCGGTTGCGGATCAGCACATCTCGCAGCGAGACGAAGAAGGACGGACCGGTCGTCGTGCCGAGGAGATCCCGGCCCTCTTCATCCCACCAGCCTCGAAGTTTCCTTAGCAGCGTTGCGGCGTCAGCCCGCGTCCAGTTTACGAACTTACGCCTGGGTTCAGGCCTACTCCCTGGTATCCGTGTCGCGCCGAGCCAGTCCAAAACGTATGCATCTGGGTTCACATGCGCTGTGAACTGCCGCCTTGCTATGCCGTCTGAACCAGTCTCTACCTGAGTAAACCGCAGCAGATCACCTTGTTCCATGTAGCGGCGGAATAAGTCTATCACTGAAACACTTGGTGGCGCGGGCAAGGTCAGACACGTCCATTTCTGTAGGCCGGGCAATTCCGGAAGCCCTGTCGCTGGGTTGACCCTTCTCCAGAGCAATCGATTCAATTGCCTGAGTTCCGAATTAGTCAGCACGTTAAAGCGGTACAGCACCACCAAGCGCCCCAAGGCATTCGTCCGACCTGCCTCCTGGTCTTCACCCGCGGCCTCAAGCAACTCTGCTATCATCCGAGTCCACGCCTCGTCGCTCGCTAGTCGCTCAAGACTTTGAAGTCGCTTGGGCAGATCGAATGCAGGCTCGGGCCAATCACGGGGTAGCTCCACAGGAAATGAGCGAGACCCTGGAACCGGGAGCGAGAATAATTCAAGCGCTCTGGCCTGGAGGGTTTCGCGCGGCATCGCCAAAACCAGGCTCCGGAAGAGCTCCTCCAGTTCCCTGGGCAAGCTCAACTGTTGTCTTGCCGCAATCGAGCTATACACTTCCAACGCCAGGGTGAACACCTCGTCCAAGCAGGGCGGCGGCAATCGCACCACTACGCGCGCCAGGATGCTGATACCTGCAATGAGCCGTTGCAAGGCCCGCTCAACAACCCGCGATTCTCGCGGGTTACCCGCGACCGGAACACGGCGTATGCCCTCTCGAATGGCGTAGGTACCGATGGCGTGTAGCTCCTGAATGCCTTCCATGGGCAAGGCAGCCAACCGATGACGGGTAAGAAATGCCTCAACTACGTTCGTAGATGCGAGGCGAGAAATGATGGTCAAGGTGCGGACGATGTCGTGCTTGGAGAACCATCGGGCGATATGCTCCAAGAGCTTTTCGCTCAGGACCAAATTCCCGCAGCGGGGCGGGTACGGGGCTTCTTCAGTCAGCCGCATGAACTGGTATGCAGGCAGAAGCTTGGTAGGGTGGTCGTCCCCGCCATGATGACTCCAAGTCTGGGTTCCGGGCTGGAAGCCAGCTCGCACGGTGGTGCGGGGCCTCTGCGGCGGTATGGGCTGATCGAGCTTGCTTTCTAGGAATTCAGTCTCGGGGTATGGGTCACAGTGGTGGCGGGTCAGCTGTTCCAACCGGCTCCGGTACTCCGACAGCGGGTCTTGCGCTGTGGTTAACGCGCGGCGAAGCGTCGAGAGGAGGCGCATGGTCCATCCTTCACGCGAGAGATTGCGGATCTCTTCGGAGCGTCCCGCCGTTTGGGCGCGCAGCTCCTGGAGTGCCGATTCGGTCAGTGTTTGCGCCTCCTGTAGTCTCCCGATCTCGGCTAATACAGCAGCTTGCCGTACGCTCCAGATCGCGTCTTCGGATGTCCGAGGCCAGTCGCGCAGAGCGGCAGTTACGGCTTCGTCGTCCATCTTTCCTAAGGCGGCGAGGCACCGCTCGTAGCAGAGGCGCGGCTGCTGCTCGGGGTAGTCTCGGACCGCGGTGCGAATCCGCTCAATCCATCGGTCGAATTCAGCATGCGACCGTTCCTCTCGGTAGAACCGGGCGACGGCGAAGGCAAGACGACGCCATACCTGACGAGCCCCCAGCCACTCGGAACTGCCCAGGTTGTCTGGCGTCATCGCAACGGTAGTCTGCGCAAGATCCAGCACTCCGTGAAATGGGTTTCCTTCCTCCAAGCACCCGACAATGGCTTCCACGAGAGGCGGGAAGAGTGGCACCAGAGCCGTCTCCAGCCGCCAGTTCAGTTCGTCCAATGCAGTGAGTCGCTCCAAAACTGCCTTTTCAGGGCGCGGCGTGGCGCCCGGTCGCTCTTCCTCTGCGCCCATCTCGGGAAGGCAGGCGCAAATGCGCTCGATCCAGCCTTGGGTGCGATCCCAGATTATCTCCCGCTTCGCATAAGGCGCAATAACCCAACCAGGGTAGAGCCTGCGTTCATCGGCCCAGGCCCTGACCTGCTCCCTCACCTGTGGATACATCGGCCTTTGAGGATCGGGGAACAATCGCGATGGCTGTGGGTGGGGGTCGCTGGGACCGACGATTGCCGGGAAGCCAGCTGGCGGGGTGATTGGACTTCGGGCCCCCAGTGGCCAAAGGAGCGGGTTGCGTGGACGGCCCGCCGCGAGGCACCAGAGGAACCACTCAATCGCCATCGCGTGGCGCCTGTCTCGATCGGGGTAGTCGGCTTCTGGGAAAACTGGCGAAAGGTCAATCGGGACCACGTTGCGGTCGTGCAGGAGGTTTCTCTTGGCCGTATTCAGGCGCAGAATGCCACACCAGTAGATTTGCGGCGCGGACCTACCCAGGTGATCGCGGACCCATCCAGTCCAGTAGAGGAAGTTCGGATCGTCCCCCGAGAAACCAACCAGGCAAAAGACGTTCTCCATCATTGCCTGCTGCGCGAGGTTCACGAAGCCCGCGTACCGTCGCGGGTACGTCCGGAAGTCCTCCTGCGTCAGAATGAACGGACGGGTGGAGGGAAAGCTGCCGTTCAACTTGATGATCCGCGGTTTCATCGCAGCGGGGATCTCCTCGATGGAGCTCACTACATCGTATCTGCGGCCGACGACCTGCTTAGCCGCCTTCTCCAGCAGTGTGTCGTAATTCGTCGTGAATACGTCGGCCCAGGGCAGTTCCAGAAGTTGGTGGTGCAGAGACCCCGGCCGGTAATCCTCATCCGCGATCTCCTTCAAGAGAAACCGGTGCAGCGCGTCGCGCCCAAAGGCTGCCTCGAACTCCTCAGCGAGCCGCAGCGCTCCACTCGTGGACTTGACTTGATTCAGCGCATTCTCCCGGTCGTGCTGCTCGCAGTGGATTGGCGGGTAGAGTTTATCGACAATGCATTTCCCCAGGTCTCCCCAGAGGGGAAAGGGCGGGGCTCCGTACCGTGCCCGCTCGGCATTGCGACTGAACCCGGCGCCGACGAGGACGGCTGCCTGCCCGAACTCCGGCCTCCGCCACAAGGCCTCGCGGATCCTCTCGACGTGCATTTGGTCTGGGAACGATACTGTGAGCGATGGCATACGGAAATCCTCACCGTTGAAGACGATTTGGGATGAGGAAATGCCTCAACCCGCAGCCAATATGAAGTTCTAAAGCATTGGGCGGACATCGTTCATGGGAAGTATCGGTTGCACTCTCATTGGAGTCAAGGGGCTGTATCAATTGCTCCGCAGCAAACGAGCAGGTCGGAAATGCGGATTATGCTTGCACAACCGAATGTGCCGTCGCGAGGTAAGCGACACGTCGGGATCGGAAAGCGGAGTCGGTTGAACCGCACACGCGTCCAAAAGGCCCGGCACCGCGGCCTAGAGCTCTTCAAAATTCCGTAGACGTTGACAACGTGGACACGTCCAAAACGCGCTACCCGACGGTCGTCCGGATCATCGCCACGATCCCCGCCCGGATGGCTTCTGGCATGTCATTCCACCGATCAACCACAAGGGCGAGGTCCGGGTCGATATGGTCGATTTCCGGAAAAATTGCACCGGATTTTGCAGCGCTCGGTTGACCCGATTGACCTAAAGCTTTGGCCTGGTGCAGGGTAGCGGTTGGCGGTTCGAATCCCTCCAGGAATGACTCGCTATCCTATTACTGTCCCGATTCGCTCGCATCCACGGCCGCCAGAATTATCCGTTTTACGGTTGCAGATAGCCTCGGCCAGGCACCAATCAACTGGGCCAGATCGGGGTCGTTTTCGATTTCCCGGGCCAAGGAATGGGCCAAGGGTTTTGCCGGCGTTATCGCAAGCGGCTTAGCAAACTTGCTCTTAGGGCAGGGACGCGCCGGATTCAAAATCCGGTCCACGCAAGTGGGTGAGAGTTCAAGTCTCTCCTTCGGCATTAACTATTTCACTTCATTCTGTCATTTTCCATACACAAGCGGTCACTAACCTTGTCCTCACTCGGAAAAACATGCCTTTTTTTCTATTTCATTCGAACTTGCTGTCATACCTCCTTGACTCAGCCTGCCTGTCCGCGACGCTTTTTGCCCCAAAAATAGCCATTTCTTGATTTTGTGTTGCACCCACACCAACCTGTCCACTGTACTGAAGCGTCTTGCAGAGGATTCGCCATTTGGACTGCGGCGCTTTCACGCCGCTTTCTTTCTCTTGGCCCCCAAAAAAATAAAGCGGCGTGGATGATCCCGATCGGCAGATTTTCCGGCTGGTGGGAAGGGCACGCGCGCCGGCAGCACCGCGCAGGCGGTCGGCCAATCTTTCATGCGTTTCCATAAACCCACCCGGAAACGAACTGTTCTGCCCAACTATTTGATCGGAATGGTCTGGTAAAAGCCACTTGCCCTCCCAATCCCAAAAGCTAGAAAAGGGCAGCTCCTGGTCTTAAAATGACCCCACAATGAACAGCCTCGTGGAACGGATTGACCCGTTCTGGCTCGCGCTGGTCTTTGCCGCATCCATGCTCGTGGTCTCGGGGATCGGCTGGTGGAGAGGGGGAGGCGGAAACCCGGAACCGGGCGAAGACCCCGGCATAAAATTTACCGATGCCGCCCTCGCGCTGTTGGGCCTCTTGCTGGCTTTCACCTTTTCGACGTCCCCGCCATGCAGAAGTGATTTGCCGGGGTGATCAGAAGTCAAAATGGATCCGGACTCCGACGCCCTGAATGTTCCCGCTCGCTCCGGCCACGACGGAATCCAGGTGCGTCCAGACATAATTGCATGAGATAATGGTCTGCGGATTCAAATACCAATTCACCCCAAGTGTCACATCCTGTTGCCGGCCTGCCCGCGCGCCGCCCGACGTAGGGGTCAAAGCGGGCGAACCGCTCACCAGGTCCAGGTACGAGTAACGCGCCAATAGTTGCACCGCACCGTGCCCGTGACACCACGCGCCGTCCTCGCCCCGTGTAACGAACGCGTTCTCCTCTGGCACGGTTCGCGCCCACGTCCCGGTTTTCTTGTCATAGCGCCGGCCGTCGCCGGGCGTAAGAAAGTAGCCGCTTTCGACGTAGAACGCCTGATAGGTGACGTTTCCGCGAGGCCCGGAAAAGGTGACGCCGTTAAAGTTGTCAAAGACGTCGGTCACCCAGGCCAGGCCATACTCCGCCGATACGGCGAACGGGCCGTTCACGAACGCCCACTCGAAATCCAGGACATCGCCGCCATGGGGTGTGAAAAAGTTGCCGGTGGCAAGCAGATTCGGAATCTGATCGGAGCCGCCGCCCGCCCGTAGCGGCATCCGGTTCGCCGCTGCAAACGTGTGCCCGGACAGCGCCTGGTGGAAGTAATCGACGCCGACATGCATGAGCACCCTGCCGTCGTCCCGGTAGATCGGCAGGCCGGTGAGACGGATGCCCGCCGCATACTGACCGTTCTCCGCACCAAAGCCGAAACTATCCACCGTCGCCTTGCCGACGCGCGTGAGCGAGCCGGCCGCTGTCATGCGGTCGTCCAGGTACGAGTTGAACAAGATGACACCGTTCTGGAAATCGTTAGGGTTGAAGAAGGCGTCGTACAGCGACGACCGTTCCATGTAGTACCACTCGTTAGAGCCCGTATAGCGTTCCAGGCCGTAGGGCGCGATGAAATGGCCTATCTGGACGTTGCCGGCCAGTGGGATGTCGCGGAAGCCCACGTAGAATTCGGTGAGGCCGACGCTGCCGACGGGCACGCTCGAATTGTTGACATTGGAGACATCCTGGATGTTCGCGAAGTTGACTTCGGCCACGAATTCGATGAAACCCCAGGCAAGGCCATCCGCCCGCAAGCGCGCGCGCCGGAAGTCTGATCCATCCTGCAAGGTGGTCGTCGGACTGGAGCCGATGAGCAGGTTGTGGTCCTGATGAAACCAAGCGTTATCAAATTCCAGCCGGCCGCCGAAGTGAAAGCGAAACGCCTTGTCGGCGGTTTCTGCTACAAACCCGTTCCTCACGAAAGAATCCAGTTTCAAGTCGCTGCCCGCCGTCCACCAGTGTGCCGTTGTCTTCTTTTCTTCTTCGGCCTTGAGTTCTTCGCGGATCATCTGCTTGATGGTCTCGAGGTCGAGCGGAGGTTGAGCCGGCGCAGGCAGCAGGTTGGCCGAATCAGGCTGCGGCGCAGGCGCGGGTGGGCCTAGCCGCGTTTGCCAAGGGCCGGAAGTTTTATCAACGGGATGTACGGGGGTGTCTTCTCCGACACCCGGCGGTAAGTCACTCGGCCGCGGAGCGGACCGGCCTGAATCGGCCGGTTGACTCTGTGCTCGAACCGCCTCGTTGCTGATGCAGACAAGTGCTGCGGCTAAAAGGACCCCGCAGTACCTGCTTGTTCTGAAGCCGCATGAGCAAGACATGCAATAGACACCAATTAGCGAGGTCGCTCAAAAGCGGAAGTTCACCTGAGCCAGCACCTCGAAGTCAAAAGGCTTGGGACCTGTGACGGGCGTCGCCATGCCGACAGCGAGAGTCGCTCCATTGGCAAATTCGAACGTCGTCCCGAGGGTAAAATCGACCACGTTGTGGAGCTTCAGCGTATCGAAGAATCCAAAGAGATCTGCTTTGGCATCGGCTTGATGGAGCGGATCCTCAATGTGCATTTCCAACGTCGGCGCCACGGCTTTCAGCCAACCGGAGTTTCCTCGATAAATGTAATAACCAACTCCCAGGTCGTTGAACATCACGATCGATTCGGCATGGACCAGCGGAAAGGTGATGGAAGAAAATCCTTGAACAAAAAAGTCGCCGCGATTCCAGATGAATCCCAAAAACGGCTGCATATACGTCACCTCAGACATTCCCAGATTGATCAGCCTGGATGAAGCCGTCGGAAAACTGATGGTGACACCGCCGGAGATCAGGCTCCCGCTCTGGCGATCCTCGAGAAGTATCGCCTTGGCGATGGCGCTGATGTTGCCAAATTGAGTAGATGAGATGCCGGGGCCGCCTGGAACGGCGACCAGCTCGCCCGTGACCGGGTCCGGGGCCACTTGAAACTCCTTGGCTTCGGCGTCAATCGTGTTGAACGGCATGCGCAAACCCAACGAGACTTGCCCGTTGAAGAAAGTCTTTTCGAAACCGAAAGTGTTGCGAACCAGGGACACACTGTGAATCGGTTGGGTCGGATCGGCCCAGCGCGATTTTTCCAGGTTGTTGTAATAGTTGAATTTGTAAAATACCCGGTCAATGGGCCGCGGGCTTTCACCCTCGGCAATTTTCACATCGGAGAACAAGTTGGCCAAAGGACCCACGAAATCCCCGAGCATGTACGGCGTGAAGTAGTTTGGCCTCGCCGCAGCGCATTCAAATAGGAACCCTTCCCGGGCGACCGACACGGTGTCCGCATTGGGTAGCACAAGCACTGGTGCGACAGCCGGTGCCGGTGCGCTTTGCCCGATGGACTGTTTCACGGCCGGCGGGTTTTCCGGGGGCAGGTTTGTAACGGGGTCGGCTGCCCAAGTGGGGATAGTCATCGTCAACGAAAACATGAACGCCTTTATTCTGGCAAATTTCATATCGTCTCTCCTCATTCCGAGAATCACCGATTAGACCTGGGCCTGGAACATGGGCGATCCTGCTGAAGTTCACACTTCTGGAATAACCGCCGATAGCGCTCGCTTCAAGCCATACTGAGGTGCCAAACCACTCTTATATGTCGAATGGCATGTGTGTCAATCTCACTTGCCCGGTTGAGAGAGGGGTGGAAGGATCTTCCGAACTTACGCGGATAAACGGACCCTGGGGCAGCCTGCGCCCGTATAGCGCAGCATTTGTTAAAGTTGTTATTCGGGAAAATCGGATAAGAGAAAGAGGATAGGAGGAGGAATGGTGGAAAGCAAGATCTCCTGGAAACTGACAGCGCTCATCGCCCTGTGGCTCGTCGCCCCTTCGGTGTCGCGTGCCGGCCCGCTTCGCGACCTGTTGGCCCATCGGCAACCGGACTGCCCGGCACCTTCGTATTCCCCGCTGCACTACTGGGCGCCGAATCTCTACCGCCTCCACGCCCATCACCCGCATGGCTCGGAGGCATTCGCTCCGTCGCCATCTTGCCCCGACATGCCGGCCCGATATCACATTATCCGGTATCCCTGTCCGACCATCGATCCCGCTGTGGCAGCAGCGGCATACCCCTAACCGGTTTTGGCGTCCCCGCTCACTCGCCGCTCAATCTCAAGGGAGTGGAGACGCGACATCTCTGGTTGGAGGTCGACCAAAAACACCGGCTCCACTCGCGAATGGGAGAGAACAAAGACAAACCACGAGCGCGACTTCCCTTCACGCGCAATCGCAATTGTGCCGCAAGACCTGAATCAGGCGACCGGCTAGCAGGGTTAGCTGCAAGCGGTGGGTCGGCTGCTCTTCCAACCGGTCGCGGAGGTCGACCGGGAGGTCGGCCGCACGGGCTTGAATTGCCTGGATTAGTTGTGGCCGGGTCATGCAATCAATGTAGTCGAGTTCGATTTTGCTCAGGATCGCAATCATGGATTCACCTCCCCCGATGAATCTCGATCATTTGGACCGTTGCTTGCAAAGAGTCACCCGGTTGCCCGTATGGTTGAAGCGCACCCAGGTCATCTCGGTCCGCATGAGGAACAGGCCGCAGCCTTTGGACCAATCGAGGTTCTCCTGGCCGAGCGGATCCGGAACTTGAGCCGGGTCAAATCCGTGACCCTGGTCTTCTACCTCCAGCATCACCTCGTCGAGCGTCACGAGGTAGCGGAAGTCGATAATCTTGCTCAGGTCGCTCCGGTTCCCATGCTCGAACGCGTTTTTCATGGCCTCGTACGCGGCAATCCTCACTGCGAAGATGTCGTCCTCGGGATACGAAAGCACCTCCATCCACACTTCGAGCTTCTCGAAGAATGGACACAAATCGGCCAGTCCATGAACAAGGACTCGCTGCGCGCGCTTGTCCCGAGTCAGGTCCACGTTTCGCGCGTGACGGTGCGGCTTTCTGTAGTACTGATCCATGTCAGCTCCCTCGCTGATGCGCTGCGGCCGTTCGTGCCCGGGGTGCTTCCCAGGTGCGGACTAATGGGCCTTGCCTTCTCTATCTTTCAAACCGAGAATGGTGAGAAAAGGCTGCCAAGGAATTGCTGCAATGACGCGCTTACCGGCCAACGATGTAACTGCGATCCTGCGAGCCGCTCAGGCCGGCGACCCTGAAGCGGCCGCCCGGTTGCTGCCACTCGTGTATGATGAATTGCGCAAGCTTGCGCGGACCCGAATGGCGAAGCTACCCCCCGGGCAAACCTTGCAGCCCACGGCCCTGGTGCACGAGGTTTATCTGCGGCTAATCGGCAAAAAAGACCTGCATTTGGAAAGCCGGCGGCACTTCTTCTTCGCCGCCGCCCGGGCCATGCGCGACATCCTGGTGGAACAGGCCCGCCGCAAGGCCGGCCCCAAGCAGGGTGGCCGCCGCCAACGCGTTGAATTCGCGGAAAACATCATCGCCGTGGAACCACCGTCGGAAGACATGTTGGCTCTTCACGAAGCGCTGTCGGAGCTGGAGAACGAAGACCCGCTCAAGGCACAAATCGTCAATCTCCGCTATTTCGCCGGCATGAGCGTGGCGGAGACGGCCCAGGTGCTGGGGATTTCGCAGCGCACGCTCCACCGTCACTGGCGGTTCAGCAAGGCGTGGTTGAAGAGCCACATCGTCGGCTCGGGACGGTGATGCAACCCCGCTCGCCTGGGGCCGCGAAATCACCCACCGCAATTTCGCGGGGGAGATGAAATTGGCATGGCCAAACCACCGCTCCAACGGGTGGAAGAACTGTTTCACCAGGCCGTCGCGCTTGGTTTGAACGAGCGCTGCGCCTTCCTGGACGGTGCCTGCGGCGGTGATCCCGCATTGCGGGCCGCTGTTGAAGAACTGATCAAGCACGACCGGGAAGGTCGAGAAACGGACCGCTTTCTGGTAAGCCCCGTCGCCGGCGTGGCTGGTGTCCACAGGTCGGACACGTCAACGCCCTTGGGAGCCACCGTATGCGACACTCCCGAGCCGCAAACTCGCCCAGACGTTCCCGGGTATGAGTTGTTGACCGAACTTGGCCGGGGAGGCATGGGCGTCGTCTACCTGGCGCGGCAGACAAGCCTCAACCGGCTGGTGGCTCTAAAAATGCTGCTGCCCAGCACGCCGGCCTCGCAAGAGATGCTGGACCGCTTCCGCATCGAAGCCGAAGCCCTCGCCCGCCTGAACCATCCAAACGTCGTGCCCGTTTACGACATCGGTGCAGCGGAAGGTCATCCCTATTTCACCATGGAATACGTTCCCGGGCCGAGCCTGGCGCGCGTATTGAACGAACGGCCACAGGACATCGGCGCCTCGGCCCGGCTCGTCGAGCTCTTGGCCCGGACGGTTCACGCGGTTCACGAGTGCGGGATCGTTCATCGCGATCTCAAGCCGGCCAACGTGTTGCTCCAGCGGGTCGGAGCTGGGGGCCGGGAAAATGACCCGGAAGACCAACCGGTTGATTTGTCCTTGCTCCTTGCTCCTGCCTCCTTGATTCCCAAGGTGACGGACTTCGGTCTGGCAAAAGATCTGAACGCCGACCGCAAACTCACCCGCAGTGGCACCGCGCTCGGCACACCCTCGTACATGGCCCCCGAGCAAGTCCGGAATCTGCAGGGCGGAGTCGGGCGGGCCGCCGACGTTTACGCCCTCGGCTCGATCCTCTACGAGATGCTGACCGGCCGGCCTCCTTTTGACGCGGAAAGCCTGGCGGACACATTCGACCAGTTGTTACATGACGAGCCGTTGTCTCCGTCCCGGCTGCGGCCGAAGCTGCCGCGCGACCTGGCCACCGTCTGCCTGAAATGTCTGGAAAAGTCACCGCACCGGCGCTATGCCAGCGCGTTGCATCTGGCGGAAGACCTGCGACGTTGCCAGGCCGGCGAGCCCATCGAGGCTCGCCCCGTCGGCCCGCTCGGCCGAGCGTTGCGCTGGTGCCGCCGGCGCCCCCTGGTCTCCGCCCTCATCGCGCTCAGCGCTGTCATGACACTGGCCCTCATTGTCACCGCCGTGGTCTACGACGTCCGTCTTTCGGATGCCCTGGCGAAAGCAGAGGGGATCGGAGAGGACGAGCGGCAGCAGATTGTTCGGCTCAACGTCCGTATCGGCATCAGCCGGCTGGAAAACGGCGACGCTTTGGCCGCGCTCCTTCGTTTTACCGAGGCCTTAAGGCTGGATGAAGGCGTCCCCGAGCAGGAGCACCACCACCGGACGAGGATCGCCACCATATTGCGGCAGAGTCCCCGCCTCGTCGGTTTGTGGACGCCCGCCGCGCCGGTCCTTTTCATGCGCTCGGGGGCTTCCGGAGCGTGGATGGCCACTGCGGGCGCGGATCACCGGGTCGAGGTATGGGACCTGTGGACAGGCCAGCCGGTCGGACTGGCCTGGCGGCAGGACGACGAGCTGCTCCACGGCGTTTTCAGCCTTGACGGCAAGTCCCTGGCCACGGTCGGCAAGGCGGGGACGGCTCGCGTGAGAGACCTGAGAACCGGTGTGGTTCGCGAACTCGCGCTCCCGGGTAATCGGACAGTTCGCCGTGTCGCTCTCCCTGACGGCGGGCGCAACTTGCTCGTCGAGTACACCGATTCCTCCCTACACTTGTGGGACCTGGCGGCGCGACAACCATTTCTGCGTTGGCAGTTGCCTGGCAGCGAAGTTGTTTACGCCGCACTCAGCGACAACGGACGCTGGCTGTTGACGCTCGACGCCGGCCACGCGGGGCGAGTGTGGGATCTGGCGGCAGGAGAAGCCGCTGCAAAGCCGTTGCAATTGGACCAGCCCACGAGCCTGGCGGCGATCAGTATTGATGGCCGCAGGGTTGCCCTGCTCGGCGTGGACATGGCCCTTCGCGTGTGGGACGTGCGTGCCGGCGACTGGCTCGGGCTTCCTCTGCGCCCGCAAGCCCCGGTGAGCTCGGTCATGTTCAGCCCGGATGCCGAACAAATCATTATCTCCGGCCGCCAAGGAACGATCCAGGTCGGCCATGTGCGGTTGGGAAAGCTCGCCTCGCTTTCGCTCGCGTTCGGCGGCCCGGTTGCTCAGGCGCAGTTCAGCTCCGATGGCCGGCTGGTGGTTACCGCCAATGGCGCAGGCGAGGCGCAAGTATGGGACATATCGACCGGGCAGGCCGTGACCCCGCCGCTCCGACACTTCGGCCCTATTGCCCTCGCCCACTTCAGCGCCGGCGGCAAACAGGTCGTCATCGTTGGCCGGGAGGGTCCGGTAAGGGTGTGGGAGTTGCCACCGGTCCTTGATGGCGACGGACTCCCATCCGGCCCGGGGTCCGAGGTGAAGGCGGAAACGGTTGAAGGTGGGCCTCGTGTCGTCAACCTCCGGGACGGGACCACCGTGCAGGTGGATCAGCCGGTGTTTGCCGGCCGACTCCTCCGCCCTACCAACCGGCGCGTGGCGCACGCCATATTCAGCCCCGACGGGCACTGGGTGGTGGTTTGCGGTGAAGATGACGCTGCTCGCATTTGGGACGTTGCCACGGGTGAGCCGCTTACTCCTCCGCTCCGCCACGAAGGTACCGTTGTTCACGCCGCCTTTAGTCCGGACCGCTCGCGCCTGCTCACGGCGGATGAGCATAATACGGCGCGTCTGTGGGATCCGGTCAGCGGCGAGTTACTGGCCCCGCCTCTCCGGCTTCCGCGCAAGTTCCAGCATGCCTCCTTCCACCCCGACGGCAACCGGGCCACTCTAGTTTGCGAGGCGGGCACCAAGAGTACCTGGGACCTGACTCCCACCACGCGGCCGGTTGCCGAACTGATCGCGCTCGCCCAGGTGCTGTCCGGTAGCCGCATCGACGACAAGCAAAACTGCCGAGCCCTTGACGGGAATGATTTGCGCTCGGCCTGGCAAATGCTGAGGACAGCACAATAAGTCACGCCCATACAGCAAAACTTTGCTCTTGGGACTCCAATATCATCCCAACAGGCGGACACTCCCAGTGGGACCTTCTCGCAAAAAGTGGGACCTTCTTCCCGATCTCTTTCTCCGCTCTAGCTTTATAACCCGGGTTCCAACCGGCAATGTCATCCCAATGACAGTGGGACCTTCTCCTTGTTGCCATTGCGAGTTGCTCCAAGTCATCGCATCCAAACTTGCTCGCAATTGACATACATCATCGCGGTGCATCTCGAACCCATTCTCTGAAAAGACACCCATTGCTGGCAGTCTTTCGATCCCTTTCTCGGCTTGAGGAATAGAGCAGGCAA
>Ga0306920_100003030_pt1 | contig 21293 bp, 20 predicted proteins | sample flu12Cox44000170_FD_204666 | JGI IMG/M metagenome (GOLD analysis project Ga0306920, IMG submission 204666) | Lab enrichment of tropical soil microbial communities from Luquillo Experimental Forest, Puerto Rico - flux4day.12C.oxic.44.000.170 (v2)... | ecosystem: Environmental > Terrestrial >... | reverse complement strand
CACCTCGTGCTCATGGGGCGGAGGGGAGCCGCTGACGCCATCAGGCAAAGATTGAGCGAACTCGAGCGTAGCGGCGCCAGGCTGGTCGTTGCTGAGGGAGATGTCTCCCAAGAGGAAGCAGTAGCGGAGGTTCTGTCCTTAATCGCTAGATCGATGCCGCCTCTCTCCGGCATTGTTCATGCCGCGGGTGTGCTCGACGACGGCATTCTGCTAACGCAAGACTGGGACCGCTTCGCGAAGGTTCTCGCTCCCAAGGTTCTCGGTGCTTGGAACTTACACTCTCTTACGATCGGAGTGCAGTTGGACTTCTTCCTATTCTTCTCTTCAGTGTCCTCGCTGCTCGGGCCCGTAGGTCAAGGCAGCTATGCGGCAGCCAATGCTTTCTTGGATGCTCTGGCGCACTACCGACGGGGGCAGAGACAGCCGGCTTTAAGTATCGACTGGGGCCCATGGGCCGAGGCGGGTATGGCTGCCGGCCCTCACCGCCGTGGCGAGCTCCGAGCGAAAGCAGAGGGCATTGACACGATTCGGCCGGCTGACGGGATGGCCTTACTGGGCGAGTTACTCGGACAAGCCTCAGCTCAAGTGGCAGTGTTACCCGTCCAGTGGGAGAGAGTCTTGAGAGAGCGCCCGCCCGCGCTTGAACGACCGCTCCTCACCGACGTGATGCCCGACATGCAACTTCGCAGCGAAGTTGCGGGGGATAGTCGAGCCATCCGCAAGCGCTATCTCGCTACACCGCCAGCCCAGCAGCATGATTTCCTGAAAGCCTATTTGCGGCAGCGGATTTCAAACGCGCTTGCCACGGACGAGGCCTTTCGCGACGATCAGAACCTTCTGGAGCTTGGCGTAGACTCACTCATGGTGATCGAGGTGCTTAATCACTTGAAAAGAGACCTCCAGCTTGCCCTTTACCCCAGGGAATTTTATGAGCGGCCGTCCGTAGATGCGCTGGCGACATATCTTACCAACGAGCTGACGAGAACGCACGGCGGAACCCAAGCTCTACGACCATTGGAAGGGGCTTACCTCGAAAAGTCAGGTATCTCGGTGAGCAGCGGTCCTGAAGTTCCCGCAACCTCTCGCGCATCAACTGGTCGAAACTCGAAGATTATTTTCTTGCTGTCTAGTCCCCGGGCTGGCTCCACTTTGTTGAGGGTGATGCTCGCAGGTCATCCGGCATTGTTCTGCCCGCCCGAACTACACCTGTTGCCATTCCACAGCTTGGCTGAGCGGGGGCTGCAGCTCGCCTCTAGCTACCTCGGGGAAGGATTGCAACGCGCCTTTATGGAGCTGAAAGGCCTTGACGTCCAGGCGAGCAGAGCGCTAATCGACGACCTGACCCGTCAGGACCTCCCGGTTCAGAGCGTTTATTCTCTGCTTCAGGAACTTGCTTCGCCGCGCTTACTGGTCGACAAGTCTCCAACTTATGCGATCGACGGAAATGCGCTACGGCGAAGTGAGGAGTTATTCGAAGGTGCGAAGTACATCTGTTTAGTGCGTCATCCCTACGAAGTACTGGAGTCGTTTGTCCGCATGAGGATGGGTAGGCTCCTTGGCGCAGGAGAGGTTGACGCTTACCTCCTCGCGGAAGAGATTTGGACTACTTGCTACAGAAACGTGCTCGATTTCTTCCAGCAGGTCGACGCAGGGCGTCGGTATTTGGTGTATTTTAATGAATTGGTGAACGAACCGGAGAAGGTCATGGGTCGTCTGTGCTATTTCCTTGGGATCGCCTTTGACCGGGCGATTCTAGAACCGTACGAGGGAAGGCGTATGACCGATGGCGTACACCCCCAATCGCTGCCTATCGGGGACCCGAATTTCCTCAAACATGACAAGATTGATCCGTCCCTGGGCGAAGCTTGGAAAAGAATCAGACTGCCCCACATGCTCGCTGACGGGGCCCGGCGCGTGGCATCTGTGCTCGGATTCGAGCTGCCAATGGAGGCAAAACCTTCCAGCACACTCGCCAAGACAAATCTGCCGATCAGCGAGGCTCATATGCGGGAGTCTGCTGTGGACGTCCGCGGCCTGCGTCTTTGTATCTGTGCTTGGGGACCTGAGGACGGGCCTTTAGTCCTGTGTCTGCATGGGATCCTGGAGCATGGGGCGACTTGGGAGGCGGTAGCTGGTCCCCTCGTGCACAGAGGGTATCGCGTGATTGCCCCGGACTTGCGGGGGCATGGTTGCTCCGGACACGTCGGTGCGGGAGGCACATATCACTTTGTGGACTTTCTGGGGGATCTTGACGCAATCGCGTGCCGCGTAGTTAACAGACCCTTCATCTTAGTCGGGCATTCGATGGGGGCTGCGTTAGCTGCGGCATTCGCTGCTGTCAGGCCAGCGAAGGTCGCAGGCCTGGTGCTTGTCGAGTGCCCTTTCCAACCCGACCGCAACGACGGCGAGCTGGGTGAGAAGCTTAGGGTACACCTTGACTATCTTGCCCACTCCCCTCAACATCCGGTATTTTCCGACGTGGCTGTAGCTGCCAATCGCCTCCGCAAGGGAAGCCCCTCGATGTCCGAGGAGCTGGCGATGCAAATGGCACATCGCCTCACCGAGCAGTGTGAAGGTGGAGTCCGGTGGCGTTGGGATCCGTTACTCAGCACCCGTGGGGGAATTGCGCTGAGTGCAACCGGCCTGAGCACTTCCGCTCTCATTGCGACGTTGCGTGGCATTCCAGCCCCCATGAGGCTGGTGTTCGGAGAGACCAGTAGCCTGGCCAGCCTGGAGGATTCTGTCCAGCAGCAGATTCAGGCTGCATCGGCCACAGTGACTGTCATCCACGGAGGGCACATGCTTCATCATGACGCGCCAGGCGCTCTGGCCGAGATCATCGCCGAAGTGGCGGCCTCCACGCCGGAACTGCGCCGACAACAGGTGTCCACGTGAGTGCAATCCCGCCCTTAATAGTCAACCTCGCCGCCTGTCTAGCGCACCCGCGAGGCTCCGGCCGTTCAATCGGATGTGCGGTTATTGGGGTATTTAGCTCTTGAACCTTGTGGCGAGAATCCTCTCGGCTGTTAAACTCGTCTGGGAGATCCCCCTGTCGCTTTTATCTTTTCTGTTTTACAGAAGCGTCCGGTTGTTTCTCCAGCTGATGGTCCGGCTTCGCTACTCTCGGAACAAGAAGCCCTCTCCCTGCTGGGTGGTGCTGTGCGCGGAGACGTTGGAGCGACCGCTTGCTCTGCCCCGGATTATGACAACCGGCCCACGCTGGAATACTCACGCCATCGTTGCTGTTGTCGGACCGCTTGACGTAAGAAAAACGGTCAGTCTGGATGCGAAGAAGGCTAGAGAATCCGCGAGACATTGGACGGTTGTTATCTACACGTTTCCTGATGCAACCACCGTCGCCAGCGTCGGTTCTTTTGAACCGCGGGCCCAGAATCAATGGACAACCTTGGAAGTGAAGAGGGGACGATACATGTGCTTTCTGCGGTACTACGAATGGCGAGACGAAATAGAGTTACCGTCGATTAAGGTGGACGGAGAAGAGCTAGTCGGTGCTCAGAGAGTCCCACCTGACATTAATAATTTCTATCTTGATTTGAGGAGAAGAAAGAATGCCTTCTACTTGTGCCTAGCGTATTACATTCCCACACTGTTGCGCTTAAGAAAATGGTTGTCACTTTCCTTCGTTGGGCGCGAGTACCTGCCGGTTGGTAACCCGGAAACGCAATTCTGCTATGGGCCAATTAAAGCTGGAGAATTCTTATCGATTCAGTTGGATGTGCAGCTCCTACGGGCATGCAATGTCTATTTTACGTTATATGACCGGGCAAGTTTTCCAGTCTTATGGTACCAAATCCGGGAAGAAACGCACGCTACGCCCAGATGTGAGGAGAATGGCTCTTATCTTCTCCGTATCAACAGTAAGTCTCCGGTACAGCCTGTTTCCTTACGCGATCGAATTCATGTCAGTGTCTGTCGGTCCGGTTGAGGTCATTGTGAACGGCAAGGATGACGTATGCTCGCTGCCGGTCGAGCCTCGTTGAAATGTTGGCGGTAGGCTTCGTGCCAGTTCCTTACACGGGTGTACAGCGCAAACAAGCATAGCCTTCAGCTTTAATACTGAGTCGACCCTGAGATCAGAAGTTTGGGCATTCGCTTGTCGCTATTGAACCCGGCTTCACCAAGACAAGCATTAGACCTCGGGTCTTGGCCGATGGGGAGGTTAACTTATCACTGCTGGAAAGTTTCCGTCGTGCCCAATGGCCAGCCCACGTTTGGAATGCTCTCCCGTATCATGTGCTCATCCGCCTACTTTTCTGCTGGGTCCAACCCTGGGCGCAGCGGGCGTTCGCGTGCGTCCTCCCGCAGCGGTGCATGCCACAACGCCTCGTGCTGTGCCTGCCTCGTGTATTGCCTGGCATCAAAAAACTTGTCATAGTACTCCATCTCGAGATGTGAGAACTGCACCCATATGCCTGGTGTGTAAAAGGCATCCACGTGCGCCGGAAATCGACCGTAAGTGTCGTAGATGTAGGCGCAGATCTCCTTGGCGTAGGCGACTGCCTTGTCAGAGAAATGAATGGCCTCGCGGACATACTCCTGCGCATTGCGTGCATCGCGGTATGGGAGTGAAAAGACTGAAAGATCACCATAGACCCCTCGCTCGCCGTACTTGGCGTCCAGCACGCGGTCGACGGCCTCATCCATCGACCCGACATAGGGCGGAGACAGAGCCTGGAAAACTCCGTCAATCCCGACCGGGTTAGGTTCTGCAGCGGGGAGGGGCGGCATCGGGCTCATCTTCTTGGGCGGCATCATTCGGAAGCCCAGTCCGTACCAGCCTTTGGCCGGGTCCGTTTCGTAGATGTAAGGAGGGTTGACAGAGCTGTGGATCCAGCCGCCCAGCCCCAAGGCCTGCCCCACAAGCGTGAGGTTCTGCAAGGCCAAAAAGCACTCGTAGTCAGTGCGCAGTGCGCGCCCATGCCCGAGCGGGATGACGTTGTCCTTGCTCACGAAGGCATTGCGGATCCATTTAAGGCCCCCGATCGGCTGGTACGGGATTTCATCGCTTAGCCCCAACTTCCCTCCAAGCCACGCCAGGATCTCGATCGCTCCCTTGGGATGGAACTTGCTGAAGTCGTCGATCACGAGCGGTCGCTGGCCGTCGGGCTCGGAGAGCAGGACTAGGATCGCGTTGATGTACTGCCAGGTGCAGTCCACCATCGGCAGGAAGATCGTAGTACCTGGACGATTTGATATCAGCTTGTTCCAGCCCAGGTAATATGGGTATTCGCGCGGGAAGTCCAGGCGCCGGTTCGACACGCGGACCTTGACCGCCTCGGATGCCTTGATCCAGTCGTGCGCCGTCCAGTTGGACCATTGTGGCGGCAGCTCCTTGAGAGCGGCGACCGCATCACGCCCCTTTGGCTGGCGGAGCAGCCAGATCCCCTCGTCGTTTATCATGAAGAAACTCGTCGCCTGGCAGTTGTCGGGACTGCTCGCCGAGCGCGCGACCACGTTGAGGAGTGGCGTGCCCAGCTCGCGCCCGCCTTGCGGTCTGTTGAGAGGGCCGTCGTGTGTCGCGAGGCCGGTCACACCAGTCGATACGATGAGCACGGCCTCTTCAAGCTCGCTGAGCGCCGCCGGCTGGTTCGTGCTGACGTAGCTGAGCGGGCCCGCGTCGATCGACGTGCCGCGCGCGATGCGCCGGGTGCGTCGCTCTACCAGGCAGGACATGAAAGGATAGGAGAACAGATTCTTGAGCCCCAGGTGCGTGGCTTGGTCTTTTTTGTCCATCTCATTTCCTCCCGTTTGTCCTGTGGGGCTGAATGACCAACTAGACCAACCTACTGAAAAAGCAGCCGGCAGCATGGCTGGCATCCAGGCTCGCCTTCAGCACCCCGTATCTTAGCACACCGCGCCCTCATCTCATTGTTCCCCTCAGCATGACTAGCAAACTGCATATTTCAGACTGTCCAACGGCATGCGACGCATTTTGTACGACGGGGTCCCATCCGCAGTTGATCGCTGAGCATCCTGGAAGTCAGGCGAGCGAGCCATGTTTGCGAAACTGTGTGACGTCTGGCAGCGGAAACAGGCCCAAGGCGAACCCGGGGCATGGTCTGCCGCGGTTTGTTGTTGGTGCTCCACCGAGCCGGTCAAATCAAGTTGCTGCTGGTGCCGCTGCGCATTTAACCCGCGTGGGCGGCGATGGCCAAGCATTTCTGGCAACGCCAACTACACTGGCGCAAATCGTCCTAGCAAAGGGCGTGCAATACTATTTCCCATCCAGGTAGCGACCCTTCGTCCGGACTCAGGCCAACGGCGCTGGAGCCGCTCCTTCTTAGCCGCCAGCCTGATCTCACGCTCTATGTCGCGGCAGTCTCTTCAGACCTCGAATCTTGGCGAACGCGTGTTGTCGATGAGCTCGCCGCCTGGAACTGCCGCGTACGGCCACATCACGCCACGACTTCCCGAATTCGGGCAAGGACACGGTATCCAAATGTCTCGCCTATCGGTGTACAAGCCGAACTGGTGCAGAACGCGGACCCGGCCCGTGCGAGGAATCTGAAGGGTTCTGTCAACACTGGTATCTTCACAACGGCTCGGTGCCTTCGATGAAGGACCTGCTCGAGCCCCCGGGGAACCGGCCCAAACTCTTTTATCGCGGCTACGACGTGTACGATCAGGAGAATGTCGGCTTCGTGACCATGGGGCCGGAAGCGGAGCAAGTCGGTTCCTTATACCTGAATCCGGCGTGATCCGGGGCTTCAGAAGTTCGGGGCAGGGCCAATTTATCAACTCTTCGTCCCATTTTGATATTGTGACTCTTACCTCACTTTTGGTGAAGTAAGGGTCAGAATGCGCAGGTCACCTCGAAATCTAATTATCTCTTGTAATCATGAGGGCCTCACACAGTTTGGCGGTGCGTATTTCTTTCACGAATTTCTCCGAGTGCTGCAGTTCCGACGTTTCCTCACTCGCCTACTGGCCTACCCCCGACGCAACTGCCGGTATACGGTGCCGCAGGTGATCCTGGCTTTCGTCTACCCCATCGTTTTAGGCCTGGATCGCATTGAAACTGCGTCATTCCTGCGTTGCAACGGCACCTTCCAGTACTTCACGGGTCTGCCGAGCTTTCCCGATCCTTTGCTCGACGCTCCGCCCCGCTTCCGGCAACAGCTTCGTCGCGTTAATGATCGACTGCTGCAACATTTCATTCACTTGCCCGATCACCGCTCTCGTCTAATCTTCGATCTGGACAGCACTGTGGTGACTATCTTCGGCCATCAGGACGGGGCGGAGGTCGGCTACAACCCGCGCTATCGGGGCAAGCGTTCCTATAACCCGCTCCTATGCATGGAAGCTAACTCCTCTTACCTCTGGGACGCCGAACTCCGCGGCGGCAACGCCGGAACCTGGGACGGCAGCATCGAAATGCTCGAGACGTGCTTTGCCAATGTTCCTCCCGGTATCCGCGAACTGCGCGCACGAGCCGATGCCGGTTCGGTTTGAACCCTGTCGTCGACGCTCTTGAATCTCGGCCCGCCGAATACGCCGTCGTCGCCCGCATGATCCCGGTCCTACAACGCCTGCTGCCGGGGTTGGACTACGCACCTGTCAGCCGCGATTGGGAGATGGCGGACTTCCAACATCGCCCGCACAGTTGGTCGCGAGCCCGTCGTTTCGTGGTCGCGCGACAATGCCTTGCTGGCGACGAAAAGCAGCCCACCCTGTTCGCTTTGGGCCGTTATGTCTATCGCGCTTGGGTCACGAATCTCTCCCTCACGCCTCTCGGCGTCTGGCATTTCTATGACGCGCGGGCCGCCCTCAAGCCTGGCATTCGCGAACTCCTGGAAGATTATGCGCTGCGTAAAATTCCCACGCGCTCCTTCCAGGCCAATGCTCTGTTCCTCGAAATCATTCGCCTGGCCTACAACCTGGTTACCGCTTTCCAGCGCCTCTGCCTGCAAGAATCGTGGCAGTGTCTGACTCTCTCCAAATTGCGATACAAGCTCTTTTTGTTGCCCGGCGAACTCACGCGCCCTCAGAATCGCCCTGTACTGAGCTTGCGCGAATCCTCGATGTTGCAGCTCTGGCCGACGATATCCAACGGCTATCAAGAAACTCCGGCCTCTGATATCCTGAAACGTCATTTTCACGCCGGATTCAGGTTATACGACACGAGTGTCCCTGGCAACGGCAACCAGGGGCACCTCTACGGTACCGATCTGCCGCTCAAGGACAAGCGGGCTCTGATCGAGTATCTGAAGACACTTTAGTCTGAAGCTGTAGAGACATTCCGGTGTTAACGAAACGGAAGAAGTTGGGTTTCGCCTCGACAGGCGCTGTGAACTCGTTCGCATGAACAGCGAAGTTGCTGTAGATTGCAGTAAGACAACCAAGAGGAAGGCTTCGGTTCGCCCTAGCTTAGCAGCTAGCAAGATCATGACATCGGTCAGTGATCCCTGGATCGTTTTTCGGAAGGTGAGAAGGCAGGCACGCATGCGCCTATTCTGCTTCCCCTATGCTGGCGGCGGGGCGTCTGCCTATCGTGCGTGGGGCGATGATCTTCCGCAGGAAGTTGAGGTTTGCCCAGTGCAGCTGCCGGGTCGAGAGAGTCGTCTTAGAGAGACACCCTTCACGGGCATCGCGCCCCTGATAAACGCTCTGGCGCAGGCCCTAGTTCCATACTTGGACTTGCCTTTCGCACTTTTTGGCCACAGTATGGGAGCAGTGATCAGCTACGAGACTGCCCATCGACTGCAACAAGAGCGAGGGCTACACCCTGTCCAGCTACTGGTATCTGCCAGGAGAGCTCCCCAAGTACCGCCCACCGAAGAACCCTTTCATCGCCTGCCCGATGCCGAATTCAGACAAAAACTCAGGAATCTTAACGGTACGCCGAAGAGTATCCTTGAGGACGCAGAGCTAATGAGGTTGCTGCTGCCTCTCCTGCGTGCTGATTTTGAGCTCAACGATACGTACGTACCGTCCGCATCGTTCATGCTCGAGTGCCCGATCACCGTTTACGGAGGGCTGGCCGACGCCCTCGCAAGAAGGCAACACTTGGAGGCTTGGCGCGAAGTGACCCATGCTTCTTTTTTGTTGAGGATTTTTCCCGGCGGTCATTTCTTCTTCCTTCAGGAGAGCAGGCAATCATTCATCCGTGCGATCGCCGAGGATCTGCTTCGGTTTTTACACTGAGAAGGCTTCAGGGCTTTCCGCTGAGAGGTGGAACGGGGCCAGTTCGATCTTCAACGGCGGAGGGGTTTCATGTCAACCCAGGATATTCCAGACAATGCAACCGCAGATGAGACACGCTATTGGGTCTGTCTCATGCGGCATGGGATTGCGGTGTCACGTGGAAGCGGGGGATTTGCGGACGACGCCAAACGCCCTCTGACTCCTACTGGCAGGAGGAAGATGAAAGAAATTACAGTGGGCTTAAGCCGCCTAGGGTTTACTCCAGACTGGATCGTTACCAGCCCTTTGGTCCGTGCCGTCGAGACGGCCGAAATTGTTCGCCAGACCCAGGCGGGGGTGAGCTTGGATCGCTGCGAGGCACTTCGTCCTGGCGGATCTCCGGACGCTTTAGTGTCGTTCCTCGCCGAGCGTCCAGACTGCAAGCGGGTCTTGCTGGTCGGGCATGAGCCCGACCTGAGTGCTCTGGCAGCGCGCTTTTTGGGGGGAGGGCGCCACGCGAATCTGGGGTTCAAAAAGGGTGGCTGCTGCCTGATAGGCTTTGATGAATTCCCGTCCCGGTCGCCTGGACAACTCCTTCGGTGGCTCACTCCACGCGACTTGCGGAAGCTGGCCTAGCTTCTGTACTCCATCCTTTGGACGAATCGGCGGTTCGTCGTCGCCCGTCAGCTTGGAGGATCTGAGCTATCCTGCCCGTCGCCAGCCGCTTTCGCGCTGGCCGGACGCGAAACCCAACCAGGCCCCCAGATGCTTGGCGGTCGGGACGGATGCCAGGCACAAGAAACTCCGACCTTGACGCTATCGCGAATCCTGATCGATCTCGGTTACCCGCTCCCAGATCATCTTCGTGGTTGGCCTCCGCTTTGGAATGTGACCCTTCGAGGGAGCGGCAGCCGTAGAGAACCTGTTTCGCGTGCTCGTCCCGCACGAGACGGGAGGCAACGGTGGGGGCTGCGTGGCTCCCACGTCAGACTGTTTCTCAAACTCGCAGTCCCAATGAGTGATCGACGCCTGACCGAAAGGTGCGGAGCGTAACCGATTTTCTTGGTGGGCAGCGAGCCTTATTCATACCAACGACTGTTTTATAATGATTCGTTGCTGGTACAATAGGAGCGGAGGAAGGAAGTGCGCTTCCAGCATTTTCGTTCGGCTCGATCCAGATCAATGGCGCCACCTATGACCACGACGTGGTGATTGACCGTGGAAAGATCCGCAAACGCAAGAAAAAACCGTCCAAGAAGTTCTGCGGGGAGTTTGAGCATACGCCTCTGTCCCTGGGGGAAGATATACCCTGGGAATGCCGTTCACTGGTGATACGTACAGGAGCATACGCCGCTCTGCCGGTGATGAAAGAACTGAAGCTCGAAGCGGAGCACCGTCAGGTCGAGTTGCTTATCGTTCCGACGGCCCATGCTATCGAGGCGTTGCAGCGGAAACTTGACGAAACCAACGCGATCCTCCATGTCACGTGCTGGGAGGTTCATTCTTGCCGCTTTCCGCCGTTCGGAAACAAGGAAGTAGGCGACCACGCACAGCTCGATTCGCTAAAGAGCTCAGAATAGCTGAAGCGACTGTAGAGAGCGGCGCCAGCGTTCTAATTCAGTAATGGGGGTGGATCGGACGACCCATTAATATGGTTGTCCAGGGGAGGCTATGAGAGAGGGTGCTAGATGGACGTCTTAGAGATGACTGAGTTACCCGGTCTCGCCGGGCATCATTCTGTCGAATCTGCAAGGTACGAGGTCAAGTACCTCATCAATGAGGCTCAGGCAGAGCAAGTATTTGCGTGGGCGGAAGAAAATTTAGCCCTCGACCATCACGCGGCCGCATCTCCTGAAAGCACTTATAGGATCACGAGCCTCTACTTGGACACTGCCCAGCGGGATGCCTACCATCGTCGCAGCCCATACAGGCATTCCAGGTATCGGCTGCGACGTTACGGGACAGAACGATTCGTGTTCCTTGAGCGGAAATCCAAATGGGGCAGCCGAGTGAAGAAGCGCCGAACGCTCCTCGCGGAAGCCGACCTCTGCCTGCTCGAATCTAGGGACTGCCCTGAGAAATGGTTAGGTTCCTGGTTCCATCGGCGAATCCTACCTCTTCAGCTTAAGCCCGCATATCAAGTTAGCTACGACCGTGCGGCTTACGTCGGCAGTAGTCTTGAACGTCCGATGCGCCTCACTGTCGACAGGAGAATTAGTTGCTCCCGTGCGACCGGCTGGGCCTTTGCTGAGCTTGGAGGACTGCCCGTGCTGAGCGGAAACGCCATAATGGAATTGAAGTACCGCGGTTTCCTGCCACCACCATTTAAGTCCTTGATTCACGCACTGGATATGACTTCCAGCTCCATTTCCAAGTACCGCTTAGCCGTGCGAGCGTGGGAACGGATTCCGGTCACTACACCCAGCGTAGCTGGTAACCCAGATTTTGGAAATTGTAACTGAATTACCGGCTTGCCGCGCGCGCCAAACAGGCTTCAGCTCCCTCTTACGGTGGGTCACTTCTGATGAGCAGACCCCGGTCATTTCTCGCGAGCGCCTATCTTGCCTCCGGCGAGTTGTAACGCCCCGCATTATTCTGCCCCTTTAGGAACCCTTCTTTCTCAGATTGAGTCCCGCCTCTATGCAAGCGACCGTGCCTTGGCGGTGGAGCGGGTCGAAGCTGATTCCTTTCTCTTGTGTGTCTATCTGCTGTGCCCTACAATACAGCCACGATACTTGGCTAACTCAGCCCTCGGCAGTCACCCAGAAGCGCCAATGATGGTCACCTCAAAGCCGGCCAACGAATAACGACCCACCTAACTTAAGTTAGCACATTGACTCGCAATCAAACCGGCACCAGCGTGCCGATGCGCCGCAGGGCCTCGTAGCTTGCGTCGGTATGAGCAATGTCTTGAGCGAGGAAAAGAAACAACAAGTCATCGCACTGGGGCGGCTGGGATGGACGCTGCGGCGTATCCAGCGAGCCGCCGGTGTGCGTCGCGAAACTGCAGGGGCTTACCTGAAAGCAGCCGGGATACCGCTGCGACCCGGCCGTTGGGGACGGCGTCCGCCCGCAAACCCGGCCAATCAGGTGACCACCCAATCCGAGCCGGCAAAACCGGCCAACAATGCTGCGCGAGCATTTACGCCAGAAGGGCGGCGGCCACCGGATCAAAGATGAAGACCGTCCCCGACAGACACCGTTTGGTACCCGCCTCTGCCACGCCCTTCACCCACAACAAGGCGAAGTAGCCGTGCGCCCCTTGGCAGGAGCTTCTTACCGGTCGGCCGCGTGTGCAGTTATAGTTCTGATATCTAGACTACATGTAACATTTGTGAGCGCCGTCACATACATGGGTGATGCGGCTCACAGCGCCTCATCCCAAGCTGCTGTATCCTGTTGAATATGGATTCAGTAAAGAAAGGCAGGGGCGATCTTTTATGTGGGCGAATGGTTATTTCCGACGCTCCGCTGTGCTGCGGCTTTTTCCGTCCGCTTGTTTGGGGGGGCAAGAGCTGGGATCCCACTTCTCACACCGCTGTTCCGGATATGACGCAAAATCAAGTTACCGACCGAAGCGCTGAGGGTTATGCCGTGCTCGCCGAGCCGAGTGTTGACAGCCGTCCCATTTACATGGACCACCACGCCACGACGCCGGTGGATGACGAAGTCGTGAGCGCGATGCTGCCGTACTTTGCGCAGAACTTCGGCAATCCTTCCTCCACAACCCACGTCTACGGTGCAGTTGCGCGTGAAGCTACCGAGCGCGCTCGGGAGGAGGTCGCAGAACTGATCAACGCGGCGAGCGCCGACGAGATAATCTTCACGGGAGGAGCTACGGAGTCTGACAACCTTGCGATAGAAGGTGTCGCATACGGCTTCAGCCATCGGGGTAAACACATCATCACTTCCGCGATTGAGCATAAGGCAGTGTTGCAGCCTTGCAAAAGGCTCGAGACCGAAGGATTCCGGGTCACTTATCTGCCCGTTGATCAGTACGGGCTCGTGGAGCCTGACAGTGTCCTGCGGGCCATCGCGCATGACACTATTCTCATCAGCCTCCAATACGTCAACAGCGAAATCGGGACTATTCAGCCCCTCGACATGATCGGCCAACTCGCTAGAGAGAGGAACGTCATCTTTCATACCGATGCCGCACAAGCAACTGGGAAAATCCGGACAGACGTCCGCCAGCTCAAAGTGGATGTCCTCTCGCTCTCGGGTCACAAGATGTACGGGCCCAAAGGGGTCGGCGCCCTTTATGTGCGCAAGGGTGTGGATCTCGAACCCATCCTGCTTGGGGGGGGACAAGAGAAAGGCTACCGGGCCGGCACGCTCAACGTGCCGGGAATCGTGGGATTAGGAAAGGCCTGCGAGATCGCCCGCCGGGACCTGGAGAGTGAGTGTAAGCGGTTATCGGCGCTGCGGGACAGGCTGACAGAAGGCCTGTTGAAGAGGGTCGCGCTCGCGCGCGTGAACGGCCACCCTACGAGAAGGTTGCCTCATAACCTGAACATCAGCTTTGAGTATGTGGATTCTGAGGCTTTGATCGAGTCGTTGCCGGAAATCGCCCTCTCCGCCGGCTCCGCGTGTACTTCGCAATCCAAGGAACCATCGTACGTGCTCCTTGCACTAGGTCTTAGCGAGAGGCTCGCTCTGTCAGCGATCCGCTTTGGACTCGGCAGATGCAACACCACTGAACAGGTCGACCGTGTAGTCGATCTGATCGCATCGAGCATAGAACAGCTAAGAAATCTGTCCCCACTGTTTATGCCGCCTAGGAGTGGCGGAGTGGACGCAAGCGGACTGACGGCGAAAATTCCGCTGTAGAAAATGCCGCCGCATCACGACGACTCGGCTTGCTGCGTCGCGTGATCCAAGTCATCCATCTCCCCACGAAATACGTTGGCTGGAACCGATAAGGACTGTAATGACCGGCAGCGTGATTCTAGACCACTTCCGAAACCCAAGGAACGCCGGCTACATCGCGGACGCGGATGGCGTAGGCATCGAGCAGCAAAACCCTTGGAGAATATCGATACAGATTTCCCTCAAAATTCGCGAAGGAATCGTTAACGACATCAAGTTCAAGGCGCAGGGTTGTCTCACCACGATCGCATGTGCGAGCGTGATGACCGACATGGTGCGCGGGAAATCTGTGGAGGATGCCTTGGCTGTTTCATCTCTTCGTTTGTCCGAGGCACTTGGCACTATTCCAGAGGAGAAGTTGCACTGCTGCTCTCTTGCGATACGTGCCCTGCATGCGGCAATAGACGATTACACCGTGGGGCGCCGTCGCGATTCGCTCCCGGTTGGAACAGGTTAGTATCTCACCAAAGGAAGGAATCTCATCGAAAGAAAGGAGGATACCGATGAAAGTCGCCTACATATTCGCTACCACTACATCGCATAAGATCCTAAGCACGATGATCGTGCCGCAATTGGAGCAGTGCAGGCACGGAGTAGAGGTCGCTGGAATGTTCTTCTTTGTAGATAACACGTTCATGCTGGTCAAGGGCAATGCTGTTGGAGAGAGGCTCAGCACGCTAAAAAAGGCCAACGGCATGTTGCTGATGGCCTGTGATCAGTGTGCTTATGAGAGAGAGATTGCCAACAACTTGGTGGAGGGTGCACAAATCGGTTGCTTCCCGGATTTGTACGCTGCTCTAGGCCCTGTTGGTGTCGACCAGGTCATCACGCTTTAGGGTGCGACCTAGTCGGCGGTTCTTTCGACATGGACGCGGAGGATCAGAGGAATGGCGCAACAAACCAAGACGATTGAAAAGGACATAACAGTGGCCGAGGTATTGAGGAATTTTCCGCGAACGATCAGTGTCTTCAGCCGCTACGGAATTGCAGCCTGCTGCTGTGGGCAGCAGAGCATTGAGGCGAGCGCTTCTGAGCGAAACATCGATCTCGCGCAATTCCTCGATGCTCTCAGGCGTTCTTGTTGAAGAAAGCGAAGAATTCCTCTCCCCGCCACTATGCTATGCGGTAACCGGAATAACTGGATAACGACTAAAACTATCGGCCGGGGCCTGAATCGGAACGCTCTGGGCGCCTAAGATCAAAGTAGCCGCGGGCCACTTGGTGCAGTGGGATGAAGTCCACTCTGGGGGAGCTACCTCTCCGCGGGTCACCTTCGCCTTCACTACGGACTCGGCAAGAGACCACAAGTCGATTTGATCGAGGTCCAGTGGCCGGACGGCCAGGCAGAGATTTCTGGACCTCCGGGCCAATCATTTTGCAACCATCCAGGAGGCCAAGGAAATCATTCGTCTGGCACCCTGTCTGTCGCCAAAACTCCATTGGGTTGAGAAACCAGCGGTCTACGAGATAGCCTCGGATCAGCACGGGACCATGTAGACTGTCTCCATGTTCAAACTGGTATGGAGTGTCTTTGAATGGTTCGCTGTCTTCCTTCGCTCTCGAAATAGCTTTGGACTCGAAATCGTGGCCCTGCGTCGGCACGTCAACGTGCTCAAACGCAAGCATCCTCGGTCGAGGTTGAGCGTGTGGGATCAAGTCTTCTGGGTTTTGCTGCGACGCGTCTGGTCCGGCTGGGCGGAGGTGCTAGTGGTGGTGAAGCCGGAGACCGTCGTCCGGTGGCATCGTGCCGGATTTCGGCTCTATTGGCGGTGGCTTTCTCGGCGAGAGGGAGCTGGGCAGGCCGAGGATGGGTTCCGAGATCCGTCAACTGATCGAGCGGATGGCGAGCGAAAATCCCCTGTGGAGAGCTCCCTGAATCCACGCAGAGCTTGTGAAGCTGGGCTTTGACGTTTCCGAGCGCACCGTGTCTCGATACCTCGGTCGAGGTGGACCGTAAGGGAGACGCCCGCAAGCTCTGGTTGATCTTTCTGAGAAACCATCGGGAAGTCATTGCGGCGATGGACTTCTTCACGGTGCCGACTGCAACCTTCCGTGTGCTTTACTGTTTCTTCGTGATCGACCATAGCCGCAGGCGAATTCTCCACTTCAATGCCACGGAGCATCCCACGACCGCCTGGATCGGCCAGCAGTTGCGAGAGGCTTTCCCCGACGATGCCGCACCTCGTTACCTGATCCTCGATCGAAACCGGAAATACGAGAGAGAGGCCAGCGAGGTCCTGCGATCTCTGAGTTGCGACCTGATCCGGACACGCTATCAGAGTCCCTGGTGGAATGGGGTGGCGGAACGCTGGGTAGGGAGTTGCCGGAGGGAATTACTGGATCACGTGATCGCGTTCAATGCAACCCACTTAAGAAGGACGGTTCGTGAATATCTCGGCTACTATCATGAGGACCGCATCCACGATTCGCTGGACAAAGACACGACCGCGACAAGACCGATCGAGCGAAGAACCGCAGCAAGACCCAGAGTCGTGGCGATGCCTCGCGTCGCGGGATTGCACCATCGGTATACCTGGAACACAGCCGCCTGAGGTCGCTGGAACGTTATTCCATGTATGATTTCGACCCGGTTTCCCCATCATTGTGCTATTACTGCGATGGGCCAGCCGAACTCCGGCGTAGCTTCGTAGCCATGATCCGGGTGGGTCTGGCACGCCAACTTCACTCCTAACGTTGCTCGCGCGATTCAGCTTGACGTGATTCTTGCGACAGACAGGATGCAAGCTCAAGAAATCCAAGGGATTGGATGATAGGCCCGAACGGACTCGAACCGTTGACCTCTACCGTGTCAAGGTAGCGTCGATCAACAACTTACAGGCATTCCGCTTGTAAACAAAGCACTTAAGCAATCGAGGTTTGCGGGAGAAATGCGGGAATTCCGCGGGATCCGAAGGGTTCTGCGGGAATTGTGCGGGAAAAATCCCAGCGCGGCAGGGTTGGCTCTTCCGCACATCCCAACGGCGAACCTCGAAAATCCCCATCGTACTGCGCTCATGTCCCGCCCTTTGACAGACCCACCCTGCACCTGATCTCGAACTCAGTTTACAACGAAAATGAGCAGCCGGCCATTCGGTCGCACGCCGGGCCCAACGAAGAACTCCAAAGCTAGTCTCGAGTCACCGGTTGAGACTCCGGATGATTGATCCGCCACGAAATAAGGCGGCTTTGTGCATCGCCTCTCCTGACGGTATCAGGCCATCTTAGGTAATTCGGCAGTTTGAGGAAAGGCACATTTGTCGACAAGTTCCCTATCGGTGAACCCCATAGGCGAGCACCGGAAGCTGAACTTTTCACGGTTGAGCGACGATTCGTTGCGGAGAGGAACGCATCGCCCCCTGCCACCGGGGTAGCTGCCGCATGCCTCAGTGCCCTGTGCCAGGGGAAACCCGGATCTTACCGGACCCGTCGCCCACCAGGATGAAGCCCGCCCAGTAGAAGCGCAGCGCCCGCTCGCCGAACTCCGCGATCAAATCCATCTGTGAATGTCTAAGTGCGGAACCCTTGTCCTCACCATTGGCGATATATCGATAGAACCGCTCCATGAGGGTGCGAGTGGAAGGGTCATTCGCAGTCCAGAGGCTCGCGACTACCGACTTCGCGCCGGCAAACAGGAACGCGCGGACGAGGTTAGCGATGCCCTCCTCGCCCTCCAGTGGTCCCACACCGGTGTCACAGGCCGAAAGCGTAGCGAGATCCGCATTCAGGCCGAGATCTCTGATCTCGCGAACCTGGAGCAGACCGTCTTCGCTTGACTTTGGATCGCTTCCAAGAACGAGCGCGGCCCGGTTCGGGAATTTGGCGCTCGCGATCCCATGTGCGGCGATATGAATGATCTCAAAGTTGGCGAGCGGTTGAGCCTTGAAAGCTGCTTCGGTGGCGTCGGGCCCCAGCAGGAGCCTCTTTTCTCTGAAGACTTGACCTGCGGCGATCACTTCGCTGCGAGTACTGGGGAGGTTTCGAAATCTAGGACCGGCCACGTCGAAAGGGTCGGCCGGAGCTCCGGTTGAAGCCGAGTCTGAGCTGGTGCTGTTTTTGTTCGATGCAGTCTGATCCCGTCCGTATTGAACGTCGCCGACGCCAAGAAACGCCAGCGTCGCTGCGTGAGTCATCGGAGAATTTTGGATGAGGTAGAGAACGGTTCCGGAAGGGGCGTAGGTGACGACGTGGGACTCGAGAACATATCGGCCTTTGAGGTCCGTCAGGGAACCGAACGGCAAAAGGTGTAATCTCCCGTCCGGCACGATGATAAGTCTCGCCCGGGACTCTTCGCCCCGGACAGGCTGCACCAGCAAGCAGTAAAGGTTTGCGCCAGTTTCGGCTCCGGTCTTACTCGACCTGATTTCGGCCAAGTATCGGTCGACAAGGTCTTCGATGCGCTTCCGGCCTGCCGGCAGCACCGTGACGGCGGCGGTAGTGCGAGTAACGTGAAAGCAGAACGAGCTGGGCTCGTCAAGTACGTACTCAAGAACCATCTCGTCAGGCCGCAGCGACCTTTGGAGCGTAGTAAGCCCACCAGCGTGGGCCTGGATCGTTGCTTGCTGTAAGCGCGATTCGGACCTGCCGACCGAAGCCAGGACTTGTTCAGCCTGGAATAACCGTTCAAGCAGATTCGCTCGCTGACTGCGGTTCGCCTCGTGGAGAAGCGCGAGCTGAATTCGACTTACTTCCTTCCTGGCGGCCTCGGCAATTGGAGCGGCCCGAACAGGTCCCGCCGGCTCGCTTCGCAGCGCGTCAGCGATCGATCGACCTCGGGCTTTCTCTAGAACCTCATAAGCTTCGTTCATGTCTTTCAGTTTGGTCGCTGCCAGACTGAAATGCCCGATATAGATGTTGCTGAGCGTGCCATCAGAGAACTCTCCACCTGCCGGCTCGGCATGGAAGCCAGTAAAACTTCGGTCATGTCTTCGGCGCGTCGGTAGAGCGAGTCCGCCGCCCCCGTACGTTCGGCCTTTGCCGCAAGGTCGGCCATCAGCGCCAGGTCTTGCGGCAAGTGGTATTTGTCTTCGAGTGACTCTGTCTCGCGTTCGGCCGTCGCGGCGTACCGCTCGGCCTGCACAAAATCGCCTCGGTCCCTGTAAACAGCGGCCAACTCGAACGTGCCCCAGGCAAGAGCATGGCGGAAGCGGTGCTGCTTGCAGAAGTCGATCGCCGCCCCGAGGTCCTTGATCGCCTCCTGCGGGTTCACCGTCGCCTCCTGCTTTCCGCGAACAACGAGAAGCTGGGCCTCAGCAGCAAGCGCATTTTGCGCATCGGCCTGGTGAATAGCCTCGTCCAGCACTTGCTTTGCTTCCGCGTTCCGGTGCAAGCCAATCAGCCCGCGAGCTTTTCCTTCGTAGGCCATGAAGGGAGAGCCCATGTCCTTGACGGTGGTTGCCGTCTGAATGGCGGTTTCACAATACTTGATTCCCGCCTCCGGCTCCCCGGCCTCGACCTGTCCGTTGCCCACAATCGACCCGTAATAGATCGCGGCACCCATGTCGCCTTGCAGATACAACGAAACCAGTGCGGTCTTCAGCGCTTGGGTGGCCGTGGCCACGTCACCGTCGAGGAACGCGATAATGCCGAGCTCAGCTTGTGCTCGCGCCTGCCAGCATCGGTCGTTCAGCCTCTTCGCCAGTTCCTGGATCTTCTCCCAGGTGGGACGCGAGTTGTCCTCATTCACCTCCTCTTCGATCGCTGCTTTCGCCGTTAGGCAGCGAAGCATCAGTGCGGCATCCCCTTGAACGAGGGGACTCCGCAAATCACGGTCGACTTCCGCAGCGAGTGCTGGCGAGGGTTCCTGGTAGGCCTCCGCCCGCAGCCAGCCGAGGCGGGCTTCGAGCACACCCCTTGGATCGTTCAGGCGGCCAAATTCCGTCTCCGCCTCCCCGTAAAGCGGAAGCGCTCTGGACCAGTTGTAAAGCACAGCCAGACGGTCAGCCTCAGCCAGCGTGGTTTGGGGCGGGGTCTCTTGGGCCTTTGTTGCAACGCAAAACGAGATCAGAAGTGCGAAGAGGGTGTGAAAACGGGGCGCGCTCGCTCGCATGGTCTGACTCTGCTGAGCTGGGCGTTTCTAACGTCCAGGTTTATCCACGAGCCGGGCGCGGCACCCCCCTCGTGATTTCCTAAAGTGGCGAGAGCCGGAAAGCTCTGCGTCAGGCGCCGAGCCGGCAAGGAATAAGGATTAGTTCTTCATCGTACTGCCAATTCTTGAGAAACAGTCCGATTCGAGAATCAGCTTGACCGCAGGCTTCAGCCGTTCGATGGCGCGTTTATTGGACCCAAGCAACCGGAGCGTCTGAAGTGGCGACCCGAAGGCAATCCATAGCGCCCTGCGGCCGTCCAGGGCACCTTGGGTGTTCAGCGCACGGTTGAAATCCGGCATCTCCGTGTCCAGTGAATCGGAGACGACTCGCACGACTACAGCGGGCACCCCGGCGCGCTCAGCGGCAGAAAGGATCGGATAGGTTTCCATGTCCACGGCCGCAGCGCCCGATTTCGCCAAGGCGAGTCTGTCAGCTTTCGTGGTCGCGATGCGTGGCGACGTGATGCCGGTCACGCGGTCAACGGTAATGTCCTGTTGTTGAAGTCGCTTCACGATATTCTCAGTGAGGGACCGGGAGCATTGAAGCGGCGGAGCCTTGTTAGGGCGGGTGGAAAGGCACTCCGTATAGACGACAATGCGCTGTTCTGGCAAGGTCTCGGTCAGCCCCCCGCACAGCCCGATCACCAGCACGGCATCCGGTTTTTCCCCCTGGGGCAGATGTCCACCCGTGCCCAGCGCTGCAAGCCCCAGCGCCGCGTCCGCTTTCACCTCGGCATTCCTTGTTCCCATGCCCGTGATAATCACCGCGAAGCGGTCGGCGCCCTGCTCTATTATGACGGTGGTTGAGCCCTGGCCGAACGTGCCGTTCTGGGCGGCCAACACCAGAACGGTTGGGCCTCCATCCTCGACGCTGCGAAAACGTAGACCAGGGGCATACGACCCTTTGTAAGCGACCGCAAGGTTCCCGTCAAGATCAGGTGTACGAGATAAAAGTGGGTTTGGCTTTGGGGGCTTGATTTTGGGCGGTTGATTGTAGTATGTATACTACAATATGAGAAAAGCCTCCGATGGTTACCCCACTCTCCAGCAGCGTCGTCAGCAGCTTCTCCAACAACTGTCTGACTTGCAAGAAATCAGGCGCGGCTCGCTCAACGAGCAATTTCTCATGGTTAAACGCAAGGACGGTTCGCGCGTCCAGCGTGGACCTTACCCGCTCCTGACGCGTAAGCAGGGG
>Ga0306920_100003029_pt1 | contig 21294 bp, 21 predicted proteins | sample flu12Cox44000170_FD_204666 | JGI IMG/M metagenome (GOLD analysis project Ga0306920, IMG submission 204666) | Lab enrichment of tropical soil microbial communities from Luquillo Experimental Forest, Puerto Rico - flux4day.12C.oxic.44.000.170 (v2)... | ecosystem: Environmental > Terrestrial >... | reverse complement strand
GAGGTAATCGCAAACCAGCCGAGGCGCGACACGTACGGGCCAGACCACGGCAGCGGCGATCCACATATGAACCACGATGATAAACCGCTGAGGGAATCAAAGGTCTGGCAGTCTCACAGTTCCGCGAAGCCGAAGAAATAAAAATGCGTACGACGAAGATTAGCGGCCAAAAAAAAGGAGGCCGTCGGATGACGACCTCCCCAATTCCTGAATTGGAAATCCTGATAGCTACATCTTTCTCTCGACGCCCGCTCGGCGGCCTGCCGCCATCTTTCGAGTGGTAATCTTTCGCGTGGATGTTCCTTCATTCTTAGCAGGTGCCGTCACTACGTTAGCCTTCCTGGTGGCCTTCAGATTCTCGATCAAGCTCTTCTTTTTCATGACAATTGCTCCTCAGTGTTGGATTCGACTAAAAAAGCAAGGAGGCTGAATCCAACAAACAGCCTCCTCGGGTTGTGAACCGAAGGAACGCCCACTCCAGTTAGTACTCGTATTTTGCTAGCCTAATTGCAGCCTTTTTTGCAGGCGTCTTCCGGCTAGTCGCGCCCTCATTCTTAGCTGGCGCAGCGATGACGTTAGCCTTCTTTGTGCTCTTCAGGGTGTTGACCAAGCTCTTCTTTTGCATGAATAAGCTCCTCGAGGTTTGGATTGGGGGCCCGATATCGGTTGCTAGTTGCACGAGTTATTCCAAATCAAAAAACGACTCCGAGTCGGTACTGGTTCGACAGAGAAAAGAAGAGTTAGCGGTTCGTCGACGAAAAGTCTCGGTTAAATTTTAACCGCTCGGTTAAAATTTAACCCCGAGGGTCAAAAAATCAACTCTTCCGAAATGGAACCTTCGACGACACCCGACCTTTGACCTGGACCCACCTAATGACATAGATTGCCCGCGTGCCAGCCCACAAAAAGCCTGAGAAACAACACGAATACAAGGTTGGAGAGCGCGTTTTCGTGTCTCTCTCAGGTGGTCGGATGGTCGAAGGGACGGTGATGTCGATCATCCAACGCACGGACGGCGTCCGCTTGCAGGTAGCGTATGGGACCGACCAGACGGCACTCGTTCACTTGTATCAGGTGCGCCCGCTTATGGACTAGAATCGTCGCCGCCTGCCGGGGAGGCAAATCGCGATGAGTGAGAACACCAGTCCGCAAATAGTTGCAATGGATTCGATGGGTCTACTCGCAGCAATGCTCTCTCGCGCCTGGAAGCGATACGTTGAGGAGCACGGTGAACCTCCCGATGGAAGCTTCGAGCAGTTGCAAGAATTGGTTCATCTTGTTCCCGAAGTGCGCAAGATCCTCAAATAGTTGAATAAGTGATCTCTAGCAATCTCATAAGGCGATGCTCTTCAGGTGTGACATGGCCGGTCTCCCGGCAGAGGTGGGGGACTTGATTCCCGTAACTGTGAAGGAGGAAGTACCGGGGATACAAACTGCCGCATTTTTGAATTTTTTAATTTCAGAGCGCGGGCTTTATAGCCTTCGCCAAGGGTGGGGAGGAGTGTTGGCCCCCGGGCCTGCCTACCAAAAAGAATTACTTCCCAGCAATATGCGTTTGCGATTGTGAGACCCTTCTTCTCTCATTGTGGATTCAGCGACTGGCTTGCTCCGAGCGAGTCTAGGAAATGGGCCAGTCAATCAAATGCGGTCAAAAAAAGACAGCCACCCGCTACAGTTTCCGCTACAGTGAGCGATTCCGGTTGCACACCGATCAATCGTACGTGGCAGTTAATGGCTTGAAGAGGTAGGCTTTACAGTGGTGAACCGGGCAGGACTCGAACCTGCAACCCGCTGTTGAATCCAGAAATGCTATGTAGTTGGTTCTTCAAGCATTTCCTTGCGTCATAGACCACGGTTTCACAGGGTGTTTGGCACGGTTTTGTTCCCAAACTTGTTCCCAGATTCTCGAAGGCAAAGAGATGGCTTCGGAACTGATCCGCAGAGCGGTATAGATCGAAAACAATTCCCAGCGGATTCTTAAGGAGTTGGGAGAAATGCCGGGGAGCGGCAAGTCATTGAGGTGGAACAATCAGGAACACAGCGGAATCCTTATTGGCCCCTCAATGGCCCCTCGTTTTTTCGGCCTTCAACACTCTAGATCGAGCCGGCTTTCAATTGGGGCACGCGCGGCTAGATTTTATCACAACAAGGGACACGGCTTGGGCGAGTAGCGCGGGGGAATTTCACCCCCGCGCCCTCTCAGAAGTTCCTTCGCGGTAAACGCTTCGCTGTAGCAGGCGTTTCGCGGCAGACAGGGCAGACAGGCAACCTCATTTATCACAAGTTACGAAGTTCTGGATACGAAGTGTTCCCAGTGAACCCAAACGCAGCCGAGGTCGAAGGTACTCGGTGCTATTCGGATCTTCGTGCCATTCCTGGCACGCTCGACGGCGTCGTTGTTGCAACGCACCCGAATGTCTCGGCACAGTTGGTACAGCAATGCAGGGACCGGGGCGTAGGCCAAGTGTGGTTTCACCGCTCTTTCGGCCAAGGCAGCGTCTCCGACAATGCGATCCAAGCGTGCAAGACCCTCGGCATAAAATGCATTGTTGGAGGCTGCCCACTGATGTACTGCGAGCCCATTTATGGCGCGCATCGATGCATGAGGTGGTGGCTTCGCCTGCAGGGCCGTGTCCCTGGTTAGGCATAAGGTCCTGCCACTGTCGCAGCCGTTTCTGAGCATGTTCATCCATCGCCCGGTAGGCCTTGCTGACTGGTCCCAGACAGAAGTAGTTGGCCCATACCGTCAGGACGCGATTGAGCCTCGCCACTACCATTTCTTGATCCAGCAGGAGTTGATCCCGCCCGGTCAGCTCGCTAATCGTTTCACAGATACGCTTGATACGCTCCGTGATGGCACCGTGCCAAGGCACGCACGACCCGTCTTCGGCGAATAGCTGATCAAACGTATACCCCAAGAAGTCGAATTTTTCTTGCGGCAGCTTACACACTCGCGTCCTTTCTCGTTCACCGTCAACGTGAGCTTCGTCATGATGTCTCGCATCTGAGCCAGCGCTTCTTCCGTACGGGCATCCTGCTCCGCGGCGATTAGCAGCGCGTTCACCGGGTTGTGACCTGAGTCACATCCCGTAGAAGCAAGTAATAGGGAAAATCGAAGACGAAAGCTCTTAGACCACTATGCTGCTCGGGCGTGCCGACGAGGCAGATAGAACAGAACAAGTAGTCGAGTCGTAATTCTAAGGTGCATGCACATAATTTTGTTAGTTGCGTGAACGGAGAGAACGATGCAGCACGGTGCGACCAATCAGATGAACGAAATGGAAACAAATCTGACATTGTAATTAAGATACAGAGCGTTTTGCGCGAAACCCAGCCCCGAAATTGGCTGATGCGGTGACTTGAATTGTTCGGAGGGAACTGCTTGTATGGGCCCAAGAGGACCCAATGAAGGTTCGGAATCAGAGGGCAAAAAACAAGAACTTTGCCGGCCAGATTGTAAGGTGGCTAAATCGTTCCTGGAACTCTTTAAGTTGCTAGAGGAATACGCTCCGGTCTGGTATACCTTTGAAACTCATAATCGCGCAGCGACCGCTAAATTGCTTCTCGATGCGTCAGTTTTACAAGATACTGCTTCCGACTCAGCCGGGGCACAAGAGGGTCCTGATCACTTGGAGCTACATTATGCCTGTAAAATCCTCTACCTTGCTGTTCGCTCGGCTATTGGGAGTGAGAGACCTCTCGCTGAACGGCTTCTGAAGTGCTATTTAGACTTGCCCGCGCTCGACGTTCGACGCCGACTTCCAACAGACTTGCGGCAGCGCTTCGACACCATGACGAACGCTTTGAGCTGCGCAGAAGGCCCAAGGGGACGAAAGAGGGCTGTTACTGCAACGATAGAGAAAATGGATGAGCAAGAAGTGCGCTCGTGGCTCAATGAAATTCTGAATCTCCTAATAGAGGCAAATAGGCGCCACGCTAGAGCCGAGAGACCTTGACCTCTGCACTTCGCATGCACTGTAGTTCGCTACGTGTGTTCGCATGAGGCTTACTGCCGCTCCGTGAATTCCCTTCCCTGGTCGTGGCCTCATCGCCGTTCGCCACGACGCCGGGCTTGACGATGACTAAAGCCGAGCGCCAATCGCGCCAACACGTGAACGGATGAGCGAACGCAAATTGCGAGCAGACGAGTCTCCCGGCCCAAACACAGCAAGTGACGGCAGTCTATTGGGAACGGAATTTCACTTGTTCCGATTCGACAAGACCACCTTGACGGTCAATGCCAAATTGCTGCCCGCCATTTCTCAAGCCATCGCAAAAAGTGTAGTACTCGCCTTGAGCCTGGGCATTGCAGCGGGCATTATTTTCGGTTTCGGCATGATCGCTGTACCTTCCTCGGCAAAAGCCAATCCGTTCCAGGATTCTTTCCGCTACGGCCTGACTCCTCCGCGATGCTTCCTCTCCCGTCGAGATGGCCGCACATTAAGGGCCCGTCGCCTACGCCTACGCTCCTACGGCGGCCGTCCCGCCTTTCTACATAAAACCAACGATTGTGTTAACCCATCGGCTATGGCAAAAGCGCGTAACATCGACCCGGGGGCCGTTGCATCTACCACTCCGCGCGGCCCCTTCCAATCCCCCTGTCATTAGCGCCAGTTCCCGCGTTTAATTCACCCTCACACACTGCTCGCAATTCCTTGATTCGTACAATGGCAGACAGGGCCGCTGGCACTCCTCCCCGGAGCAACAGCGGCCCATTTCCTTTCACTGAAAATTCAAAATCGCACAGTGTTATTTCGCTTGGATGCTTTGTATATATTCCACCAAGTTGTGTATACGCAGCTTGGTTACGTAGTCAGCGTCTTCCCCGGAATTCAGCGAACGGAAGAGAGTGTTCCAGACCGGCATTTGGATGTTGCCGTGAGCCGGAACTGAAGTTCCAAACTTTAGAACCGCATAAACATGTTCCGTTGGATACTTTCCCTTGTTGTTTTTGGCCAGCATTGCCAGATTGGTAGGCGGTTTCGCGAATGCGGAAGCAGCAGGACCGTCCCCTTGGCCTGTTGCACCGTGGCAGACTGCGCAGTAAACAGTGAACATTTCTCCCCCAGATCCGGGATTTGTGTATGCAATCGGCACTGTCTTAACGTTTGTTTTAGGGAGGTTTCCAGGATTTATGGTCGAGCGAGTGTCCGTAGCCCGAAAGATATTGTGAATGCCGTGGCAGGAAGCGCAGTTGGCCGCGGTGATCTTGCCCTCTTTCAGCGCAAGCCCGTGATAGCTGTCGGCGTAAGAGCGAACGCGGTCAGCCGGGAATTCGTACAGTTGAACCAGGCGCAGGCTGCCATGGCAACGCCCGCAGATCTCTGAAGAAACGTTCGCGGCGTATACGGGCGAAGCCGGGTTTCTCGGGTGGAGAATCAAATGCTCGCCGTGGCAATCAACGCAGGCCGGCGCGTCCTTCACTCCCGCCTCTAGGGCGACGCCGTGGACGCTTTCGCCGTACGTTTTGGCGATCTGCTGGTGGCATTGCCCGCAGCTGGCGGCGACTCTCCAGTGATTCACGTGCGAACGCTCATCTCGCGCGGGATAAATATCGTGATTACCATGGCAGCTGTTGCAATTTGCCGCTTGGTCATTGCCTGCGACGACGGCGCGGCCGTGTACACCTTGCTTATATGATTCCACCGGATGCGCGACGGGAATCTTATGTCGCGTGAGGAAGCCAGGGTTGCTGTGGCATTTCGCGCAGGTGTCCGCCAATTTTTTGCGGGCCACCGTGGACTCGGGTTTGCTCGAGACCTTCACCGCATGGATATTGCCATGGCAAGACATGCAGTTTGGGGCGTCGGGATCGCCTTTTTTTTCCGCCTGTCCGTGAATACTTTCCGCAAATTGCTTGAATTCCTCAGCGTGGCACTTGTTGCATTTGTCGGGCGCGAGATTTGCGGCTGTGGTAAGTTCATGCGCACTGCCGTGGAATTCGCACAGGCCGTCTCTCCAAGCGCCAAATGGACACTGGTGGAGAAGTCCTTCGTTTCCTGCTCGTGGCAGGTGGCGCACTGGACCTTTGCGATTTTGGCGGAATGCGGAAAGTCCTTGATGCTGGTGTGGCAAGCCTGACAAGCGAGAACGGCATGCGCGCTTAAGGCGTACTTCGCAAGATTGATGGAAATATCTTTGCCGCAGTCGGACTTTATGCCGGCAGTGCCGTGACACCCGAGACAGATTTCATCCTGCTTAGAAGGATCGGGAATTCCTGGATTGGCAGTACCGCAAGCGGGAGCGAGCGTCCACGGCAACGCGAAGAACAGGCCGACGAGAGAGAGCCCACGCCGGGTCTCGGCTCGTGTAGAGCTCATAAGCGGTACCTTCGAGCCAGTGTGACCATGATTGCGACCAACCCTCAGGCGGTAAAGCGCGAATGGTTTTGACGCCTTACGGCACCAGTAAAAACGTGCCACCGGCCGGTTCTCAAGTAGACTTCCAGTGCACAAAACTGTCGATTACTGCAGTCCCAGATCCGCAAGGATCTTGGGTTTATCCTGCTGCACTGCGAGTAAGTTGTGGCAGGCAGTGCAATCGTTGGAGATCGTTTGATACCGTCGGCGCTGGCGTGCGAGCCGTCACGACTAAGCCGATGACACCACACTTGCTCAGATCGGCGAAGCATAGGCGTGGGCATCTTGCTCGCACTCGGGGACTCCACGCTCCGCATTCGGTTCGAGCAAATAATTTGACGGATGCCGCGGTTTTTGCAGCTTGTGCGTTGTCTTCCGTGGGGTTTTCGCGTTTCCCTTCTTCTGGGTTTTCCGCGTGTGTTTGTTGGTTTTCATGAATGTTCTCCTTCCCTGGTATGCGCGCTGGGAGCGCTTAAGGTCGCACCGCCACCTTGATGACACCATCCTTACGACTGCCGAACAGCATGTACGCTTCCTCAATGCGGTCGAGCGGAAAGGAATGAGTAAGCAGAGGCTGCAGGTCCAATCGTCCGTGACGCACCAATTCCATAAGACGTCGCATGCGCTCTTTACCGCCTGGGCAGAGCGTCGTCACGATCTTGTGATCGCCAAGTCCCGCCGCAAACGGTTCGGGTGGTAGGGAGAGTTTTCCGGAATACACGCCAAGGCTGGAAAGCGTACCGCCGGCGCGCAGCACACGGAGGGCATTCTCAAATGTGGCCTGTGTTCCCAGCGCTTCAATTGCGACATCCACTCCGCGGCCGCCTGTTAGTCGGCGAATTTCGAGGACGGGGTCGACGCACGAATGGTCCAGAACAAGGTCGGCCCCCATGCGCTTGGCCATGGCTCGACGGACCGGGTCAGACTCTACTGCAATAATTAGTGCCGCCCCGCGCAACTTCGCTCCTGCGGTTGCACAAAGTCCAATCGGGCCTTGCGCAAACACAGCCACCGTGTCTCCCAATGCCACATTGCCGCTCTCTGCGGCCGAAATCCCCGTCGAAGCAATGTCGGCAAGCAGGACCACCTGTTCATCTTTCAACTCGCTGGGAATCTTTGCGAGATTTGCTTGGGCGCTGGGTACGAGGAGATATTCGGCTTGTGCTCCGTTGATCGTGTTGCCGAACTTCCAGCCACCGATGGGTCCGCCGCATTGCGACCAGTCGCCACTCAAGCAAAAGCCGCATTGTCCACACGGCGTAATAGCGCCTACGAGAACGCGTTCACCGATGTCGTAACCCGTCACCCCCTCACCCAAATCGTGAATCACTCCCACGGGCTCGTGACCAATAACCAAGCCGGGCCGCACTGGATATTCTCCGCGCATGATGTGCAAGTCTGTTCCACAAATCGTGGTGAGCGTTACGCGAATGACGGCTTCGCCCGGACCGGCCTTTGGGATAGCTACGTGTTCCAGTCTGATTTGATTCGTGCCGCGAAACACCAAGGCCTTCATCGTGCTCGCCTTCGCTTTGTTTTCTGTGAGTGTTATTTGCGTTGTGGACATCTCGACCTCCGCGCTCATTAACCTACGAACGGCCCCAAGGTCACAGCGACCTTGGACACCGGTTTAGGTGACCTACGTCACGATTCGGAGACACAGGCCAAGAGCAAGCTGATCGGAGTGCCGACGGGTACGTCAGCCGACGTTCGATGGTCTTGTCTACCTGATGTGTCGTTGGCAGCTTTCGCGATGAAACACGACCAGTCCGTGAATATGGGAATCTTCACAGCGAGCTTCACCACCCTTACGATGGACGTGTAGCGCAATTCGCACTGTCGCCTGAGCGAGTCCAAATCCTAGGAACGAGGTACATTCAGTTCGAGAGCTTGTGCGCCGGCTGCTTCGATCCGACGAGCATAATGCAGCAAGCTTCGTTGGTGGTTCCGTTCAGGCTGGCACTGACAGGAATATCGACAGACTTGACCGCGGAACCGAGCATTAGGCATTCCCTTAATCTCCGCCACTGGCAGGGCCTAAGCGTGAGGCAGCAACGGTGATTTGCCCTGGCGACGGTCCTCTGCGAAGGTTCGCGAATGCTTCGTAGGTCCGATACTTTTCCTCGACGTCCCGTTGAGCCTGCTCTAGAAGCTTGGCAGCGTCCTCAGGACGGCTGAGGGAAAGGGCGTAGTAGCGAAGCTCGTTGTAGACGTACTCTTTGAGCGGAATCGTTGGTCTCGGGGAATCGAGACGGAAGGGACTCTCGCCGTTTTTGTGCAGATCTGGGTTGTAACGGAATAGCGGCCAGTAGCCGCTAGCGACGGCAAGGTCTTGCTGTCTCATCCCGTAACGCAGATCGAAGCCGTGCGCAATGCAGTGACTGTACGCGAGGATGAGCGACGGCCCTTCGTAGGCCTCTGCCTCGCGAAACGCTTCCAACGTCTGTTGTGGATTCGCTCCCAAGGCGACCTGCGCAACGTAGACGTTGCCGTAGGCGATTGCCTGCAAGGCAAGATCTTTTCGTGCAACGCGCTTTCCAGCAGCCGCGAACTTTGCGATCGCGCCCATCGGAGTTGCCTTCGAGGCTTGGCCGCCGGTGTTGGAATACACTTCCGTATCGAGCACCAGAACGTTGACGTTCCGGCCGCTGGCGAGAACGTGATCGAGCCCACCATACCCGATGTCGTAAGCCCATCCATCGCCGCCAACAATCCAGATGCTGCGGCGAACCAGATGATCAACCACGGAGAGAAGATCTCGGGCGGCGCTCTTGCGATCCGCAATCGTTAGAAGCTTGTTTTTCAATTCCGCGATGCGAATCCGTTGCGCACGAATTTCCGATTCGCGGATTTGTGGTGCGGAGATGATGGCGGCCGCGAAAGCATCTCCGACTTCGGATGATAAGGAACCCAGAAGAGAAATGGCCAGGTCTCGATGCTTATCTGCGGCGAGGCGGAACCCGAGACCAAATTCCGCATTGTCTTCAAACAGTGAATTGGACCACGCAGGGCCACGCCCCTCGTGATTCTTGCCCCATGGCGTAACGGGAAGATTGCCGCCATAGATGGAAGAACACCCGGTCGCATTCGCGATCATCATGCGATCTCCGAAAAGTTGCGATACCAGCTTGAGATACGGCGTCTCGCCGCATCCTGCGCAGGCGCCCGGGAATTCGAAAGTGGGTTCGAGGAATTGCACGCCGCGCACATTGGCGAAATCGACCCGGGAACGGTCGTTGACCGGCAGGCACTCAAAAAAGGCCACGTTGGCGCGTTCGGGCGACATCAATGGCGCCTTCGGCTCCAGATTAATTGCTTTGATGCCCGGATCCACGGGGCTGTGTTCCGGACACGCTTCGATGCACAGACCGCATCCGGTGCAATCCTCCACGTAAAACTGCAACGTGAAGCGAACGTTCGGATAGCCACGGGCATTGACCGCGGCGGATCTGAAGCACTGCGGTACATCTTTCAACAGCGTGTCGTCGTAGTATTTGGCGCGAATTACGCTGTGGGGGCACACAAAACTACATTGTCCACACTGGACGCAGAGATCGGGCCGCCACACGGGAACCTGCTCGGCGATGTTGCGCTTTTCCCAAGCCGCCGTGCCGGAAGGGAAAGTTCCGTCAATGGGCATTTTGCTGACGGGAATAAGATCTCCTTGCCCCGCCACCATTTTTGCGGTCACGCAGCGAACGAACTCTGGCGCAGTCTCCGAGACAGTTGGGAGGCGATCGCGTAGAGCTGTGGCCGCCGAGGGTACCGCGACTTCGTACAGGCGCGAGAGTGTCTCATCGACCGCTTTAAAATTCCTCTGAACAACCTCTTCGCCCTTCGAACCATACGATTTGCGAATTGATTTTCTGATCTGGGCGATGGCCTGTTCGCGCGGCAACACGCCGGAGAGCGCAAAAAAGCAGGTTTGCAAAACGGTATTGGTGCGAGTCTTCAGGCCGACTTGCTGTGCGACAGTGTTTGCGTCGATTACAAAGAATCTAAGCTGTTTCGAGATTATCTGTTCCTGAACCGGCCGCGGCAAATGCTCCCAAACCTCCGTAGGCCCGAGCGGACTATTCAGCAGGAAGGTCGCATGGGGCGCAGCGAGCTTGAGAATGTTCTGGCGTTCGAGGAAATGGAACTGGTGGCAGCCTACGAAATGCGCGGAACGAATCAGGTACGGCGAGCGGATTGGATGCGGGCCAAAACGCAGGTGCGAGACCGTCTGCGCACCCGATTTATGCGAATCGTACACGAAGTACCCTTGCGCGTATAACCCGGCGTCTTCGGCAATGATTTTCACGCTGTTCTTGTTGGCTCCCACAGTGCCATCAGCGCCGAGGCCATAGAAGATGGCGCGGACAACGTCATCCGGCTCGGTGGAATACTCGACGTCAAAGTCGAGGCTGGCGTTCGAGACGTCGTCGATGATGCCGACGGTGAAACTGTTTTTCGGGGTTGGCTTATTCAGTTCATCGAAGACGGCTTTTGCCATCGCGGGGTTGAAGTCCTTGGACGAAAGGCCGTAACGTCCGCCGATGATCAGGGGCATGGTGGAGCGCCGGCCACGCGCGACCCCTTGCGCGAGCGCTTCGACGACATCGAGATAAAGGGGCTCACCGGAAGAGCCCGGCTCTTTCGTTTGTTCGAGCACGGCAATCGCTCGGCAGGTGCTGGGAAGTGCTGCCAGCAGATGCGCAGCGGAGAACGGCCGATATAAGCGAACCTGCAGCACGCCAACTCTCTCCCCAGGGCGCTGAAGCGCCCCGGCGGCTTCGCGTGCCGTTTCCGCGCCCGAGCCCATCAGTATGATCACGCGTTCGGCATCAGGCGAGCCTGCATAATCAAACAGGTGGTATTGGCGGCCGGTCAGCGTGGCGAACCTGCCCATCACGGATTGAACGATTGCCGGTACTTTCGCATAGAAGGGATTTACGGTTTCGCGTGCTTGGAAGAAGGTATCCGGGTTTTGTGCCGTGCCACGGATGAATGGACGTTCGGGACTAAGTGCGCGCTGGCGGTGGGCGCGCACCAACTCATCGCTGATCATGGCGCGAATGTCCGCGTCGCTGAGCAAATGAAGAGTATTGATTTCGTGCGAGGTGCGAAAACCGTCGAAGAAATGCAGGAAAGGCACGCGAGATTCGAGCGTGGCGGCTTGAGCGATAAGTGCGCAGTCATGCGCTTCTTGAACCGAACCCGAAGAGAGGAGGGCGAACCCCGTGGTGCGTGTCGCCATAACGTCCGAGTGATCGCCAAAAATGGAGAGAGCCTGTGTGGCGAGAGCGCGGGCGGCGACGTGGAATACCGTGGAGGTAAGTTCGCCTGCGATTTTGAACATATTGGGGATCATCAGCAGCAGGCCCTGCGACGCGGTGAAGGTGGTGGTCAGCGCGCCGGCTTGCAACGAGCCATGCAGCGTGCCCGCTGCGCCGGCTTCACTTTGCATTTCTTGGACAATCGGGACGTTGCCCCAGATGTTTGTCGATCCCTGAGCAGCCCATTCGTCGGCCAGCTCGGCCATCGTGGACGAGGGAGTGATAGGAAAAATCGCGCAGACTTCATTGACGCGATAAGCGACGTGCGCGACGGCGGTGTTACCGTCCATTGTGGAAACTTGTTTGCGCCTGTCAGCCATTTCCGTTCGGCTCCGGGATCATTTCGATGGCGTGGCAGGGGCACTGTTCGAAGCAGACGGCGCAGCCCGTGCATTTTGCATAGTCGTAGCGATAGCGGCGGCCGGGACCAAGCTTGACAATGGCATCTTCTGGGCACGCGGCATAACAGTTGTCGCACTCGAAGCAGTTCCCGCAGGAAAGGCAGCGCTGCGCCTCGTAGCGCGCTTCTGCTTCCGAAAGCCCCGCTACCACTTCTTCAAAGCTGCTGGTGCGATCTTGGGCGGCCAGGGATTTCTGCGGATTTGAATCGGCGTCGCTATAAACCGGCAGATTCAGCATTTTGAATGCGACGAGCGGGTGCTTGGCTCGCGTTTCATATCGGCCCGCGCGAAGCCAGGCGTCCATGTGCCGCGCAGCGCGTTTTCCGTGGCCGACAGAAACAGTAACGGAGCGCGGACCGGGAACCATATCGCCCCCGGCAAAGATTCCGTCGTGGCCGGTCATCATGTCCGGGCCGACTTTCACGATACCGTCTTCCGCAAACTCGATTCCCGCGATTCCGCGCAGAAAACTGCTGTCCGTTTCCTGGCCGAGAGCCAGCACAACGGAGTCGGCTTTTAGGGTGTCAAAGCATCCGGTGGGACGAGGGCGGCCGTTGGCGTCGAGCTCCATCATTTCCACGGTGAGCTCGGGGCCGACAATTTCCTTAATGGTGGTGAACCACTTGATCTTGATGCCCTCTTCCAAGGCCTCATCAGCTTCGAAATCGTGCGCGGGCATGTGCGCGCGGTCGCGGCGATAGACGATCAGCGCTTCATCGGCACCGAGGCGTTTTGCCGTACGCGCTGCATCCATGGCGGTGTTGCCACCTCCGTAAACAACAACGCGTCGGCCAAGTCGGGGCGGTTCGCCTAATTTCACGTCGTGCAACAGCGCGACAGCATCGAGAACTCGTACCGCATCACACGCGGGTATATCTACGTGTTTGCCGACACCAGCGCCAATGGCGATGAAGACAGCGTCAAATCTGCCTTCGGCTTTTTCCGCGAGAACGTCTTCGACCTTGTGGTTCAGAGCGATTTTGACGCCCAGTTCTTCGATACGACGGATTTCACCCATCAACACTTCGCGCGGCAGGCGGTATGCAGGAATGCCGAAATGCATCAGGCCGCCCGGTACGGTGCCGGCTTCCCGAATCTCCACGGTGTGACCAAGACGCGCGAGATGGTAGGCTGCCGAAAGCCCGCTCGGCCCCGCACCCACGATCAGGATGCGCTTGCGCGTTGCCAGATGTTCTCTCTTGAACTGCCAGCCCTGTGCCGCGGCGAGATCGCCGAGGAAGCGCTCTACGGCATGAATACTGACCGATGCGTCGAGCTCGCGGCGGTTGCAAGCGTCTTCACAGGGGTGGTAGCAGACGCGGCCGTGCACCCCGGGCATGGGATTGTCGCGGATGAGTGTTTCCCAAGCCCGGTGATACTTGCCCGCTTGAGCCAGATCCAGCCACGCCTGGACGTTCTCCCCAGCTGGACATGCGTGGTTGCAAGGAGGAAGGAGATCGACATACACCGGGTGCCGATATCTGACCGGCCCGCTGCCCTCGGCCCGGGTCAGATCCACCAACGGAGTCATATCGGCGAGTTTGCTATCCATAGAAGGTCTCGATAAAAAGATTAGGATGAACCGGCAACCTGCCGCTGTGATTTAAATCACCTCGATCAACACTTAAGACCCGAAGCAAGAGTGTTTAAAACGAATGAGATCAGCGCGCAAAGAGAACACTTGCGCAGTTTTCGACAGGACGGTCGTTGCGGATCGAAGCAGGGCCGGCTAAGTCTTAATTCTTGGGTCCCACCGTAGCTCGAGGCAGGACTGGTCGTACTGCGGTTCGCTGGACGCCGGCAGAACTGTGTGCTTCTCCATGGCACACCGAGGTGCAAGTATTCGTCGCCCGGTTGTAGGAAATAGGCGAGCTGCCATTCTGTGCGACGACGTTCACGTCAAAATTAATCAAGCGCTCGCCGGTAACCGACGGGCTGACGGCTCCCATACCGTGAGCATTATGGCAAATCGAACAGGGGAAGCCGGAGACGATCATCTGCCAAGACTTTTTCATAGAAGAGTTCCGTAGCAGACCAGATCGTGCGGTTTCCTCGACGAGATCATAAAGGTCGTCAATCACTTGACCCTCCAGGAGGAAGAGAATCGCGCAAGCTGTTTCCTCGTGGCGAAAGGAGCGGCTGTGAGGCACGATTTCTCGGCCTTCTCAAGAAGTTGGATGGCCCGGTCGCGATCTTCTCTCTCATGACGATGACGACGGGCCGCAGCGTGATTTCCGTGAAACGCCACGTGCCTGCCTCGTTGCTGAGCACTCCTTCCGCCTGGACGACGCCTTTGCGCGGCCCTACGCAGAACGCCTCAATCCGATATTGATGATGGGCTTCCATGTCATTCTCCTTCATTTTTCACAGCTGCAACTAGGCGCCGTCTAGCAATTGAAATCCCAAACAGTTGGACTGTCAACGCAATGTGACCCAGATCAAAATGAAACGTGACCGCCGTCACTGTTAGCCAGCTTTCTCTCCCGTTATTGTGGAGGGTAAGGAGGTGGCCCATGAAAGCGGTCCAAGCAAAAGCGAGAATTGCGCTGAAGAGCATCTTGTTTGCCACTGACTTTTCACCGGCAGCCGATGCGGCCGTGCCATTCGCGATCCAAATCGCTCGCAGTTACGGAGCGAAGGTATATGGCGCACACGTAAATGCGGTCAACGATTACACTGCGGTGGCGCCTGAGGCCTGGACAGTGATGGTCGAGGCGTCTGAAAACGACGCCAAGGAGCAGACCCAGCGCTTGAATGAACAGCTCAATACCGTGGAACACGAAGTGGTAATTAGTCAAGGCAACATCACGGAAACGATAGCCAGCGTAATCAAGGAGAAAGAAATCGACCTGGTCGTGGTTGGGACGCGGGGACGCACAAAACTGGGGAAGGCGTTACTCGGCTCGGTTGCCGAACAGATTCTGAGGCGAGCGCCGTGCGCGGTGCTGACCGTAGGCCCGCATGTCACGATGCAGCTTCCGAGGGCGCCGGAGATCCGCGAAATCGTCTACGCCACGGATCTAGGCGCGGAATTCCCTGCAGCCGCGCCGTATGCCATTTCCCTAGCTCAGGAAAACCAAGCGCACTTGGTGCTTCTGCACGTAATCGAAGACCGGAAGACGGGAGAGCTTGTATCGTCGAGCGAGGTCGTTGATTCAAAAATGCGCAAGTTGCGTCAACTTGTTCCGCCCGAGGCGGAGCTATGGTGCCAGCCCGGCTGCTTCATCGAGCAGGGCGCACCAGCAGAAAAGATCTTGGCTGTTGCAAACCGACTGCATGCCGATCTGATAGTGCTAGGAGCACGGCCGGCAAAAGGTCTTGCAACTCATTTGGACATGGGCACAGTCCACAAGGTTGTGTCGCAAGCGACCTGCCCAGTGCTTACTGTTCGTGGCTAGTTGGACCGCGCTCGTTCACGCGAAGCGAAACTAAAAATTGTTGGCCAATTCCTCGTTGGGGGAGCCGCGATCACTTGTGGTGCGACTTCTAACGCCTCCGTTGCCTCACCGGAGCATCAGACTGCGAGTCATGGCGCGACCTCGATCCGGAATTCCGTCCGGGGATGTACGACTCGGGCCAGCGAACCGAACTTTCTGATGACGCAGTTGACGAATTGACGTTGGTCGGCCCAGATCCACATCTGTCTGAGTCTATAGGCATTTTAGACGAAGCCCTATTCTTAGCGTCAATTCGCTTCGCTAGCTGATGCCAGGTAATCTAAATCACGATGGTCCTAACGAGGGTGAGCAGAAAGCTGGCCATTTGAGGATGAGCAGGCCAGACAATTTGCCCAGGCCAAACACCCAGGCACCCGACCCAACCGCGGTTCCAAAACAGGAGGAGCTCAAAGTGCCTTTCAGAGTTTTCAAGCTTCAGACAGCTCTTTCTTGGTTTGTCCCATTGGCAGTTCAGGCCAAAGGACTTTGAGAACGACTCCACACTGCTCGTCATAGACAAGCGTAAACATTTGGGAGCATCGCTCACAAAGCCAATAGTGTCTCACGCCGTGGATCCCCACTGGCGGATCCGATGCCGCATCGCCCCCGCTTTGCGAGGGCCGAAAGCGAAAGAACTTGCCACCTCCAGTCCAATGAAAGGCAGTCGGACATGCCCGGTTTGCACACTTCGGATGCAACGCTGTGGTCCGATCAAATGTCCCCGCCAGCTCATGCTGCTTCTGATAGGGCGGCGTTCCTTTCAAAGTTTCCCAGCTTTGTGTTGGTGGAGTGCCGAGGGTGCGCCGCGCAACTTCTCGTTCTTTTTCCAAACGCGCGATGGTTTTACGCAGCCAGCTTCCGACGACGTCTTCGATTTCACCTTGATCGTCATGCCGATAGAGCGAATCCAACGTCTCGCCGGAAGAGTTCATTGGAATATGGCGGCAGGGGATTTCGGCGGAACGGAATTCCGGCGGCACTAAATGGATCAAGACACAATCGGTGCAAGGCCCGTGCTCCTCACAGTTGACGTTCATGCAGGTCGGGGAGTCTTCGAAAATGAGCTGGGGTCTCCAACGCGCGCTTGGCGATCTGCCATAGCCTCCGTCTTCGAGGAATTTGAGTTCAAATTTCAGGACTTCCAAGAGGTCACGCTCATCTTTCAGCATTGTGCACCTCCGACGTCCCAAGTTTTAGGCCCTGGCAACCCGCGTTGCTGTAACCGAGGTCACGCTGACGCGTAATGGCCACAACGCCGACAAACCCCTGGATCGGTAACTGGATATGTACGCCAAGTGGGTTTCACTTTGTGGTGCGCACGGACAGGCCTGTTCCCGTGGATAGTGTTCCCATGCGCGCCCCTTACGGCCTGGAAATCATCGAGAGTTGCTGCCCCACCGCGAGGATGTACTTTTCTGCAACTTCCCTCCTCCAGCAATGCAGGGGCTGGCAGCCATCGCGTCGCCTTTTTCCTATCCCAAGGGGAACGCTTTTCGTTGAAGGACAGACGGCGCGGGGCGTATTCATCCTGTCGCAGTGGTCGGGAAAACGGTCGACGACTTCTGCGGACGGGAAAACGCTAACCGTGAGAATCGCCGACCAAGGCGCTGACCTTGCTGCAGGTCAGGACAACCGAAAGTGTGAGGTAAGGGGTCACGCTCACGCATGAAGAGATTGCCCAGATGATCGGACATCTCGAGAGACAGTGGCGGCTATTTGGTGAGTTCAAGAGAAAACAACTCTTGCAAGTAAAAAGGTTCGACGCTCGTCATCAAACACAAGGCAGGGCTTGAAAACGTCTTGAACCACGTCCCATCGTTACGTGTGACAGCAGACACGTCGATGCGTAGCGGTGGTCACTGATTTTGAATGATCAGAGGATTTAGAAAGGAGGCGTGAAAGAAACGAGGCCAAAGGTGGGAGAGGGCCAAAGAAGCCGGCGGGAAAGGACACAGCCGCCAAGGCTAGGAGCTCCACCTCACTGGGTCTGCAGTAGGACGAAAGTGGGGCATGACCTTCGTTCGGTCTCGAACCTTACTCTAAGAGGCAGCGATTGGGCACCAAGCGTAGATGAAGCGCCCAGGTTTGCGACGCACCGGCCCTTCAGGGCCGGGCAGGCTGAGGCCCCAATCGCTGCCTGCATTTCTTCAGATATCGGTTTCCTGCCAAAGGAAAGTTGAAAGCGGAGGTGCAAAATGACAAGTCTGGTTCTGCGTGACCCGCTGTTTGAGGACCTTTTCGATTTCCGCCGTGAATTCGACAAGATCTTCAATCGCATGTTGACCGCGAAGCCGTGGGGGAAAGAAGAAACTGCCAAGTGGCAGTCGTTCAACTTCGTTCCGCCGGTCGAGGCCTATGTCGACAAGGAAATAAAGGAGTATGTCTGCAGGATTTTTCTGCCGGGAATCGAGCCGAAGGAGGTCCAGATTCACGTCCAGGGGAACCTGTTGAATATCACTGGCGAGCGGAAGTACAACCGCACAACTAAGGAGCCGGAAGTTCTCCATGAGGAATTCACCTACGGGAAGTTCGCGAGGACCTTGGAGCTTCCGGAAGGGGTGAATGCGGAGAAGATGTACGCCAAATTCTTGAATGGGGTATTGGAGATCACCGCTCCCGTTTCGGCAGCTGCACTGCCGCGGAAGATCGAGATCAAGACGATCCCGATGACCAAGCAGGTCGCCGCCTAAGGTAGCAGGCAGTGCCCATGGCCCGGGGCCGTCCTGGCTCCGGGCCGCTTTGGTTTAACTATTAGAACTTTGCGCGTATATACCATCCTAACGAGGATTTACAGGGACGAGTTAGTGAACTTGCTTCACGATGGCTTCCGGACGAAACGAGCGTGCACAAAGCTGACACACAAAAGAGGATCTTTTCCGTCTTTTGACGGCAATGCGGACACACAAGTCCGACAGAACCCAAGAGCTCGTTCAATTCCTCATACTTTTGGTTGTACGAATCTCGCCCGCACATGGACCACAGGGTGCTCCGAAGCCCTCAGCCGTTCCTTCTTTTCCCTCTGTAGTCGCGCGATGGCTGTTTTCAGCCATTGCGCAAAAGCAGCCTCCAGTTCTTCTTGCGTACTGTGGCGGTAGAGAGAGTCGATGGTTTCTCCGGCTTCGTTCAGGGGAATGTAACGACACGGAATTTTCTTGGCGAGCTGGTCTTTTAGGCATCCTTGCCGCGCTTCACGATCGTGTCGTGCGGCAAGCCGGCCAACTGTTCTCGAATCCGCTGCATCTCGCTTCGCGCCCAGCTTTCCTGTGCGTCGAGCGTAGCCTCCAGGGAATCCGGTACCATGCGGGTGACTGCATTCGGAGCGACGACATGGAGAACCACAAGCTTCGCATCGTTCGCGGATGCAATACCGATCGCCCACCGGAGAGCCGCGCCCGAGCGAGGCGAAAAATCCGTTCAATGGAGAAATCCGTTCAATGGAGAATATTTCTCAAATAGGACACCTCAACATGCGCGGAGGTAATCGTGGCCTTCAGCTCCACGATTCGTTTTTAGCTCTGCGAGCGGGCGATTAATGTGACATCCGATACCCCTGAAAGTGACGCGACTCACAGCGACTCTCGCCTAGCGGCGGTAACAGAGGGAGAGGAGAGACGGCGGTTCGAGCACTAAAGCGCATTTACGAATTGTGAAGTACTCCTTTGCGCGTTCTCTCCGAGGAGGTTCCAAATGCTTTCCATGGCATTGATTAAGCTGATCGAGACTCACGCGGAGTCCTTGACACGCGAAGTTGTCGAGGATCTCGTAACCAACGAACACACACCCACCTTGCACGGCCTTTCCAAAGCGGAGTTGGAACCTCGGATTTTTCGCCTGTGCCACACTTTGGGGGATTGGCTCGCGGGCCCCAACCATCAGCGTATACGCGCCGAATACGAGGATTGGGGGAAGGCGCGTCAACAACAAAAAGTCCCGGTGAGCGAAATCGTTTACTCCATAATTCTGATTAAGCAGCATTTGCGCCGCTATATTCGCGAGCACGGACCAGCCATCTTTTCAGGTGAGCCGATTCGTCGGGGCGAAGTGCTTCCGCTGGAGCTGTATAGCATTCAGGAACTCAACTATGCAGTTGGGGATTTCTTTGACCAGGCGTTGTATTACCTCACTCGAGGATTTGAGGCGCAAGCGAAAGAAGAAGAGGAGCACACCTATCGGCACGACCCAGCGCATAGGCGAGGGAAAGGCAGTGTGTGAATTCCCAGATTGGGGAGGGGAGTGAAACGCCCGAAGGATCAAGCACGAAACAGAGCTTTCGCCTGGGGAAGACCACTTTCAGAGTAAAGAGTGCACATTCAGACGGTTGGGTTGAATGCCGAGACCAGTCTAGCGTTAATCGGGACTCGACCTCGCATTCCTGTCTTTCAGATAAAACTTGTTCACTGGACCGAGAGGAAATGCGCTAATCGGCCATTCCGATACGCCTTTCAATAGTCCTGCAGGTCTTCCGTGGGCAACGCAACGCGAACTGCATTCAACACCGCAAGCAAGTCAATCAATTCCTGGCTGACAGCTCCCAAGATCGGTGGCAAATAACCGAATGCGGCGACCAACATGCCGATCATACTCGCCGCCATTCCGCCAATCGCACTTTGAAAAGCGATCCTCCGCATGCGCCGCGCTATGTGCATTAACTGGTCAATCTTTTCGAGGGTAGCTTCCAGCACTACGGCATCCGCGGCTTCAGTAGTAATGTCATTTTGCGAGCCGAAGGCGACACCCACGGTGGCTGCCATAAGCGCGGGTGCATCGTTGATACCATCACCTACAAAGAGAGTTCGAGCTTTTGCAGTTTCGGTTTTGACAATCGCCACCTTTTCCTCCGGACTCTTGCCCGCGTGCACTTCGGCAATTCCCACACTTTCGGCGAGATATTTCACTTCTGATTGGCGGTCTCCAGAAACGAGCATCACTTTGCGAACGTGGTGTTTTGCTCCAAGATGCTTAATGAAACTGGCGCTGTCTTCCCTCGGTGCATCGTGAAAGCGGATGGCGGCCGCGTATTTACCATCGACAAAAACCAAACCGCTTTCGAGTGGAGGTAAAGGAAGCCGCAGGGCTTCCACCTTTTGTCGTCCGGTTATCAAGACAGACTCGCCAGAAATGATGCCGCGCAAACCTTCACCCGGAGGTTCGCTGATCCTATCCACCTTCAGCATCGGAATTCCTTGGCATTTAGCGTGCGTAACAATTGCGCTCGCAAGCGGGTGCTTTGAATATTGCTCGAGGCTTGCCGCGAGTTGCAGAATCTCGATAAGTTCGAACCCTTCCGCGCAAAGCACTTCGGTGAGTGTCGGCTTACCGTACGTCAGCGTGCCTGTTTTGTCGAAGATAAGCACGTTGCATTTGTCGATTTGTTCCAGAGCCGCAGGATTTTTGATAATGATTGCGCGCCGCGCCGCAAGCGAGATAGCCCCAATGATTGCCGTTGGAATTGCGAGCAATAGTGGACAAGGTGTGGCAATCACGACGACGGAAAGAAAGCGCTCCGATTGGCCACTCAGCAGTCCTGCTGCGGTGGCGACGCTGAGCGCAATGGGCGTGTACCATGCGCCGAGCTGATCGCCGAGACGACGTATCCTTGGTCGCTGCTGTTCGGTCTGGTGCATTACTCGCATGATGCGGGAGTAGCGGGAATCTTCGGCGAGTTTCTCCGCCCGAATGGTAAGTAGAGTGTCGCCGTTGATAGCGCCAGCGAGTACCATCGATCCTGGCGTTTTCGAAATTGCATACGGCTCACCCGTTAAGTAAGCCTCATCCATGA
>Ga0306920_100003028_pt1 | contig 21297 bp, 20 predicted proteins | sample flu12Cox44000170_FD_204666 | JGI IMG/M metagenome (GOLD analysis project Ga0306920, IMG submission 204666) | Lab enrichment of tropical soil microbial communities from Luquillo Experimental Forest, Puerto Rico - flux4day.12C.oxic.44.000.170 (v2)... | ecosystem: Environmental > Terrestrial >... | reverse complement strand
CCATGGCGGGTGCAGCTCCGGTTGATCCGAGGGTTCAGGCTCATCACCAAAACCCTACACCGAATCAACATCTTGTGCTACATCCGCCAGCCCTCACGCATAATCCGGGCTAGTGGGACAGCCGTGGTCACGCAGCGTGTTCTCTCAGGGCGGGAGCCTGAAACCCCGGCTTAACCATAATACGGCGACGCAGGAGAGTAAAAAGGCAACCGGTGTCCAGAAAGCGCGGTTCGCGAGGGGGCTGCTGTCTGTAAACGGCAGCGGAGACGGCGGGCACCACGCGCCTGGCGGGCCTGGCCAGTGCAGGTTCGCCGGGTCCCCACTGGGCCCGCGAACCGGGTCCGTCGGGAGATTCACAGCAAGCTGGACCGGTGGGCCGCTTACCGAATGGTTATTCCAGTATTCTGTGAAGGCTTGCAGTTGCTGCGGCAGCTGCTCGCACACGGTCGGGATCGCTGCCGGCGTTGGCGTTGCACCTGTCGTTGACGGACCAGCTGCACTGTCGGCAACGCCGAATAGGTCGGCGGCATCCGCGAGGGCAGAGTTAAGCGATGCACTAATGATGGCATCCGAGCCTTGTGCCTCCGCCAAACCAACGAGGGTCCAGCTGAAGCCAGACGTGAGCGCGGGGGCGAACCCCGCTGCGGGCTGCGAGAAGATGCCGTAAGGCGCCGGTTCGATCTCGCGCATTTGTGGGCCGCTCGGCAACCCTTCGATCGCGCGCAGCTGCGCCCCCGGCGGCAGTAAAGAAATGCTGCCGGATTGGGTCGGCAGGGAAGCGATACCGGCGAGGAGTACCCCCGCGCGGGGCGTCGACTGCCAAATCCAACGTGCGCCGCGAAGCATCCTGACCGCGGCCGTCACCACCACGGAATCTCCTGCCAGACATGATCCGGGACATACGGATGCTTGGCGCCGATACGAAACAGCTCGCAGAACTCGGCGTACATGACCGGTACGCGCAAGAAAAGCCGGTAAAACGGAAACACGAATAACAGCCAGAAATGGTTCGGCTGCGGGGTGCGGGCTATGTCGCGGGCAATCAGAGATTTAATCAGCAGATATATAAGATAGATACAATAGATGTCAGTCATCAGCCTGGGCACGGTTAGCGGCCCGTAGACGAAGGTGATGAACAATAACAGGATCAATCCCATCCAGGGCAAGGTTAGGCGGATTAACAGCAGCTGGAGCACGACAACAGCGTTGGCCAAACCATAGCGGCCCAAAATGAACTGGTCGCGGTGCTTGCTGAGCCGGATCTTGACCATGTTGCGTTCCCAGCGCATGCGCTGGCGCCACAGGTGCTGCCGTGTCACCGGAACGATGGTCCAGACCACGGCATCGACCGACATGCCCAGCTTCCAACGTTGCTTGCGCAACTTCATGGTCATGTCCGTATCATCGCCAAGGCCTGTGTCGAACCCGCCGAGGCGACGCACGATCTCCCCGCGGAAGATGCCGCCCATGCCCGGTATGATAGGCAATATGCCAACACGCGCAGCAGCGAGCCGCCCCACCGTGAACTGCAGGGCATACTCGATTTCCTGCAGGCGCGTGAGCAACGAGGCCGTGCTGTTGAGCACGCGAATATTCGCGCAGACGGCACCGACACGTGGATCGGTGAACGGCAGGAGCCAGTGTGGCATGGCGCCATACTGAATCGCAGAATCGGCGTCGATGATGGCAATGAACTCGCCCCGTGCCATGCGGATGCCGATATTGCGTGTGCTCGCCTTGCCGTTGCGTCGGGGGGACGCGAAGATCCGCACCCTGTTCTCGTCCGAGCCACGGCCCGTGACACTCCGGGCCGCTCGCCGGGCGATGGCGACGCTATCGTCGTCGGAGCAGTCGTCGACGAAAATTACCTCGAGGTTGGCATAGCCGCAGAGTAGAGCCGCGCGGATCGCCTGACCGATCGAGGCCGATTCGTTGCGCCCGGCGATCACCACCGAGACGAAAGGTTCGGCTCGCGGCTCCCCTGCCGGCAGTGGCGGACGGATAACCGCGGGCTTTACCAGATAGACCAGCCAACAGAGCACCGAGGGGAGAAACCAGACTACGACCGGAACGACGTACATCAGCCACCACGGGATGAATGCCGAGGACATTAGCTCCGGCAAGGCTCGCGAGAATCCAAGGTTCGTGGTCGGGTCTATCGCGCTGAGGAAGTAGTGGATAAAGCCGCTCATGCGGTTTCGAGCGTGCCGCCACGTCGGGCGACAACCTGCGCCAAGTGCCTTGGCTCGGTGATCTCGATCGCCGACAGGGTGAGCGGCAGCTGCGGTCCGAGTTCCGCCATGATGCGTTGGCGTAGAGCCTCTGCGCCGTGTTCGTTGGTCCGGGGAAGGATCACGACAAAGGCCGCGTCCGCCAATTGCCCGAGTAGATCGACCTCGCGCAGGCATCGGCGCAGGCGGACCAACCACGGCGCGAGGAAACTGTCTTCCCCATCGTCCACCGCTTCGAGCGAATATTCGGCCAGCAACACCGAAAATCCGGTCTCGAAACGACCGAGGCGCTTCGCCTCATGGTGAAGGAATTCGAGAATGACCGCCGGTCGGTAGACGGGTGCGCCGTCGACGAAGAATTCATTGGCATTATCCGCCAACGAGCCGCGGCGTATCGCCGCCGATCCGAGCGAGGTCAGAACGTAGCTGAAGACGTCCGCATTGACCAGGTCCTCGGCCGGGGTGCGTGCGCCACAGGCAAGGCAGACCGCTTCGACCGGCGGATTTTCGGAAATGACGCCGCACTCGCGGCACACGAAAGTCTTACCGAACCGATCGTACTCCGTGCCGAGATGATGCAGTTTGTGGTTGCATTTTGGACAAACGCGGCTGCCGTCTTTGCCAGTCGTGAACTCGGACAGAATGCCGACGTAGCCGCAGCGAAAGTGATGCAGGAGTCCCTCGTTCGCGAGATGCGCCCGCCGGCAGCCAGGGCAGATCTCGCGCACGTTCAAATGATGGCTTGTACATTTAGGACACAGGCTGACCCGGTCAAAGAAGCGCGCTTCGAGGTAGTCGCGCTGCGCGAGGTAGCTCAAATCCTTTTCGTCAGCATCACCGAGCGCGAAATATTCATAGCCGCGCTGAGCTTCCGGCTCGGCGTTGGGCCTGATCGTGCCACCCGCCGCAGCGATCCGGCGCAAGAGGTCGAGGCGACCCTCATCGGTCGTCGCCCCCTTTGGCGCCTGCCTATCGATCGCAGTCATTGGTCAACCGGCCGCTGTGAAAGAGTGGAAGCAGCGAGGAGCCATGTGCCATAGAGCTGGCTCCGCACCCATTGCCAAGGTGTTGAGGCCCAGGCGATGGCATTGGTTGGCAGTTCCCAGCCTTGCCAGCGCGACGCGGACAATTGCGCCCAGGCCAGAAGCTTGCTTTTTTGAAGCGCACTCAAACCGTCGAAGTCGAGCCGCACTGGAGCATATTGCGACCATTTCTCCTGCTGCCAGAAATAGCGAGTGAGCGAGCCCGGGAGTGCCGCCAGCTCGGGGAAGAAGCCGGAGATGCGGCCCGTCACAGCCTCGTCGATGCCTCCAATACCGACAGAGAAGGATTGCCCGGCAGCCAGTTTGGAGGCGTCGCTCGGATCGAAGAACACGACGCCGAAGACGTCGTCGGGGTTGAAGAGCTGAAAAATCGGTGCCTTTGCGGCGATTACCTCGCCGGGTCGGGCTACGCATTCCGTGACGATCCCATCCTTTGGGGCGGTGAGGTAGAAATGCCCGGTGAGCTCCGGCGAGTTCGTAAAGCTGTCGATCCGCTTTTGCAAAACCTCGGCGTCGAGCTCGGCCTTTTTCTGATCCGCCCTCTTGGTTTCGTAAACAAATTCAGCCGCATGCACCTCCGCATCGGCGCGGGTGACATCGGCCTTAGCTTTCTCCCAGACCAGCGCCGCGACAAACTGGTTCTTCATTAGCTCATCTTCCGCCTTCAGGACGGCGACCAATTCATTGAAGAGGGCGACCTCCGCGTCGACCAATTTGCGTGCGGCCTCTGCCTCGCGGTCGGCGATGTCGATCTGGGCCCGGGCTTGCGTGAGCTCTAGTTGCAGCTGCTGCAGCTGCTGTGCAGCGGCCTCCACCGTCACCTCGTTATCGAACTCTGCTAGGCGTTGCCCGCGAACTACGTGGTCAAGACAGTGAACGAAGAGGTGCTGCAGCCGCGCCTGCACGATGGGGGCAACCGCAGTAAGCTCGCCAGCAACGATGCCATTGCCTCTAATCCAGGCTCGGTCAGCAGCAAATGCGGCAACGATTATTGCCCCGATCGCGAATAGCGTCGCCCGAGGTCGCAACATCCGCCACAGCCGCCGCGGCGGGGTGCGAGGACTTACCATGGAGGGCGCACCGCCGTAAGGTCGGAACCCTGATCGTCTAAAGCGCACGTGGCTTGTACCGATAGGTGCTTTGGCAGCACCCTACTAGGGTGCTGCCACCTGCGGTCGAGCCGCCGCTATAGATCTCTCAGCGGCGGTTTGGCCTAAATGAAATATGGCTTCGGCGATCATCTGCTCTGTTCTGTTAACGTTATTGATTAACCTTATCGATTTTCTTACAAATGGATCCTCCAAAGACGTCTCTGGCAACTGCCCTTAATCCGGAGATTCGCCTTCCGACTACTTTGACATTTAGTTGATGCGAAATCAAGCGAAACTTTAAATGACCGTCGGCAGGACCGGCAGCGGCCCTAATCAGCGAATGCGAAGGGTAGGGAAATGCTGGTAGAAGCGGATTTTGGTGCAGGCACGGAGAAACTCGAACATGCCGTCCCGATTCACAGTGATTTTCGCGATTGTGCTAATCGAGGCCCTAATGTTTGCTGCTCCAAGCCATGCGGGAGATACCATCATGCAAAAGCCGATCCGGTGGCTCTTCCACGGCCCGGGCATCGCGGCGATCGCCGCTGATGACGCGGTGGCTCGGATTCTCGACGACACGCAGCCTTTCGTTATGAAAGGGCGCAATATCGATGCCGCTCCATCTCGCTGGAACGCTATCCCCTTCGCTTCTTTCACCAGCTTCCGTGCGATGAGAAATGCGCTCGCGCAGGGCACCCTCGCCCCAGACGTCAAGGGGATCATGTATGATAATGAAAAGTGGCAGTTCACACCATCGGTCGAGCAAGAGAATCCAGAGCGTTATGAACGACTTGCCGCCGATCTTGTACATTCGCGCGGCTTGCTGTTCATCTCAGCCCCTGCCGTCAATCTCGTTGCCGTATTGGCGCCCGAAAGCCCTGACAAGCGCTACGACACCTATTTGCGGTTGGGGATCGCCGCCGAAGCCGCACGTTACGCAGACGTCGTCGATATTCAGGCGCAAGGCTCCGAGCGAAACACCAAGCTATATGCAAATTTCGTTTCGCAAGCCGCAGCGCAAGCTCGGGAAGCGAATCCGAAAGTGCAGGTATTTGCAGGGATCAGCACCAATCCGAGCGGACAGCAAGTTACCGCAGAAGATATTCTCCGAGCCATCGCTGCCACGCGCGACAATGTCGATGGCTATTGGCTCAATATTCCGCAGCCATCTGAATATTGCCCGCGTTGTAATGGTTTCCGCCCTGATATAGCCGTGGAAGTGCTCCGCCGTCTTGCCAAGCCATGACGCAGCGGGAAGCGAGTGTCGTGTCGGAGGCAACCGACGGCGCCACGCTGCGTGAGGTCGCGCGGCCATCGGTCAGCGCTTGAGGAACCGTAAGATTGCCCTATTCGTCCGTTATCCTGTAGAATCATCGCTGGAAAGGGGTGCCCCCGTCGGAGGCAGGCGACGGACTAGCCTGGGAAATTACAACCTTATGGGGAAATGATGCTGCAAATTTGCTGCTGATTCACCGACAGTCTATTCAAAGACAACATGAAGTAGCAGCTGCAGAGCGCTCCGGCGGAGGAGCGTATTCTTGCATTTATCGCCCTTAACGGGAGGAGAGCATGAAGGTCGCGTTCATCGGGACGGGGACAATGGGGCAACCGATGCTCGCCAATCTTGTTAAGAAAGGGTTTCAAACGATCGCCTATGACACGGCCCCAGGGGCGTTGGATGCTGCCGTCAGGCTCGGCGCCGAACGGGCGGGTTCGGCCGCAGAGGCCGCGTCAGCCGGTGAGCTGGTGATCACGATGCTGCCTTCTTCGGCGAATGTCGAAGCCGCCTATTTGGGGGCCGGCGGGATTGTCGAGGGTGTGATGCCCAGGTGGCTCTGCGTCGACATGTCGACGATCGATCCAGGCACCTCGCAACGGGTGGCCGCCCGGCTCAAAGAGCGGGGCATCCGGTTTCTCGATGCACCTGTCTCGGGTGGCGTGGGCGGCGCCGTCGCCGGCACCTTGGCGATCATGGTCGGCGGCGACGCCGGCGATCTCGCAGAGGCGCGGCCGGTGCTCGCCGCGATGGGCAGCAACATCATCCATGTCGGTGCGGTTGGCGCCGGCGAAGTCGCGAAGCTGTGCAACAATTTGATCTCGGGCACGGTGGCCGTGGCGGTCAGTGAGGCTTTTCGGATCGGTGAAGCCTTTGGCGTCGACCCGAAAATTCTGACCAGTGTGATCGCCAAATCCTCGGGCGGAACTTGGGTCATGGAACACATGCACCCGGTTCCCGGGATCGTCGAGAGCGCCGCATCGAGCCGGCAATACATGCCGGGATTCATGACCGACCTGATGGCGAAGGATTTGGGGCTCGCGGTAAGTGCTGCGCGCGAAAAGCGCGTGCCGGTCGTCGTGGCTCCCGCGGCACAGCAACTCTATCGGATGGCTTCCTCACACGGTCTCGGCCGCGAAGACTTCTCGTCGGTTTACAAGTTTCTGAAGCCGTCAAGCGACGACGCCCCGGTTTAGCTCAGGAAAGCCTGATGGCTCCGCCCCGCTGCTTTCGCTGTCCTTCGCAGGTAACCAGCGGCTTTGACTAATCGTCCGCCGCGGCGGGCATCGGCTGGCGGCGCGGACCGCGGACCAGCAACAAGAGGGGTAGGGAGGCGAGAACGACGCCCAGCATCAGCGCGAAATCATCGTTGTAGGCAATCATCGCCGCCTGTCGCGTGACCTCGTGATTGAGCGCCGCAATCCCCGAGGGGTCGGTCAGGCTAAACGGAGCCGGCAGGTACGGCGCCTGGGCCAGCGGATTGTCGGGGCGCAAATGCTCGACAAGACGGGAATGAACGATCTGGGTGTTCTGGCTGAGCTGGGTTTCGAGGATGGCGATGCCGATGCTGCCGCCGAGCATGCGCATCAGGGCGCGGATCGCGGTTCCCTGGGTTAGGATGTGGTGCGGCAGGCCCGACAGCGCGAGCAGATTGAGCGGCACAAAGGTGCAGCCGAGCCCAAAACCTTGGGCGAACCCGGCGAACAGGATCGGCCCGGATCCCATGTACAGCGAAAACCCGGTCATCTGCCACAACGAGGCCGCGGTCATCAGGAACCCGACCAGGATGAACAGGCGATTGTCGACCCGGTCGATGATCCGGGCGACGAGAAACATCGCCAGCATTGTGCCGAAGCCGCGCGGCGCCATCATCCATCCGGCATCGAACACTGGGTAATTCATCAGCACCTGCATCATCGATGGCACGAGTGCCAGGCTGCCGCTGAGGATCATGCCGACACCGAACATCAGCAGGCTCCCGGCGACAAAATTCGGGCTCTTCAACAATTCGCGATTGAGGAACGAGCGCTCGCCGGTTGTCATCGTGTGGACGGCGAGCAGGTAGAAGCATAACCCGGCGACCGTCGCCTCGATCCAAATCTCGGTTGAGTGGAACCAATCCAGGAGCTCGCCGCGATCGAGCATCAATTGCAGCGAGCCAACGCCAAGGCTCAGCGTGGCAAAGCCGAAGAGGTCGAACGGGTCGCGCCGCATCATGCGGGTCTGGCGGATGAACACAAAAACGCCGAGCGCGCATAAGGCGCCGACCGGCAGGTTGATGTAGAAGCACCAGCGCCAACCAAAATTGTCGGTCAACCACCCGCCGAGGGTCGGGCCAATGATCGGTCCCATCATCGCGCCGGTGCTGAAGATCGCCATCGCATAGCCATGGCGCTCGCGCGGGTAGATCGTAAACAGCGTGGCTTGGCCGAGCGGCACCAGCCCTGCGCTGCACACGCCTTGCAGAACGCGATAGAGCACCAGCTGGGTCAGGCTTGTGGCGGCGCCGCACAACGCCGAGGCAATCGTGAACCCGATGACCGAAGCGAGAAATATGTACTTGACGCCGAAGTGGCCGGCGAGCCATCCGGTGAGCGGCATCATGATCGCCGAGGCGACGATGTAGGACGTCAATACCCACGAGATTTGGTCCTGGGCTGCCGACATGCTGCCCTGAATATGCGGCAGGCAGACGTTGACGATCGTCGTATCGAGCCCCTGCATGACGCACGCGCTGATCACCGTCGCGGTCGTCGCCGCTCGGTTGGCAACTGGCGGGGAGCTCTCTCCCCTCATGCCTCCAGCCTTCGCAATCGGATCATCGTCGGCTCGGGATCAGTTTTGGACAGGTATACAGCCTAGTCTGGTTGCCTGTCGCAGTTTGCCGTGGCCGCGGCCGGTACCGCGGACCGCCGGCGCATGGTATAAGCCGGATCCGGTCGACGAGGAGGTTGCGGCATGAAGAACGGCATGATGATCATCGACGCCGACGGCCATGCCGTCGATGCGGAGCCGATGTATCGCGAGCGGTTGCCTGAGCGCTACCGCAAGCGCAACTTCATTCACCCAAGTGACGGTTTCGACCGCAACCAAAACGGCACGATCAGCAAGCGCCCGGAAACGCCGGCTCAGAACCTCGCCGATAACGACCGAGAAGGCATCGACCTGCAAATCATCTATCCGACGGGCGGCCTCTTCCTGTCGCGGGTGCGCGAGGTCGACTATGCCATCGCCTTGGCCCGGACTTACAACGACTGGCTCTACGAATGGTGCTCGGCTGACCGCAAACGTCTGACCGGTGTCGCCCTGGTGCCGTTGCATGCCGACGTCAAGGCGGCGATCGCCGAGATGGAGCGGGCGGTCGCCAAGCTCGGCATGGTCGGGGTGATGGTCAACACCTTTGATCGCAGTCGCAATGTCGCCCACCGCGATTTCTGGCCGTTTTACGAGGAGTGCGCGCGCCAGGGTGTCGCGGTCGGCTTTCACGCCTCGGGCAGCGACACGATGGACCCGCTCTGCCATTTCGAAAATTTCCTGCAGGTCCACACGCTCTCACACGCGCCGGAGCAGCTGATCGCCTGTACCGCGATTATCTACAGCGGGCTATTGGAGAAATACCAAGATCTGCGCGTCGCCTTTCTCGAGGCCGGCATCGGTTGGGTGCCGTTCTGGATGGAGCACATGGACGAGGAATACGAGTTCCGCGCCTTCGACGCGCCGCTGCTGAAGGCCAAGCCGTCGGAATACATGACCTGCGGCCGGGTGTTCGTATCGTCCGAGCCCGAGGAGAGAACCTTGCGCTACGTGCCGGACTTCTTCCCCGAGGACAACATCCTGTTTGCGTCCGACTATCCCCACTGGGACGGCCAGTTCCCGAACGCCGTCGCGACCCTCGCCGACCGCAACGACTTGCCGGTCGAGCTCAAGCGCAAAATCTTCTGCGACAACCCGCGGCGTTTTTACGGATTGAAGGTCGATCCCGCCGGCTTAGGCGCGGCGCATTGAAGGCCGGGCTAAGGTCTCGATCATTACCCGTGAGCGTCGGGGTCCCGGCCCGTTCCGCACGCCGAGCGCCGATCGGCACCTTTCCGAAGCAGCGCCCGAGCCTATATATGAACCGTATGCAATTGTCAATCGAGCAAATCGATTTTGCCAACATCTTATGCCCAAGTCTGCGAGATGGCCGCTTTTCTCGTCTATCCTGTTCTCCCCCTGATAGCCGATTTCGCACCCTGTTCGGCGCTCGGACGCCCCCTGTTCGTTCGCAACGGGGACCGGCTCGTAACCATCTGATCCGAATGACCTTATCGGGATCAGAAGACGCAATTTCAGTGCCGAATCAAAAAATTCACGCTGTTTTCCGGCTTTTACAGGGGGCGGGCGACTGAGGAGCAAAACTGGTTCAGCTCACTTTTTAAAGGAGGAAGCACAATGCCAAAAATTCAGGCGGAACGCCTGAGCGAGATCGGCCGAGCATTGTTCGTTGCGGCCGGCACGCCGCCCGCGGAGGCGGAGATCGTCATGCGGCATGTCGTTGCCGCCAACCTCGCCGGCCACGATTCGCACGGGGTGATCCAGATCCCGACCTATATCGAGCGCATCAAACTCGGGCACATCGTCCCCGGCGCGCCGTGGAAGATCGTCCAGGAATCGCCGACCACGACGGTTGTCGACGGCCATTGGGGCTTTGGCTACGTCGTCAACGAGCGGGCGATGAAGCTGACCATCGAAAAGGCCAAATCCGCCAATGTCGCGGCCGCCACGGTGTTCCGCCAGGGGCATATCGGCCGAGTCGCCTCCTATACGCTGATGGCGGCGCGGGAAGGGATGATCGGCATCGCCACCGCGGATTCCGGGCGCTCGCCCAAGGCGGTGGCGCCATTCGGCGGGCGCGAGGCGCGGCTCGGCACCAACCCGATCTCGATCGCGATGCCGTCTGATCTCGAAGGGCCGCTCTACCTCGACATGGCGACCTCGGCCGCCGCCGCCGGCAAGATCGCGCTCGCGGTCGCGCGCAACCAGGCGGTACCCGACGGCTGGATCATTGGCAGCGACGGCAAGCCAACCAACGACCCGAGCCAGCTGCGGCAGGGCGGGGCGCTGCTCCCGGTCGGCGGCAGCGAGGGCTACAAGGGCTATGGCCTTTCGGTGATGGTCGAGATCCTGTGCGGCCTGTTGACCGGCCTCGGCTTTGGCGTCGAGCCGACCGGCCGCCACAATGACGGCTGCTTCATGGCGGCGTTCAAGGTCGACGCCTTCCGGCCGCTCGGCCAATTCAAAAAGGACGTCGGCGAGTTTGCCGCATATTTGAAGGCGACCAGGCCGGCGGAGGGCAGCAGCGGGGTTTACTATCCGGGCGAACTCGAGCATATGCGCGAACAGGACCGCCGCCAGAACGGCGTCGAGGTCGAGGACGCCACCTGGTACAAGCTGCGCAGCTTAGCGGAGGGATACGGTCTCGCCGACCAGTTGGGCTTCACCGAGGTAGAGTGAGCGGGGCCTTCCTGGTCCCGGCCGTGTCGCTTACAACAATAGCTCTGGCAGAGATCGGATGATCCGGTCCGGCCGGATTTGGCAACCGGGTGAGAGCCCGGCGGAATAGCCGTCGTACCAGATTGCGTAGATGCCGAGCCGCTGCGGTGCGGCGATTTCCCACTCGAGGTCGTCGCCGACCATCCAGGTCTCCTGCGGCCAGACGCCGAGCGCCTCCATCGCATGGGTGTAGGCGCGCTCTTCGGGCTTGCCGAAGCCGTGCTCACCCTCGATCTGGATATGATCGAAGCGCTCTTCGAGGGCGAAACGGATCACCTTGGCCCGCTGCGGCTTGGCCGCACCGTTGGTGACCAATGCCAGGCGCACACCCAGTTCTTTGAGGCGGTCGAGCGTCTCGTGAGCGCCGGGAAACATGCGCAGCTCGGCGTCGTGGACCTCGTTGAACCGATCGGCGATCGCTTCGCAAATCTCCTTCGGTGGAATCGGTCGCCCGACGCCGCCCGCGAGCCCTGCGAAAGCTTTCGATACGATGTGGCGCCGCACCTCGCGGATACGGGGGCGCCAGTCTTTGTGCCGTGCGGCGTCGGACCACAGATGTCGGGAATAGGCCTGGATCGCGGCGACGACATCATCCGGCGGATGCGGCGCGAGCTGTTCGATGAAAGCGGCAACGACCCGCCGCCACTGGTCCTGCGCCTGGCCAAAGGCCGCCAGGATCGTGTCGTCCAGATCGAACAGGATGGCGCGCGGCAGGTTCCGCATTAAGTGATCGCCGCGGGCGCCTGCGGCACTCCTTTCCAGAACTCGCCGTCATGCCCAAAAAAGATTCGGGCGCCAGCAGCCTCGAGACGGGCCAACCGGTCGAGGGAGTCGAGCATGGCTTGCCAATCGTAAACGCGTTGCGGCAGCCGCCGCTCGCGCAGGGTCCGGCAGAAGTAGCAGGCATCGGCAGCGAGCACGACGTCTCCCGAGGAGAGACGCACTTGCAGTGATTGATGACCCGGCGTATGGCCGTAGGTGGGTAGGCAGACGACGCTTGCGTCGCCGAACAGGTCGTGCTCGCCGTCGATTTGGATCACCTTGTGCCCGAGATCGAAATCGGCGCGGTTAAAGCCGCGCAGTGCGGCGCTCTCCGGGTCCATCCCGGCTTCCCACTCGCGTCTTTGCACGACCATGGTCGCGTTGGGGATCAGCGCGTTCCCGCCGACATGGTCGAAATGAAAATGCGAGTTGACGATGATGTCGATCTTTGCCGGATCGCGGTCGATCGCTTCGAGCCGCGCGCTGATTTCTTCGCCCTGCCGGAAGGCGAACGAGAACAGACCGGCGATGCGTGCTCCGACCCGCGCGGCGGGGTCGTCCTGGCAATCGGGATGCAGTCCGGTGTCGAAGAGGACTGTCCCTTTGGGATGCTCGATCAGGTAAGCGGGGATCGGCAGGTCGGCGCGACCCTCTCCGCCCTCGATCAGGCGGCCGAGATCCCCGGTCAGCCTGCCGCAAGTCAGGGCAAAGAGTTTCACACTCAAATCGACCTCCTCAACCGCGGGTATCGTAACCGAAGTGGTCCGATCCCATCCGAAAATCTACTCGGCGGCTCGCCCGCGTAACACATCGAGGAGCGGGTGCAAGGTGCGATGGTGGGCGAGCGGCTCGGGGGCATTTGCCGGCGGCTTCATGCCAACACGGTCATGCCAGTAGGTGGCCAGACCGATCTTGCTCGCGCCGAACAAATCGTAGGCGGAGCCGGCCACGAACAGGCATCGGCTCGCCGTCGCGCCCAGTTCGGCGAGAGCGGTCTCGTAGGGACGCGGATCGGGCTTGTAATTGCCGACGCGCTCGGCCGTCACGACGACATCGAAGTCGATGCCCGTGCAGGAAACCGCCGCCGCCCCGAGCTCTTCCGAGCAGTTTGTCACCACGCCGAGCCTCAGGCCGTCGCGCCGCAGGGTGCCGAGTACTTCGTCTACCTCCGGCCAGGGTTTGAGTTCTTGATATCGGGCAGCGAGACATCCGGCGAGTGCAGCAGGAAGGCCGACCTCCCTCGCAGCTTCAGCGACAAGGGTTTCGTAGAGCCGGTAACGGCCGGCCTGGTAAGTCCGCCGCAAGTAGGCGGCGCGCCACTTGCCGCCGCTCTCTTCGCTTCCGGCAATACGATTCCACAGCGTCCGGGAATCGAGCAGGGCCGTCAGCAAATCGAAAAGAACGGTATCGAAGCGGCACCCGAGCAATGGCGAGGGGCGGTTTTCGATAGCGCCTAGGCTACATGTCGTTGCCGTGATCGTGTGTATTCCCGTAATTCTCGGGTGAATAGGGCGCGTAACGTGTCTCGCCCTGCGAAGGCCCTCCTTCGGCGCATCCAGCGAGCGCCAACATGACAAGAAACGCGGCGAGTCCTCTTCGCCAGTGCATTACTTCCTCCAGATTGCCCGCCCGTTGTTCTTCAGCGTGCCGTCGAACGGCGGCTCAGTCTGCGTCGTTGCTCCTAACGTTACCGACGCAGAGTTCCGGGCGGGTCAGCTGCTTGCCCGCGCGCGCTGGCGCCGATGCTTGGCCTTCAGTTTGGCCTTACGTTTGTTTGCCCGGATTGTCTTGCTCGATTTGGCCGTTTTATTCACCTGAAGCTCCGAATCTGAATGCGCTTGAACCATTCTACCCAGCTTCACCGACATTAGCAAAATAGAGCTTGGGGTCGGCGGCTCGGATATGGGCTTCGGGCAGACCCAGTTCGCGGCGTACGATGTTGGTGCCTTGGACGAGCGCCACGCATTTGTAATAGGCGATGCGGCGGGAGAGGCCCTCGCGGCCAAAGCCGCAATCGGTGGTGATCACCAGCCGCTCGGGCGGGATATATTCGAGCGCTTTTCGGATCAGCCCGGCGACGTACTCGGCCGGCTCGACGGTGGTGATGCAATGGTTGACAACGCCGATCCCGATCTTCTTGTCGGTCTTGTATCGGGCGAAGAGCGGCAGGTCCCGGCCGTCGCTCGAGGCGCATTCGAAGGTGATGACGTCGGCATTGAGCTGCAGTAGATGGGGCAAGGCGCGCTCGTAGCTCGGCACTTCCCAATAGACGCGCTGCTGATTGGGATTGCCCCAGCAAGTATGCACCCAGATCTCGGCATTGACGCCGGCAAGTTGCCGGTTGAAAGCCTCGGTCTGAAACTCGAGCTCGGCATCGCTGCAGTCGGGCCGGGTGGTCAACCCGTGATGGCGCGGCTCCTCGACCTGGATCAGGGGACACCCGGCAGCGGCCAATTCGCGCAATTCGGTGTTCATGATGTCGCAAAGGTCGAGCACCATCGCACGGTCGTCTGGGTAATGCTGATTCCACAGCATGCTGGCCAATGCCGGGGCGCAGATCGCGCCGAACTTGACCGGGCGATCGCTGAAGCGCTGGGCGATCTGCCACAACGCGGCGTATTCGAGCGGCCCACGCGTCAGTTTTTCTTTGACGATCGCCGGCTGGTAGGCCTCCTGCACCTCCCACAGGATCCTACCCGGGCGGATGTCGTGGCGAGCCATCCAGCCTTGCGAGGTGCTGCGGTGGCCGTGAATGCCGCCCAGCCGCTCGATCGGGTAGAAGAACCACGACTTGCCGCCGACGACGAGGTCGAAGCGGCTGTCGCCGTCGGTAACGATGTCGAGACCGGCGGCCTCTTGGGCGTTGATGATCGCCGCGACCGCGTCGAGATACTGCTCGCGGAACAGCGAGTCGCCCAATGCCGCCTTGAATGACCGGCCGTCGAGGCTACGATCGAACCACAACGGGCGAGGATAGGATCCGGTGATCGCGGTCGGCAAGATCATGTCGCGAGTAGTTTTCAGCATTGCCCGACCCTCCTATCTGGTTCTCAATCGCCGCCGAAAATCGCTTCCGGCAATAATGCCGAGACGACATAGTTCGGCACATCGACGACGTTGGAAACGCGCAAATCGACGGAGACCGAGCAGATCACATAGGCCTGCTGGCGACTGAACCCACGCTCCTGCAATAGTTCCATCATGTTGAGGACGGCATTGCGGCAGGCCAAGGTCAGGTTCTCGGACTCGATCTCGCCCTCTTGGTTGATCGGCATGCCCATGACGCCGAGGAAACGCTCGGGTGCGGCATAGCGCGGGTCGATGAAATAGCTGGTCCGCGAGAATACCGGCGCCACGAACTTGCGGGTGTTGGCGAGACCCTTGTGCACCTTGAACCGCACAACCGCCGTGGCTCCCATCTCGACGGCGGTCACGCAGACTTCGCCGTCGCCCTGGGCAAAATGGCCGTCGCCGGTCGAGAAGAGGCCGCCCTCTTTGAAGACCGGGAGGAACAGCTTTGATCCCTTGGTCAGCTGCTTGACGTCGAAATTGCCGCCGTTCTCGCGCGGCGGAAGGGTGCGCAAACCGGTGAGGCCGCAGGGTCCCGTCGGCACCGCGCCGCCGGGATCGGGCGGAAAAGCAAGGCCGCCCTTGGCGATGACGCGCTGCTCGCGAGCAGTCCATTCGGCGAGCTTCTCGGCCGACGGCGCCACCCCCGAGACCCCCATGAACGGCCCGCCGGGGATGCGCACACCCGGGATCTCGGCTGAGGTGGCCCAGCCGCCGCGGATCTGCCAATGCACCAGAACGGCTCGGTCATCACGTCGCGCAGAAAGCCGAGCCCCGGCATGATTGCGCTAAAGGCGACCGGCTGGGCAACAATGTCGGTGAATTCGATCTCGAGGATGTCGCCGGGTGCGGCACCCTTGACGAAGACCGGCCCGGTCAGCGGGTGCACGGCGCCGACATCAAGCGACGGGAAATCAGCCACGGTCGTACCCGGCTTGAGCTGACCGTCGAGCGCGTCGCGCGTCTCCAATGCCACCTCTTCGCCCTCGCCGACCTCGACGATCGGTGAGATGTCTGGATGGTAGCGGTTGTGGCCGCGGCCCGGCTCGTGCGCGAGCCTCTTTGCTCGGTCGATGCGGATCGAATGCATGTCAGCCCCCCTCGTGGCTGCGGAGAAGTCGAATAATCACTTTACCGCAAAGGACGCAGAGGATACCGCCAAGGACGCTAAGCGGTCTCAAATCCTTCGCGTCCATCGCGCATCCTCAGCGTCCTCTGCGTTAAAGCTTGAATCTTAGTCGAAGGTCAGGACGGTCCGGGCGACTTCGCCGGCCTTCATCGCTCGGAAAGCCTCGTTGATGTCGCCGAGCCGGCCGCGCTTGGTGACCATTTCGTCGAGCTTGAGGCGGCCTTGGCGGTAGAATTCGAGATAGGTCGGGATGTCGTAGCGGAAGCGGTTGGAGCCCATCCGCGAGGTCTGCACCCGGCATTCCGGGCGGATCGCCATCCACGGAAATTCGATCATCGCGTCGGGCGGCAACACCCCGACGATTGTCGCGGTGCCGCGGATCGCCAGGCTCTCGATCGCCTGGCGCACGAGCTTGGCGTTGCCGACCGCCTCGAAGGCATGGTCGACGCCCAAACCGCCGGTCAGCGCGCGCACGGCCTTGACCGGGTCGTCCTCGGCGCTGTTGACGAAATGCGTCGCGCCGGCGCGCTCGGCCATTTCGCGCTTCGAGGGGAATTGATCGACTCCGATGATCTGTCGGGCGCCGCCAATGCGCGCACCCTGGATGATCGACAGCCCGACCCCGCCACAGCCAAAGACGACGACGGCCTGCCCGGCCTCGAGCCCCGAGGTACGCAACGCCGCGCCGACGCCGGTGAGCACCCCGCAGCCGACGAGTGCCGCGCGGTCGAGCGGCAATTCGGGGTCGATTTTTACCAACGAGTTCTCGTGCAACAGCATCTTCTCGGCATAGCTCGAAATGCCGATGAACTGGCGCAACGGCTGGCCCTTCTGCGACAGCCGCGGGGCTGCGGAATCCGGCCGGGTGACGAGGCCGCCGGTGCACAAATTCGGGTGGCCCGCCAAGCATTGCGGGCAATTGCCGCAGAAGCCCGAGAGGCAGGCGACGATGTGGTCGCCGGGTTTGACCGCCGTCACCTCGGCACCGACCGCCTCGACAACCCCCGCACCCTCGTGGCCGAGGACGATCGGCCTGTCGAGCGGAAATCGCCCCTGCCCGTCGACGACGTGCAGATCGCTGTGACACACACCGGTCGCCGCGGTACGGACCAGCACCTCGCGGCCCCACGGCTTATCGATCTCGACCGTTTCGATCGCCAGCTTCTCATGCACCTTGCGAAAGACCGCGGCGTTGATCTCCATCTGTGGTCCCCCTGGAGAGCTTCTGAACCCGGCGCAGTGTAGCCTGCAGGCGAGCGCGGAGGAATACTGCTCCCGCGCAAGAACGCACCGGTCGATAGGTTGAGGGATTCGATCGTAGCGGTTGAAAAGCGTCACGCATCGCCAATAGGATGTGCCCCTGTCGCGAATGATGGGATGGAGGTCGGCAAGTGAGCGACACGAAGGGCGCTGAGGCGCGACCGGCTGATCTCGATGAGCAGCAACTGCTGGCGCTGCGCGAGGTGCCGTCGGGCGCAATCGCGTTGGGCGGAGCTGCAGTTCTGCTTCTGCTGATCGCCTGGGTGTTGATCTACCTGCTGGTCTATCTTCCTCGCGGCATGGTTGGGTGAGCCGATGGCGGCGACCGAGCACGAGGTCCAACGCTCCGAGCTGCGTTGGGCAATCGCGGTCAGCTTGTTCGTCCTCGTCATCTTTGGGCTCACGCTGTTCGCGGCGCTGGCCCTGCATCGGAACCCGCCCTCGAACCTCGAGCGGATCGATCCCGCGACCCTCCATCTGACCGGAGAGTTCACCGAACCCAATCTCGGCACCCGGGTCGAGCAGAACGGCCAGGTGACGACGCGTATCGTCGCGACACAGTTTGCCTTCGTGCCGCCATGCGTCGTCGTTCCGGAGGGCCGCGAGGTCACCTTGCGCTTGGCGAGCCCCGACGTAATCCACGGCATCCTGGTCTCGGGGACGAACGTCAATACGATGGTGGTGCCCGGTTATGTCAGCCAGGTGCATACGGTGTTCCGTACGACCGGTGATCTGCTGATGCCCTGTCACGAATTCTGCGGTTTCGGGCATAGCCAGATGCTGGCGCGGGTGCGCGCCGTACCGGCCGAGCAGTTCCGGCCCGACGCCGAGGGGAGGGTGGTCTGTGCCGCGCAATAGGAACCTGGTCCTCGCCCATCTCTGGCTCGCCTTCGCGGTCTTCGCCGCTGCGGCGGTGCTCGGGGTCTGGCAGATGTGGGTGCGCAGCCCGCTGCATGCGCCCTACGAGAACCCGCAAAATTATTTCCTGTCAGTGACCGCGCATGGCGTGTCGATGGCCTACGTGCTGACGACGTTTTTCGTCATGGGGTTTGGCTACTTCGTCGCCGAGACTGCCCTCGAGCGGGAAATCCCCGGGATCAGATGGGCCTGGGCCGGGTTCCTCATCGGGGCGATTGGCGCGTTGATGGCGGCACGGACAATCCTCGCCGGCGACGCCTCGGTGCTCTATACCTTCTACCCGCCGCTGATCGCCAGCCCGTTCTTCTATATCGGCCTGGTGCTGGTCGTAGCCGGATCGTGGATCTGGTGCGCGATCATGATCGTGGCGATGGCGCGATGGAAACGCGCCAATCTCGGGCAGCCCGTCCCGCTCGCGATGTTCGCGACGGTTGCCAATGCCGTCATGTGGCTGTGGACCACCGCGGGTGTTGCGGTCGAGCTGCTGTTTCAGGTCATCCCGGCGGCCTTCGGCTGGACCGATACGGTCGATGTCGGAATGTCGCGCACCCTGTTTTCGTGGACCTTGCACGCGATCGTCTATTTCTGGCTGTTTCCCGCCTACATCGCCTTTTACACGATGGCGCCGGAGGCGGCCGGAGGGCGGCTCTACAGCGACACGATGGGCCGCCTCACGTTCATCCTGTTTCTGCTCTACAGCCTGCCGGTCGGTCTGCACCATCTGTTCATGGATCCCGAGCACTCCACGGGGTTTAAATTCGTTCAGACGACGTTGACGGCATTGGTCACGGTGCCGACCCTGCTCACCGTGTTCACGATCACAGCGTCGTTTGAGGTGGCCGGTCGGCTCAACGGCGGCACCGGGCTTCTCGGCTGGCTGCGTACATTGCCTTGGCATCGGCCGATGGTGCTCGCGACCGCCCTGGCTTTCGTGATGCTGTGGTTCGGCGGCGGCGGCGGTCTGATCAACATGAGCTACGGCATGAACGCGATGGTCCACAACACCTCCTGGGTCACCGCGCATTTTCACCTGATCTTCGGCGGCACGGTCGTGATCATGTATTTTGCGATCGCCTATGAGATTTGGCCGCGGCTCACCAGTCATGCCGCCGGTGCCAACGGCCTCGCCTGGCAGCGCCGGCAATTGTGGCTGTGGGGCATCGGCATGATGGTGATGACCTTGCCGTGGCATTGGCTCGGCCTCAACGGGCAATGGCGGCGTGTCGCACATTTCGACTACGACGACCCGCGGATCGCCTGGTGGGGGGATTGGGTCGATGTCAGCCTCCTCGGTGGCGTCATCCTGCTGGCCAGCGCGCTGCTGTTCATCCGCAACCTGGCGAGCCTGCATGGCCGACAGACGATAGGCGAGGCGGCCCCTCAGCCGATGCATTACGCCGTTCCGTTGCATCCGGTCGCACGGCTCCCGGCGGCGCTCAATGGTTTCGCGCTGTGGAATGTGCTGGTTCTGGTGCTGATGGCGGCGGCTTATGGCTGGCCGATCGGGCAATTCATCGCGCAACCGTCGCCGGCTGCAATCGTTCACCACGTCGACCGGCCGGGCTAGGCCGCGATGGACCGGACATGGCGCCTTTGGGGGACGCTTTTCGTGCTGGCGGCTCTGGCCGTCGGGGGGCTGCTCGGCTTCATCGTGATGCCGGTCGTGCAGGGCCGCGCGGCCGGCATCGACGCCTTCACCGCGATCTGCCGGGCGGTCGGCATCCTGCCCGGTTCGCCGGCCCGGCCAACCCCTCCGTATCAGGCTGAGCCACAGCCGGTGACAAAAGTGGCGTGGACCGCGGCGACGTTTGAGGCTCTCTACGGCGCCAATCGCGCCGACGGCGCTCGGCTCGCCGAAGAACGTTGCGTCGCTTGTCACACGCTCGAGGGCAACACCCCCGATCCGACGATCCCGCGCAATATCGGCCAGTCGGTCTTTGCGCTCTACAAGCAATTGCACGATTTCCGCAGCGGCGCGCGCGTCAACGAGACGATGTCGCCGCTGGTCAAGGATCTCGACGACAAGCAGATCGCCGACCTCGCCGCCTATTACGGCCGCCTGTTCCGCGGCGCGATCGACCCCGAGCAGAGCGGGCGCTATGTCGGGATCGACATCCAGAACATCATCAGCAACGGCGATGTCGCCCGCGGCCTGCCACCGTGCTCGGCTTGTCACCAGACGCGCGCCGGCGGCCCGATCGAGACCCCGACCTTGACCGGCCAATATGCCCAATACCTCGAGGCGCAGCTCAAAGCCTTCGCCAGCGGCGCGCGCCACAACGACATCTACCACCGGATGCGCAGTGTCGCCGGGAAGCTGACCCCCGATGAAATCAGGCTGTTGGCGATCTATTACTCGGGGCAATGACGAAGGCGCCGGCGGCGATCAAAGTTGGCGGTGCGCACGTTTCCGCCGCCCCTCCTGTCTCGCATCTTCGGCGTGAGATGGTAGTGATGGGCAGAGGCGATGGGTGCCCGCGCTCCGAGCTATTCGTCCATCAGGACTTCGGCAATCGCGATCCCGCTTTCTCCGGCGATGGCATAGAGCAGATACACTCGCCCGTTTTCTTCAAAGATGGCTGGATCGCGCAGTTGATTTACCCGTCCGTAGGCGGTGCTGCGCACCGATGCAACGAGCGGTGCGTCCGCACCCTTCCAGCTACGCTCCGGCCGTAGGATTTCGGCGGGTGAGCTTTCCTTCCAGCTATGCCAATCGTCGGTCAGGTCGATCCGGCTCAGCAGAATGCGTTCGGGCGCCTCGCCGACCTGGGTCCAGAAGACCCATAGCTCGCCGCCGCGCTTTATCACGGCGGAATGGCGCATGTTGGGGTTGAACAAAATCGGGCCTGGTGCGAACCCATGCATGCCGTCAGTCGAGCGATAGAACTGTCCCGGCATGGCCAGTGCGTATGTCATGCCATCGTGCTCAAAGGCGCGCATATAAGGTCGCCCCAATATTTCCGGCTGCGCATCGAAGTCGATGCCG
>Ga0306920_100003026_pt1 | contig 21311 bp, 23 predicted proteins | sample flu12Cox44000170_FD_204666 | JGI IMG/M metagenome (GOLD analysis project Ga0306920, IMG submission 204666) | Lab enrichment of tropical soil microbial communities from Luquillo Experimental Forest, Puerto Rico - flux4day.12C.oxic.44.000.170 (v2)... | ecosystem: Environmental > Terrestrial >... | reverse complement strand
TCTGTAGAGGTCTTGTTCCATGTCTGAGCAATCACGCAGGTATGTGCGCTTCGGCGCGGTCATCGCCATCATTGTTATCGCGCTCGGCTATCTTGCCTATACGGGGGTGCAGGACAGCAAGAGCTATTACGTCACGATTAAGGAACTCAACGGCATGGGTTCCGCCGCCTACGCCAAGCGCCTGCGAGTCGCAGGCAATGTTGCCCCGGGCTCGATCAAACGCCAGGGTGCTCATCTTGAGTTCCAGCTCGTCGAGCAGGACCGTACGCTCCCGGTCGTCTACAACGGCAGCGAAGCTCCGCCTGACACCTTCAAGGACAATGCCCAGGCTCTGGCGGAAGGCAAGTTCGGTCGCGATGGTGTCTTCCACGCCACTAACATTCAGGCCAAGTGCGCTTCCAAGTACGCGCCGAAGCAGCCCGGCCAGCCGGGCGCGACGACGACAAGCACGCCCGCCCAGAAAGCAGAGTTGAACGGAGCACCCTCGAGCCCGCAAGGCCAGTAGATTGCCGCAATCGAACAGCACGGAATCGCAACCGGTGGCAGGCACAATCGAGTCTACAGCGCGGCCTGCTCTCATCCTCGACAATCTCGTGAAGTTTTTCGGTCGCTTCGCCGCGCTGCGCGGTGTTTCGGCGACGTTCGCGTACGGTCGCTTGTATGTCATTTTGGGCGACAACGGAGCAGGCAAAAGCACGCTGCTGCGCCTCATTGCCGGACTGATTCAACCCAGCCAAGGCCGTGTCGAGCTGCTCGGATCTGACAGGGTTCGTCCGGTCGCGCACCGCATGGGCTACATGGGCCACGCGCCACTGCTCTACGACGAGCTCAGCGGTATGGAAAACCTGCGATACTTTGCCGGCCTGTACGGGATGCCGGACGACGGTGTATGCGCCAGGGCGATGCAGATGGTCGGCCTCGACCCCAACCTTTCGCGGCGAGTGGGCCAATATTCGCAGGGGATGCGGCAGCGTCTCTCGCTGGCACGTGCTGTGTTCCACGATCCGGAGCTAATGCTGCTCGACGAACCGTTCTCTAACGTGGATGCCAACTCCGCACGTGAGATGGCGTCGATCCTGGGACGGGTTCGCGATCAGGGAAAAACGATCTTCGTCGTTACCCATCAGGCTGCAGTGATGGAAGCAGTGGCTGACGAATTCGTTCACTTGGCGGCGGGACAGATCGTCAGTCGCGAAGCGGCGACCGAAAAGGCAGCCAGTGCGCACCGGCAAGTGGAGCCGGCATGCTGAGCACTCTCGCCGTTTCCTGTACTACGCTCTTGAAAGATCTGCGTATGGAGTGGCGCTCCAAGGACGCTATCAACTCCATGTTGTTCTTCGCCCTGCTGGTAGTCGTAATCTTCAGCTTCGCGTTCAATCCCACGGCGGAAGAGTCGCGCCGCATCGCCGGAGGTCTGATTTGGGTAGCCTTCCTGTTCGCCGCGATCGTTGCGCTGAACCAGACTTGGGCACGCGAGTTGCGCAACCAGGTGCTCGACGCTTACCGCGTCTCGCCGGCTCCCGCGAATGCGCTGTTTGTGGCGAAGGCGGTGGGTAATTTCCTCTTTGTCACGGTGCTCGAGGTCCTTATGGCACCGCTGTTCGTGGTCTTTTATGATCTACGCTCCGTCGGCCCGTTGTGGCAGTTAATCGTTGTCGCCCTGCTTGGAACGTGGGCGCTGGTGGTCAACGGCACATTCTTCGCGGCGCTGTCCATCCGCACGCGCAGTCGCGAGATCATGCTCCCGCTCATTCTCTTCCCGATTTCGATTCCGGCTCTACTGGCTATGGTCGATGCCACGACCTCGATTCTGACTGGGGAGGCCTCGCCCGATTGGTGGATGAAACTTCTGCTGGTTTACGATGTTGTGTTCACCGCAGTCGGCTTGCTGCTTTTCGAAAGCGTGTTGAACGCGGAATGAAAAACGCATTTTGGGTCTTGGTCGTTCTCACGTTCGCTCTAATGGCATTCAGCACCTGGCAAGGGCTGGTGGTTGCTCCCACCGATGCACAACAGGGGGACGTACAACGTATCTTCTACTATCACGTGCCGTCGGCCTGGGTCGCAGGCTTGTGCTTTTTCGTAAACTTCCTGGCTTCGGTTTGGTACCTCATCAAGCGAACCGATCAGGCCGACGCGCTGGCCGCCGCATCGGCGGAAGTAGGTGTCGTCTTCTGCACGGTCGTTCTCATCACTGGGCCCATCTGGGCGCGTCCAGTGTGGGGTATCTGGTGGACGTGGGATGCGCGACTCACAACCACACTGGTGCTCTGGCTGATTTACCTCAGCTACCTGGTCGTGCGGCGTTACGCAATAGGCAGCCAGACGCAGGTGCTCGGCGCCGTACTGGCCATCTTTGGCTTCGTGGACGTCCCGATTGTGTATATGTCAATTCGCTGGTTCCGCACCCAGCATCCGTCGCCAGTATTTGGGGGAGGCGAAGGCTCAGGTCTCGATCCGGTAATGCTGCGCGCCTTTATGTGGAACCTGCTCGCGTTCACCTGTCTGGGGATTGTGATTGTCGTCATGCGTTACCGCCTGCAAAGATTGCGGCAAAATCTCGAGTCAGCGCATGCCCGGGCGGCGCTCAAAGGACCCGCGGCATGAACTCTATCGTCTTTCTGAAAGCCGCCTATATCATTGCCTGGGTTGCTTATGGAGGTTATCTCGCATCCATTTGGCTGCGCTTCCGGCATGTGCATGAGGAGATGAGGGACTTGAAGCGGCAGTGAGAACGTATTCACCACCAAACCCGGAGGAACGGAGCCCTCCAGAAAACAAAGAAGCACCTCGTATCATGCCCGTACCAAAGGCGCTGCCAGTTTGTGAAGTTCTGCCCAGGCGATCGCGAACCCTGGTGGAGACGTCGACAGGACACACACGATTCTCCCTACCCCTCGTGTCTCCATGGTGATCGTTTGTTGGCATGAGTGACAAGCGTGGCATCCTACAATTCATGGGCGTGGCCAACCTCATTCTCGCCGCGCTTTTCATCTTCTTCAGCCTGCCATTTTTCTGGAAGCAATATCATGTCCTGCGTACCTGGCCAGAAACGGATGCTCAGGTCCTGCGCAGCGATGTAGTCTCTCGACGCGCTGCAGCGCACGAACAGCTCTATGCCGCGAAGCTGGAAATCCTGTACACGGTCGATGGCGAGCCCATTACGGTCGACCTTACCAGTTACGAGAGCAGCAATTACCAGGCGACACAATCTCGAGCCGCTGAACTACCCATCGGCAGCCACCACCTGATTCGCTATGATCCGCAGAACCCAACCCAAGCCCGCATTGGCGCCGGTTGGAACGCGCGCTTCTTTGCTGTTCCACTACTAATGCTTGGCATAGGAGCGCTTTTTGGATTGGTTGCCGCAGTGCTACTGGTCATTGCAGGCCTGGCCTAAGAAGCCCGGCAAGATTATGGTAGTACCGGCGAATCGCACGTCATGATTCATAGCAGATTCCTGGTGCGCGAGCCACGAACCCGCCCTAAAATGGGCCGCATGAGACGGGAGCTCCGGGGTGGTGCATAGACAGAGAGGTCCCTTCTACTTGTGGTTTTTCTGCTCGCACCCCTGGCGGTTCGGGCTAACCAGCTTATTCTTTCCAACTTCGTTGGCTGGCTTGATTTCGAAGGCCTTGCAACTGGGAGAAGAGATTTTAAGTTACAACGATGGCGGCTTCGGCAGGCTGGGCAGCGGTCCCGGACCCAGCTACGGTATTACATTTTCTCCAGAGGCCGTCGCCAGAGGTGGCTTCACTTGCGCCTTGGACCAAGTGGACACTTGTGCCGCCCTCGTACTGTTTGCCGCCGCGTTGGGCAGCGGATGGGCCAGGCTTCAGGGAAGGAAGGCTTGACGACAGCTTGAAGGCCAGAAACATCAAGGAATCAAATGGGCAGGAGCCTATAGTGGAGCCCGACGTTGTCTCACGGGGACACGGGAGAGGATGTTGCTTCCGGTCTAGACCCTTTGTCCATGTCCCCCGCTCACCGCTCGCAGGTTCCACTGATTGGGTTTACCTGAACTGCTTCCTCGTGATCGCAAGCCGATTCGTCACCTCACACAGTCACGATCGAACCGATAGGAGTTCTGCCAATGAGGCTGCGAGTTCTCACGTCATTGTCCCTCGTCTGTGTCCTCATCTCGGTGTCACCGGCCGCGGAAAAACCGCCGTTCCTTCCGCCGTCGCGCACCTTCGAGTTTATTTACAGTTTTGCAATCAAGAACATTCCCGATGGAGCCAGGGTCGTGCGGGTGTGGGTTCCCGTCGCCCAGAGCGACCAACATCAGACCGTGAAGGTGGTCAACATAAAAGCTCCCGCGCCAACGCAGATCACCGAGGAGCCCGAATACGGAAACAAGGTCCTGTATGTCGAGATCAAGAACCCACCATCCGGCAGAGTAGAGTTCACGTTGGAGTACGAAGTGACCCGTCTTGAGTACTCGCGTGGGGACTACGCCCAGCTGGAACGTAAGGATTCGAAGCCTGGCGTGATCGCGGCCTCGATGAATCGTTATGTGCAGCCCGACGCATTGGTCCCAATTGATGGCAAAATCAAGGCTCTGGCGGTGGAGGTGACAGGCTCGCAAACGGGCACGGTTGCCAAGGCCAAGGCCGCTTACAGTTACTTGTTCACCACCATGCGCTACGACAAGACCGGCACGGGTTGGGGGCGCGGGGACGCCATCTGGGCATGCGACGCCAAGCACGGCAACTGTACCGACTTCCACTCGCCCTTTATTGGCGTGATGCGTGCCGATGGAATCCCCGCGCGGTTCGACATCGGATTCCCTGTCCCGGAGAATAAAGCCCAGGGCGATATTGCCGGCTATCACTGTTGGGCCGAGTTCTACGCGCCAAAGGTCGGATGGGTACCGGTCGACATCTCCGAGGCGTGGAAGGCCAAGGAGAAGCGCGATTACTTCTTCGGTACCGTGGATGCAAACCGGGTGCAGTTCTCTACCGGGCGCGATATTACACTTGTGCCGAAGCAGGACGGCCCGCCATTGAACTACTTCGTCTATCCCTATGTTGAGGTCGACGGCAAGCCCGATGACGCAATCGAGAAGCAGTTCAGTTTTGAAGAGGTACTGCCGAGCCCGAACAAGGGGTCGGCGCAGGCCATATCAGGGCGCCAGTGATGTGGTACTCCCATTTTTACCCGGGATAGACCTTATCACGCTCCAGAACAACCCTGACGAGCGGAGAAAGCCAGACGCGTTTCACCTTGTCCCGTTCGGGTACACCAGGATTTTGCTGGCTTCGCCTGTCTTCAGCCGCTCCATGGCCGAGGAAAAATCCTTCATAGCGATGCGGTCGGTGATCACCGGATGCAGGTCGAGCTTGCCCGCCTTGAGCAGCGCGGTCATCTGGTACCAAGTCTGATACATGCGCCGGCCGTTGATGCCCTGCACAGTTGCGCCTTTGAAGATGAGATCGTCGGCAAAGTTGAGTTCAACTGGCTTGGAGGGAATTCCCAGCAGGGAGACACGGCCCCCGAGGCGAAGGATCTTGAAGCCTGTTCGGATCGCTTCCGTTCGCCCTGCCATTTCCAGCACAACATCGACGCCAGTGCCGCCGGTGTTATCCATCACCACGCCGTACACGTCGTCCCGGGTGGGATCGAGTACGAAGTCAGGCTTCATCTGCGCGGCGATCTTGCGACGATGCTCATTGACTTCGATGGCGAATATCTGTGTGGCTCCGCAGGCTCGCGCCACCGCGATCGAGAACAAGCCGATGGGACCGCATCCGGTGATGGCCACGGTCTTGGCAGCAATCTCACCTGCCAATACCGTATGCACGGCGTTGCCCAGCGGATCGAGAATCGAGGCATACTCTTGCGGGATCGATGGATCGAGCCTCCAGATATTGGTCTCAGGGATAACAACGTATTCGGCGAAGGCGCCGTTAGCATCGACACCGATGATCTTTACATTCTGGCAGATGTGTGCTTCGCCGGTGCGGCATTGGAGACACTTGCCGCAGGCAACGTGCATTTCGGCCGAGACGAAATCTCCTTCCTTGACGCTGGTGACTTCATTGCCGACTGCCTCGACCGTGCCGCAGAACTCGTGACCCGGAATCAGAGGAGGATGAATGCGGCGCTGCGCCCACTGATCCCAGTTGTAGATGTGCAAATCGGTACCACAGATGGAGGCGACCTTGACTCGTACGAGGACGTCACCCGGTCCGAACTTTGGCTTGGCAACTTCGCGGATTTCGGTTCCCGGAGCGGGCTCCGGCTTTACCACGGCGAGCATAGTATTCGGCATGAAAACGACTCCCCCGCCGCAGGACACGGCGGTACGTCGGCCCATTATGATCAACCAGCGGCGGGCAAACGAAAATTCTAGCACGCAGGCAAGCCGCTAGTTTGTTGCGCTTTTCACCACTACGAACCACTGGGCATACCTAGACAGAATTTGGCTCGGCATTTATCGTTCCACGTCATGAACCGACGCGACTTTCTTCAAGGTGCAGCCATCAGTGCCGTGACGTTGACCATGCCACGGTTGTCATGGTCCCAACAGCAAGACCTCAACCCGGTTTGGATCGAGATCAAGAAGCGGCACGATGAGTCTGTCCACCGCCTTCAGCGTTGGATCCAGTTGCCTTCGATTGCAGCCGAGAAACGCAACGTGGAAGAGGGCTGCGACATGATGATGCAACTGGTGACCGATGCGGGGTTTTCCGGCGTGACCAAGATTCCCACCGACGGCAAGCCTGGTGTGTTCGCGACGCTTGACGCCGGCGCGCCACGAACGCTGGGCCTGTACTTCATGTACGACGTAAAACAGGCTGACCCGGCAGAGTGGTCCTCTCCACCCTTCGAGGCTGCGCTGGTAGATAAGCCCGGACTGGGCAAAGTTGTGATGGGCCGCGGCGCTGTTAACCAGAAAGGGCCGGAGGCATCGTTCCTGGCAGCGCTGCATGCGCTGCACGGCGCGGGCAAGAAGCTTCCGGTGAACCTGGTATTCGTTGCCGAAGGCGAAGAAGAGATCGGATCGCCGCACTTTCCGCAGATCGTGCACAAGCCCGAGGTACTTGCCGCACTCAGGAAGTGCGACGGCGTGTTCATGCCCAACGCAGCTCAAGGCCTCGACGGCGCGGTCACCCTTACCATGGGAGCGAAGGGCGTGGTCGAACTCGAACTGGTTTCTAGTGGCGAAAAGTGGGGACGGGGACCCGCCAAGGATATTCACTCCAGCAACAAGGCTCGGGTCGACAGCCCAGCGTGGCATCTGGTACTGGCGCTCGCGACGCTGGTATCGCCCGATGGCAACACCCCGGCGATTCCAAACTACACCGACAAAGTACGGCCCATTTCGGATTCTGAGAAGCAGATGGTAGCCACCGCCGCCAGGCGCCTCAATGAAAATGTAGCCAAGCAGCAGCTCGGCGTGAAGGTATGGGTGCACGATGTCGACTGGCAGCAGGCGCTGGAGATGCTGGTGGCTAATCCCACGGTGAACATCGAGGGTTTGGTTGGCGGCTATACAGGCCCCGGGGGCAAGACGATCCTTCCGCACAAGGCAGTCGCTAAGATGGATCTGCGGCTGGTTCCCGACATGACGGCTGCCGGCGCACTTGCCGCCTTGAAAGCTCACCTGAAGAACAAAGGCTTCGGTGACATCGAGGTGAACATGACGGGCGGCTACGATCCGACCAGCACGCCGCTCGACTCGCACCTGATCCAGGAACAGATTGCTGTTTACAAGGCGTCGGGCATCGATCCCATCCTGCTGCCGCGAAACGCAGGGTCGTGGCCGGGCTACGTGTTCACCGGCGACCCGCTGCGCCTGCCGGCAGGACACTTCGGACTCGGGCACGGCAACGGCGCGCATGCTCCTGACGAGTACTACGTCATCGACTCGGCTAACCCGAAGGTGCAAGGCATCGATGGAGCCGTGCGTTCGTATGTCGAGTACCTTTACGCGATGGCAGCGGGGCGATAGAGGTCCGGTATCAATGTGAGCTGAAGGACACCTTAACTCTTTGTCTGACCGTGCTTCTCGGCCATTCTAGCATTAACCTCTGCGCTCTTGCCTTTGGGTATGCTCAGTGTCTTCCACAGCATGCCCCTCCAGTGCTTTGCCAGAAAAACAATCTGCCCCACGTGTTGCGAGTAGTGGGCAACCTGGCGATTAATGGCCTGCAGCACGGAGTGCGGCTCGCCGCGAATTGTCACCCTCCGCGCGAGGTCTTCCGGATGCAGAGAGTTCAGGGTATCGAATAGAAGAGTCCATTGCTGCTCCCATGCCTGCAGGAGCTCCCCGCGCGTGGCTGCGGTGTCTATGACGAACTCCAGGTCACGATTGCGGTCGGGCTTTTCCCCGTCCGTCGTCAGGAAGTCTGTGAATCGTGATCGCATGTTGCCGGTTATGTGCTTCATGATGATGGCAACGCTGTTCGATTCAGGATCGAGCGTGGCGAAAAATTGCTCATCGGAAAGCTGTGCAATGGCGCCATCGGCCAGGCGCTTTTGTCCGCGTAGGCTGCGGAAGGCTTCATCGAGATACAAAGTGCCAACATCGGTCATATGGTTTTCCCCCAGCCGCCGCCCCCGGGCGTCTCGACCCGGACGCGTTCGCCAGGCTGCAGCCGAGTACTGCCCTTGCCGGGCAACACCTCAGTCGAACCGTCGTGCCGAAGAATCTCGGTCCGACCCGGGGCACCCTCGCGGCCGCCTGCCAGTCCATAAGGCCGCGACTTGCGTCGATCCGACAGGATCGTCACCGTCACATCCGTCAGCATCTCGATCTCCCGCACGATGCCGTCACCGCCGGGATGCTCCCCGGCTCCGCCGCTGCCCGCACGCACAGAGTACCTGGTGACCCGGAAGGGATAAGCGTATTCCAAGGCTTCTGCGGGTGTGTTAAGGGAATTGGTCATGTGCGTATGCACGCCGGACACGCCGTCATGGCCCGCACTCGCTCCCGAGCCGCCAGCGACTGTCTCATAATACGCAAAGGGCACAGGCTTGCCGCTACGCCTGTCCACTCCACCGATAGTCAGGTTATTCATGGTTCCCGACGACGCAGCCGGGATGCGTTCTGGGATGGCCTGAGCCAGGGCACGCAGCAGCACATCGACAATTCGCTGGGATGTCTCGACGTTGCCACCAGCGACCGCGGCCGGTGGGCGAGCATTGACGACTGTCCCTTCCGGTGCAATAAGGTGGATGGGGCGCATCAGACCCGTAGTAGCGGGTACCTCTTCGCGGAGCAGGCAGCGAAATACATAGAAGCACGCCGAGTACGTGATCGCCTCCACTGCGTTGATGCTGCCCTCCACCTGGGGTGAAGTGCCGGTGAAGTCAACGACGAAATGATGCCCTACGCCCCCAGTTACCCTAGCGGGTCCCCCGGCTGTTGGCCGCTGTTGCGAAGGGTAGACAAGACCATGCTGACGGGCTGCACGAGGAAACACGACCTTCACCGCGATGCGGAGCGGTTCGTCGCGGACACCGTCGTCGTCAAGAAAGTCCTCGGCGGCGTAGGTACCGGACGGAACGGTAGCAAGAAACGCGCGCATCATTTCCTCGGAGTACAGCAACAACTCCCCCGCGGCACGCTTGACGCGTGGAAGACCATAGCGCCGACACAACTCGTGCAGTCGCGTGGCGCCGGTGTGGCATGCTGCCAGTTGCGCCCTCAGGTCGCCTTCGCGCTCCTCGGGGGTGCGAACGTTGCTCAGCAGCATCGCCAGTATTTCATGGTCGATCTCTCCGGCGCGCACAACCTTCACCGGTGGAATGCGCAGGCCCTCCTGGTGGATCTCGCGACAGGGGCCCATCGATCCTGGGTAAGCGCCCCCCACATCGGCATGATGTGCCCGTGAAGCGACGAAGAAATCCGGCGCAGCGCCGCGCCCTGCACGCTCGACGAACACTGGTGCTACGACCGTGATGTCGGGCAGATGGGTTCCTCCACGAAACGGATCGTTCAACATGCACACATCGCCGGGACCAAGTGCTGTTTGGGTGATCGCAGCGCGTACCGACATTGGCATTGAACCGAGATGTACGGGCATGTGATCGCCCATGGCGAGCGCTTCGCCGGCACGGTCGAACACCGCGCACGAGTAGTCGCGACGCTCCTTGATGTTGGGCGAGAAGGCGGTACGCCGCAAAGCAGCTCCCATTTCCTCGGCGATGGCGTGAAACAGATGCTTGAAGACTTCCACTTCGATGGGATCACGTGGCATGTGCCAGTGAGTCTAACCCAGCCGTCCAGGTACCCGAAGGATCTTGCCACAACAGCGAGGCCATTCCCACGCACGCCCACCGCCGGAGGGCAAGAGAAATCTCGCAGAAAAGTATTGACATTCCCTGATTCTAACCGCAATATGTAGGGCTAGGCATACTGCTCATGCAATATCTAGAGCTGCTATGACGCTTCTGGGCCCAAACGCTCAACCTTCAAGGGAGAAGGTTCACAAAGGAGGAAACCCGCATGGCGACGAAAAAGAAAGCTGCGAAGAAGGCAGCCAAGAAAAAGAAGAAGTAAGTGACCCGCGAGCGAGGCCAAGGCCTCGCCATTTTTTTCAGTGACAAGCTTCAAAAGGAGGAATGCCGAATGGCAACCAAAAAGAAAGCCGCGAAGAAGAAAAAGAAAAGATAGCGACCCTCCAAGGTTTTTGCCTCACTCTCTTGCTCGGTAGCACAACCTCTGCGAACCATGTTCGCAGAGGCCTTTTTTTCTTTGCCCCGACGCTCTGCACTTCTCGCGTGCTCGCCGGAATTCACTGCCCCTGGTTCGGAGATGACTCCAGCATCGGGTTGCAGGTGCCATTCGTTGGCTGTATCGGCAAGTTCGGAACGATCAGCATGTTTGGCTGAGTGAAATCGAAAAAGTCCGTCATGTCTCCTGCGCGTTGCATCACGCTGGGTCAAAGCCGGCACGTTGAAGCGGGTTTCAATCAGTTTCAGGATCGCTGTGTAGTCCATGGAACATGCGATACGTAATGTGGCTTGTCCCACGGAGAAACCACAATCACCGGCACCCGGAATCCGCTAATGTTGAACAGACCCTCGATGTGGCCCTGGATGTCAGTAGGTGTGATGCTGTCGGGTGGGGTCACCCATGATCGGCCCCACGTGGTCGAACAGGCCGCCGCCTTCGTCGTAACTGAGGCGTGGTTTGTCCCCCTCCGCTTCCGGTGCCGCTGTTGCTGCCGTTGCCGCTACCCGCTTTCGCGCCACAGCCAACCAAAGCCAGCGACACTACAACCCACTGGAACCAAGATGGAGCGCAGTGAATCCGAGACATCGATGTACCCAAGAACCAGCTCAATCCACTTCAGTCGTGCTGAAGCTAGGATTCTGCTGTTCACATCGGAGTTGTTCCGCGAGCGCGTTCGTGCTAGAAGAATCGAGAGTCGGAATTGAGCAGAGTTGCTTTTCAGCGCTGGAAGTAAGTAAGGGAGGCGGCAGTTCACGCGCCGTTGGAAGCCCGCCACTTCCCGGAGTACGCAATGACCACTGAGAGGAAGAAAGCGCACAAACGCAAGGGCGCCTCCGATCCCGTGATTCCCGACAAGCTGTACTTCCGCATCGGAGAGGTGGCGCGCCTCTGCCGCTTGCCCGCCTACGTCTTGCGTTTCTGGGAAACAGAGTTCCCACAGCTAAAGCCGGTGAAGAGCAGCACGGGCCAGCGCATGTATCGTCAGCGTGACGTAGAGAACGTCCTGCGTATCAAGAAGCTCCTCTACGAGGAGGGCTTCACCATTGCCGGCGCACGTCATCAACTCAAGGCCGAATCCAAGCCCGCACAGAAACAAGGAGGTCTTCCCTTTCCCACGCAATCATCCTCGGAGAGTCTGAAGAAGGTGCGGCAAGGACTGCAGGAGATCCTGGGCATCCTGTCAGCCCGACGCAAATAGGCGACTCCATCCGTGTAGAGCGAGCTAGCTTCCACTTGAAAGAATCCGGCCCTCCACTGCTATAGTCGCACTATGCTCGCCAGCAAACCAGGTTCCAGCGAGGCTGGCAATCGTGCTTTCATCGGTATGCAACCTACTGGAACCGGCCCGCGCTTGCTGTGGGAGATCGTTGCGGCAGGAGCGGTCCTGCGTCTCATAGCGCTCGGCCATAAAAGCTTCTGGCTCGACGAGATCGCCAGCGTCGTGGTCGCGCGCACGCCGAGCAACTGGTTCTGGCGCTGGCTGTGGCACGAGGAAGGCAACATGACGCTGTACTACGTCTTGTTGCGTCCATGGCTGCATCTTGGCCTGAGCGAAACCACAGTCCGGTTGCTTTCTGTAATTCCCGGCGTGGCCTCAATTGCTCTGATTTATGTGCTCGCTTCGCGTCTTTTCGGGAAATCGACCGGAATGCTGGCGGCCCTGTTCCTCGCGATACACACCTGTGCCGTGGTGCACTCGCAGGAGGCGCGCAGCTACAGCTTCCTGGTCTTGGGCACGATCGCGGCAACTTATCTGTTTGTTCGCCTGATCGAGGTCCCAACGTTCAGCCGGGCATCCACCTATTCGCTGGTTGCCGGCGCAACGCTCTACTGCCATTACTTCGGAATGCTGGTCATCGTCTCGCATCTGCTATCGCTAGCGTTTCTGCCCAAGCAACAGCAGCCGTGGAAGCAGTTGGTTGTAGCGATAGTGCTACTCGCAATCATTGCTATGCCGGTAGCTTGGATGATCCACCTCCAGGATCCGGGACACATCAACTGGGTGCAACCGCCTTCCTGGCTCGAGTTCTATCACCTGGGTGCTTTCCTCGCCGCAGAGAGTGGCAAGGGCGTGGGATCTGTGCTCCTGGCGCTTGACCTCGTGCTGTTGGGTTTCTTTTTTGTTCGGCTCAAGCAACTATGGTCAGCACGCGATGTTGGACTGCAGCGTTGGCGATACGGCTTGGTCGCAAGCTGTCTCCTCGCGCCGGTCGCGATCTCGCTACTCGTGTCTACTGTGAAACCCATCTTCTTTCATCGCTTCCTGATCATCTGCCTTCCCGCGTGGGTACTGATGACGGCGGTTGGCGCTGAGCTGATTCGTAGTCATCGCTGGCGCACGGCTGCCATCGCTGGAGTGTGCCTGTTGTCCGTGATCAGCACCGGTATTTCGTATACTCGCGTGCGTGAGGATTGGCGCGGCGTTGCTACCTATCTGATCGCTCAGGCAGGACCGCAGGATCGGGTGCTTTACTATGAGCCGATCGCCTATTTCGCGACCGAAAATTATCGCGACTGGCTACCCGAGGGAAACATCGCCCGGCCGGCTGGCGTAAAAGTGGTCCTCCCAAGCCAAGAGTGGCAAAAGAGAATTGAGGATGCGCAGCACGTGTGGCTGGTGACCTATCCTGCCAAGCTCCACGATCAGACGCAAGCTGACATTGAAGCAGAACTACAAAAGCGCATGGCCGTTGTCGGCCAAAAATCGTTTCGCGCTGTGACTGTGACGGAATACCATACCCGATGAAAACCAATGCGGTGCGCCTGCTCGACTCGTTTGGAGTGCACTACGAGCTGCGCGAGTACGAGGTCGATCCCAAAGATCTGTCTGCGGAGACGGTTGCAGCTAAGATCGGCATGCCGCCGGAACAAGTCTTCAAGACGCTTGTGGTGCGCGGCGATCGTAATGGCCCTTGCTTCGCCGTAATTCCTGGAAGTTACGAATTGGATTACAAAGCCCTCGCGAAGCTGTCTCGTGATCGCAGCGTGGAGATGGTTCCTCTAAAAGATGTTCGGCCACTGACCGGATATGTTCGCGGCGGAGTTACGGTACTGGGTGCCAAGAAAAACTACAAGCCATCTCACAAATGCCTTAACAAAATTAAGCAGCAGCCCAAGTAGAGCATTCCAAGAAAGTTTTCAGCGTAATCGCTCGTAGCGGACGACCAACCTACGGAGTTCTGTAGCCAAGCGAACAGGCGTTCAATCTTCCAACGTCGTCGATACCGACGCAGGCGACGTAGATCCTGGGTTTGTTCGATTGACGCGGTGAGGAGCGATCAGTTCAATTCCATATTCCCGAAGCTCTACGTCTAGCTTGTCGGAGTCATAAGCATTGTCACCAACTAGATTCTGCGGGGCGTCAGGGAGGACCATCTGCACAAGCGTGTTAGTAGCCAACTTTACTTCATGAGGCGTAGCACTCTCGACGCAGACGGCAACGGGGAGGCCATGCCTGTCTGCGACGGCCATGATTTTAGTTCCCTTGCCACGCTTTGTTTTGCTGACCTTGGAGCCCCCTTTTTAGCCGGAGCGAAGCTTGCGTCAATAAAGGCTTCCTGAACGTCGAGAACACCGCGAACTTTGAGATCCAAGGCAAGTGCCTCTAGAATTCCCCGCATCACTCCAGTGCGGACCCATTGCTGAAATCGACGATGGCAGGTCTGGTAGGACGGATAACGCTCTGGAACGTCCGCCCAGGGAGCGCCTGTGCGTAAAACCCATAAGATACCGTTCAAAACTGCCCGCCGCTCCTTCCAGGGCCGACCCCGGCCGTCACGTCGCCTGGCGGGCTCTGGGACTAGGGGGTCAAGGATCTTCCACTGTTGGTCTGTCAGGTCACGTTTATGGCACATTCCTGTGTTGATGCCGTGAAGCAGTCCGCGCAGCGCCCGGTCGGTCGACGATTAGTAGAACTACTTCCGGATGGCCGACGATGCACTCCCAACCGTGGAACTGCGCTTTCATCGATAGCTAATGCAGTGTTGTGTCGTCGCAAAAGACCTAGTCACCCCGTAGGTTGCGCTGGAAAAATCCCCGGTCTGGGAACACGCCGCAGGCCCAAACCGCGGACGACAAACACTAGAAGAACTATCGCGCACACTAGCAGGCTGGCAGCAGCATCCGTCCACAGCAAACCGTGTACGCCGAAGTGCCGGTAGCCCGCACCGTCGAGCTAAATCATATAAATCAAAGGAATGCTTCCCGCGGAGTTGAGGATCGTGAAGAGCGTGCTCGCGTCCCGTACCTCAAGGCCAACGACCTCGGCCGTCAATGCCGTGAACCACGCCCAGCCGAATCCGTTGGTGATTAGATAAAGCGCTGTGCCCGCCAGATAAATCGAGGGATGATTTGCAACGATTAAGACCAGAGCAACGCACGCGTTCAATAGACCGGCAAACGCGTACATCAAACGTCGATCCCAATCGGAAGGAATCAGAGTGCCGCAGTGCGAGCCGAAGGCCATCAGCACGCCTCCGCCGACGCCGTTGATCCACGTGACGCCGGTTGCTCCCACACCGTAATGAGAAGCGACGGCCGGGAGCAAAAACATTGCGGCGCCAGTTCCTCCGGGAGCAACGAGAAGCGCCGCGCTCCAACGGCGCTCGGGTGTTCGAATCACGTCCCAAATCTCTTTACCGATACCCTTGAAGAGTTCGCGCAACGATGGAGATGGCCCTGGCGCAGGCTCCGAAATCGAAAAGGGAAGCAGCCCCGGCAACGCAATCATAGCCGCGGTGCAAAAGCCCACAAACAGAATCGGCAATCGGGTCGCGAGCCACAGGATGGCAGCGCCTCCCAAAGCCCCCCTAGAAAGCCCGCCTGCCACCATGCGGGTGCTTCCGCTTGGGCGGCCAGGGAGAGTGCTCTCACCATAAGGCCGCCGCATCCGGCCATGATGAGCGATTCGGCCACACCGGCCGTGAGAATCAGCGTGGTCATCAAGGTCACATGCTTCGGGCCAATCAGCGGAAAGTAGATGCAAACAATGACTGCGCAGCCGAAGGCTCCGACCGACAGCCAGGTGCGGCGGCGCAGCTTGATGTCCGCGAGCGGAGAGGAAAGAAAAATGAATGTACCCGGAAGGTTCACGATCGAGCTGATGCTCGCGATTTGATCCACCGGAACGCCGGCTTTTGCGAGTAAAAAAGGCAGTGGCGTGGCCTTGAAGCCGACAATAATCCCCAGGGGCAGGATCAGCAGACTGAAGAGCCACGGTGCGGGCCGTCGGCGCGGCGCGGACATTGTCAGCTCACGATGCCTCGTTTTCTGCTGATCATTGGGCTCTCGTCTGAACTTTGGGCCCGCGATGCAGCCTCTGCTGAATAAACTGACGGAGATTCTCGGGTAATGCCAGCTTTGGTTTTGCGCCGCCAGCGCTGCCATTGTCTGGAGTTGCAAGGAAAGCGTGAGCTTCGCCGGCGCTGGTTATTCCCAGGCCTGAGATCTCGCGGCTGGAATTGATGCCGAAGGCGATCACCAGAAACAGCGGGGAGCCCGCGAGAGTGAGAGTGTTGAGGTCGGTCATCACGCCGTTCTCCCAGAAAAATGCGCGGCAGTTAAAGTTCGCATCGCATGACTGGCCGACCACTTGGCTGTTGTTGTTGATGCTGCCGGCGTAGCTGGAAAAGTCTCCGGGAAGTGTGCCGAGGTCGCGGATTATCCCACTCTGCCAGAGGAAGGCGTGAGAGGTTAAATCACCGGGCAGGTTGGAAGCACCGACCACTTGAGATTGGTTATTGATGTCTTGAGGGTTGTTGCCTGTCGTGCCTCCGAGATTGCCGAGGTCGGTCACCGTGCCGTTTTGCCAGAGCACAGCGTGAAGAAACTCATTTGCGCAAACGCCTGTACCGGAGAAGCCGACAGCCTGGCCCAGGTCATTGATCGCGTTGACGGCTCCGTCCAGATCTCCCGGAAGTGTAGGGAGCCCGTGGACTTCGCCCTTCTCCCATAGGACGGGTTTCAGCTGGAGTGTAGAGCTCTGGCATGTTGGGTCGAGCAAGGTATTCTCCGCCGCCCCCACTGCCTGCCCCTGGTTGTTAATCTCGTTGGCGACTCCGTTATTTCCCCCCAGCGTGGGCAGCGGGGTCATAACGCCGGTATGCCAAATGAACGGGAGGCATATGAGGTGGTCGGTGAAACCGAGGAAATCACAGAACTCTTCCCCCAACGGATCTGGAGTGGAAGTTTCTGCAGCACCTGGCAACTCCCCGCTCTCATTGAGAGGGAAAGTTGCAGAACTGTTCGCCCCTCCAAAGGTACCGAGGTCGGTCATCACCCCGTTCTGCCAGACGAAGGCGTGCTGCACCTGGCCGCCAGGCAGAGCCGAGGTGCCCGCCACCCAGTCTTTGTTGTTGACGGAAAAGCCCACGCTAAACGTACCACCCAACGTACCAAGATCGGTGACGACATAGCTTTGCGCTTGAGCCGGTTGTTGTTGCCCTGAAAGAGTAGAGGCTGCGAGCGCGGCTGACGCTACTATGCCACCGAGACTTCCCAATATTCTCGATTTCATGTGGTCCTCCTTGTGACGACGTGCGATCGTGCGCGCGGTGGACGTGAAATGTCTTAAAAAGAGGCCTGAAAACTTCTAAAATCCTCCAAAAGGCAGATATGACCGGAGCAGGCAAGCAGTTGTACGAGTTCGGTTCCTACCGGATGGACCCAGAACGAGGCCTGCTCTTTCGCGGGAGCGAACAAATCGCCCTGACGGCGAAGGCGTTTGAGACGCTATTGATTCTGGTTCGGAACGCCGAGCAAGTCGTTTCTAAAGACGAGTTCATGAGGGCACTTTGGCCGGACACGTTCGTGGAAGAGGCCAACCTCATGCAGCACATCTCGATGGTGCGCAAGGCGTTGGGCGAATCGCCCCAGGACCACCGCTACATCGTGACCCTTCCAGGCCGGGGGTATCGCTTCGCAGAGCGGGTACGCATTATTGCGCAAGAAATGGGGACACCCGCCCAAGGCGTGAATTTAGAGTCAGGAACAGCAGTTGCCCCAAGGAAGCGGCTCTCTTGGCGACCGGCAACAGCCGGTCTCTTGCTGGCTATAGCTCTTGTTGCTGGACTGGTGGTAGCCGGCTACTTTGGCCGACATCCTCTTAAGGCTGTTCCTACGCAAGGCAGGGGCAGAGTCATGTTGGCGGTGCTGCCGTTTCAAAATCTCAGCAACGATCCGGAGCGGGAATATTTCAGCGATGGCCTTACGGAGGAGACCATTACTGACCTGGGAGAACTTAATCCTGAAAAACTCGGCGTAATCGCCCGAGCGTCGGCGATGGCCTATAAACACACCAACAAAACGGCGGGCCAGATTGGGCAAGAGCTGGGAGTGGACTACATCCTGGAGGGCAGCGTGCGTCGCGAGGGAGAGCGCGCCCGCATCAGTGCTCAACTTATACGGGTCCGAGACCAAACGCATATTTGGGCACAAAACTACGATTACGAGATCCGAGACTCTCTCCAATTGCAAATGGAGCTGGGTGAATCAATTTCCCAGCAAGTGCGGGTGAGTCTCAAACCGGAGCAGAAGCTGGAATCAGCAAAGGCCCGTCAGATCAATCCCGACGCTTACGATGATTATGTCAAGGGTCTCTATTTTTGGAATCGGTTTACTCCCGACGACCTGAGAAAGAGCATCCAGTACTTCGAACAGGCAATCGCGAGGGACCCTGAATACGCTCAACCCTATGCAGGCCTGGCGGAATCCTACGGAGGCCTCATGGATTTGAACCAGGTGCCGCCAGCCGAAGCCTACGTCAAAAGTGAAGCGGCCGCTCGCAAGGCTGTGAAGCTGGACGGCGGCAGTAGCGATGCCCACGCCGCGTTAGGATGGCAGCTCCTTTCGTACGACCGCGACTACTCGGGTGCAGAAAGGGAATTCCAGCGGGCGATTGAACTAAATGCAAGCAAGGCCGATGCGCACGATGGCCTGGCCAATTATCTTGCCGTCCGGGGCCAATTCAATCAGTCTGTTGAAGAGGTGAGAAGGGCTCGCGATTTGGATCCACTTTCACTTGTTATCAACTATGATCTCGGGAAGATGCTCTTCTATGCGCGTCAGTACGATGAGGCTATCCAACAGCTCCGCTTCACCCTCGCCTTGCGCCCGGATTGGTTCCCTCCCCATTACGTTCTCTGGCTGATTTACCAAGCCGAGGGACGTTCCGAGGAAGCCGACAAGGAATTTTTCAAGATGACCGCGGAAGGGTTCAACCCGGCCGTGGCGGAAATCCAAAAGACTCACGCAAAACTCGGCTGGAAAGGTGCTTGGAAGAAACTTGCTGCGAGAAACCTGGTGTCTAGCTGGGACCTCGCAGGAGTCTCCCTGGCCCTCGGTGACAAGCATCAAACCATCGACTTGCTGCAAAAGGCTGCGGATGAACGCTTGAGCCAGGTGATTTTTCTCAAGGTAGATCCCAGATTTGACACGCTCCGCGACGATCCGAAATTCCAAGGCTTGCTTCGGCAGCTCAGGCTGTAGTCGTGGCCAAAAGCGGAATTGCGAAATACCCCCGTTGGCGCATACTGAGCGAGTGACGCTAGTGTTTTATCGGAAGCGCGCACTCGAGCATGAGTGCGTGTGACGGCAATGCTCTACGCGCTTTCGATAAAACCGTTAGAAGGAAGCCGTTTGCGTTTGCGGTGGACGCGGTCTATGGGAATTCAATCGATTTGGAGCTGGAAGTCATTGCAAAGAAGGGGGTTGCGCGAAAACCTTGATTATTAATGCTCGTCAATGTACTGCTCCCAGCGTTAACCCCGGTGATAGTACGCCGCGGCTGTTCTTCTTTCAAGCGCAAGATACTCTTTGTGCAAGATACTCTTTGCACCCATATACGCGGCAGCGTCCGCCGCGCAAGCGGCTTCGTTCTAACGGGCAATCCGGAAGTTGAACCACAAGAGCGAGACGGTCAGAATTAGGCTTCGGGGACTCGAGGCATTCATGAGATGGGTTGTACCCGGTTTACGCTGACGAGACCATCGGGTTGTGGGATGTGATCTCAATATCCGCTGGCGTGCGCGGCGCGCAGATCCTGATCGCGCCCGCAAGCTATTTGCGGATCACGCGCGCAACAGTGGCCGGGATCGCGCGAGAGAGAGCACTGCACACATGAGCGCCTTGCTGAAATTCATCGTCGTCCTGCACAAGCGCCACGATCAGAGTGACGCGCAGTTTCGGGATTACTTGCGCAACGTGCATGGCCCGATAGCAAAACGACTTCCGGGTCTCCGGAAGTATGTTCAGAACTATCCCGCCGCCGATCCAACTCGCAAGCCACCCGCCTGGAGCGCGGTTATTGAGCTCTATTGGGATGACTGGGAGGCGATGGAAGCGGCGTGGAAATCGCCTGAGGGCCAGCGCGCCACCGCCGACCTGGAGCCGTTCGCTGATCTCAACCTCAGCTCGTGGGCTGTGGTCGATGCGGTGGAATGATTCTTGCGCGCGCTGGCCGCTTCCGATCACTTCATCGGTGGCATGTACACCATGTAGCGCGCGAACAGCCAGCATAGGAAGAACACGATGGGGATATGAACCGCCAGTTGCAAGACGCCATACCCTACCAGGTCACGCGCCTTGAGTCGCAGGATTCCCAACAGCGGCAACATCCAGAAGGGATTGATCAGGTTGGGCAGCGCCTCGGCGGCATTGTAGATCTGTACTACCCAGCCCAGGTGTACCTGATGGAGATTCGCCGCCTGCAGCACGTAGGGGGCCTCGATCACCCACTTGCTTCCGCCTGAAGGAACAAAAACGCCGAGTACCGCCGAATAAATTGCCACCAGCAGCGGAAATGTGTTGTGTGTCGTGATGGAGGCAAACAGCTTGGCCAGCCACTCCGAAATGCCCGTCCCGACGATCATGCCGAAGATCACCGCATAAAACGGAAACTGGATTAGTACGCCCCCGGTGGCTGGAATACAGTCGGCTACCGCCTTCATGAAGCACTTGGGCCGCCAGTGCAGCAGCAGCCCCACGGTGATGAACATCAGGTTGTAGGTATTCAGGTCGAGCGCAGCCAGCGCGCCTTGCGGTGAGGTGCGGAAAACATCGATGAGGTACCAGCCGAGCAAGGCCGCTACCAGGACATTCAGCAGTGGACTGTACTCCAGCCACTCACCCGGCTTAGTTCTGGCCTCGGGTGGTTGCAAAATCGGCTCATGCTGAATGCCGTAGTCCTCCGCTGTCCTGGCGTGCTCCGCTGAGGGTGTCGAGAAGTAGGCCACTAGTACAGACGCGATGATCAGGATCACGGTCAATGCAATGCTCTGCCACAGGAACACTGTTTGCGTCAGCGGAATCAGGCCGCTGATAGTGAACAGCGAAGCCGGAATCGAACTCTTTGTCGCCATCAGCATAGCGGCAGATGATGACAGTCCCATGGCCCATACCGCACCCAAGCCAAGGTAGGCGGCTGCGCCAGCGGCGCGATAATCCATACCCCTTACGCGTTGCGACAGCTCGCGCACGTATAGGCCGCTGAAGATCAGGCTCAGGCCCCACGAAATCAGCGAGGTTAGCATCGAAAACAGCGCCACCAGGGCCACCGCACTCTTCGGTGTCTTGGGCACCCCCGCCAGCCAGCGGATCGCGCGATACACCACCGGAGTCGACGCCACCA
>Ga0306920_100003024_pt1 | contig 21313 bp, 14 predicted proteins | sample flu12Cox44000170_FD_204666 | JGI IMG/M metagenome (GOLD analysis project Ga0306920, IMG submission 204666) | Lab enrichment of tropical soil microbial communities from Luquillo Experimental Forest, Puerto Rico - flux4day.12C.oxic.44.000.170 (v2)... | ecosystem: Environmental > Terrestrial >... | reverse complement strand
CGATACCGCGCTGAATACTATCGAAGAGGCTCTCGCCATTTCGGACGAGACCGGTGAACGCTGGGCCGTCGCCGAGGTGTTGCGGATCAAGGCGTGCTTGTTGCAGGCGAGCGGACGTGCCACAGCCGACGAAATCGAGAAGCTCCTCATCAAGAGCCTGGAAACTGCACGGCACCAGCAGGCCCTTTCCTGGCAGCTACGCACGGCGTGCGATCTTTCGCGGCTTTGGCAGGAGCGACGTCGCAACGATGAAGCCCTGACGTTATTGCAATCGATTTATAATAAGTTCACCGAGGGCTTCGGCACGCCCGACCTGATCCAAGCCGAGGCGCTTCTTGAAGGTTTGTGAGAACTCATGGAGAAAATGGCGAAGGATCAAAGAAAGCTGACTAAAGCGCTTTCCGCCCAAGGGGAATCGGGGATTCCTAATGGCCGAGTGGGGAGCGAGTCTATGCGCATTGATTGGGCTGGGGAGGCTGATACCAATCCGCTGAGTGGCGACTTGAAGGTCGCTCGATGAGCTGCACGCCTGACAACTAATTTCGAAACTGCCTCTTAGCATGTTGCGGGCGAGGACACAGTTGGGGTCAGCCGTCGGGGCGGTATGGGTAACATTTGCGCCGGTGGCCTGCTCGCCCACGCGTTCGCCGGCTCTACCCGATTTTAACCACGATTCGACCGCGGATCCCTCCTTCGACGATGCGCCGACCGGCTTCCATCACCCCCGACAGATCGATCTCGCTGGTCATCGCGGCGAGTTTGCCTGCGTCCATATCGGACGCCAATCGCTTCCAGGCCTCCCGCCGCCGTTCCAGCGGACACATCACGGAATCCACGCCGATGAGCGACACCCCGCGCAGGATGAATGGGGCGACCGTCGCCGGAAGATCCATCCCACCGGCCAATCCGCAGGCGGCGACCGCGCCGCCGTAGCGGGTCATCGACAGCACGTTGGCCAGTGTGGTCGACCCAACGGTATCGATGGCTGCGGCCCATCGCTCGCGGCCAAGCGGTTTGGCCGCGCCGACGAGCTCTTTGCGTTCTATGATCTCGCGGGCGCCCAGGCTTCTAAGGTAATCCGCCTCGGTCGGACGTCCCGTCGAGGCGATGACGGCAAAGCCAAGCTTGGCGAGCAGCGCCACTGCGATCGAGCCCAGCCCTCCGGCCGCTCCGGTGACGAGCACCGGCCCGTGTCGCGGCGTAACGCCGTGACGCTCGAGCGCCATCACCGCCAGCATGGCGGTGAAGCCGGCGGTACCGATCGCCATCGCGCCGCGCGCGCTGTTGCGCGCGGGCAACCGCACCAGCCAATCGCCCTTGACCCGCGCCTTTTCCGCGTAGCCGCCGAGATGGGTCTCGCCACACCCCCAACCATTGAGGATGACCCCGTCGCCGGGTTTCCATTGCGGATGCGTGGAGGATTCCACCGTGCCGGCGAAATCGATGCCGGCGATCATCGGAAAACGGCGAACGACGGGCGCTTTGCCGGTGATCGCGAGTCCGTCCTTGTAATTCACGGTGGACCATTCGACGCGGACGGTGACATCGCCTTCCATCAGATTGGCTTCGTCGAAATCGGTGAGGTGACCTTTTGCCCGCCATCACTCTTCTCGACCACAATAGCCGTAAATGTGGGCACGCATCCCCTCCATTCATACCCGCGAAAAGCTGTACCGTGCGGCACTGGCCGCCGCAACTCGCTGGGATCGGCATCTTTGAGCCCCGAGTCTTGCGCATGATCTTTTGGTCCGGCACCGTTGTCGATCACGCTGCTCGCTCAGAACGATGGACGCATGACGCTTGATAAGTGGATACCGTTTCGCAATGAAGGCCCAGTCGTGCGTTGCCGCCTTTTCTGCTTTCCCCACGCTGGCGGCAATGCCGCGTTTTACCGGCCGTTACGGCACTTTATGCCGCGCCGCGCGTCTTGACGAGCCGCGATTGACGTCCATGAGCGCGCTGATGGAGAGGCGGGATCACGCACTCCAGCCACTCATGGGAGTGCCATTCGGTTTTTTTGGCCAGTTGGAGAGCGTTCCTGCTGGTGCAACGCACGGCACAGCTCTGCCTCAACCGGTCCCTATAAGGACAACGGCCCTCGCCACCCAGCCCTCGTTCGGGGGCACCGCAACAAACACTCAAAGATCAACTCATAGGAACGTGGACGCTCATCTCGAAAGGCCAAAAATATCAGGAGAGACCAATCGTGCGCCGTTGGTCCCTAAACTTTGGAAGCGGCGCGGCATTGGACCTGCTGGCTGCGCGAACGGTGAAAAAGTGGGCGGGTGCGTCTACCTTCCCGTCGGAGACGATACCGGAGAGATCGGTGTCCGGCTGAAAATGAGGATGCGATGACTCTCTTGATCCTCGGAGTCAAAGCGGCGGCGCACCATTTTCCTTCATGCCGGCCAATACCGCGCTGGTGATCCCGGAAAAAGCGAAAGACTCTGGACACAACCGCGAAATGTGCCTTGTTGCCGATTATACGTGACATTAAGCTATGGGTGCATCTGGCTCGCTTCTTTCCCTGGTTTTGTGATGAAATGCTTGAAGTGCCAGCATGAGAATATTGTTACGGCAAAGTTCTGCGAGGAATGCGCCGCCCCGCTGGTTTGGGCCTGTGCTAACTGTCAAAACCAGGTGTCGGTCACAGCCAAGTACTGCTCCGAATGTGGCCATGCCCTGAAGCCTGTGGCGGATGATCCCCTCTTCTCCTCGCCAAAGAGCTACACGCCTCAGCACCTTGCCGATAGGATTCTCACCACGAGGTCAGCCCTCGAGGGTGAGCGGAAGCAGGTCACGGTGCTTTTCGCCGACATCAAGGGTTCGATGGAGTTGCTTGCCGACCGCGATCCGGAGGACGCCCAGAAGCTTCTCGACCCTGTCCTCGAATTGATGATCGAGGCGGTCCACCGTTACGAGGGCGCCATAAACAGGGTAATAGGCGACGGGATTATGGCCCTCTTCGGCGCGCCATGGGCGCTCGAGGATCACGCCGTGCGCGCTTGTTACGCAGCGCTCAGGATGCAAGAGAGAGTCGCACGGTATGCCGATGACGTTCGGCGGTTGCAAGGGGTGCTGCTGACGATCCGAGTTGGACTCAACTCAGGGGAGATCGTCGTGGGGGGCATCGGCAACGATCTGCACATGGAATACACCGTTGTGGGCCAGACCGCGCATTTGGCCGCTCGCATGGAGCAGCTCGCAAAGCCGGGCTCCGTCGTCACAACGGCCAGCACCTTCCGTTTAGCGGAAGGCTATATCGCGATGAAACCCCTCGGCCCAGTGCCGGTGAAAGGGCTTGTCGACCCGGTGCAAATCTACGAGGTGAGCGGCGTAGGCAGCGCACGAACTCGTCTCCAGGCTGCCGTCAGGCGCGGCTTCACGCCTTTCGTCGGCCGCGCACTTGAGTTGGAGCAACTCCGCCGCGCACAGCATGTTGCAGCTAGTGGTCGCTGTCAGGTGGCGGCCATCGTCGGCGAAGCCGGGGTGGGGAAGTCGCGCTTAGTCCACGAGTTCTTGCATTCGCAGGATACGATGGATTGGCTGATTCTGGAATCCAACTCCGCTTCGTATGGCCGCGCCACGCCCTACCTGCCGGTCATCGAACTGCTCAGGGGTTATTTCAAGATCGCCGCCTCTGACAGCACGCGATCGATTCGTGAGAAAGTGACAGGGAGGATTCTGGCCCTGGACCAATCGCTGCAGGACGCGATTCCGCCAGTGCTGGATCTTCTCGATTTGCTCGATGGCGAGCATCCGTTCAGGTCTCTCGATCAGGCCCAGCATCGCCAATACACGTATCAAGCAGTCGTCCGCTTGTTGTTGAGCGAGATACGCATGCAGCCGGTCATCGCCGTGTTCGAGGACCTGCATTGGAACGACTCTCTTACTCTCGGGCTGCTGAACGAGCTGGTTGTCGCCGCGCAGGATGCGCCGCTGCTTCTTGTTGTCAGTTACCGCCCGGAGTACAGGGATGAATGGAGGAACCGACCGAATTATCATCAGTTGCGTCTGGATCCCCTTGCCAGCGAGGGCCTCGAGGAATTTCTTCAGGTCTTATTAGGCTCAGATCCAAGCCTCCCCACCCTGAAGAGGTTCCTGCTGGAGCGCGGCAGCGGCAACCCTTTCTTTGTTGAAGAGATTGTACGAGCTCTAGCCGGTACAGGTGTGCTTGAGGGTACCCGCAGCAGCTACCGGCTTGCGAGGCCGCTCTCGAGTGTCGAGGTCCCACCCACGGTGCAGGCGGTGCTTGCAGCCCGCATCGATGCGCTCCCCCCCGCCGAGAAGCGCTTGCTCCAGGAGGCCGCGGTAATCGGACACGACATCCCGTTTGCACTCTTGCACGCAATATCGGCGTTGTTAGAGGAGAGAGTTCAGGGTCTGTTGGATAATTTGCAAGCCGGGGAGTTTTTGTATGCGACCCGGCTCTTCCCTGATCTGCAATACAGTTTCAAGCACTCACTCACCCATGAGGTCGCCTATGGCGGGGTGCTTCACGAGCGTCGACGCGATATCCATGCGCGAGTCGTGGATGCCATAGAGAAGCTATACGTCGACAGGCTGACCGAGCAGGTCGAGCGTCTCGCGCATCACGCGGTGCGCGGCGAGCTGAAGGAGAAGACGGTTCACTATCTCCTCCAGGCCGGAGAGAGGGCGGCCGAGCGATCGGCGCTCCAGAATGCCCGGGCTTGGTTTGAGCAGGCACTGGTCATTCTCAAGTCGCTGCCGGAAAGCCAGGCCGCACTTGAGCAGGCCTTCGATATTCGTCTCGACCTGCGAGCAGTGCTGCGCCAGCTCGGTGAAGTGCGGCAGATGCTCGAGCACCTGCGCGAGGCCGAGGCGCTTGCAGAGCGATTGCACGACGATCGCCGGCGCGGCCGGGCTTGCGGTCTCATGACGACTGTCCTGTCAACGCTTGACGAACTGGACGAGGCCCTCGTGACCGGCACCCGTGCCGTCGAGATCGCCACGCGGGCCGGGGACTCGAGGCTTCGCATCGTCACAACGAGCTGCCTCGAGCAGGCGTACTACTACCGGGGCGATTACGAGCACGTGGTGAAGATCGCCATCGAGAACCTCGCCGCGCTTCCCACGGAATGGGCCCACGAATTTTTTGGTATGGCTGTCCCGCCATCGGTCTTCACTCGCGGCTGGCTGATCATGAGCCTCATCGAACTCGGCAGATTTTCAGAGGCGGCCAAGTACGAGGCGGAATCGATCCAACTCGCCGAGCCAACGGAGCATGCGCACACTATCGTTTGGGCCCACTTAACCGCAAGCATCCTCCATCTTTTCAAGGGCGAATGGGCGAAGGCGCATTTGCTGATCGAACAATGGATTAATATACGTCGGAGCTTGGATGTGGCCGTCCTTCTTCCCTGGGCGGTCAGCTCCTCCGCCTGGGCGTTGGCTCAGATCGGCGAGGCCAGCGAGGCGTTGAGCCGGGTGCGAGAGGCCGAGCAGCTCCTCGAGCGCCAAACGACGAGTGGGATTGTCGGTCATCGCAGCCGGAGCTACTACGCAGTGAGTCGTGCTTGTCTGCTGCTTGGGCGGGTCGACGAGGCGCGGCAGCTGGGCTCTCGCGCGGTTGAGTCCTCGCAGCGCCAGCCCGGCTTTAGAGCCCATGCGCTGCATCTCCTCGGTGATTTGGCAGCCCATCCCGACCAGTTCGATGCTGAAGGCGGCATAGCTCACTACCGGCAGGCGCTGGCGCTTGCCCAATCGCACGGCATGCGTCCGCTCGTCGCCCACTGTTATCTAGGCTTGAGCAAGCTCTATCTCCGCACCGGCAAATCGGAGCAGGCTCGGAAGAATTTGACCGCCGCCACAACGATGTACCGTGAGATGGACATGGATTTCTGGCTTGAGCAGGGCGAAGGATCCGGGGCCGCAGGTTCAGCGCAGCGCGAAATCCTTAGCTCCGGGCTTGGGCGGTAATTCCAAGTTGGATCGAGACACATGCCGCCCGAACGCTCCGTAGCCCCGGGACCCTCTGTTCCGTTTTCATGCCTGCCTCAGCTGCTGGAATATCAGGCCAAGGGTATTCCCGACGCGCCGGCGATTCTAGCTCCGGGGCGGGTTCCGCTGACATACAGTCATCTTTATCAGCACATCGAAAATATTGGGCATAGGCTGCGGGCCATGGGAATAGGTCCGCATGACCGAATCGCGGCCGTGCTGCCGAATGGTCCCGAGATGGCGGTGGCGATTCTTAGCGTGGCGGCGAGCGCGACGTGCGCCCCGATGAACCCAGCTTATCAGACCGAAGAACTGGACAGATATTTCGCCGATCTGCGGCCTCGTGCGTTGATCGCGCAGGCTGGGATCGACACCCCCGCGCGCCGTGCCGCACTCTCTAGCGGCGTCCGCGTCATTGAGTTATCAACCGAATTGGACGCAGAGGCCGGTCTTTTCACGCTTCAGGGAGACCTTGGGGGTGCGCCCTCTCACGAGTCAGTCAGGCCCAGCGACATAGCGCTGCTGATACCCACGTCAGGCACAACGTCGCGGCCAAAGATTGTGCCGCAGACGCACGCCAAGCTCTGTGCGTCGGCTTGCGCTCACGGGGTGGCGCTGGCGCTGAGAGAAACTGATCGATGCCTGAATATCCTGCCCTTGTTTCATGGGCATGGTCTCATTGCCACGGTGCTGGCGTCGCTGGCGGCGGGTGCGAGTGTCGTATGCACCCCCGGGTTTGACGTCAACAGCTTCTCTGCGTGGCTAACAGCCTGTCAACCGACGTGGTACTCCGCGGTCCCCGCCATGCATCAAGCAATTCTCGCCCAGACCCGGCACAATCGCGAGCGAGCGGCGAACTGTCGACTACGCTTCGTCCGCTCCTCGTCAGCTCCGCTACCGTCCCGCATCTTCGCGGAACTGGAGCAAACTTTCGAGACCCCCGTGATCGAGTGGTACGGGATGACGGAAGTCGCTGCCTCGCCCATCGCATGCAATCCGCTACCGCCGCGCCAGCGCAAGCCCGGTTCGGTCGGCGTCCCAGTGGGTTTGGATGTCGCAATCATGGACGAAGGAGGGGCTCTGCTGCCCGGCGGCCAGTCGGGCCAGGTCGTCGTCCGGGGCGCGAGCGTCATGCTCGGCTACGACGGCAACCCGATGGCGACCGAGGCCGTGTTTGCAGGCGATTGGTTCAAAACAGGAGATCTTGGTTTCTTCGATGACGATGGGTACCTGTTTCTCACTGGCCGCATACGCGAGATCATCAATCGCGGTGGGGAGAAAGTCGCCCCCAAGGAAGTCGAGGAAGTGCTCCTGGAACATCCGGCAGTGGCAGAGGTCGTAACCTTTTCCGTCCCCCATGCCACGCTGGGGGAGGACGTCGCCTCGGCGGTGGTGTTGCGGTCCCACTGTGTCGCGACGCCGAAAGACATACGTCAGTTCGCCATCGGCCGCATCGCCGACTTCAAGGTTCCGCGCCAAGTGCTCATCGTCACCGAGCTCCCGAAAGGCCCGACGGGCAAAGTGAAGCGTGTCGGCCTGGCGGCAAAGTTGGGGCTCGCGAGCCACGTCATGCCGCAGACGTTTGTCGCCCCACGGACGCCTCTCGAGAAGGAGCTAGCCGGACTCTGGGCAGAGATCCTCCAAGTCGAACGAGTCGGTATCCATGATGACTTCTTCGCGTTGGGCGGGGACTCTCTCCTGGCCACACGCGTTCTGGCCCACATGTACCAAATCATGCGTCTCGAGGTCGAGGTCTCCCGCTTTTTTGAGACGCCGACCGTTGCGGAGATGGCTCACTATCTCGAGACGTTGATCCAGGCGGGCCAAGCATGGCGAGCCTCTTCAGCCATTGTGCGCGTCCCCCGAGAAGATGGGATGCCGGCCTCCATCGCCCAGGAGCGACTGTGGAAACTGCAGCAGGCGCTGCCTGACATACCTTTTTTCAATATCCTGTACGCGCTCCGACTGAGCTGGCCATTCGACATGGCGGTTCTGAAGCGAAGCATCAACGAAATCGTGCGACGCCATGAAATTCTACGCACAACCTTCGCCGTCGCCGACGGTCGATACGTGCAAGTTATTGCCCCGCAGTTGATCGTGCCGCTGACGTTCAACGATTTGCAAGCGTTGCCGAAATCCAAGAAGGAGCGCATCGCACACCAGTTCATTCAAGACGAAGTGCTTCATTCCTTCGACCTCGCCCAAGGTCCGCTGTTTCGGACTCGCCTCGTGCGCTTAGCCGAGCGGGAGCACTTGTTGCTCATCAGCACGCATCAGGTCATCAGCGACGGCTGGTCGCTCGGCGTGCTCGTCGACGAACTCGCCGCTTTATACGACGCCTTCTCGGGCCGAGCCGCGTCGCCTCTGGCGCCGCCTTCAATTCAGTACGCGGACTTTGCGCACTGGCAACGGCGATGGCAGTCATGTCCGGACATCGTTGCGCAGCTCGCATATTGGCGAGAGCAGCTTCATGATCCTCTGCCCGTGATGAAGCTCGCCATGTCCCGTCCGAAACGGACCATTGATCGTTTCCGCACGACGCGGCGGGGATGGGCGTTGCCGGCGAGCCTGTCGGAGGCCGCCAAACGCTTTAGCCATCGAGAAGGTGGCACATTGTTCATGGCGCTCGTTGGCGCCTTGAAGACGCTGTTGTATCGCTACTCCGGTCAGGAAGACTTACGCGTGGCCACAAACGTCGCCAATCGCAATCGTCCGGGGACCGAGGGCCTTATCGGCCCGCTCGCCAATATCGTGATTCTGCGCACCAACCTCGGTGGCGATCCTAGTCTTCAGGAGGTGATGCGCCGAGTTCGTGCGACAACCCTCGCAGCGTTCGCCCACCAGGATCTTCCTTTCGAAGTGCTCGCTGAGACTCTCCAGCGCGAGCGCTCCCCCGAGCCTGTGGCGCTGGCCCAAGTTATGATTTTGTTGCAGAATGCCGCATTGCGGCCTGCGGTAAGCTCCAGGCACACGCTCACTTTCGAGGAAGCCGATCCGAGCATGCTCTTGCCCCTGGTGACGATACCAACATTCGATGTTATCTTGATGCTGCGCGAAAGCGCATATGGCCTCGTGGGATCTTGTGTCTACAAGTCGCACCTATTCAGCGCCATGACTATCGATCGCATGCTTCGAGATTTCCAGGAGGTGCTGGAACATATGGTGACGCAGCCTGAGCGACCAATCTCAGCAATCCGCGTCTCGCGGAATGAGAAACGGTCGAACCGGTAAGTGCTTCTGCCTGGACTTTCCCCACCACCGATCCGTCGGTCCAACTCCAAAGAGGTCCGCCCCATGGGAGTATTTCCCCCCGTCTATCCTTACGAAGAGCTCGAGGTGCTGAACGAAAAGGAACGCGAGATCCTCAGAGACGCAGTTATACGTGAGCTACAAACCTCTCGAGCGATCCGCAGGATGCTCAGAAGAAACACGCTTCCTGTATACAACCAATTGATATCTAAGAAGCGTAAGCCTCGCCCGCGGCGGAAGAAGTGAAATAGGCTTCGGCCAGCGCGGCCGAGCTCAAGATCCGCCGGCCGCTCACCGCAAGAACCACATCTGCTTGGCTCCGCAAGAGCTACGGCCGAATCATCGGCTACCCGATGCCAAAGCCGTAGGATCCTCGTCGCCATGGAGGTCCCCGGATTCGGGCTGGTCGGGAGGTTTGCCGACCATGCGCGGAGGTGTTTCCGATCTGTGCTTCACTTGTGCGGCAGCAAGGGCCCGGCCACCGGGGTGGGCGGCAAGGAGATGATGGTGACCGGCCACCGGTTTAGCGCCTAGCCTAGTCTGCGCCCGCAATGGCCGAATTTGCTCGCCCAAACCAATTACCTAAAATACAGTGCGCAAAAAATAATATCTGGGTGTGATTTAGGTCACACAGCCCACAATACCTGTCCGGTATCGACATCCGACGTCCCCGGACCTCGATTGAGAGCGATTGTCCAGAGTGTCGGACGTGAGTTTAGCCCCACGATTGGCGGACGCTGGAAGTGGCGATCAGCCATTCGAGGCGTCCGCCGACAGATACAAACGGGTAGGTAGCCATGTTCGAGGAATTCGATGCGCGGTCACAGACGAAGATCGTGCGCGATGCGGGCGGCATTGCGCGCACGCTTTCCCACGCCAATCGCTACGTCGTCACCGAGGCGCCGACGCCCCAGCTCGCGGCACGCGATTACCTGACCCGCTACGGCGAGTTGCTGGGGGTGTGGCGGGAGCAGCTGAGACATCTCTTCCTGCCAACCGAACAGCAACCGGGCGTCGACGAAGTCGAATATCGCTTCCTGAGCGAGAAGCATCAGTCCGACCTGACCACCGTCGCGTTCTACCAAACCTGTTTTGGCCTGCCGGTCTGGGAAGCAGGGCTCTCGATCACGATGAAGGACAACCCGTTGCGCGTGGTCGGCGCGCAGTCGACCATGCATCCCGACCTCAAGGTGAAGCGGCCACCCGCAGGGACCGTTGCGAGATTGAAGACATTCGACATCGAGACTTTGGCCAGTAGTCTCGGTCTCACCGGCAGAGCGCCTCATGACGCGACGCTCAGCATCGATAGCCAGCGCTTTATGATCTATCGATATGAGAGGGCCAGGCGCACGAACGGGCCGGCGAGACCACGTGAGGACATGTCTGGGTTTCAAGCCGTGGGCCCCGGCCTCCCGCTGTCCCCGGTCGATTCTTCGATCGAAGACGGTCGGCACTACGTCGTCCTAGCTGTCTATTTTCGTTTCGACCTTCCGCCATTTCGGCCGCTACACTGGGTCGCGCTCATCGAGGTCGAGACGCTCTCGGTGTTGTTGCTGCGCCCTTTCGTCGAAAACGTCAGCGGTTTGATATTCCAGGCTGATCCGGTCACCCTCGCCGGCGGTCCGACGGCGGACGCCAATAACGCGGCGCTCGTTCCGTTCCGCAGCTCGGTCACGCTCGCCGGCCTCGCCCCACCCGTGAACGGCCGCCAGGCCTTGAGCGGGAGCAACGTGACGCTTTCCGACGTCGTAACCCCGGCCGTGCTGCCACCGGCCCAATCGGTGGGAACGAATTTCGACTTCAATGCGCGAACCAACGATTTTGCCGCAGTCAACGCCTACTATCACTGCGATCGTTTCTTTCGGCTGGTAGAAGACCTCGGGTTTTCCGTCGCCAGCTATTTCCTCGGCACGATATTTCCGAGCCCAGTCGACCATCGCGGCCATTTCGACCCAAATCATCCTCAAGGCGACGAGATCAATGCCCATTGCGCCGGCACCGCCGGTGGAACTGGAATCCTCTATACAGAATTCGCGCTTGCAGACCTCGGCGATCAAGTCAATCCGATCGGTATCGCCTGCGATTGGCGCGTGGTACTGCACGAGCTGTTCGGCCACGGCGTACTTTACAATCACATCGGCTCGCCAAATCTCAGATTTTCGCACAGCGCCGGCGACAGTTTCGCGGCGATCCTCAGCGATCCGGAGAGCCAGGCGCCGGATCGCTTCGAAACCTTGCCGTGGATTGTCGGCATTCCGGCCCCCTTTCGACGTCGACACGATCGGGCGGTCGCCGCTGGCTTTGGCTGGAGCGGCGACATCGCGCTCCATCCGTTCGACCCCATGAAAGACTTTAAAGGCTACAACAACGAACAGATCCTCTCGACCACGATGTTCCGCGTCTACCGATCGATCGGAGGCGATTCCGCTGACATCGCCACGAAACGCTTTGCGGCACGTTTCACCTGCCGCATCATGCTCACCGCCATCCAAACGTTTACCGCGGCCACGAGCCCTCCGGATGCCGCAAGCTTTGCCTATGCGCTGATGCAGGCCGACCTCGGGGACTGGCCCTCCGAAGGTCAGTCGGGCGGCGCCTACAACAAGGTGATTCGCTGGGCGTTCGAGAAACAAGGCCTGTATCAGCCCGGCGGCAGTGCGACCCCGAACAACAACGAGGGCGCCCCGCCGCCGGTCGATGTGTACATCGAAGACGGTCGCAACGGTGAGTACCAGTTCCAGTCCAATCACTGGAGCTGCCAGGCGATCTGGAACCGACGCCACAACGACGGCGGCACGAGCCACGAGGAGCCGATCGTCGGCGTCACCAACTATGCCTATGTGAAAATCAAGAACCGCGGTTCGGAAACCGCGACCGTTGTTGTCGTGCGGGCCTTTCACTGCCGGCCGTCGGCGGGGCTCGTCTATCCCGACGACTGGCAACCGATGACGACGGCACAGCTTGCGGCCGCGAACGTGCCGCCCAACTCGGCCGCCGAAATTCTCGTTGGTCCGTTCGAATGGGTGCCCTCGCAGGCTGGGCACGAATGCATGCTCATGGTTGCCTCCGCGGCGGGTGATCCGAGCAACATCGACAACTTCACTGTAGGCGACTCGATCCCCGACTGGCGGCTGGTCCCGAACGACAACAACATCGGCCAGCGCAACGTCCATCCGGTGCAGAGCAGCACGGCGAGGCGACTGACGAGTGGCTTCGACCGAATGAGCTTTCAGCTGAAGAACCCCTTTAACAGGCGAGCGCGCATGACCGTCAAGGCAGTGCTGCCTTCTTTGCTCCATAAGCGCGGCTGGCGGATCGCATTTGCAAATGCGGGTGCCGACGCGTTTGCGCTTGAGCCGGGCGGCGGACGAGATGTCGTCATGAGGCTCCGACCGGGTCGGGCATTCAGCACAGACGACGTCCGCAAGGCGAAGAATCGGACCATCGAAATCAAAGCCTATGCCGACGGCATCTTGGTTGGCGGAATGTCGTATCCACTCGTGTACGACGCAAAGAAGGCAACCGGTCGTTCGCGCGGATCGAGCAGAACCTCGACGTCGCGCACAGCCGCGAAAGCAAAGTCACGCACGGCCGCAAAAAAAACACGGCAGCGAGGCGCTCGCGGCTGATCGAATTCACTCTCGCGATATTCGGCAATCTCGCTCGGATGGCACGGTCTCGGCCACCCACTTTCGCCCTTCCGCGCAGGTGTCACCGGCACTAAATGGGACGAGCCGGTTGCAGGCACACCCTGCACCCTCAATGGCGTCATCCACCCGCAGCCCGCCAAACGCGATGCAACGCGGCTCGCCATTGTCCACCAGCCGCGGGTGCAGCGGTAGCGCGGGATGTGAATGCTTCGCTCCCGAGTAGCGGAGGGTCAATTTACGCCCGCATCGGCGACAGCGAGCAGGCCCGCCAACAAAGCCTCTCCGTGCTTGGGCGCACCATGGTGGCGGCTAGTGGGCACTTTGCTGCTGACCATCTTGCGGATCGCTTCGGCCTCGTCCCAGCTGACATAACCCTCATGGGCGTTCGCCATCAGCGCCAGCCAGTCGCTGCGTGCTTTGCGGCGGATCTTCACCTTGACGCCGGCCCCTTCGTAGCCCGCCACGACGGCCGCCTTACCATAGGCATAGGTGCCGCCGTAGATGGGGTTCTCGATCATTCGGTGGATGGTGGCGTAGTTTGGGCGCCGCCAAGCCGTCTCGCCGTCCTTGCATCAGGGTGGTTAGCGTCGCGCGTGTCTCCATCGGTAGTCCGAACCACGCCGCATGCCGCCGATGGTCGGCGCGTTCTCTGCGAACAGGTCGATTTGCTGTGGCACGCAGCGGCGTGCCGACCTCTGTCTGCTCTGGCGTGGCATGGGTCTCTCCCCAATTCTGGTCGCCAGGAGAGGTGATACGCTCGAATCGGCGGCATCCGATGCTGTAGACCGTTTGTTCCGTACGTCCTGCAAGAGCGCCCCGAGCATTACGAGCGCCGACAAGTCGGTGTGGGGCTCGACCGCCAGACGCACCTTGGCGCAGGCCGACCGATCAAACATCCACGCTGGAATCTCCAGCCAACTGTTCGCGTCGGATGCAGTCAGGTCGCAGCGAAAGACAACACCGCTCGGCCTCTCAATTGCCTCATGGATGCCGATCCCCAAGCCGGACCATGGATGCCACGGATATAGCAGCTCCCAAAACTCGGTACCGTGGGCAGCCTCGATTATCTCACGCCGAACGAGTTCGTGGCTCGAGCAACAAGACCAGCGCCCCGCAACGCAACGGGCTGGGGCGCTGCGGTAGACGGGGCCTCCGCGCCCCGGCCCGTTGCTGACCGTCCCCTCGAGGACAAAACGCAGCTAATGAGGGAAGCCATCCCAAGCTAACCGCGGTCCGAAGAATCAGGGCAGGTCAGAAGTAGGCCCCGGCCCCGGGATCAAGCCGCCAGGCCGCGCGCGGCAGTGACAACGGCAAGTTTCGATGTTAGCTTGATGCTGCACGATGGAGCACACGGGCTGAGGGGCACTTGCGTTTACAAGCCGCATCTCTTCGGCGTGAGAGCCATCTATCGACTGCTTCGAGATTTCCAGCAGGTGCTCGAACGCATGGTGACGCAGCCAGAGCGACCAATCTCAGCAATCCGCCTCTCGCTGAATGAGCACAGGTTGGATAGGTAAGTGCCTGCTTCGCGTTTTCTTCATGATCTAACCGCGAACACGAATTCCAAAGAGAGGGATGCCATGGGAAATGTGGTGGGAGTATTCACTAATATTGAAGTACGAGAACTCAACGAGAAGGACAAGGCGCTGCTCAAGGAGCACATTCTTCATTATATACAGACTTCTGCAGAGATCCGCCGGATAATCAGTGCCAACCCGAAACTCCTGACGAGACATCCGCGCATCCGCAGGATATTGAGAACAAAAGCAGGCACCCTGCACAAGCGACTGCAGAAGAAGAGAGCGAGGAAATCGAGATAGGTGAGAGCCTCGCAGGCCCGCCGCTCCCACACCACCTAATAGGGGTTCCCAGCGGCGCAGCTGGGCGTGAGCGGTTCGCACTTATGACTCCCCGCCTTCTTACCGGGTTCTCTAATCTTCCAGACACTCGCGTGCGGGTCAATCGCGCAGAATGCCGTTGTCACCTTTCAGTCCGCCCGCTGCCATGACCCGTCACTTCAGCTTTTCCGCGAAATCGCAAACGAGGCCTCGCGCGCGGTGAATCAACCGATTCGCATCATGAAACTTCGACGTCGTCAGATTCTGCATCTGGCAGCAGCGGCTGCCGCGCTTGCCGTAACGGAGCCAACCGCAAAGGCGCAAAGTTATCCGACGCGACCGGTTCGCATTCTCGTCGGGTTTCCCCCCGGCGGCACAACTGACATAGTCGCGCGTCTGATCGCGCACTGGCTGTCGGAACGACTGGGTCGGCAATTCATCATCGAGAATAGGTCGGGCGCCAGCACCAATTTGGCTGTTGAAGCAGTCATACGTGCGCCTGCCGACGGCTACACGCTTCTCACGGTAGGCTCATCGAGCTTGCTCAATTCGACATTCTATCCGCAACTCAATCTTGATTTGAACCGCGACCTTGCGATGGTTGCCGGCCTCAACAACTCACCCCTCGTGCTGGAGGTCCATCCGGCAGTTCCAGCCAACAGTGTCGCCGAGTTGATCTCTTACGCGAAAGCCAATCCGGGCAGGATCAGCATGGCGTCGTATGGCGCTGGCTCGATTTCTCATGTGGCAGGCGAATTATTCAAGATGGTGGCGGGCGTCGATATACTCCACGTGCCGTATCGCGGCTCGGCAGCGATGCTCACTGATTTGCTGAGTGGACAGGTGCAGGCGGCGTTCGATAACCTGCCCGCGTCCATCGAGCACATCAGGACAGGCAGACTGCGGGCGCTGGCTGTTACGACCGCAGCCCGCTCCGAGGGGCTACCCCACATTCCGAGCCTGAGTGAGTTCTTGCCTGGCCTTGAAGCCAACGCCTTTCTTGGCATTGGCGCACCCAAGAACACGCCGGCCGAGATCGTTCTCAAGCTGAACCAAGAGATCAACGCGGGCCTCTCCGATCCCAACATGAGGGCGCGCTTCGCCGAACTCGGTAGTGCGCCGCTTGTGCTTTCACCGGCCGAGTTCGGCAAGTTGGTGCAGGATGAAACGGAGAAATGGGCCAAGGTGATTCGGGCGGCAAAGATCAGGGCGGAGTAAAACCAAGGACCTAGTGTTCACCGAACCTTGGAGCGATTGCCTCCAGCACATCGGGAACGACCATGCCGCGCGCGAGCCGAATCCGGCTCTGCTTTTCCTAGTCTAGCTCGGCAGCGTTGCGCGACGTCCCGAACACAGCCGCGACATCGCGGCTGCCCAGGCCAGTGCGGCCATGGTCAACTCCGGCCGCGTCGGTCGATATGCGGCGAGGCTCATTCTGCCTTGATGCCCACCGCCTTTATGATGGGCCCCCATTTTTCGATCTCTGCTCTTTGGAGTGCCCCTAGCGCCTCCGGACTCTGCTGCTCGCGCGGCGGAATCTCCTCGCCCATTTCGGCAAGCCGGTGGCGCACCGCCGGATCGGCGAGCGTGTCCACAACGGAGGAATGAAGCTTCCCAATTACGCCCGCTGGCGTATCCCGAGGCGCCCACAGTCCCCGCCAGACGGACATATAGAATCCTGGCAGTCCCGCTTCGTCCACTGTCGGAATGTCAGGGGCTGCGGTCCAGCGGGTCTTCGCGGTGACTGCGTAGGCCTTGACCTTGCCTTCACGCACGTGAGGGAACGCAAAAGACGCTTGGGCGATCGAAAAGTCAATTCTGCCCGCTACTAAGTCTAGCAGGGCCGGAGCAGCGCCGCGGTAGGGCACCGTCTGAAGATGCGTACCGGTGACACTCTGAAAGTAAGCTCCGGCGATATGCGGGGGGCTCCCCGCGCCAGAAGTTCCTTGCGATACATTGCCGGAGTTTGTCTTAAGCCAAGCGATTAACTCTTTGAGGGTGTCTGCGGGAACTCCTTTCCGGGCGAGAACCAGCATCGGGTTGCTCGGCAAGGAGGCGACCGGACGAAAGACCTTCAGCAGATCATACGAAAGCGCGTAGGCTACGCCATTGGCGACATGCGTGCTCCAGTCGCCCAGACTGAGTGTGTAACCGTCGGGTGCTGCGCGCGCGACTCGGGCAACACCTATGCTACCGGATGCGCCAGTCACATTCTCGATAACGAGAGGCTGCCCGAGCGACATTCTCATCCGTTCGGCCATAATCCGCGCGATCGTATCCGTCGGCCCGCCCACCGAGTATCCGACAATCATCGTGATCGGCCGCGTCGGATAATCTTGTGCCCACGCCAACCCAGAACTGGCAACGGCCGCAATGGCTGTGGCGACGAACTGGAACAACCGACGAGGACGAAAGTTCATGGCAATCCCCCAGCTCATTGGACGATGTAACCGTGGGTCGTGATCGGCCCGTGTACAGCCGGGCCACTCCGGTCACAATTGAGATGTATTCGTGTTTTTGTGCTTCGGGATGGAGCAATAGGCGATTCCGGCGAAAACCGTGCTCCTTGAAGGACTTTATGGTCGACGGCGTAGATCAGTCGATTTGTTTCGACCGTCGCTCCCGCAAGGGGATGGGGATTCGCAATAGAGCTGGTCACGCTCTAGGCTCCGCCCGTGAAAGAGGGGCCTCCACTACCGTCGCCATCACAGTTAACCTCAGATTCGCCACACGACGATCAAGTGCCGTTCCGTCGAGCCGGGTATTCTGAGGTACCCTTGGATTTCAATACGTCGTCCGACGGCCGAGGGACCAAGTGACAGGGAAATACTCTCATTGCGAAGCACCTTTGAATCCGTGAGGACCCAGTCCACGAAGACGTCGATCTCGTTGATCCTCCTGGTTGCTCCATCGGCCCACCTGATCTTTCTCGTGCTTATATGCAGGCGTATCCCGCCTTTGGTGACTTCGGGCCGGACGGCCAATGCGTCGAGCAGACTGCCGGCGTATTCGATGAGATCGGCGTTCGCCTTAAGCAGGTCCCTGCGCGTCATCCGATAGAGAACATCGGGTGTTACGCCGAAATCCTCCACCTCGGCGCCGGCATGCACGCCAACCCGTGTCGATCGACGGAGGGCGGCGGTCATTTGTGCTTGCTTGGGCAACTGTCGCTTGAATGGCGAATCTGGGACTTTCTTGAACATTTTTCGCAAGGCATTGTAGTCCTTCACCTGGGCGCCCGCGGCGCCGGTCGAGCTGTCCACGCCGAGGACCGTTCCGATGCGGTGATCCTGAAATCCGGCGGCGAAGAATTCGGCCGCACTGTAAGAAAGAGCGCTCGTTACCAAGACGACCTGCCCGTGGAACACTTGCCCGAATTCGTTACAATAGTTCGGTCGGGAGCTGATCGGAAACCCGGCCGAGAATGTTGCGCCGGTTTCCATCGAACGCTCTATCGACGAAATCCAAGAACCTAGATCGTAGCCCTTCGCTTGCAGCTGGCATAATCGAAGCGTGAGTGGTGTGTTGATGAAATAAAGTCGTTCGGGTACGATCGGACGGCGCGACGTAAGCAGCTGCAACAGCTGCTCGGCTGCTAGTATTTTCCCCCCGGGATTGTCCCGCACGTCGATGACCAAGCCATTCGCCGGAAGTTGCCCCAACAGTCTTTCGAACTCCTTCACGAACGGACGAGGATGCTCGGCGGGGAACTTGAATATGCGAATATAACCAAACTCGCCGCGCCCGTTCTTGCGCTTGTGCACCTCTGCCCTGAAATGATCGACCATGATCGTGTCTGTACGCGTGCTGAGGAAGGCCTTCCGGTCGGCCGCGCGGGCGATCCGCATGCTCTTGGTCACGATGTGCGGCGCGTGAATCAGCTTGCGCGCCTGCCGAACGTAGTCGACATCGTGAGCGAGACTAAGCTCCTTGGCATGCGATCTTCGCCTTCCGCCCTCGGGAGGGAGCTCGGGAAGGACGTTCCATTTGATGCGGACCTCGTGCGCACCGTTGCGGGTGCGATAGCCGAGGATGACCCATTCCTCGTCAGGCGGTGGCAATGTGGCGAGGGGGCGCTTGGTCATTCGCATCAATCCGTTGGCATGTCGGGCCGCGGGATTGGTCCCGGCACTCTGCCTCCCCGCAATGTCCACGGCGCGCGCGATAGGAGTGCCATTCCAGTAGAGGATTTCGACGCCGGGCCGAAACGTTGATTTCGGGGATGTGTACCAAGCGGCAAAATGAGTAGCGAGATATTTGCGCCTGCCCTGCTCAAAGTAACTCTCGATGTCGAACGGGAGGAAGGCAGTTGCGCCTTGGAACGGCGAGGGAAGAAAATATCTTGTGTGCAGGTCACGAACCGATGTGAAGATTTGCATTATTTCGCCATGAAAGGAAAGATCGGCATCAATGGATGGCTCGGTGCCGAATTGCGGGAGCCGATGCTGGAGCAGCCTCAACCGGCGTAACGGGTCTACCGCATACATCGCGCACTTCAATGGAAGATGGGCGTAAAAGTTTTCCAGCAGCATGATTGCCTGCTCCACAATCAGAGCGCGCTGCTTGGGCTTCAGTGGGTCGGCAGTGGCAATGAACCTTGCCAACGGCGTTGCTGCTGTCAGGAATCGCCGCACCGCCCTGAAATGAGCGCTGTTCGGGATTGGAAGTGGCAACATATTCGCTGACCTGGGCCCCTGTTCATCCATCGATGGATACAGCCCGTAATTTTGCGCCCCAGTTGATCGGTCATGCAAGAGGAAAGCGCGCGCTGTCCTTAGGTACAGCCGCCCGCGTTGAATGACCTGATGTTGGGCAGTTTCATGGCTCCCTCTGCTCGGAGGGCGCCGGGCCCGAGCGCACGAACCAGCGACGATCGATGGTTTGATGAAGGAGCTAGACCTCAAACATTTGTTGATGGTACGGGTGTCAATCTCTCTCGCATGCATCCTCTTCCGCGTCGACGCAGCAGATTTCAGGCCCACGAAGCATCCGCTGGCGCGATCGCACCCGCCGGCGAACATCGGGCGCTTGGTGCCGTGCGCGCAGGATAACCTCAACTTCGAGGAGATCTGGATCAGCAGGACTGTTGATGCGAACACGAACAGTTGTGTGACTCACTGGCCAATCTTTCCAAGCTGTTCGTTGCAACCGTTGGTGAAGATGCCGTCAAGTTATTCAAGTACCACTTCACGTGCGACTCGAAGGCCCGCAAAATCCGGGTGAGTACGAACATCGATTTCGAATGGTCGCACTCCAACTTGAACCTGAAATAGAGAACGATGAACTTGCGGCGTACCCGAGCAATCAACCTGGAGCGAGAGAGAACAGAAAGAATGGGTAGAGCGTCTTAGAATGGCTCGAGAACGACTTATTGCAGCTGGACGAGCAAAGCATCGGCCTCCTTGAGATCGCGCGTATCGAAGCCTTCGCTGAAGCGGCCATAGACGGCTGCAAGAACGTCGCGCGCCTCGGCACGTTTGCCTTGATTGATCCAAAGCCTTGCCAGGTCGGTGGCGGCGCGAAGTTCGAGCGATCTCGCCTGTTGGCTGCGGGCCGTTCGCAAAGCCTGGTCGAACAAGGACTCCACCTCGGCGTTCCGTGTGTCCCGCATGAGCAGCGCGCAGGCCTTTAGTCGATACAGTTCGGCTTCAAAGAACCGCTCGCTGTTCTGGTCGACGATCGAGAGGCCGTGATCGATCACCTCTAGCGCCGCCTCGGGTTCGTTACGGAGCAGCAAGGCCGCACACAGGAGCGCGAACTGCGCCGTGATGCCGAGCTGATAACCAGCGCGTTGATACTCATTCAACGCGGTTTTCACCTCGTCGAGTCGGCTGCCTGATGCATCGAGCGCGGCTGCGCATACGCCCCGGATCGAGCGCGACAGTCCGAGCCACTGACGGAAACCGTGTTGCTCCGAGATGGCGAGACAGCGCTCCGCGTAGCCCTTAGCAATCGCGGGCTCCCCACGCAGAGCGTGCAACACGGAGGCATAGTACCAGGCGTAAGCGTACGTGTGCGCATGTTGGACCGCGTCGGCGCGTTCAAGCCCGGCAGCCATGCGCGCAACCGCCTCGTCGACCTGGCCGAGAATCCACAGCACCCATGCCTTGAGCGCCAGCATGGCCACGCCGGCGTCCTGACCGGCGGCCCGGGCGGCCAATCTGTCGGCCTCCTCGCTTGCGCCGAACATCTCGACGGCGCTTTCGAGTTCCTCTCGGGCCTCCACGATGCGTCCCATGAACATGAGAATCATCGCCCGCCCGCGGATCACATTGAGCAATGCCCCCCGGTTGCCACGCGCTTCGGCGGCGCTCGGCATACCCTCAACGGCTTCGAGCGCGTGCGGCAGCTCGCCGCGCACGACGCTCACGGTCGCCAGCCAGAACATCACCTGAAGATATTCGGGCGGCTGTCGCAGCCGCTCGCACAGCTCGCGGGCACGGGTGAAGGTGGCCACCGCCGTACTCGCGGCCGGCCCCTGCGTTGCGATGAGGCACGGCCCCAAGACCAGCTGAAAATCAAGCTCAGACCTGTCCCGGCCCTCGCCGGCCCGCAACCGGCATGTCAGATCGATCCCTTGCCGCGAGTGTGCGATGGCCTCGAGATTGGCCGATC